>QLAH01000463.1_pt1 | contig 21014 bp, 17 predicted proteins | sample 4693081 | NCBI WGS metagenome assembly QLAH01 (sample SAMN09425401, study PRJNA476045) | Lake water metagenome, whole genome shotgun sequencing project.
AGTTGTTGATAGAACTGACGAAAAGGGTTTAAAGGTTGCTAGTTTTAAGGATAAAGGAGAATATTATGGCTCATTGAATGCAACTGTTCAACATCAATCATCGGTAATAACCAACTTGAATTTTTTTGACAGCCCTGTGAAGAATGGTACATCATATGCACATTTTACCTTCTGGAGTCTAAATGAAAAGAAACCGGTTACCAATAGTTCATCCACCTTTACTATCCCTAGAGCCAATTTCGAAAATGCAAAACTGCATATTAAAGGTGGCTTATACGAAGGAAATATAGATCATGAATCAAAAGGTGATTATGCAACTAAAGACAACTCAACAATTGTTAGTGTAAATGATAATTTCAGAAATATTTTTCTAAAAGACCTGAAAAGTGGCGCCAATTCTTATATCATTCGTAATAATGGGGTTGACTACTGGAAAATTTATTTTGACATCATTGAGCTAAATTAATTTATGAAACAAGCGATCATTATTCTAAGCCTTATATTGAGTTTCACATTCTTTTCAAAAGCTCAAAACTTTAATTGCGATTCTTTAAAAAGACAGTTCGAGGCCGAGATTGCCAATGCTAAAAAAAATGGCGCAGATAAGCAAACATTGGATCAATTAGAAGCCATCAAAAAGCAAACAATTGATATGTTTTGCAATAGCTCTAAAATGGCAACGCCTGAATATGCTGGTAAAAGTACTTCAGAGAAGCCAGCTTTTTCAAAAGCAGGGAAGAGCAGTCAGTTTAAAGCTTCATTTTCAATCAGTTTGAATATAGAAGCCTATGATGCAGAAACACCTATAAAGGCAATTTTTGATTATGCCATCAATCAAGACGGTAATCAAATGCTGATTGACCAGGCAGGATTATCAAAAGCAGGAAAGCTTGCAGAACAAATGCAACAAGAAGATGGTACACTAGATGCATGGATTATTGAGCAATCTGGTAAAAGTACTTTTTATGTTACTTCAAAGGAAGAGGGGAAGATTGCTTTAATCAGCAATCTTCAACCTTACATGATTCGCCCAACAAGCAAAGCCCAAATTAAAGTGACAGCTTTAAAACAGAAAAGAAAAATTGCTGGCTACGATTGTACTGCCTTTAAGGTATCTGGTCAAGATAATGGTGAAAAATTTGATTTGACTTGTTGGGTAACCAATCAAGCCCTACCATTTAAACATGCAAATTTTCCGATGTTCAGTATGATGAATGCTGGCCCATTGGGTATTCCAGGAAATCCGCTCAGAGCCATTTTAGCTTTTGAAGGTAGCATAGATAATAAACCTATAAAAATATCGGTTTCAAAGATTACACCAAATCAGCAAACCACTGTTTTATCCGGCTATAAAATATTAACAACACCAACCATGTCTCAATAGTGGGTAAATTTTTTACCCACTTAATCTTCCATCGCCCTATTTAAAAAATGCAAGAGCGGCTGCATCGTAGCAAAGCAAGTAATTATTTTTTTGACTAATTTTTGATCAGTTAATTCTTCATCAGTTACTGGTACAGAAACAATAAAGTTTTTCAACTTAATATAGTCTATCGCAGGGTTGTCTTTTTCATAACCTTTTGGCTCTCTTATTAACGACATTCCTTCTTCTCTTGATAAGTCGCCAAAAGTTTTCTTAAAAATTTTGTTGTTTAGAATGCCTTTAAATGCTTCCCAATTGTAGTCAATTTCTTGTCTTACTTTTTTAATTTGATCAGGCTCACCTCCATACAATCCGCCACCAATAAAGCTTTTACCACCTGGTTCACAGTGAAAATAATATCCTGCCAACCAAGATTTTTTGCCCCCTTTAACAAAATAGGCTGCCATATTATTTTTATAGGGGTCTTTATTTTTACTGAACCGAACGTCTCGATTAATTCTAAATATGCAATCTTTATAAGTTAAAACAGCAATATCCTGATCGAATTTGCCAGCCTGTGATAAAATTTGGTTCACTAATTCAATAAAATTTTCTTTAGCTGCATCATACTCATTGCGATGATCATTAAACCATTCACGTGAATTATTTTTTTTGAGTTTAGTCAAAAACTGAAGTGTTTTAGGATGGAGCATTTTTATGGATTAATCAGGTTGATGAATTCTTGTTCTGTAATGATTTTAATGGTATTTATTTTTTTAGCCTTTTCTAGTTTGCTTCCAGCATCTGCACCCACGACTAGATAGTTTAATTTACTGCTTACGCCACCTAAGATAGAGCCGCCAGCATTTTCAACCATAGCTTCTGCTTGTGATCTTTTAAGTTGTTCTAAGGTTCCAGTAAACAAAAAACTTTGACCTATTAAATTCCCACTTGTATTAATTTCTTTTTTACTGTTTTCTAATTGAAGACCTAGTTCAGCTAATTCTTGTAGCATTGCAATATTCTGAGGATTCCCAAAAAATCCTTGAATACTCTTTGCAACCTTGGTTCCCACATCTTCTAACTGCAACAGTTCTTCTTCTGTTTTGTTGCTAAATTCTAATAAATTTGACACAGCGTTTGCTAAGGTTTTAGCTGTAGTTTCACCCACAAATCGGATACCTAAAGCATAAATTAATCTGTAGAGTGGTTGTTGTTTGCTGGCTTCAATAGCCCCTTGTAAATTCTCAATAGATTTTTTCCCAAAACCTTCCAGTTGAGTTAGGCCATTAAAATTTAAACGATAAATGCTTGGAATATCTTTGAGTAAACCCAACTCATAAAACTTTCTAATATTCGCTTCGCCAAAGCTTTTTATATCCATTGCGTCTTTGCTTACAAAATGGATCATTTTTTCTACTACTTGTGCGGTACATTCTATATTAATGCATCTCCAAACTGCTTCTCCTTCTTCTTTAAATAATTCACTATTGCAAACAGGGCAGTTTCTTGGGAATACAATTTTTTGTTCATTCCCATTTCTTAAATCAGGTAAGCTTTTTACAATCTGAGGAATTACATCACCAGCTCTCTCTATCAACACTTGGTCTCCTTTTTTAAGATCTTTTTGCTGTATATAATCTTCATTATGTATGGAAATACTTGATACCGTAACGCCGCCTAAAAAAACAGGCTTTAATTTAGCAACAGGGGTTACTGCCCCGGTCCTTCCAACTTGGAACTCTACATCTAAAAGAGTTGTGGTTGCTTGCCTTGCTTTAAATTTAAATGCAATAGCCCATCTAGGATGATGAGAAGTCATCCCCATTTTTTCTTGTTGTTGAATATCATTTACTTTAATAACCATGCCGTCAATTTCATAAGGAAGCTCGTCTCTTTTTGCTTCGTAGGCAAGACAATAGTCTATAACACCCTGAATTCCTTTAACCACTTTTTTCTCTTCCTTAGGGGATCTAAAACCCATGTCCCATAAGAGTTCTAGGCTTTTGGCATGACTATTTAAAGTTGAGGTATGCGTTGCTGTTTTATGGGTAACATAGCTTACATGATATAAAAATGCATCTAAATTTCGTTCAGCCACTTCTTTGGGGTCTTTCATTCTAAGACTTCCGGATGCTGCATTTCTTGGATTCGCTAATGGAGCTAATCCTTGTTCTATTAATTTCTGATTGTATTTTTCAAATGATGCTTTGTTTAAAATGACTTCTCCCCTTATTTCTATTTGCTGAATGCCTTGAGTTGAAAATGGAGCAGATAATGGGATTGATTTGATTTGTCGAATATTAGGGGTAATATTTTCACCTGCAACACCATCTCCACGGGTGATTGCTTTAACCAATAAGTCGTTTTCATAAATCAACGAAATACTTGCTCCGTCAAATTTAGGCTCAACGCAATATTCTATCTCTTGTTCTCCTGTTAATTCCCTTGCTTTTCTATCAAAATCAATCAAGTCTGCTGCATTGTAGCTATTGTCTAGGCTGAGCATAGGAACCAAGTGAGGAGTAGTTTCAAAACCTTGGTTTAAGCTATTGCCAACCCTTTGCGATGGAGAGTCTGGGGTAATTCGTTCAGGATTCGCTTGTTCAATTGCAATTAACTGCTGATATAATTGGTCATACTCATAGTCCGATATAAGCGGATCATTTAAAACGTAATAACGGTGTTCATGAAATTTTAATAAATCTTTTAATTCATCTAGCTGTTCTACGGTATACATAATCGGTTCTTGTGCTGTAAAGATAGAAATTACCACACAACCCTTAACTTTGTGTATTAACGACGCAATTGCCGGAGTATACTCCAAATGCAACACCATATGAAGAAAAATTCCGCTCAAGCGGTCCATCATTTAGTGGATACCTATCCCAAAGTACCGCTAACTGTAGACTGTGTCATTTTTGGCTTTGAAGAGAACAAGCTTAAAGTCTTGTTAATCAAGAGCGATTTAGCCTTTTTTCAAGGGAAACTTTCATTACTAGGAGACTTTGTTAAAAATAATGAAGACTTAGACGATGCTGCTTATCGTATCTTAAAAGCACGCACTGGAATGAATAATGTGTTTTTAGATCAAGTAAAAGTATTTGGAAAACCAGATCGACACCCAGGTGGGCGGGTTATAACGATTGCATACTGCTCTTTATTAAATATTCAGCACCACGCGCTTAAAATTCATGATAATGAATTGGACTGGTACGATTATAATTCATTAAAAGAAATGGCATTTGATCATCTTGAAGTTGTTCAAGAATGCCATGGCTGGTTGCAAAAAAGAATTCAGGAACACCCACTTGGTTTTAACTTGTTGCCAGATAAATTTTCATTAAGAGAACTGCAAAATTTATATGAAGCTATATTAGGCGTTTCCTTAGATAGAAGAAACTTTAGGAAAAAATTTGCTTCAATGGATTTGTTGATAGACACTAATGAAATGGAACAAGATGTGTCTCATAGACCAGGTAAGTTGTATCAATTTAATTTTGATAAGTACAAAAAGAAAAAGCAGAAATGGATAGGAATTGATTTTTAGTATTTCTGCTAATGTTCCTTTACTTTTACTCAAACACAACTGTATGCTTTATTCAATGACTGGTTACGGCAGGGCTGAACAAACGATTGGTGACAAAAATTTTTTAATAGAAATCAAATCATTGAATGGGAAGCAATTTGATTTAAGACTGAATATTCCAGCTTTATTAAAGCCATATGAATTTGAAGTCCGAAATAACCTTAATGAGGGATTACAAAGGGGTAGTGTTGAATGTAATATCAGCATCAAAATGAATGGGGCTAATAAGCCTGTAACAATTAATACAGATTTGGCTAAAGCTTATTTTCAACCCGTTGCGCAGTTGGCAAATGAATTGGGCTTAGAAACTGGCGATATTTTAAGTACTATTTTAAAGTTACCAGATGTTATCACCCCCTCAACTGAAATGCTTACGGAAGCTGAATGGGTTAGTTTCGAAAAATTGTTGAAAGAAGCAATTGCCCAATTGAATAAACACAGACAAGAAGAGGGCAAATCAATTGAAGCAGACTTGTTAGTAAGGTTGAATAATATTGAAGTTCAACAACAATTAATTACTACGCTTGAGCCGCTAAGAAGAACTAAGATCAGGGAAGGTTTAATGAAGGTTTTAGAAGAAAACGTAGGAAAAGAAAGCTATGATCCCAATAGATTGGAACAAGAATTGATTTATTACATAGAAAAAATTGATATTAGTGAAGAGCAGGTTCGATTGAACAATCATTGTGCTTATTTTAGATCTATTTTGGCTGAAGATGGCATTTCTAAAGGAAAAAAACTCTCTTTTATATTACAAGAATTTGGGAGAGAAATCAATACAACTGGCTCTAAAGCCTATGATGCAAATATGCAAAAAGCCGTTATTTTGATGAAAGATGAGTTGGAGAAAGCCAAAGAGCAAATCCTAAATGTACTCTGATTATTTTCTTCTTATGTATCTTTGAAAAAATAATTCATGTGAGAATTTACTTAAGTGCTTTATTCATTCTGTTGCTTTTATCAAGCTGTGAATCTAATGGTGTTTTTGAAAAGAGCCAGTTTTTCCCCTCACATAGTTGGAAGTCTTCTGATAAACTTTTTTTCAAATTCACTATTTCAGATACCGTATCGCTTTATCATATTTATGCAGTTGTTCGTCATAAAGATGCATATCGTTACAATAATTTGTGGATGAATATTTCTACACAGTCTCCTGGGGATACTGCAAAAAATCAGCTGCTCGATTTGCGTCTTGCCGATAATAAAAAAGGGTGGTTAGGGGCTGGTATGGATGATATTTTTGATCACAGAATCAGAATAACCCAAACTCCAGTAAAACTAAAAGCAGGGAATTATATTTTTGGTCTTCAACAGGCAATGAGAGAAGACCCACTTTCGCATGTTTTAAATGCGGGTATTCGTATAGAAAAAATTGCAAAATGAGTACCCTTAAACCGCCTAAGTTAGCAGTTGTTACTTTTGTATATTGGTTTTTACTGCTTTATATGATTGCGGCTTTGGCATGGTGGTTTATTGCTTTAGAAAAGCAGAACAGTATCATGACGTCTATAAGAATTGCAGAACTGTTAAAAGACGACCCTGATTATCTCAAAAAATTTGATGCCATTCAAGAAATCAGTAATAGAAAAACAGCTCAGTATATTGGAGAGGGTATCACTTTTCTGGCTTTAATTTTAGTTGGAGCAGTATATGTATATAGGGCAACAAGGCGCCAATTAAAATTTTCTGCGCAACAACAGAATTTTATGATGGCTATAACGCACGAATTAAAAACGCCAATTGCAGTAGCTCAACTCAATTTAGAAACACTTCAAAAAAGAAAATTAGCCGAAGACAAACAGCAGAAATTAATTGCGAACACTTTGCAAGAAGCTAATCGGTTAAATACACTTTGTAATAATATACTGTTTACTTCTCAATTAGATGCAGGGGGCTATTCAGTCAACTTTCAAGAACTCAACTTAACAGATATAGTTGAAACCTGTGTTGATGACTGTAAAAGTAGGTTTCCAGAAAGGATTATTACCGAAGCAATAGAAGAAAATCGCTTGATGAAAGGAGACCCTTTTTTACTACAGATGTTGGTTAATAACTTATTGGAGAACGCCTTAAAATATTCTCCTAAAAATTTACCTATTCATGTTTCCCTGCTTACTTCAGGTACTAAAATAGCTATCTCAATTTCAGATTTAGGTCAAGGGATTGATAATCAAGAAAAGAAAAAAGTATTTGATAAATTTTACCGAAGCGGTAACGAAAACACTAGAAAAGCACAGGGTACAGGCCTAGGACTTTATTTATGTAAAAAAATTGCTGAAACGCATAATGGATACATTTCTGTGACAGATAATCAACCAAACGGAAGTACTTTTACTGTATTATTTAATAATTAATAATGACCGCAGAGAAAGCCAATATACTAGTAGTGGAAGATGAACTTAATTTGCATGAAGCACTCAAGTTGAATCTCGAAATGGAAGGCTACGAAGTTACTTCTGCCTACGATGGAAATGAAGCACTTAAAAAAGTTGAAAATGCTTATTTCGATTTAATCATTATGGATATCATGCTTCCAGAGCTAGATGGTATTAGTGTAACAGAGAGCATTCGTGTACACAATAATGAAGTGCCTATTTTGATGCTTAGTGCAAAAAACGCTCCTGCAGATAAAGTATTGGGGTTAAAAAAAGGTGCTGATGATTATTTAACCAAACCTTTTAACCTAGATGAATTGCTGATACGGGTTGCTAAACTGATTGAAAAAAATAAACGTTTACAAGTAAGGGAATCCATTGGTGATCAATATCATTTTGGGAAGAATGTAATTGATTTTAAGGCGCAGGATGCCATTACATCTAATGGATTAAGGATAGATTTGAGTAAAAAAGAAGCTATGCTATTAAAGCTTCTGATTGAGAATAAAGGAGAGGTAGTAACAAGAGAAAAAATTTTGCAAGTAGTTTGGGGTTATAATGTTTACCCAACTACTCGAACCATTGATAATTTTATTTTGAGCTTTAGAAAATATTTTGAAGAGGATAGTCGTAATCCTATTTATTTTCATTCTGTAAGAGGGGTTGGATATAAATATACTGACTAAGCTAGTTCTGCAATAATCCCATCTACTTCTTCGTTAAGAAGGGTACAAAAACGTATTCATGTCTTTAGCCTCTTTACTTGATTTTCTTGAACCCATTAACCTTGCTGAAATTTCCAATGATGAGGGATTTAAAGATACCCAGATTGGTAAACATATTCTAGTTCACGAAGAAGAATTACCAGATATTTCAGCAGCCGATTTAGTAATTGTTGGCTGCGGAGAAATGCGGGGAATGGGCATGCAATATACTCATACAGGAGCCCCCAATGCTATACGAGAGCAGTTTTATAAACTATATTATTGGCATACTGAAGTTTCCATAGCAGATTTAGGTAACATTAAAATTGGCGCTACACTCCCAGATAGTTATGCAGTAGTAAAAATGGTTGTATCAGAACTATTGCAGATGGGTAAAAAGGTATTAATTCTAGGCGGCTCTCATGATATTACAACACCTCAATATGCTGCCTATGGGTTACAAAATAAAATTATTGATGCAGTATCTGTAGATGCTAGAATTAATCTAGACATGGATAGCTTAGAGCCTGCTGATATGTTTTTAGTGGATATGTTTACGGGTATTCCTAATCACTTAAGGCACTATACGCATATGGCTTTCCAAAGCTATTTCATGCATCCAAATATGTTGGAAACGATTAACAAATTGGGCTTTGATTGTTACCGTGTAGGTAAAGTAAAGGAAGCCATCGAAGAAATGGAACCGGCTATCCGAAATAGTGAGCTCTTCAGTTTTGATATCGAAGCCATTCAATATTCTCATGCACCAATAAATAGAGTGACGCCAAATGGTTTAAATGGCGAAGAAGCATGTACTTTAATGCAATATGCAGGTATGAGCACTATTTGTAATAGCATCGGCTTGTATGGCTATCTTGTTGCCAATGATGTACATCAAATGACAGCCATACAACAAGCACATATGATTTGGTATTTGATTGACGGAATTCATAGGGGGAAGCAAGAAGCCTCCATAGAAAATAAATCAGAATTCAATGAATTTACTATGGCATTTGCCGAGGTAGAAACGGCTTTTTTGCAAAGTAAAAGAACCGGCAGATGGTGGATGCAATTACATGACGGCAAATATGTAGCTTGCAGTTATAAAGATTATATGATAGCTTGTAACAACGATATTCCTGAAAGGTGGTTGCGAGCAGTTGAACGTAGTTAATAAATGCCTTATGCAAAAGCTTTTCTATTTCGCTTGTTTACTATTTTTTGCCAGTTCTTGTAAAGTACAAAAGACTGCGCAACAATCTTCAAATGCTGCACAGTCCTCAATTTTACAATCAAACAATTCTATAGAACAGCAGGCTAAAGCATTGATTTTAGATAAGCCTGAATTATTGCCCGCTCATGTTGGTATTAGCTTGTACGATCCTACTTCTAAAAAGTATTTATTTAATTATCAATCAGATAAATATTTTATTCCTGCAAGTAATACCAAGATTTTCACCTGTTATGCAGCAATGAAAAATCTGAGAGATAGTATTGTAGCATTTGAATACTTGCCTGACGAAGAGAATTTCACTATACGATTTACTGGAGATCCTAGTTTTTTACATCCTGATTTTAATGATCAATTAGCATATGATTTTTTAAAAGCCAATGCGCCTAAAATAACTATTGTAGCGCCAAGGTATAATGCAACAGCTTTTGGAAATGGCTGGGCTTGGAATGATTATGATGCAGATTATTCTCCTGAAAGATCTCCGATGCCAATTTATGGCAACTTGGTTTACTTTGGAAAAAAGGGAAATCGAATTACGGTAACACCCAAAGCATTTAATGATTCTTTAGTTATTTTTTCAAGTACAGAAGACGGCCGTTATACAATCGAAAGAGAGAAAGATCAAAATAGCTTTACCGTAGTAAAAAGCAATCGCCTATTCAATAGTACGGCAATTCCATTTGTAGTGAAAAAAGAAATGGATCAATTGATGATTCCATTATTAGAAGATACTTTAAATAAGGTGCTCAACTATGCTAATGCAGTAGCTATAGATCAACCTAATTGGAAAAAATTCTACTCTCAGCCTACTGATAGTCTGCTAAAAATCATGATGCATCGTAGTGATAATTTTTTTGCGGAACAAATATTACTGATGGTGGGCAATGAAAAAATTGGGGTGATGGATGATTCTAAAATCATCGATACCTTATTAAAATCGGATATGATGGGCATGCCACATAAGCCAAGATGGGTAGATGGAAGTGGATTGAGTAGATACAATATGATGACACCTCAAGATTTTATTTGGGTTTTAAATAAAATGAAACAAGAACAATCTTGGGAACGAATAAAAACAATTTTTCCAACTGGCAATGCAGGAACTTTAGGTGGTTTATATAAGGGGTATGAAAATAAAATTTTTGCCAAAACTGGCACACTTACTAGTCATGTAGCATTAAGTGGTTTTATTATTACTAATCGAGGGAAAGAATTAATTTTTTCTATCATGGTAAACGGACACCAATCTGCAGCAGGTACCATTAGAAAATATATGGAACAATTTCTAACAACTGTAATTAACGAAAACTAATTAACGCTCAAATAATTGCTCTAAATAGTTTCCCTTGTATTCAATATAGGTAGGCTTACCGGTAGGAGTAATATTGGGCGTATTGCATTCGAACAAAGCATTCACAAGACCTGCCATTTCTTTTAGATCAAGGGTAACTCCAGTTTTGATGGATTGTTGCTTTGCCATACAGCGCACTAGCTTTTCTTTTTTGCTAAAATTGATATCGCTGTTGAAATGCTTAAATTGTTCAATCAACATTTCGATAGCATGTTTTTCATTACCCACCACAATATCTGCTGGTGTTCCTTGAATTACAAATTGATGCTGTTCATCTTTCTCAATTTGGTAGCCAATTAATTGAAGATCGGGTAATAGCTCTTCCAGTAAAACACTGTCTGATGCAGCCAAATCTAATGGAATAGGGAACAAACTTTTTTGAGTAGGGGCTTGTTTGGAATGTACTGCTTGACTATACTGTTCGTATAATACTCTTTCGTGTGCTAATTGTTGGTGGACCAATAAAAAGCCTGTTGGGGTAGTAGCAATAATATAGGTTTGTTGCAATTGCAAGTAATGTTGTATTTGAGGAATATTCAATAACCTTCCTCCAGTATAGTTTTCTTCTAAGACCGAGTCACTTGAAAATCCACCAATAGTTCCAGTAGTTTCAGTTGGCTTAAAGAAATCCTTCCAACTTTTTAATTCAGATTTATTACTTGGCTCAATAAAATGCGCTTGGTGCTTTTGAGAGAATGTTTTGTATAGACTAGAAGATACTGCAGCTTCCTGATCATTTCTTGTAAATGGTTTACTCACTGCATCTAAGCCCTGTATATCTGCATTCAAAGAAAAATCTAAAGAAGGGGCAATACTAAATTGTGCCAATGCATGTTTAACTGCCGCTTGAACAAAAGCATAGATTATTTTTTCATCCTCAAACTTAATTTCCTGTTTAGTAGGATGAACATTAATATCTATTTGAGTTGGATCTAAATCAATATATAAGACATAACTAGGGAAGCTATCTTTGGCAATCATGCCCTCAAATGCTGCATTTACTGCATGATTTAAGTAAGCGCTTTTGATAAACCGATTATTTACAAAAAAGTATTGATCGCCCCTGGTTTTTCTGGCAGTTTCAGGCTTACCTATGAATCCTGTAATATTCATGTAATCAGTTTCTTCCAAAACATTTACCAGTTTTGCATTGTAGCTATTTCCTAAAATTTGAACAATTCTTTGTTTGTGACTACCGGCTTCTAAATGATAAACTTCCTGACCATTGCTATTTAATGAGAAGAATATTTCAGGATAAGCCATTGCAACCCGAATAAACTCATCCATGATATGCCGCATTTCTGCTGCATTACTTTTCAAAAAATTTCTTCTTGCTGGAACATTGAAAAATAAATTCTTCATGCTAATGCTAGTGCCTTCTGATGCAACACATGCTTCTTGTTGAATCACTTTACTGTTCTCAACTTCCACCAATGTTCCTAATTCGTCTTCTGCTCTTTTGGTTTTCAATTCTACCTGAGACACAGCAGCAATAGAAGCTAATGCTTCCCCCCTAAAACCCATTGTTTTAATCTTAAAAAGATCTTCTATTTGACTGATTTTACTGGTAGCATGTCTTTCAAAAGCCATTCTTGCATCTTCAGCACTCATTCCCTTTCCATTGTCAATTACTTGAATCAATGCCTTGCCTGCATCGTTCACCAATAATTTAATTTTGGATGCTCCTGCATCAACAGCATTTTCTAATAACTCCTTAACCGCACTTGCTGGTCTTTGAATAACTTCTCCTGCCGCTATCTGATTAGCTATATGATCGGGTAATAAATGAATGATATTGCTCACAATAAATGTCTTTCTACGCTACTGTTCTAATGAATAAAAGTTTGTAAAAATAAGATTCCTACTTCATCTTCAAAGAAGAGTTAAGTAAATTTGCACTCAAATTAAGTGAATATGCACCCAAAAGCCGCTATACAAAAGGTTCCGCGTAAATTATTACCAGCAGATTATACTGTTACAGATTGGAATGGTTTAGAGCCTTTTTTTAAAGAATTGATTGACAGGGCTATAACTAATAAGGCTGAATTAGAAGGTTGGATGGCCGATTTAAGCGAGTTAGAAGCGGTAGTAAGTGAAGATGCATGCTGGAGACAAATTAAAATGACCTGTGATACCACCGATAAAAGTTTAGAAGAGGCATTCACTTATTTCTGCATGGAAATTCAACCCAAATTGCAACATTATGCCGATGCCCTCAATAAAAAATTAGTGAATTGTCCTTTCACTGCAGATTTAGATCAAGCAGCATATCATACTTATTTGCGTTCGGTTAAAAAAAGTATTGAATTATTTAGGGAAGAAAATATTCCCATATTAGCAGAATTGAGCGTTTTGCAGCAACAATACGGAACCATTGCAGGTAAAATGACGGTTGAAGTAGAAGGTAAGGAGTATACTTTGCAACAAGCGGCTAAGTTTTTGGAAAACAGTGACAGAAAAGTTAGAGAAGCAGTTTATTATAAAATTCAAGAAAGAAGAAAACAAGATGAGCAACCCATGCACGACTTGTATAGTTCATTAATTGCAAAACGTCATCAAATAGCCATTAATGCAGGGTTTGAGAATTATCGCGACTATAAATTTAAAGAGCTGGGCAGGTTTGATTATACCAAAGAAGACTGCTTCCAGTTTCATGATGCTGTTAAGCAATACGTGCTCCCATTGGTGAATGAAATTTACGATCGGAAAAAACAAAAACTAGCGTTAGATACATTAAAACCTTGGGATACCGAGGCAGAACCTGCTGGCATAGCACCTTTAAAGCCATTTACAACAGGGGAGGAATTGTACGAGAAAACAGTAAAATGTTTTGATCAACTCAATCCTTTTTTTGCAGATTGTTTGCGCAAGATGAAAGAGATGAATCATTTTGATTTAGAAAGCAGAAAAGGCAAAGCACCAGGAGGATACAATTGTCCATTGGCAGAAAGTGGCGCACCATTTATATTTATGAATGCAGCAGGGCAAATGAGTGATGTTACTACTATGGTACACGAAGGTGGACATGCAGTCCATTCTTTTTTGGCACATCCGCTAAAACTCTCTGCTTTTAAAGAGTATCCAATGGAAATTGCAGAAGTGGCGAGTATGGCCATGGAGTTATTTAGTATGGATCATTGGCAGGCATTTTTTGAAAATGAAGCTGATTTAAAAAGAGCCAAAGAACATCAATTAGAAAGAACCATTACCATATTCCCATGGATTGCCATCATAGATCAATTTCAACATTGGGTATATGAACATCCACAACATACTGTGGAAGAAAGAACCAGCGAATGGATGCGCATTTTAAATGAGTATTCTACTAGTAGTATTGATTATACTGGGTTAGATGAATTTAGGAAAATAGGATGGCAAAGACAGTTGCATTTATTTGAAGTTCCATTCTATTATATAGAATATGGAATTGCTCAATTAGGAGCAATTGGATTGTGGATGCAGTACAAACAAAATCCCAACAATGCTTTAGAAAATTATATGAATGCTTTGAGTTTGGGAGGCACTAAAACCTTACCTGAACTATATAGAGCAGCTGGGTTAGAGTTTAATCTAACACCAGCTTATATTAAAACATTAATGGAGTTTGTAAAGACCGAAATGGATCAACTTAAATAATTATTGCTTTATTCAGGTTTAGGTCCATTGGGAGGATTATTTCCTTGACCCGGTCTTGGCGGTCTATTTTGTTGAGGCCCTCTTGGTCCACGAGATTGTTGCGGATTATTTTGCTGCGGTCTGCGTGGTCCTTGATTAGGTCCTTGATTTGGATTACGTTGAGGCCCACTTTGATTGCTTCTTTGTTGATCTCTTCTTCTTCTATCGTTTTTCTCTAACGATTTTAAACTGATTTGACCAACCAATTCAACAAATGCAGGTTCAGCTTCTTTTTGTTTGCTGTTTACAATTTCAACTGCTTGTAATTCATCCACACGCTGTCCTTGTTTATTCAAACGTTTAATTTCTTTAACCCGATCAATGGTTAAAGGATAATGCTTGGTATTATTTGGAAGAATATACCACATTAAATTTTTGAAAATATCTTTTTTGATTAAGTGTGCGGTACCCATTGCAGTATCTAATGTATCTGCATAATCAGGGAATTGTTGCAATGCGTCTAAATAAGTATCTAACTCATAATTTAAACAACATTTCAATCTTCCACATTGACCACTCAATTTAGTTTGATTGATAGAGAGGTTTTGGTAGCGCGCTGCAGTAGTATTTACGCTTTTGAAATCGTTTAACCAAGTGCTGCAACACAATTCTCTTCCGCAAGAACCAATCCCGCCTAATTTAGCAGCTTCCTGACGAATGCCTATTTGCCTCATTTCAACTTTAATTTTAAAGTCGCCAGCAAAAATTTTAATCATTTCACGGAAGTCTACTCGATCATCAGCCGTATAAAAGAAAGTTCCTTTTTTCCCATCCGCCTGAATCTCTACCTCGCTCAATTTCATCTGTAGATTCAAACTACGAGCAATAGTGCGGCTTCTAGCCAGTATTTCTTTTTCTCTGCTTTTGCTTATTTCAAAACTTTCAATATCTCTATCGGTGCTTTTACGGAGAATCTTTTTGATTTCGGGGCTAAACTCATCTACCTGTTTTTTCTTTAATTGCATTCTAACCAATTCACCGGTAAGACTCACTTCACCCACGTCAAAACCACTAACCCCTTCAACAGTTACGTATTCACCTTTCTCTAAATATTGAAGGGTAGTATTTCTAAAAAATTCTTTTCTACTGCCTTGTTTAAAGCTTACTTCAACAATTCTGCAATTGCTTTCAGGATCGCTAAAAGGCAAATTCATTAACCAATCGTGTACGTTTAAACGATTACATCCACCCGTACTACAGCCTCCGTTACTTTTACAGCCATTCGGCTTTCCCGTTCCACAAGATCCGCATCCCATATATATATAATAATAAGAAGTTCTTTAATATGTACCTATTTACTCAAAATTAGGGTTTTGTTCTGAATGATATGGTATAGTTTAATAGTGAGTGCTTGAAACAGCATTTTAGCATGTGCATTGCGTTCTATATAATAAGCAGCTTTGTCTAGTTCTTCGATGATACATTCTTGTTGGCTAACAGAAGCAATTTTATTTAATCTTTTAGCAAAATCTTTTTCAGGATCACCTAATTTAACTAAGTCCTCTCCAATTACTCGGATACGGATACTCTGTTCTAGTAAGTGGTTAAAATAGCGCAAAAACTGTTTTTGTTTTTCTCTCCCCATTCTACTAATCTCTTCAATGAATTTCAGTTGAGCAGCAGGGCCAGTTTTTAACATGGCATTTAACCACTCTCTTAATAATGATTGCCAATCTTCATCGGCGTGTTGCAAAAGTTGTAATGCCTCTCTATAATTCCCCTCACAAATACCAGTGATTTGTCGGGCAGTTTCTTCATTCGCTTTTGCTCTTTCAATTAAAGCCTGTTCAATGTCTTTATCTTCAAGGGCAGGAATTCTTACTAATTGACATCTGCTTAAAATTGTAGCCAGCATCTGCTCTTCATTCTCTGCTACTAATAAAAAAATAGTATTCGGCGGAGGTTCTTCAATGAGTTTTAATAATTTATTCCCTTCCTTACCTAAATATTCGGGCATCCAAACAAGCAATACTTTGTATTTACTTTCAAAACTCTTTAAGCTAAGTTCTCTAATTATTTGGTTGCATTCTTCAGCAGTAATATTTCCTTGCTTATTCTCAGCACCAATACTTTGTAACCAATCGTATACATTACCATAAGGCATTGTTTGTACAAAGCTTCTCCATTCTTCAATATAATCTGCACTGATAGGTTTATCACCTGATTTACGCGGAATCACAGGATAGGTAAAATGCAAATCGGGGTGCACTAGTTTATCTGCTCTTGCATAAGCAGGTTCATTTGATATTTGGTTTGGGTGGATAAAAGTTGGCGTGGGTGCCAAAGCGGTCATTCCACCAAACAGGTCTTCTACCACAGGGGCTTCCGCTGGGAGGCTTACAATATATTGCGCAAAAGCCATTGCTAACGGAAGACCACCAGCTCCTTCTTTAGCCAGAAACAACAATGCATGGCTAAGCCTGTTGTGCTCTACCATTTCAACTAAATGTTGTTTGATGGCCTCATGGCCTATTACATCTGAAAAAAGCATTGATAAGAATAAAATAGTATACAAATAAAAAAGAGAATGTGTTAACATTCTCTTTTTACAAAAGTACTTGAATATACTACTTTACAAATTTTAATATTTCATCGCTATCAGGCTTCACTTTGCTTGGGAAGTATTGTAATAATTTACCATTTTCATCCAATAAAAACTTACCAAAGTTCCAACCAACTTCAGCATCTAATACACCGTTTTCGGTTTTAGAAGTAAGCCATTTGTAAATAGGCGCTATATCACTGCCTTTTACACTTATTTTACTAGCCATAGGGAAACTCACCCCATAGTTGGCTTTACAAAAATCTTGAATTTCACTATCGCTTCCTGGTTCCTGACCGCCAAAATTATTGGCTGGGAAGCCTACAATTACTAGTTTGTCTTTATACTCGTTGTACACTTTTTGTAAAGCATCGTATTGAGGGGTATAACCACATTTTGAAGCAGTATTTACTACTAAGATTTTCTTTCCTTTAAAAGAAGAGAAATCAATTGTTTTGCCTTCAATAGATTTTACTTTAAAACTATGAATGCTATTTACCCCTGGAAAACTAAAAGCGCTTAACATAATAAATGCAGCAATAGAAAGGATATATTTCATGACTTTTTATTTATACAACGAATGTAAGTGGAATTTGTTTAGCTAAATGTTAAACGGTATAAGCGGCGGTAGCAATGCTAATAGAAGTTCCAGGTACTTGTAAGATGGCCCTTCCGCAAGCTTCCAAACTAGCACCAGTAGTGATTACATCGTCTACCAATAAAATATTTTTATTTTTTAGCATATTAGGTTCAGATGCCCAAAATGCGTCTTCCATATTTTTCCAACGGTTCAATCTATTTCCTTGGGTTTGGCTGGTAGTGTAAACCAGTCTACTGACCCCTTGCGTACAGAGTTTTTTAGGCCAGACCTCCATGATCCCCTCACAAATAATTCTAGCCTGGTTGTATCCACGCTGAAATTCTTTTTTTGGGTGCAGGGGAAGGGGGATTAATAGGTCTATATGGCTAAAACGTTCGGATTGACTTAATTCTCTGCCCATACACCTGCCTAAAAATCGACCAGCTGATAAATTATTCTTGTATTTCAATTGGGCAATCAGGTGCTGTACCAACCCAGATTTATAAAAATAAAAGCTTGAACCAGCCGCAACAATGGGAATTCTTCCCGTAAAAACCTGCTCAATAGGGTTATTGGAACGGTCAAAAAAATGGGTTGCAGGAAGGGCATGATTACATGCTGCACAAAGAAATGCATTGTGATGAATATAGTCTGCTCCGCAACCACTACAAATATGCGGAAAGAACAATTGCTGAAATGCATTGATGTAAGTATTGATTGGTATTGCCATAGTGTTAAACTAGACATACCTCTTCTAAAATTTAAAAGTGAAAACCGAAAATAAAAATGTTTTTTAACGGTATCGTTTAAAAAAGTTGTTGATACACTTCATCCACTCTGCTTAATGCAATCACTTGTATGGAAAATGCTTTAGGGTCAAAACTTTTCTTATTAAACTTCGAAACAATTATTTTTTCGAATCCTAATTTCTGCGCTTCCGCAATTCTTTGTTCAATTCTATTAACCGCTCTAATTTCACCATTCAATCCTACTTCACCTGCAAAGCAAATATTTTTTGGAAGTGGGTTGTCTTCATAGGAAGATAATAGTGCACATATCACTGCAAGATCTGTGGATGGATCTTCAATTTTTATTCCGCCTGCAATATTTACAAATACATCTTTTAATCCAAATTGAAAACCACCTCTTTTTTCTAAGACAGCCAATAATAGTTGTAACCTTCTTAAATCAAAACCAGTTACTGTTCTTTGTGGTGTTCCATAAACACTCGGTGTAACCAATGCTTGTACTTCAATTAATAAAGGTCGCATTCCTTCAAGCGCGGCAGCAATTGCACTCCCGCTTAAAACCTCTTCTCTTTGTGCAATCAATATTTCGGAGGGATTGGTAACCACTCGCATTCCTGCCCCACTCATTTCATATATACCTAGCTCAGATGTAGAGCCAAAGCGGTTTTTAAGCGTTCTTAATATTCTATAAGCATAATGTCTATCACCCTCAAATTGCAATACGGTATCAACCATATGCTCTAAAATTTTTGGTCCAGCTATTGCGCCATCTTTAGTAATATGGCCAATTAAAAATACTGGTGTATTAGTTTCTTTTGCAAAGCGTTGAAAAGAAGCAGCGCATTCTCTAATTTGTGTTACAGTACCAGCAGATGAATCAATTAAATTCGATTGAATGGTTTGAATAGAATCTACAATGACCAATTCTGGTTTTAACTTTTTAATTTCCTTAAAAATGATATTAGTATCTGTTTCGGTAAGTAAATAAAAATTATCATTACTAATTTTTAATCTATCTGCACGCATTTTAATTTGCTGTTCACTCTCTTCTCCACTGATATATAAAACTTTTAAATGTTTAATTAGTAGTCCGTTTTGTAAAAACAAAGTACTCTTTCCAATTCCTGGTTCTCCTGCAACCAAGACTAAACTACCTGGAACAATTCCTCCACCCAATACTCTATTTAATTCTGCATCACTGGTAACAATTCTTTTTTCTTCTTTAAAATCAATATCGCTTAAAGCAATTGTTTTATTCGTCCTTTTTTTTTCAGGATAATCTTCCCATGTTGTTTTTTCTTTTGCATCTCCACTATGAATTATTTCTTCTGAAAAAGTATTCCACTGATTACAGGATGGACATTTTCCAATCCACTTTGTACTTTCATATCCACAATTACTGCAAAAAAATGCTGTTTTAGTCTTGCTCATACATCAATTTAAAAGGGACATTTTAGGGAGAATCTTAAACGCAAAAGGGCCAACTATGCAGTTGACCCTTTTACTTACTAACCCATTAAATTCTACCACTAAATTACCAAAATAGGCCAAACTGCAAAATTAATTTTTGAAGAGCTTTCCCTTTTTGAAATCTATATCTTTTTTAATATTATATAAATCAACACTTTACAAGTGAATTAATAAATACATATAAATTAAAACTATATATAAAACTTTTGCTGGTAAGTTTTTAGAATTTCAAATCAAAGACCGGATCAATACGCTTTCAATAGTGTTATAAATCCAATAAATTTTAACAAACCTTAAAAAAACCTTTAACAATTTCTTTGCAATTAAATTTTTCGCTAATTTGGTGCCAAGCTGATTCAATGATCAGTGTTGAATTAAAAAACTAATTATGAGAAAAAAACTGCTAGTAGGGCTTTTTGCTCTTTTCTGTGTTGTGTTGGCTCATGCACAAACAACCGTGTCAGGTAAAGTTACTGACGCTGCAAACGGTACTCCGTTGGGTGGCGTAACAGTAAAAGCAAAAGGTACCGCTGTAACGGCCCTAACAGGTGCCGATGGTGCGTACAGTATTAAAGTAACATCAAGTGTTAAAACCTTGATATTTTCCTATGTTGGATTCAATGATGTAGAAGCTCCTGTAAGAGGAACTTCTGTTGACGTTGCTTTGAACTCTGCTGTATCTAATTTAAGTGAAGTAATTGTTACTGGATTTGGTGGCGCTCAAATTAAAAGAGAGGTTACCGGTAACATTGCCCGTGTAAAAGGCAAAGACATCGAGTATATGCCTACACCAAGTGTGGATGCTGCCCTTCAGGGTAAAGCAGCCGGCGTATTTGTAAACAGCCAATCTGGTAAACTAGGTCAGGCAGTAACAGTGCGTGTAAGAGGTAACTCTTCTATCAGTGCCAATAGCCAACCCTTATATGTGTTGGATGGTATTCCTATGACTTCAAATAGTCAGAGTTCTTACGGTGGTGCAACCAATCCTTTGGTTGATCTTAACCCAAATGATATTGAGTCTATTGAAGTATTAAAAGATGCATCTGCTGGAGCTATCTTCGGTTCTAGAGCTGCAAATGGGGTAATCTTAATTACCACTAAAAAAGGACGTGCAGGTAAAACTCAGGTTACATTCAACTACCAAACTGGTGCTGCTGAAGCAACCAAGCGTTTGAAAATGTTGAATTCTGAAGAATATGCTACCCTAATTTTAGAAGGTGCTAAATACCGTGACGATTTAGATGGTACTCCTATAACTGATCCTGATAGCTGGACCACTTATGTAAAAGATGGAGTAATGGATTATTATAGTTATGGTAACTGGTCTAAGGATCCTAAAAAAACTTATGACTGGCAAGATGCAGTGTTTCAAAAAGCAACAT
>QLAH01000464.1_pt1 | contig 20863 bp, 17 predicted proteins | sample 4693081 | NCBI WGS metagenome assembly QLAH01 (sample SAMN09425401, study PRJNA476045) | Lake water metagenome, whole genome shotgun sequencing project.
GCCCCAGCGGCGCCGTCGACGTGTCGACCGTGGTCACCGCCCCGGCTGCCGCGTGCCACGACGCCGCGTCGTAATGCCCGACAAGCGCCGCGGAGGCGTGGGAACCGAGGAGCGCCGCGGCACAGACGGCCGCGAGGCCGCTTCGGGCATGCGCGGAGGACTCACCCCGCGCGATGATGCGAGGGGCGGTCGAAGGGCGCGAAGAGCGTGAAAGGTTCGCAATCATGGGATCTCCTTTGCTATTTGGTTTCCTGGCTCCCCCTCACAGTGACACTCACTGCTCTCCCTTCGCAACAGACCACATCACGGCGTCGACGATTTCTCGAAGCGGCGCCGGTGCCGTTTGTGCCCAAGCACGATAGCCTTGGATGTCCGAAAGGCCCACGAACTGCGCCGCGAAGTCCACCGTGCCCTTCGTCTCCTCGGCGATCTCGTCGGGCACGAAGCTGGCCTGCGCCGCCTGGGTGCAAGACCATTGCCCCAGTAACGTCGAAAGGTCGGATGGGCCGACGGTACCGTCTCGGTTGAGGTCTGCCAGGGGGGAAACCACATTGCACGGAGGGGAGGTGCACCATGCCCCGAGTAGGATCGTCAGGTCGCTCGCCCCGACACAGCCGTTCCAGTCGAGATCGCCCAGAACCCGCGAGGCACGAAGGATCACGGGGCGCCTGACTTCATCCACCACGGCTTCGCCGACCGCGTCACCCCACTCATTGACTCCCCAGAGCTTCTGGATCTGAATGCCTCGCGCAGCCCAGAGCGGCGAGAGCACGAGCGGCGAGTTGACATCGCGCACGCTCCAGTTCGACGTGCTCCAGCCACCCGCATCCCAGAACCAGATCGCGGCCGACTCGCCAACGCGACCGACCGCGACTCTCGCGGGCTGGCCCGACGATGACCGCCAGCGAGCGACCTCGATGTCCGCCACGAGTCCGTCGCCCGCCCATGCGGGCAGTTGCAGCGGCTGAGCTTGCTCTGGGCCTGACTCGGGGACAAGCCATGCGTGTGGAACGCTCGTGCCCGGTGCGAGCGCGTAGCCGACCGCGATCGCTCCTCCATTCGTTCGGGCGCTCACGGCAACACACTCCGAAGAGACCACTCCCCACTGATCGGACACTGCGGCGCCGAGATCTGCGGCGAGAAGGTCGTGCGCACCGAGTGGATCCCACATTGTCGGGGAACATGCGATCCCGAGGGACACAGGGTCGTGATCGCACCCAATCGAGGTGTTGCGCGCACCCACGACGAATCGTCCGTCTCGCGATATCCCCATCGCGCGTCCCTTGCGCGGACAGGGCGGGGAGCCAGGTCGGGCACCCTCCTCGGTCCGAACCTGTGGCGCGCCGACCGAGGGAACATCGACTGCGAATGCCACTGGACGGACGCCGAACACGCATGACTGCGGACCAAAGCACCCGAAAGCGGACCCCGCGTACCCAACCGCTCGAACTGGAGAGTCTGCAGAGAGACCGATGAATGCGGTGAAGCCGGAGCCGGCCTGCGGCCACAGGCCATGCGGCGCAGAGTTCGGGGGGTCGAACCGCTGCCATGTGGGGGAGCCTCCTGCCCCCGCCCCGAGTCGCCACAGGACAGCGCGCGACGGCCAGTCGGAGGTTCCGCCGCCCACGAGACCAGATGTCGCTCCGGCATTCCCTGCGACGATGCCAGACTCGTTGACGTCCAACGCCTCCGCGCCGTCGAAGGGAACGCCCCCGCCGTCCAAGGGTGTCGGGAGCCAAACCACAGTCGCGGCAGGCACGCCAAACTGAGCGGTGCGGGCGTAGACAAAGGCGCGTTGTCTATCGTCGCCCGAGCGCACACGCCCAACCGCGAGCCCCGCGTTCGAGATGTCGCGTGCGCCGTTTTCAACTTCGTTCACGATGCCTGGCAGTCCTCCAGCGACCGGAGGGAACTCGGGAAGAATTACATCATAGTTCCAAATGCCTGGGACCACCTCGCTGACGGACTGCGCGAGCGCTGCGGGACTCGTCGCCAAGGCTCCGAGCACGGATGCCCCCAGAACCGCCGCTGACAGTTGCCTGCGCGCAGCAACGAGCGGCGACCACTTGCACCGCGAGAGTACTTCGCCCACCGATATAGCTGCTTCCTGACCGCAATCCAATCGGCCGACTCCGAGCGGAGTCGGATTCGCCGCGAGGGATGGGATCCAACCAGCGCTCGGCGGATCCCACCGAGCGGCCATCAGGGTGTCACTTGGTCCTTGGTCCTTGGTCCTTGGTCCTTGGTCCTTGGTCCTTGGTCCTTGGTCCTTGGTCCTTGGTCCTTGTTCTTGGTCCTTGGTCCTCACTCCGATTCCCGCCTGAGTCATTGCCATCCGTTCCTGCCTTTCCCGGCCGCAGCCGCACCTCGAAGATACGCAGCCTTTGGGCCGCAACAAGCGCGCGAGGGTGCTTCGACGGGAATTCTTGAGATTGTCAGCGCCGCCCCTCCCCGATTGGGGTACTTCGGCATGCCGAGAGCTCGAGAGTGCGCGCAGTTTTCGCCAACACGGTCGTGTTGCATCAAGCGAAAGCCGCTGTGCGCCGCAGGGACGCGATGAACAATCCTGTGGGCCGACGGCGCGAGGTCTGAGCGGCGGCCGCTCCCTTTGGTGCTACCGAACGCACGGTAGCCCTTGGACGAAGTCCAAGGAACGGATGGTGTCAGCCGTCGACTCCGACGATTCTCGTTCCGTGGACTTCGTCCACGGGCACCCGTGGTTTGAGCGGTCGCGGCTGCGGCCGCTCCCTTTGGTGCTACCGAACGCACGGGTGCCCTTGGACGAAGTCCAAGGAACGGATGGTGTCCGCGGCCAACTTCCCCCGCCGCTTCCGCGGGTCGGCCGGATCAGGTCTCTCACGGAGGCACAGAGGCACGGAGGAAGAGATGCCAGGCCTTCCATCTGTCTCACGCGGCGCGCGTCCGAACCGTAGGAGGGATATTCCTCTCCGTGCCTCCGTGCCTCCGTGAGAAACCTCCTCATCGAAAGCAGCACCTCACGACGCCCGTCGCAAGCGCTCAAGGGATTTCCCCTGCGCTCCTCTCGCCAAAGCGAGCGAAAGCGCGCACGCGGCCACGCGGCGATTGCCAACGCGCCGATCGCGAGCGCTCAAGACTCGCTTGAACCCCAGCCCTTATCGCGTGATCAGCTTGACGGCCTCTGCAGAGCCGGCATCGAGCGAGCCGTGGAGCCGACCAGCTGCATCGGCGGTCGCACCCTCGGATGCCGCGATCAGCTCGCGCAGCGCAGCCAGCTGACGCTCGCTCGCGGGCGCCCCGCCGCTGCGGGCGGCAAGCGCCGCGTAGTCGCAGAGCAGGATCTGCTCCTCGCCCTCCGCGCCGATCGCGGCGTCGATGAGCGCGCTCTGCGCAGCAGGCGACGCCATGAGCGCAAGCACCTCTGCCACGAGCATCCGCAGGCCACCCTGACGCTCCGCGAGCGCGCGCAGAAGCGCTGGCTCCGCATCGGCGAGCGGGAAGATCTTGCTGTTCCGGAAGGCGAGACCGCGAAGGGCCTCCGCAGAACGGACCGCATATTCGATCGCCTCAGACTCATCGATCGCGCCGCCTGAGCCGCGCGTCATGGCCAGCGTCGCGGCGCCACGGAAGGAATCGGAGGTCGAGCCCTCGGTCCAGACCACGACCGCGTTGTCCGCCTGGAAGGCGCGGCGTGCGGCGGACTCCTCGAGCGCGTTCGCGATCGCGACGACCGGACTTGCGCTCGTCGCGCCACTCGCGCGGACCCGCGCCAGGGTCGCCGAGACCTCGTCGACCGTGCCGCGCGCAACCACGAGATCGACGCCATTTGCATTCAGTACGCCGACCTCGACCTCATCGAAGGACGCTGCATCGGCAACCATCGTCAGACCAACCGCGCCAAGCTGGCGACCGATCGCCTGGCGGTCTTCGATCGAGCCGCCGATCACCGCGACGCGCGTAGCGCCCGTGTCTCCGATGGCGGAGACAAGCGTCGGGACGACCGCGAAGTCGCCCGCGAAGCTCTGCGTCGGGTTGCTCGCGGCGATGGCGAGCGCTGCATCGAGACGCACGCGTCGCTCGGAGTAGCGCAGGGCGTCAAGCATCGGGGTGCGCCCCGCTTGGGCGACGAGGAGATCGCCGCCGGCTGTCTGCGCGAGCGCAGCGATCGCATCGCGGATCAGCGCCGTGTCGCGCGAGTCGATGGCCATGCCGAGCACCTCGGAGCACACGGAGGGGCCGGATGCCGTTGCGAAGAACTGCGGGCTGTAGCGCTGCGCCTCCGCATCGCCGCCGAGCGTGTTCTCGCGGCGAAGGTCGGCAGCCACGAAGATCGCGAGAGCCGTCGTGTTCGCGGCGTCGGCGGCAAGCGCGCGCCGCGCAAGCAGCTTGGCCATCTCGTCGCAGAAGACGGAGGTCGCAACGGGCGAGGCGCCGAGGCCGCCGAAGCCAGATCCGTCGTAGGACCAGATGTTGTTGACGGTGTCGGTCGGATTCGGGATCAGCGAGTCGTCGCGGTCGAAGAACCTGCGGGCGAGCGCCGTGAACTGGGCGGAAACATCGCGCGCCTGGCCGCCAAGCTGGGTGACTGCCGCATCGCACGCTGCGCGGAGATCGTTCGAGGTGTCCGTGCGCGCGCCGATCTCGAGGATGAACGGAATCGCGAGCGGGCGACCGAGCTCGCCCAAGAGCGCGACGACCTTGCGCTGGCCCGACGGATCAAGGTCCGCGAGGGACATCGCGAGCGGCAGCACGGCCTTCGACTCGAGGAGCCGAATCGCCTTCGCAGCCTCGAGCTCCGTCGCGGGGTCGCGCGACTCGACGAGCACCTTCAGGAGCTGCGGAACGGCGTATTCGCCCGCCGCCACGATGCGCTCCTCGGCGAGTCCGCGCTCGCGGAGGGTCTTGTTGAGCATCGCGATCGCCTCGCCGATGCGGGCGGGGTCGCGCGCGAGCGTCCTGCGCCCGTCCTCGACGCGGTCCTCGATGCGGGTTGCGAAGTCCGCCACCTCGCCCATGAGACGGCTGCGCGAGATCGCGCGGTCAAGCCGCTCGCCGAGCCCCTGCGCGTCGACCACGCTCGCGAGGTCTGCGTCGGAGGCGTCGGCCGAGAGCACGGCCTCGGCCGCCGCCTGCGCGAGGTCGGGCTTTCCGATCAGCACGTAGTGCACGAAGTCCGAGAGGCTCTTCGAGACTCCCGTGAGGTCGCGCTGGCCGCTGCCAGCCTCGGAATCGTCTTGCGCAAGCGCGGTCGGCGCCGTGGCGAGGAGTCCCGTCGCGAGGAGCCCCGTGGCGACGAGCATCGTCGAGAGCGTGCGGCGGGCGCGGACAGACGCATTCACGGTCGGCTGGAACAGCATCGAGGTCTCCTAGGGGCCGCTCGGAGTTCGCTCCGTGGCGGATTGTGGAATGTACAGCCCGCGACAAGAACCCGTCAACAGGCTTGGGTCCGTATACTCGCGCCGCCTGGGCGCCCGAAGACCTCTTCGGCGTCGCGACGCGTGTGCGCCGCGGCGAGGGAAGGCGGTGAAAATCCGCCGCGGTCGCGCCGCCGTGACAGGAGGATGCATGCATCCCATCGCAGCACGCGGCGCAGATCCTTGGATCCTGCGCGGCAGCCACTGGCCCGAAAGGCTGGGAAGGCGCATGCGAAGCCGCCTCTGGCGGGCCTGAAGTCGGAAGACCTACCCAGGCACGACGGTGTCCGTTCGGACACTCGCCGCGCGCTCCCGGAACGGAGCGCAGCCGATCCGGGCGCGAGCTCCCGGAAGGAGTGCCTCATGCGCACGATGCGCACCGCTCTGTCCGCGTCTTCCAATCCATGCAACCGTTCATGCGCATGGCCTTGCGCATGGCCTTGCGCATGGCGCCGCCGCATCTTTGCCGCGGCGACGGTCCTCCTCGCGTGCCCGTTCGCCGCGCAGGCCGCCCCGCAGTGGCCGTTCGCATCCGAAGTCGTCTCGTACACGGCGGGAAGCGGCGCCGTGCCCGGCTTCAACAATCCGCTCGTCGCGCTTGGTCCGCCCGAGCGCTTCACGGGGGAAGGCCTCGTGCCCGGAGCCGTCACGCCCTTCCAGCCCGCGTTCCGCCCGAACGAAGTGGTGTCGCTTGGAGTCGGCGGCGTGCTTGTCCTCGCGTTTGACCGCGATGTGGTCGACGACCCGCGGCATCCGTTCGGAGTCGACATCCTCGTCTTCGGGAACGCCTTCTTCACGGACGGGGCGTTCGGCCTCGGCGTCGTGGCAGGGCTTGCCTCCGAGGGCGGCACGATCGCTGTCAGCGCGGACGGGGTCGATTGGCGGACCGTCGTCGGACGCGACGCCGATGGGCTCTTTCCGACGCTCGGCTACCTCGATGTCGGCCCCTTCTCCATGGTCCCAGGGCAGGTCGAGAGCGACTTCACGCGTCCGGTCGATCCTGCGATCGGCATGAGCGACCTCCTCGGCAGAACGCATGAAGAAGTCGTCGAGCTCTACGCGGGCTCGGGCGGCGGCGCGGGCATCGACATCGGCGCGCTTGGCTTGTCGCGGGCGCGCTTCGTGCGCATCACGGGGCCCTCCGCGGCGGGTCTGTCGCCCGAGATCGACGCGATCGCGGCGGTGCAGCCCGTGGGTTCACCCGCAGACCTCGACGGCGACGGTGTCGTCGACGCACGCGATCTCCTCATATTGCTCGCGGGATGGGGGCCCGCAGGCAAGGGATCCATCGCAGACCTCGATGCGGATGGAACGGTCGGGCCGTCGGACCTCACCACTCTTCTTGCGGCATGGGGAGCCACGCGATGAGCAGCGTACGCCCCCGCGGACGCAGTGGATTCACGCTGGTCGAGGCGCTCGTCGTCATCGCGATCGTCTCCGTGCTCCTCGCGCTCATCGTGCCCGCGACGAGCGCCGTGCGCGCGAACGCGCGTGCCGGCCACTGCCAGTCGAACCTGCGCCAGCTTGCACTCGCTGCGCATGCCTACGCGCTCCAGAACGCGGAGCGCTACCCCGCAGCGATCCTCTACGAAATGTCGCCCGCAGGTCTCGTCACGCGCGCGTGGGACCACGAGCAGCACCCGGGCGGCGTGGTGCGCCCGGGCATCCTGTGGAGCTTCCTCTCGAGCCCGACCTCCGTGCAGCAGTGCCCCGACTACATCGGGCCCTCGACCTTCGGCGCGGATCCGTACACGGGCTACAACTACAACACAACCTACATCGGGGCGGAGGGAAGATTTCCCGAAGTCGACGCGAACGGAAACTGGCGCGACGGCTGGGCGCTCGCGCGGCGCGGGCTTGCAACAGGCAACTTCCGCCGCACCGCGACGACGGCGCTCTTCGGCGATGGCGGCTGGCGCGGCGGCGCGAACAAGTTCATGCGCGCACCGAGCGCGACGGTCGAGGGCGACTTCGCCACGGTCTACGCGGGCGGACAGGCGTTCCGTCACGGCGGCTGCACGCACGTGGCGTATCTCGACGGACATGTTCGCGGCGAGTGCGCCTCCTGTGAAGGCGGAAACGCAACTCCGCAACTCCTTGATGAAGTGATGGGTTTCCCGCGAAACGGCTTCCTTTCCCACGACGACCGTTCGTATGATCCGCGTTGATTTCGGTCACACGAGGTTCCGGAGTTGCGATGGGGCACGATTCGTCGACACACGCAGAAGGAAGGGAAGTCCCGCATCAGGATGGCGCAGCGCGCGACGCGCGTCGCTGCGATCTCGTGATCGACCGCTGCACCTGCTTCGATCTCCGCTTCAGCGATCTCAAGAAGAAGGTCGAGGAGCGGCCGGCCACCATGGACCAGATCGCACGGCGCTACGGCTGCGGGAGCTGCTGCGGGATCTGCAGGCCCTACATCGAGCGCATGCTCGAGACGGGCGAGACGGTGTTCCACGAGATCCTCACCGAACGCGACGCGGGAACGCGCTGACCGCGCCCTCACGAGCGCCGCTCGAGTCATCCATCACGAGCGGCCGAAGCGCCGCTCGAGTTCGCCACGCGCGATGCGGATCGAGGTCGGGCGCCCGTGCGGGCACGCGGTCGAGCGCTCGATCGACTCGCGCATCGCGAGAAGGCTCTTGATCTCGGTGGGCGAGAGCGAGTCCCCCGCCTTCACCGCGGCCTTGCACGCCATCATGTCGACGATCTCGTGGAGCGCCGCCTCGAGCGACACGAGCGAACCGTGCTCGACCGCCTTCTCAAGGAGGTCGCCGACGAACGCGCCTGCATCGGCGTTGCGCGAGTGAAGGAGCGTGGGCACGGCGTCGACGGCGATGGAGCGCGGGCCGAACGGTCGCGCCTCGACGCCGAGCCGCGCGAGGAGCGGCGCGATCTCGCCGAGGATCTCGACCTCGCGCGCACTCCGCTCGATCACGATCGGGACAAGAAGCCGCTGCGACTCGAGCGCGCCGCGGTCGAGCCGATCGAGGAACGCCGCGAACATGGCGCGCTCATGGAGCGCGTGCTGGTCGACGATCACGACGCCGTCGGCGTCCTCTGTGACGATGAAGCCGTTGAGAAGCTGGATGTACGGAAACTCGCCCGCGAGCACGGGCTCGGCGGCCGCGGCGCCATCCGGCTTCGGCTCGGCGATCCCCGTCGCGAGCGCTGCGAATGCGCTGAAGTCCGCGCCTGGCCGTGACGCGCCATCGCCCCCGCCACTGCGCGAGGGGAACCCGCTTCCGAAGAGCGGTGCTCGCGGGCCCGCATACGGTTCCGCGGGCGCGCGCAGCGCGTCGGGCATGAACGCGGGCACGAGGTTCGCATCGCGAAGCGCGCGCTCGATCGCCTTGCGCACGGCAGAGTGCACCGCCGACTGCGAGCGGAAGCGCACCTCGCTCTTCGCAGGGTGGACATTCACATCAACCTCGCGCGGATCGAGCTCGAGGATGAGCGCCACCGTCGGCGTGCGCGACGGGTCGACGAGCCCGCGGTACGCCTCGCGCACCGCGTGGAGCACCGTGCGGTCCATGATCGGGCGACCGTTCAGGTGAATGCGGATCGCGCGCGACGATGGCCGCGCGATGCCGGGCTTGCCCGCGAACCCGCGCACGACGAGGCCGCCGAGCTCGGGAAAGCGCTCCTCGAACTCGAGAAGCTCCGGCTCGAGCTCGGAACCGAGGACATCGAGCGTGCGCTTCGCAGGCTCCGCCGTCGCGGGGAGCCCGAGCAGGCGGCGGCCGTTCGAGCGAAGTTCGAACGAGACCGTCGGATGCGCAAGCGCGAGCGCCTCGACCGCTTCGGTGACGCGCGCAGTCTCCGCTGCGTCCGACTTGAGGAACTTTCGGCGCGCGGGCACGTTGAAGAAGAGCGTGCGCACCTCGACCACGGTGCCTGGCCGCGCGGGCGCCGGACGCACGGGGCGGATCGCGCCGCCTTCGACCTCGATCTCGGCGCCGCTCGCCGCGCCTCGCACGCACGACTGCATCTTGAAGCGAGAGACGCTCGCGATCGACGCCAGCGCCTCGCCGCGGAAACCGAAGGTGTGGATCGCGGCAAGATCGTCGCTCGTCGCCACCTTGCTCGTCGCGTGCGCGGCGACCGCGAGCGGAAGTTCGGATTCAGGGATTCCCGCGCCGTCGTCGGTGATGCGCACGAGTTCAGCGCCGCCGCCCTCGACCTCGATGAGCACGCTGCGCGCGCCCGCATCGATCGCGTTCTCGACGAGTTCCTTGACGACGCTCGCGGGGCGTTCGACCACCTCGCCCGCCGCGATCTGGTTCACGAGTTCCGGGGGAAGGACGCGGATCGGCATGTCACCACTCCCAGCCCGAGAGAATCGGGTAGCGCCGCCCACGGCCAAACGCGCGCGGCGAGAGCTTGAGGATGATCGCGGCCTGGTCGCGCTTGAACTGCGCGCGGTCGAGCAACCGCGCGATGCGCACGACGGTCTCGCGCGAGGCACCCGACGCGGAGATCGCATCGTCGATCGACCCCTCGCCGTCGACGAGAACGCGCAGCACGCGGTCGAGCAGGTCGTACGGCGGCAGCGAGTCCTGGTCGGTCTGGTTCGGGCGCAGCTCGGCGCTCGGGGCCTTGTCGATGCTTGCCGCGGGAATCGGTGGCCGCGCGAAGCCGAACTCGGCGAAGCGCGCGTTCAGCATGCGCGCCATCGCGTAGACCTCCGTCTTGTAGAGGTCGCCGATCGGCGCGAGCGCGCCGTTCATGTCGCCGTAGAGCGTGGCGTATCCCGTGGCGTACTCGCTCTTGTTGCCCGTCGTCAGGACAAGCGCGCCCGTCGCGTTCGACGCAAGCATGACGAGAAGCCCGCGCGCGCGCGACTGCAGGTTCTCGCCGGCGAGGCCATCGGTCGCAAAGGCCCCCGCCGCCGTCTCCTCGACCGCCTTGTGGAGCGGCTCGATGGGGAGCGTCTCGATGTGGCCGATCCCAAGTGCCTGCGCGGAGAGCATCGCGTCGTCGATCGAGCCTTGCGACGAGTAGCGCGACGGCATGAGGATGGCCGTGAGGTTCTCCGCGCCGATCGAAGCCGCGCCGAGCGCCGCGACAAGCGCCGAATCGATGCCGCCCGAGAGGCCGAGGATCGCCTTCGCGGTCCGCGTGGCGGCGAAGTAGTCGCGAGTTCCCCGCACGATCGCATGGAAGCGTTCGGCATCGAGGTCAGCCCCCGCCTGCAGCTCGGGATGCGAGACAGCGTCGCCATGCAGGTCGAGCGCGACGGATCTCTCGACGAAGCGGCCACAGCCGCCGATCACGCGCCCATCCGGCGCGACCAGCCGCGAACCGCCGTCGAAGACGAGATCATCTTGCCCGCCGACGGCGTTCACGCTTGCGATGAACGCGCCTGATTCGCGCGCGCGCTCGGCGAGCAGCCGTTCGTGCTGCGCATCCTTGCCCGCGACGAACGGACTTGCGCTCAGGACAGCGATCACCGTCGCGCCCTGCGCCCCCGCATCGGCCACGGGGTCGCCTGCGTAGCGGCGCTGGTGTCCCGCGTCGCCCGCTTTCCAGAGATCCTCGCAGAGGAGGACCGCCACGCGCTCGCCCGCGTGCCCGATGACGGTGGTCGCGTCCGCGGGCTCGAAGTAGCGGTCTTCGTCGAACACGTCGTAGCACGGAAGCAACCGCTTCGCGGCGAAGCCCTCGATGCGACCGCCGCGGATCAGCGCCACGGCGTTGCGAAACGGCCGTTGCGTGCCGGGCACGGGGAGCCCCGCGAGGAAGAGGATCGATGCGGGAACCTCGCGCGCGAGTTCCTCCGCGAGGCGCAGGCAATGCTCGGCCACGCCCTTGCGCAGGAGGAGGTCGCGCGGCGGATAGCCGAGGAGCGAAAGCTCGGGGCATACCACGAGGCCCGCGCCTGCGGCCTTCGCCACGCGCAACGCCTCGAGATGCGGACGCAGCGCATCGCGCGAACCGATCGAAGTGCGGAACTGTGCAAGGACGACCTTCAAGCGGACTCTTTCTCCGCTCGGACGGCGGGTTTCGCAGGATATCCGCCCGTCGCAACCCCTGAGACGCGCATGCCGAGCGCAGCCGCGACGGGGCAGACGACGATGGTCGCGACGGCAAGGCCGATCGACCATGGCAACGCGTTCGCGACCCCGTCGTACAGCAGCGCCACGAACGCGGAATAGCTGGTGTAGCCCCCGCAGAATCCGACCACCATCGCGGCCTCGAGCCCCTCGGCAGAGCGCCGCGCGCGCTCCTCGCCTGCGGCGAGGCCGCGGATGAATCCCGCAAGCAGCGCGCCCGACGCGTTCACCACGAGGAGCGCGGGCGCCACGAGGGCGGGGTCGTCAGCCGCGATCGGAAGAAGCACCGAGAGCACGACGCGGAAGAGCCCGCCAAGCGCGGCTCCGCCCGCCACCAGCGCTGCACGACGGAGCTCGCTCACGCACCGCCTCCCGCGAGCGCGCGCCCACCGACGAAGGCCGTCATCGAGAGCCCGAGCACGAGCACCATGTGGAACGCGAGCAGGCCCCAGCGCCGAGCGCGCCACCAGCCCACCGCGTCGACTGAGAGCGAACTCCACGTCGAGAGTCCGCCCGCAAAGCCAGCGACGAGGAAGGCCGCACCTGGTTCGCCGAGGCCCGCGCACGCCCCCGCGACGAAGGAGGCGACGACCTGCGCAGCGGCGAGGCCGAGATCCGCCCGCGCAAGATGCGCGCGTGCGCCGCGCACGAGCCGGTCGCGCGCGAGCGCGCCAAGCGCCGTTCCGATCGGTGCGAGCAGGACGGGCGCGAGCTGCGTGTCGAGTTCGAGGATGTCGCCCGCCGCAAGAGGCACGGGCGCATCTGAGCAGAGGGGGGTCGCGGCCGCAATCGCGAAAAAAACACGCGGGAGCGGCCGATCGGCGCTCCCGCGTGGATTCCTCTGGAGAGGGAGACAGGGTCTTCAGTGCCGTCGCGGTGCCTGCGCTTCATTCAAGCGCCGCGGGCTGTCTTGCTCGGCGATCTCGCGCTCACGCGACGATGGCGTGGGCGCTCTCGATCGCCTCGATCACCTGGCGCACCGTGAAGGGCTTGCGCAGGATCGAGTCGTATCCGCGGCCCGCGAACTGGTTGACCTGACCCTCGGTGAGGCGGCCCGACATGCCGATGATCTTGGTCATCTGCAGGTCCTCGCAGTTGCGGACGAAGTTGCAGAACGCGCCGCTCTCGTTCTCAGGCATGTGGATGTCGAGGAGCATCACATGTGGACGGAACTTCTCGCACTCCGCGCCCGCGGCGAAGGCGCCGGAAGCGACCTTCACCTCGTAGCGGGTCTGCTCGGACAGCACCTTGCGCAGCGTCTCCGCCGTCGCAGTGTCCGAGTCGACGATCAGGATGCGCGGCGCACCGCTCATTAGACCGTCCATGGGAATGTTGTGCTTCTTCATGAACTGAAGCAGGTTCGACACGGGGATGCGGCGGTCCTTCGAGCCGGGGATGCGATATCCCTGCAGCGCGCCCGAATCGAACCACTTGCTCACCGTGCGGCTGGCCACATTGCAGATGCGGGCGACTTCACCCGTGGTCAGCACGTCCTTCTCGCCAAATTGATAACCGTCTCGCATAAATCCTTCTCCCTTCTCGTTTCAGGGACGACCGACTCCCCGTCGGCACGACCCAAACCCTGTGCATGGAGGATCGGCAGGACGATCGCCACAGTTCAGGCGACTGTGCCGAATGCGCCTGTTGTGCGTCAGATTGCCCCTATGCCAAGGTCCGCGATTCGGTGGATCGCGAGTCTTGTGCGGGAGAAACGGGATTTATCACCGTCACCCGACCGGGTCACGCGCGGGGTTCGGCCGCAGGACGCACGCGCTCGTGGACGGCGATGCCGCGCGTGCGCAACGCTTCCTGCAGCTCGTCCCCATGCGCCGCGTCGCGCACCTCGACGGTGCAGGCCACGCGCACGCGCGACACATCGGGTCCGCCGAAGATGCGCTCGTGGCGGATGTCCTGCACGCTTGCGCCAGTCGAGGCGATCGTGGCCGCGAGCTCCGCAAGCCCGCCGGGGCGATCGCTGATGGTCGCGGCAAACTGGACGATGCGCCCGTCGACCGCGAGCGAATGCTCGATGACGCGCGCGAGGACAAGCGGGTCGATGTTCCCGCCGCAGAGAAGGAGCACGACCTTCTTCCCCGCGAGGTGACCTAGTTCGTCCGACAGGAGCGCCGCGAGCGCAGACGCCCCCGCGCCCTCGACGACGCCATGCTGCATCTCGACGAGGCGCAGGATCGCCAGCGAGATCGCCTCCTCGCCGACGGCGACCACGCGATCGACGCGCGTGCGCGCGAGTTCGAACGCACGCTTCCCGACCTCGGGCACGGCAAGGCCGTCCGCGAGCGTCGGCTCCATCGAGATGCGGTGTGGCGCGCCGTCCGCGAGCGCACGCAGAAAGCTCGCGGCGCGCCTCGGCTCGACGCCGATCACCTCGACCTCGCGGCGCGTCGACTTGACGGCGATGCCGACGCCCGCGATCAGCCCGCCGCCACCGACAGGCACGACGACCGCGTCGAGGCCGGGGACTTCCTCAAGCACCTCGAGGCCCACGGTTCCTGCGCCCGCGATGATCGCCGCGTCGTTGAAGCCGTGGACATAGACGAGGCCCTCCTTCGCGACGAGCTCGTCGGCGAGATCCTTCGCCTCCGCGATGTTCGCGCCATGGATCAGGACGCGCGCGCCGAGCTCCCGGCAGCGCGCCTGCTTCACGAGCGGCGCGACCTTGGGCATGACGACGGTCACGGGAATGCCGAGGTCGCGCGCGTGCCACGCAAGCGCCAGCGCGTGGTTGCCCGCGCTCGCGGCCACCACGCCGCCCGCGCGCGCCTCGGTCGAAAGCTGCAACAGCGCGTTGCGCGCGCCGCGCTCCTTGAAGCTGCCCGTGCGCTGCTGGTACTCGAGCTTGACGAAGACCTCGCACCCCGTGAGGCGCGAAAGCGCGGGCGAATACGGGCACCCCGTGCGCTCGACGCCGCCCGCGATGCGCTCGCGCGCCGCGACGATGTCGGCGAGCGTCACGTCTCCGCCGCTCACTGCATCGCCGGGACGCGCCGCGCTCATGCGGTGACCTTCTCCTTCGAGGAAGCGGAGCCTGCGGCCTTCGCGGCCTTTGCAGCCTCGTCCGCCTTCAGCAGGCGCTCGACATAGTGGATGTCGAAGGTCGCGTTCGCGAAGTCCGCGTTGTCCATCAGCCTGCGGTGCAGCGGAATCGTGGTGCGCACGGGGCCGATCTTGAACTCGTCGAGCGCGACCTTCATGCGCGCGATCGCGATGTCGCGCGTCGGGCCGTGGACGATGAGCTTCCCGATCATCGAGTCGTAGTTCGGCGGAATGCGGTAGCCCGTGCGCGCGTGGCTGTCGAGACGCACGCCGAGGCCGCCCGGCGGCACGAAGGTCTCGATCAGACCAGCCTGCGGCATGAAGCCGCGGTCGGGGTCTTCGGCGTTGATGCGGCACTCGATCGCGTGGCCCGTGACCTTGATGTCGGACTGCTTCACGGACAGCGGCTTCCCCGACGCGACCATGATCTGCTCGCGGACGATGTCGATTCCCGTGATCATCTCGGTGACCGGGTGCTCGACCTGCACGCGCGTGTTCACCTCGAGCATGTAGAAGTTCTGCTTCGCGTCCATCAGGAACTCGACGGTCGCGGCACCCGAGTACTTCGCGCTCGCGATGAGCGCTGCGGCGCTCTCGCAGACCTTCTTCCGCTTCTCGGGGTCGACGCCGGGGCTCGGCGCCTCTTCGATCAGCTTCTGGTGACGGCGCTGGCTCGAACAGTCGCGCTCGAAGAGATGCACCGCGTTTCCGTGCTTGTCGCCGATCGTCTGGACCTCGAAGTGGCGCGCGTGCTCGAGGAACTTCTCGATGTAGACGCTGCCGTTTCCGAACGCGGCAGTCGCCTCCTGACGCGCGCTCTCGATCCCTGCGCGGAGCTGCGCCTCGTCGCGCGCGACGCGCATGCCGCGTCCGCCGCCGCCCGCGGCCGCCTTCACGATCACGGGGTAGCCGATCTCGCCGGCGACCTTCACGGCCTCGTCGATATCCTCGATCGCGTCCTCGGTGCCCGGGAAAACGGGCGTGCCGACCTTGCGGGCCATCTTCTTGCAGCTCACCTTGTCGCCGAGCAGCGCCATCGCCTCGGGCGACGGGCCGATGAACTCGAAGCCGCTGTCACGACAGACCTCGGCAAAATGAGCGTTCTCGGATAGGAAGCCGTAGCCGGGATGCACGGCGTCGGCGCGCGACACTTCCGCCGCGGCGATGATGCGGTCGATGCGCAGATAGCTCTGCGGGCTCGGGCCAGGGCCGATGCACACGGCCTGGTCCGCGTGCTCAAGCCACGGGCCGTCCTTGTCGGCGGTCGAGTAGACGCACACGGTCTCGATGCCGAGGCTCTTGGCGGCGCGGATGACGCGCAGCGCGATCTCGCCGCGATTCGCAATCAGGATTCGCTTGAACATGTTGCTTCCGAGGGGGAAGAGGGCGCGATCAGTTCGGGCGGATGCGGTAGAGCGGCTGCCCGAACTCGACGGGCTGACCGCTCTTCACGAGGACTTCCTCGATCGTTCCCGAGGTTTCGGCCTTGATCTCGTTGAAGATCTTCATGGCCTCGATAAGGCACACGGTCGTGTCCGGGCCGACCTTGGCGCCGACAGACACGAATGCGGGCTTGTCAGGGCCGGGCGCCGCGTAGAAGGTGCCCACCATCGGGCTCTCGATCGCGGGAAGCGCCGCTGCGGCGGGTGCCGCAGGTGCTGCGGGCGCAGGTGACGCGGCCGCGGGCGCGGCCTGCTGGGGCGCCGCGAACGCAGGCATTGCCATCTGCGGCATCATCACCTGCGGCGCTGCATGCACGCCCGGGCGCTTGACCGTCACCGTTTCCTGCTCGTCTCGGATGTCGAGTTCGGTCAGGTCGTTCTCGACCATCAGGCGCACGAGTTCCTTGAGCTTGCGGATATCAATCATGGTTGTGTCGGCGGGACCGCCGTCTCTTGAAGCGGCCGCTCGGCCGCGATTGGGGCGGGAGGATAGCAGAATTCCCCGAAGTCACGGGGAGCGACCTCGAACCGGAGCCCCGACGATCAGCAACGATCGCGCCGATTCCGCGCAGATTCGGGAACGATCGTGGGAACGGAGCGAGGGCGTGTCCGAGAACGCCCGACCGACGGGTGGCCTCGGCCTGGGCCGATCAAATCGGGCGCATAGAGCGCGGAGGGCCGAGCAGCTCGGCAAAGACGACACCCTCGCGGATCCGCTCAGGCGATGCGAGGAGCGCACGCAGGCTGGCTGCGCGAGGCGACGCCTTCCGAGCGCCTCCGGCACCGTGAACCGAGCCAAGCGCTGCCGTCGGCTGGCCGCCTCCGACCCGTCGCTCGGCGGCTCGCACCTTCTCGAGCGACTCGCGGACGCGCTTCGTGCTCTGGAGCGCGGCGTACTCCTCGCGCTGTTCTGGCGGCGGCGGAACCACGGGCCGCGCCGCCTTCTGAACCGCCCCCCTTCTCCCATCCTTCGCGGTCACCGAGAACCGCTCCTTCGAGGGCTGCACCGTGCGCACCTGCCCGCGCGCCGAGTTGACGCCTGCGCGATTGCGCTGCGACGACTCTGCGCGCGCGCGCTCGACGGCACGCGCCTCGCGGGCTGCGCGGGCTTGAGCCGCCGTGCGCGCGTCTTCGACGGCCTTCGCCATGGCTGCGGCTGGATCTGCCGGCGTGCCCCCGCGCTGCACCATCGGCGGCACGGCGCGGTTCGGCGGGGCTGTGGGTGGCCGCACCACGATGCGGGCAGGTTGGGTCCCGCCGCGCGCAGGCTGCATCTCGCCGCGCGCAGGCTGCATCTCGCCGCGCGCAGGCTGCATCTCGCCGCGCGCAGGCTGCATCTCGCCGCGCGCAGGCTGCATCTCGCCGCGCGCGGTTGGCCGCGATTGCGGCGGGGGCGAGCCAGCGGCACCTGCGGGGCGTCCGCCGCGACGCGCCTCGAGATTGCGCTTCTCCTGCGCCTTCTTGGCGAGCATCCCGATCACTGCGTTGAGGATGACAAGGGCGATCGCCCAGCCGATAGGTCCCATGGCGCGGAGTGTAGGGCATCCACCACACCGCGTGGTCTCGCACATCAAGGCGGACGACGGAAACGGATCGGTCGCATCGCCAAAGTGCGCGATCAAAGTCTCGCCGCGATCCACGCGCTCGCGAACTCCATCGGCGCCCCGTAGGCGGCGCTCAGGACCTCGGGCGTCAACACGCCACGCGCGTCGCCCTCAGCGACCACCTCGCCCGCGCGCATCACGAGCGCACGCGTGGCGATTCCCCGCGCAAGCCCCGGATCATGGAGCGACAGGACGACGCCCCCCCGCCCCGCGAGCACACGCAATGCCGACACAATGCGCGCGACTTCCCCCGGATCGATGCCGCTGAACGGCTCGTCGAGGAGCAGCACGGGCCGATCGGCGCCGTCGAGTTGGCAAAGGGCGCGCGCCACCGCCACGCGCTGGCGCTCGCCGCCCGAGAGCGTGTGCACGGGCAGTTCCGCGCGCTGCGCAAGGCCAACGGCAGCGAGCGCCCGCTCGACGGCGCCCTCGTCGCGACCGCGCGCATGGCGACCAAGCCGCACGACCTCTCGCGCGGTGAAGTCCGCGGAGACCGCCGGCCGCTGCGGAACGAACGCCACGCGCGTCGCCAGTTGCTCGCGCGTGATTCGCAGGCCGTCGCAACGCGTCTCGCCTGCGCAGCCGGCGCCATCCGCAAGCCCCGCGAGGGCGCGCAGGAGCGAGCTCTTTCCACAACCGTTCGCTCCGACGATGGCCACGATCTCGCCCGCGCGGACCTCGAGCGAGGTCGGTCGAAGCGCGATCGCCTCGCCGTAGCGGCGCGCGAGCGATTCGCCCGAAAGAAGCGGCGCGATCATGCCCTCCATGCGCCCCTCCGAAGAAGCCAAAGGAAGAACGGACCACCCGCAAGCGCCGTCAATACACCGATTGGAAGGCGCCCCGTTCCGAGATCGATCCACTGCCGCGCGACATCCGCGGTGACCAGGAGCGCTGCACCCGCCAGCGCCGACGCGGGCACGAGCACCGCATGCCGCGGCCCGACGATGCGACGCGCGAGGTGCGGCCCGACGAGGCCGACGAACCCGATGGGGCCCGCGTAGGCGACCGCGACGGCCGCGAGGAGTCCGCCGATCCAGAAGAGTTCTGTGCGGAGCGCGGAGAGGCGCACGCCCGAGGTCCGTGCCTCGTCGTCGGAAAGCATCGAGACATCGAGCGCGTTCGCGCGTCGCGCGAGCGCGATCCATCCGACGAGCGCCGCGATGCAGAGGGTCGCGAGCTCTGCCCTGCTCGGTATCTCGGGAAGCCGGCCCGCCGTCCACGAGAGAAGGTCGCCGCGCAGGCCGAAGGGAACGAGTTGCTCGAGAAGCGCCGTGCCCGCCGTGAAGATCGCACCGAGGATCACCCCCGCGAGAATGAGCGCGGTCGGATCATGCCCCTCGTCCGTCCGGCCGAAGCGCGCGACGATGGCAAGCGAGAGAAGCGCGCCCACCGCCGCGCCGAAGGCTTCTCCCAGAAAGCCCCACGCCGACCACGCGAGGAGGTATCCGGCGAGCAGAACAGCAGCAACGCCGAAGCCGGCGCCGCTCGAGACGCCGAGGATGAACGGGGATGCGAGCGGGTTCCGCAGCAGGATCTGAAGCGCGAGCCCCGAAAGCCCGAGTGCCGCCCCGAGGAGGAGCGTCCCGGCGACGCCGCCCGCGCGCAGCCCGAAGATCTCCCACGACGGCACGCTCCACGCAAGCGCGATCACGCCGTCCGCCGAGACGGGTCCGAGCGACACGCGCAGGATCACCGAAAGGACGACGGCGGTGACGAGGAGCGCAAACCCCCTCTTCACGGAGCGGCCGCCTTGGCGAGACGCACGAGTTCGCCGCGCTTCGCGACTGCGACGAGGCTTGGTGCCAGCAGTTCGGGAACGGCGTCGACCGCGACCGCGGGCACGGCGTTTCTGCCCCACGGAATCCGCGCGAGTCCCTCGCGCAGCCGCTCGGCGCCCGCAGCGCTTCCCGTGACGCCGATGATCGTGGAAGGCGCGAGCGCGAGGATCGCCTCCGCCGAAAGCTCGACATAGCCCGTGCGGTCGAGCTCGTTCACGAGTTCCGCGCCCGCGAGCAGTTCGTCGAGGTAGGTCCCGCGCCCGACCGCGAGAAACGGCTCGGCCGACACGAGGAGCAGCACGCGACGCGCACCCTCGGGCGCGGCGCCGCCCGACGCGATGCTCGCGCGCGCTCCGCCGAGCGCGCGCTCGAGCACGGAGCCGCCCACGTTCGGCTCGACGCCGAACACGCTCGCCACGTCGCCGACCAGCGCGTCGACATCGGCAAGAGACTCAAGCCGCCGCGAGACGAGGCGGATCGACCTCGCCTCGCAGAACTCGCGCAGCGCGGGGTCGACCCCCGCGAGCGGCGGCTGCACGAAGAGGACTTCCGCGCCCGAGAGCGCGAGTCGCTCGGCGTCGAAGCTGCGGAGGTCGCCGACGACGGGCACAGCGCCCGGCACGCTCTCGCAGAACGGGCTTCGTCCGACGACATGCGCCTCGAGGCCAAGCGCGACGAGCGAATCCGTGATCGCGGGGCTCATCGATGCGATGCGCGGGCTCGGTGCGCTCGACGCGGCCTTCGCCACCGACTGCGGCGCTGCCACATCGCCCGCCTTCTCGGGAGGCTTGCCCGCAAAAGGAGAATCCGGCGAGAACACGAACCAGATCAAGGCAAGCGAGAAGGTCAGCGCCACGATCCGCTGCAGCGCGGGAACAGGCGGCGATGGCTCCTTGCTGCGGCTCGACTTGATGAATCCGAACAGCATCGGCGTCTCCTTTCGGGCACTCCTACCACGCGCGGAGGACCGTGGCCGCGGCGGCCACGACGGCGATGGCGGCAGCCACCAACGCGACGCGCTCCGTGCGGCCCGCGCGGACCTTCCGCTCCTCGACCTCGCGGACGAGCGCCTCCGTACGCTCGGTCGCCGCCGCGAGGCGCTCGGTCGCAGCGAGGAGCGCGCGCACCTCGGGCGCCATCTCCGCGAGGACCCTGCCTTGTCTGTCAAGCTCCGCGCGCGCGATCGACAGCACCTCGGACTGCGCGCGCGACTGCTGCTCGAGGTGGTGCATGCGGTCGTCGACGGAATCGAGCCGCTCCGCTGCGCCCGTCATGGTGCGTCCGAGCGACTGCACGAACTGCTCGAGCTGCGCGCGCATCTCGGGCATCGCCTCGAGCCGCGCGGTGAGGCGCGCGACCTCGGACTCCATGGCGCGTCCCGCGGCCGCAGTCTCCGCGCCCGTCCGTTCCGCGAGCGCACGCACGGCCTCCGCCGCCTCACGCATCTCGCGCGCAGAGGCGACGGCCGCAGCGACGGCATCGAGGTCCGAGGACGATGCTGCGCCGATGATGTTGCTAATGAATGCGGACACGGCG
>QLAH01000465.1_pt1 | contig 20844 bp, 19 predicted proteins | sample 4693081 | NCBI WGS metagenome assembly QLAH01 (sample SAMN09425401, study PRJNA476045) | Lake water metagenome, whole genome shotgun sequencing project.
CGCAGGGTGATGGCCACCCCATGGCCAGGGCCGCCGGCCGTGCCCCCCAGCGGGGCGTCAGGTACGGGGGCGGCGGCGGGTGCCCCATCGAGGCCTTGGTCGGACTGGCCCCAGGCCAGGCTGAGTGGCCCCCAGAGCCAGAGCAGCAGCCGCCGGGCCAGCCGCAGCTCCCGCACCCGGCCCTGCAGCAGCAGCAACGGCAGCAGGTCGACCGGCGGCGGATCCAGCAGGCGCAGGCAAAAGCGGAGTTCGGCATCGATCTGCTGCAGGCCGCTCAGCAGCAGCCACTGACCCAGGCCCATCGGCACGGAGGGGCTGGGGTCGTCGCCCCGTCGCGTCGCGGCGATGGCCAGGACCCGACCGCCGGCCAGCAGGGTGGTGACCGCCTGCCGCAGGCTCTCGGCATCGGCCTGCTCGATCAGGCCCTGGGCCGGCAGCTGCAGCAGGACATCGCTGCTGTATGGGTGCTTGGAGGGCAGAAGCAGCAGCAGCGGCGCCGGATACCAGCGTTCCAGCAGCCGGCGGCTCTCGGCGTCGAGGGCCTGGGGTTCGGGCAGGCTGCCGAGGCACCAGAGGACGAGCTGGGGTGCCCCCTGGAGCTCCTCACTGCCGACCACCCGGCAGCCACCCCAGGCGTCGGGATCGGCGCTGCTGTCAGCCGTCTCCAGCCAGCTGGTGAGGCCCGCCCGCTCGAGGGGGTCGGCGAACAGCAGCAGCTGGGGGAGGGGCCGTGCCGGACGTCGTCCCACGTTGTCAACATACCAATGGCCCGACCTTAACCAACGGGCCCGGCTTTCTCCAGTGCCGGAGCTTCAGGAGGGTCGGAGCTTCTCAGGAGGCTCGGGGGCGGCCGGAGAGATGCAGGGTGTACGACTCGATCGCAAAGCCCGTCTGGTCCTCGATCTGCTGGAGGAGATGGTCGGGGAGGAGAACGTCGAGGTCGTGAATGGCGCCGGACTGGGTGCAGGTCAGATGGCTGTGGGGATCGGCGCGATAGCCATAGAGGCGGCCGCTGGCCCGCTCGATGCATTCGATCACCCCGGCCGATTGCAGCGCCTCGAGATTCTGGTAAACGGAGGTGTGGCCGATGTGGCGGCCCTGGTTGTTCAGCTTCTCGAAGATGTCGCGGGCGGAGAGATGGCTTTTCTCGTCCCAGAGAAGATCCAGCACCATGCGCCGCTGGCGGCTCAGCCGCATGCCCAGCTCCCGGCAGCGCTGGTAGACCTCCTCCACCTGGGATGGGGCCGTGGCCACCGGATGGCGATCACCGGCCTCGCCACGGCGGCCGGAGGCCGCGGAGGATGCGGTGGTCGTGGTGGAAGGCAAACGTAGCCGCAGAACACATTGCCTCTGTTATAGGGCAATTGCCTCATCACCGGCATGGAACTGACGGCGGCAGCGGCCCAGCCTCAGGCGATCGGCAGCCGCAACGGATCCTGCAGTCGTCCGTCACCGAGGGCCTGCAGGGCCTCGGCCAGATCCACCCGTCCGTCGTAGAGCGCCCGTCCCACGATCACCCCGTCCACACCGAGGGGCTCCAGGCTCAGCAGGCTCAGCAGGTCGGTGAGGCTGCCGACACCGCCCGAGGCGATCACCGGCAGGGAGGTGGCCTGGGCCATGGCCCGCAGGGCCGCCAGGTTGGGACCCTCCAGGGTGCCGTCGGTGGCGATGTCGGTGCTGATGATCGCCGCCACGCCGGTGCCATCCAGGCTGGCGGCCAGGGCCGTGGCCTCCACCGTGCTCTGCTCGATCCAGCCGCGGGTGGCCACCCTGCCCTCGTTGGCATCGATCCCCACCACGATCCGGCCCGGGTGGCGGCCCGCCAGGTCCTGCACCAGGTCCGGGTTCTCCACGGCGACCGTGCCCAGGATCACCCGGTCCACACCCCAGCCCAGCAGCTGTTCGGCCCGCTCCGCCGAGCGCACCCCACCCCCCAGCTGCACCGGGATCTCCAGGGCCGCGGCGATGGCCTGCACGGCGCCGTCGTTGCGGGGTTCGCCGCTCCTGGCGCCGTCGAGATCGACCAGATGCAGGCGCGTGGCCCCCTGCCGCTGCCACTCCAGGGCCTGGGCCACCGGATCGTCGCTGAAGCGGGTGACGCGGCCGTAATCGCCCTGATGCAGTCGCACGCAATGCCCGTCGAGCAGATCGATGGCGGGGATGACTTGCATGGAAAGGGAGGACAATGCCGCTGTCGGCTCCATCCTGTGCCATGACGCTGCCCGGATGATGCGGACCTGATGGCCCCCACCCCTCCCGACCTCGCCACTCTTCACCTCGCCCCGGACGACTGGCGCCGCCTCCGGGATGCGCTCCGCTACCAGGGCCGCGATCTCCATCACCGGTCCTACGCGGTGGACAGCCGGCGCCGGGAACTGCTGTGGGAGGAGATGGACCGCTGCCTGGCGCTGGCGGATCGCATCGAAGAACATCTCGCCGGGCTCGACGGGGCCGATGCGGGCTGAGAGGACGGGGCCCCTGCGGCTGGTCACCTATCTGGGACTCGTCGCCCTGCTGCTGCCCATCGGCGGCGCTGGCCCGGCCCTGGCCCAGCCCCTGGCCCCGCCTCCGCTGGCGCCGCCGGCCCCACCGCCGCGCTCCCTGCTGGGGCCCGATGGCCCCGATCCCCGCGACAGGCCGCCCCCCCTGGCACCGCCGGGTTCGGTGATCCCGCCGATCAACCGCCCCGATCCCCGGCTGGAGGCGGCCCTGAGGGCCCGCCTGTTCTCCGGCCCGGTGGCGTCCCCCCCCGCGGCGGCCGGCGATCCCGACCAGACCGAGTGGGAGCAGGCCCGTGCCACGGCCACCCGGCCGGTCTGTGCCGACGTGGGGCCGCTCCGCTACCTCCACAACCGGGTCGACCTGGACGGTGACGGCCGTCTGGAGACCGTGGCGGTGGTGGTGGGCTCCTACGCCTGCTCCAGCGGCGGCTGCAGCCTGCTCATCTTCCGGGACAACGACGGCAGCCTGGAGCTGGTGGCGGAGAACGGCCTGTTCCAGTCGCCCCTGACGGTGATCAGCAACCGCCACCGCGGCTGGCTGGATCTCACCTTGCCCGCCAGCCTCCATGGCGCCCCCGACGGCCTCAAGGAACTGCGCTTCGATGGCCGCACCTACCAGGCCGTACCTCTGCCGGGGACCGAGGGCAGCAGCACGGGCCCGCCGGGGACGGTGGTGCTGGAGCTGCTGCCCCTGCCCTTCGAACGCCTGGGCCACCCCCTGCCCTGCGGCCCCTGATCCCGGCCGGCCGCTTGAATGGCGCTCACCGACGCGGCATGGCGATGAGGATCCTGGTGATGGGCGGCACCCGCTTCGTGGGTCGACCCCTGGTCGGCCGCCTGCTGGAGGCGGGCCATGAGCTGACGCTGTTCACCCGCGGGCGCCAGCCCGTGCCGGAGGGGATCGAACATCTGCAGGGCGACCGCAGCAGCGCCGAGGGCCTGGCGGCCCTCCAGGGCCGCCCCTTCGATGTGATCGTCGACAGCTCCGGCCGCACCCTGGAGGACACCCGCCAGGTGATCGAGCGCACCGGTCCCCCCTCCCACCGGCTGGTGTACGTGAGTTCGGCCGGGGTCTACGCCGACAGCGAGCTCTGGCCCCTCGACGAGGAGTCGCCCACCGATCCCCAGAGCCGCCACGCCGGCAAGCTGGACACCGAAGCCTGGCTGCGCCAGGAGGGCATCCCCTTCACCAGCTTCCGGCCCACCTACATCGTCGGTCCCGGCAACTACAACCCGGTGGAGAGCTGGTTCTTCGATCGCATCGTGCACGGCCGGCCGGTGCCCCTCCCCGGCGACGGCAGCACCATCACCCAGCTGGGCCACGTGGCCGACCTGGCCGCCGCCATGGCCCGCTGCATCGAGGTGGAGGCCGCCACCAACCGCATCTACAACTGCACCGGCTCCCAGGGCATCAGCTTCCGGGGCCTGGTGGCCGCCGCCGCCCGCGCCTGCGGCACCGATCCGGAGGCGGTGGAGATCCGCAGCTTCGATCCCGCCGGCCTCGACAAGAAGGCCCGCAAGGCCTTCCCGCTGCGCCTGGCCCACTTCCTCACCGACACCCACCGGGTGCGGCGGGAGCTGGCCTGGGAGCCCGCCTTCGACCTGGAGGCCACCCTCGCCGACAGCTACACCAACGACTACGCCCTGCGGATGCCCACCGCTCCTGACTTCAGCGGCGACGAGGCGTTGCTGGGCTGAAGCATCGGGGGCCTCCCGATGGCCTCCCGGCTGCGGCGGTGGAGGGATTGACGATGTGTTGCGGAACTGGCCGTTTCCCCAAACGGTTCTGATCCAATACGCCGGTGGGCCCCCAGGCCTGCCGGGTTTTGTTCGCCCACGCAGCGGCTGGTCCCGCCCCATGGGTGTGATCCGTGGACATGGCCAGCCAGTGAAGACGAGATGGGGTCATGAGACGTCTTTTACCCTTGGCCATGCGTCAGGAGATCCGCCATGGCTGGCGCCGTTGCAAGGATCGCCTCAACGGGATCACGTTCGACCATGCAACGGGCCCCCTGGAGAGGTGCTCCGCCGTTGGTCTCACCCAGCCGATCCTGCCGAGCGACTTCTTTGAAAACAAGATCGCCAACATCACCCGGGGTGCCGCCTTGCTGGATGGCGGGCTGATCGATCGCCACAGGAGCTGGTCCTTCTGGCACCGCGTCCGCCGCCCCCACGCAGCCAATGGATTTCTTCCCGGCAGAAACATTGTCAATGGCAAGCTCGTTGCCCTCAGTGGCGGTGGCCTTTGCCAGCTGTCTTCGATGGTTTACCACCTGGCCCTGCTGGGGGGGTTGACCGTGCTGGAACGCCATTCCCACAGCCTGGATATCTACGAAGAGGATCAACGCTTCACCCCCTTGGGCGCCGACGCCACGGTGGTGTGGGGATTCAAGGACCTGCGACTTCACAATCCCCACCCTTTTCGTGTCGCCTTTGGATTCAGAGTCGAGCGGGATCGCCTGATCGGCGAACTCCTCTCCGATGCCCAACTGACGGCCCGCCACGTCGAGTTTGTTCGCGTCAACCTCGAAAGGCCCTGGATTCAGGTCAACACGATGGTCAACCAGCGCCTCCAGGTCTCCACGGTCTATGAACAGAAACAGGGCCTGCAGGTCGTCCCCTGATCCCAGGGCCCTGCGCTCTTCGCTGTCATCGCTGATGGCATGCGCCCGTCTCAGCGGCGCGCCTCGGCCCGCAGGTACCCCAGGGCCGAGCTGAGCGCCAGCAGCAGCGACGGCCAGAACAGCCACCAGCCGGCGCCATGCAGCACGCGCACCAACCCCGCCCCCTGGCCCAGGCCCCAGGCCGGCGGCCAGAGCAGCAGCAGCAGGGAGAGGAACTGGAGGATCGTCTTGGCCTTGCCCCCCAGGGAGGCGGGGCCGCCGCTGCCCTGGCCGGCGCGCCAGCCGGAGATCAGCAGCTCCCGGGCCAGCAGCAGCCACACCGCCCACAGGGGCAGGCCGCCCGTATGGGCCAGCCACAGCAGTGGGGCGCTGATCAGGATCTTGTCGGTGAGGGGATCGAGCCGGGCCCCCCACACCGACCCACCGCCGGCCCGGCGGGCCAGGGCGCCGTCGGCCCAGTCGCTAAGTCCGCCCAGCAGCAGCAGCCCCCAGGCCAGGGCGGGCTGGCCGCCGGCCAGGGCCAGCAGCAGGGGCAACCCCAGCACGGCCCGGGCAAGCGTCAGCAGGTCGGCGAGGCGTCGCAGGGCAGGGTCCCGTTCACCAGCAGAATGCCATCACCGAGGAGATCCGCATGGTCGTCGAGCGCAGCGTGGCCGAAGTGATGACCAGCCCCGTGCTGAGTGTCACCACCACCACGCCCCTGCAGGAGGCCGTGCAGCTGATGAGCGACCACCACGTCAGTGGCCTGCCGGTGCTCGACGACCTCGGAGCGCTGGTGGGGGAACTCAGCGAACAGGACCTGATGGTGCGCGAGAGCGGCTTCGATGCCGGGCCCTACGTGATGCTGCTTGATGCCGTCATCTACCTGCGCAACCCGCTCGACTGGGACAAGCAGGTGCACCAGGTGCTGGGCAGCACGGTGGGCGACGTGATGGGCTCCCAGCCCCACAGCTGCCCCGCCAGTACCCCCCTGCCCCAGGCGGCCCGCCAGCTGCACGACCGGGGCACCCAGCGCCTGTTCGTGCTCGACGACCAGGAGGCCCTGGTGGGCGTACTCACCCGCGGCGACGTGGTGCGGGCCCTGGCCGCCGAAAGCTGAGGCCGGTCCGCCGGCGGGGGGTGGGGCTCCAGGGCACCACGGCGCCCTCGGCCACCAGCCAGAGCACCTCGCCCTCCGGGCAGGGGTGGCCGCCGGTGAGCTGGCCGAAGGCCGGCAGGACCAGCTGCTCCGCCGTCGGGTCGTAGGCGAAGCAGGGAAGACGCAGGCGGTCGGCCCCGCCACCGACCAGGGCGACCGGATGGCGATGGCCGCAGAGGTTGAGGTGGCCGGCCCGGGGCTCCGGGGCGTGGCTCAGCCACAGGGGGCCCAGGGCCAGCGAGGGCTCCTGCTGGAGCCCTTCGAGCCAGCAACCCCGCTCGTGGTTGCCACCGATCAGCCGCAGGGGGCAGCCCAGCAGATCGGGCAGGGCCTGCAACTTCTGGCGCAGGTCCGCCGTCAGCCCCAGCCGGCTGTGGATCAGATCCCCGAGCACCAGCACCTGGGCGGGGCGATGGCGGTGGGCCAGTGCCAGCAGGGCGTTGAAGGTGGCCCCGTCACCATCACTGGGGAGCGGAATGCCCTGGCTCTGGAAGCTCTCCGCCTTGCCCAGGTGCAGATCCGCCACCAGCAGCAGCCCCTGCTGCGGCTCCCAGACGGCCCGCTCCGCCAGCAGCTGGAGCCGGTGCCCCCGCCAGAGAAATTCGGCCGAACCCGACGCCTTCATGGTGAATCCGTCAACGTGCCGATGGGGGCGGGCCAGAAGAGATCCCCCCATCGTCTCCGACGACAATCGACCCAGCGCGAGGTCCCCGATGACGTCAAGCCAGCCGGATGCCAGCACCGACCCGAGGGCCTGCCTGCTGCGGCTGGCGCCCTACCTGCTGGGCCGGACCCGCCGTGGGGTCGTCGGCAGCAGCCGCTATGCCCAGAAGCTGCGGCAGGCGATCCGCGACGCCGCCGCCGATGCCGGCCGAGGCCCCGTGCTGATCAGCGGCGAACCGGGCCTGGAGAAGGACAACCTCGCGGCCCTGATCCACTTCGGATCCGCCGCCCGCAAGCAGCTGCTGGTGCAGTTCAACTGCGCCCTGCTGCGTGCCGATGGCGCCGAGCTGTTCGCGGCCGGGGCCGATGGCCTCACCCTGATCGGCTGCCTCGGCGCCGGCGGGCTGTTGCTCGATCAGATCGACAAGGCCGATCCCCAGCTGCGGCCAGCCCTGCTGCAGCTGGCCCGCACTGGCCGCTGGGTCTCTCCCGACGACGGCCATGAACACCAGTTCCCGGGACGGGTGTTCCTCACCGCCGAGGCCACGGCGCCCGATTTCGATGCCTGCTGCCGTCACATCCGGGTGCCGCCCCTGCGGGTGCGGCGCCAGGACCTGGGCGAATGGCTGCGTTACGGGGTGCGCCAGAAGGCGCGCAGCCTGGGCTGGGCCACGCCCCCCGCGGTGAACGAGGGGCTGATCAAGCGACTGCAGACCTACGACTTCCCCGGCAACATCCGGGAACTCAACCTCGTGATCGAGCGGGCGCTGCGCCAGTGCGCCGACGGCCGACCCGCCGTCCTGCCCGACGAGGTCTTCTGGACCGGGCGCCGCTCCCAGCGCGCCCGCTTCGATCTCTGGCGCTGGAAGCCCCAGCTGCGGGACGTGATGCGTTCGCCCCTGCTCTGGAACGGCCTGCTGTTCGGCGTGGTCAGCTGGGTGTTCGTGCTGGTGAACCTCTGGCTCTGGATCGGCCCCCAGGACCGTCAGCACAACGGGGCCCTCAACATGTTCTGGGCCTGGTGGTGGCCGCTGATCCTGCTGACCTACCCGGTGGTGGGACGGCTGTGGTGCTCGTTCTGCCCCTTCATGGTCTGGGGGGAGATCAGCCAGCGGATCGCCGGGGCCCTGGGCTGGCAGCCCGCCCGCTGGCCCCGGGGGGACAGCGATTCCTGGGCGGCTCCGATCCTGGCGGCCGGCTTCGCCGCGATCCTGCTCTGGGAGGCGGTGTGGAACCTGGAGGACTCGGCCTGGCTGAGCAGCTGCCTGCTGCTGCTGATCACCCTTGGTGCCGTGATCGGTTCGCTGCGGTTCGAGAAACGTTTCTGGTGCCGCCATCTCTGCCCGGTGGGGGGCATGAACGCCCTGTTCGCCAAGCTGGCGATCAGCGAGCTGCGGGCCCAGGCGGGGATCTGCAGCGGCAGCTGCACCTCCTACGCCTGCTTCAAGGGAGGACCCGCGGAGGGGGAGGGCCTGGCCACGGCCGGCTGTCCCCTGGGCACCCACCCGGCCCACCTGGAGGACAACCGCAACTGCGTGCTCTGCCTCACCTGCGCCCAGGCCTGCCCCCATCGCTCGGTGCAGCTGCGGCTGCGACCTCCCGCCGCGGATCTGCAGCGCGACATGGACCCGCCCGCCGGGGAGGCGGGCCTGATCCTGGTGCTGGCCGGTGGGGTGTGCCTGCACCACTGGCAGAAGCTGCTGGGAGGCGTGGCCTTCGCCCCCGAAAGCCTGGTGGCTGGCCCCCTGCTGCCGCGGTTGGCCATCGCGTCCCTGGTCCTGGCTCTGCCGGCGGGGGCTTTTCTGCTGGTTCGCCACCTGCGCGGCTGGGGGCGGCGTCCGGAGGTGGCCGCCTCCCGGCTGCGGCTGTCCCTCTATGCGCTGCTGCCGCTGCTGTGGGCCCTGATGCTGGCCGACCACCTGCCGCTGGGCATGGGGGAGGCGGGTCTGCTGCTGCCGGTGAGCGCCAGCCCGTGGTGGCCCGAGCTGGCCGCCCATCTCCCCGCCTGGAGGGCCGACCCGCACGTGACCGGCTTCTGCCAGAGCCTGGTGGTGGCCGTGGGTGTGGCGGGATCGGTGGTGCTGCTGCGGCGGTTGCTGCAGCCCCTGCGCTGGGGCTGGCTGGCCCTGGGCTGGCTGGCCCTGGGGCTTGGGGCCGGTGGCCGCTGGCTGGTGGCGGCGGGCTAACGCCCGCAGACCCGCTGCAGGTCGCTGTTGCTGTAGAGCGCCACAGGGGCCTCGGGCGGGCTCTCCTGCAGCCGCTGCTGCTTGGTGAGGTAGTGGGCCTCCCCGAGGCTGTTGCCCAGCAGCACCTTGGCGCTGCCGTGGCTGCGGCGCCAGGCATTGCAGGTGGAGAGGGTGTCGAGGGCCAGGGCGGCGGGGGGAAGCGCGGCAGCCAGCAGCGCGCCCCCGCCCAGCAGCAGCATCACGGCCAGGCCCATCTGGCTGCGTCGCACGGCGGCTCCCGGCGCCGGACCCAGCCAGCAGCCATCGGCGATGGCGGACACGTGGCGCACCTGGTGGGGCCGGCCCAGGTACACCCAGGCGCGGCGGCCGTCGGCCAGGGGCAGGGGCCGGCGGTCGTAGAGGCGGGGGTAGCCCTCCAGCCGATCGAGCCGGGCCAGGCCGGCCGCATCCACCGCATACACCTCCCCCCGCACCTGCCCCTCGCCGGGAACGGCCATCGGGAAGGGGCCCAGGTCATGGAGCACCACGTCCGGCAGCACCGCCTCCCCCAGGAAGGGGGCCCCTGCCAGCCAGTGGTGGTTGCCGTGGCCGCGCTTGAGGGTGCCGTAGACGAACACCAGGCACTCCCCAGGCTCAGGTGCGTGAGCGGCCATGGCCTGCAGCGACGGCGAAGGTCCCATGATCGGATGGATTCCTTCGCTGTCCGCTCCGATGACCATCGCCCTGCTCCTCGCCCTTGCCGGATCCCTGGTGCTGATGACCCTGATCGTGAAGCGGCTGGAGAAGGCCTGAAGCACGGGGTTGCGTTTGGTTGCCCGCCAGGTAGCTCCACGCCATCACCCCTAGCCTTGAACCCAGCGGGGTGGCGCCATGACCACATCGGGAGGCGGCGCTGGACGCGGCAGGTCTGCCCGCAGGCGCGGGGGATCCGGTTCTGAGCCCCCGCCCAGCGGAGCCGGCGCCAAGGGGATGCCGCCCGGACGGCGTCCCCAGCGGCTGGATCCCTCCTTGCTGGCGAGTTCGGTGATCGCCATTCCTCTGCTGGAGGAGATCGAACGGAACCTGGCGATCGCGGACAACCTGCAACCGAAGGACCCATCCATTGGGGAACAGAATCGATTCGCGATCGTCATCGATCCCCGTTTTCCCGGCGGAGCCGAGGCGGCGTTGCAGGATCTCCGCGAGCAATTGGCCGGGATCGTCGAGCGCGCCGGCCCGGGGGCCGTGGCCACGATCACCTCGCCGTCGCCCCTGCAGCGGGGTGAGTTCCTGCTGGCCTTCGCCATATTGGAAGGTGGCATGGCCGACTACATCCTCAGGATGGTGCAGGCGGAGAGGTTGCCATCGGTGCTTGATCTGTCCCCCAGAAATTATGATGTCATCATTGATGTCAATCTGGATTTCAAGTCGCCGGCGGTCGCGGATGAGGCCAATCCCGTCGCCGCCGTGGATGCCGATTCGGCGGATCCGCGCGGACCGGCCAGACAGCGAATCCTGGATTATGTAGCCAGGGCCATCAATGCCTTGGACGTTGACGAAAAAGATCAGGGCGTGGATGATCAGAAAACCAATCTAAGCAAGCAGTACGTTTTTGCCAGCCTGTCTGGAGCTGTGATCAAGAAGCTGGTGGAAATCGATATAGAGGAGTCACAGATTCTCGACAGCCAGCAGACGGGCAAAACCCAGCAACCGGCTCGAAGCCGAAGCCTGGGTTTCCGCAAAGCCGGATCCGGTCGTTTCACGGTGATCCATCACATCTGGCCGGATTTTGCCATCCACAGCTGCCTGACCAGCTCGATCAGCACGGTGAAGGCTGACGCGGCCCAGAGGGCCTTCTGTGCCTCCGGGGAAGGCATCACCTGGGGGGTGATGGACAGTGGCATCCATGCGGAACATCCCCACTTTCAGAAACATCAGAACATCGATCCCACCTCCACCTACCACCAGGACTTCACCGGCAGCCCCGGTGGTCCCCAGCCCCTCCAGGATGCCTATGGCCATGGCACCCATGTGGCCGGAATCATCGCCGGTGAGCAGTCCCTGGACTTCCCCGGGGTGACGCCCGAACAACTGGTGGCCGTCGGCCAGGAGCTCAGCACATCCGGTCGAAGCGAGACGCGCCCCTATCAGCTGGAGCAGATCACATCGATCGCGCCGCAGTGCAAACTCGTGAGCCTCAAGGTGCTGGATGAGTTCGGCATGGGCAAGGCCAGCAATGTGATCGCGGCCATTGCCTACGTCCACTCCCTGAACAGCAACGGCAGGGACCTGAAGATCCATGGCGTCAATCTCAGCCTGGGCTATTCCTTTGATCCCAAATGGTTCGCCTGTGGTCACAGCCCCCTGTGCGTGGAGGTCAACCGTCTGGTGAAATCCGGTGTCGTTGTCGTGGTGGCTGCCGGCAATTCCGGCTACGGCACGATCACCACCAAGGAGGGGTCCAGCGATGCCTGCCTGGACCTGACCATCAATGACCCTGGCAATGCCGAACACGTGATCACCGTGGGGTCGACCCACAGGGACATGCCCCACATGTATGGGGTGTCGTTCTTCTCCTCCAAAGGCCCCACGGGTGATGGACGCTTCAAGCCCGATCTGCTGGCGCCGGGTGAAAAGATCATCTCCTGCGCGGCCCCGGACAGCAACCTCGTCGCCGACCTGTCGGCGGGGACCTCCTGTGCCTACATCGAGCAGAGTGGCACGAGCATGGCCGCTCCCCATGTGAGTGGAGCCATCGCCGCGTTTCTCTCCATTCGTCGCGAGCACATCGGCGAGGCGGAGCGGGTGAAGAAGATCTTCATGGCTTCGGCCATTGATCTGGGACGATGCAGGTATTTTCAGGGGGCCGGGCTTCTCGATCTGATGGGGGCCATTCAATCCGTCTGAACCGAGCGTCCGTTGTTCCCAGCCACGCAGGATCCGGAAGACATTGTCATCACCAACGACCGCCACCCACGCCATGGACAGCATCAACGGACTCCCCTACAGCGCTGCCGTGTTCGACAAGACCGGCAAGCTGCTCACCAGTCCCACCGTCCCGGCGGGAACCACCGACCTGATCGTGGTCTCCCACGGCTGGAACAACGACCGCACATCGGCCGAAGAGTTCTACGGCAAGCTGTTCGCCAATTTCGCCACCGTGACGGCCGGCGATCCGCCCATGCAGACCCGCAAGGTCGCCATCGTCGGCGTGATCTGGCCCTCCAGGAAGTGGGATGACTTCATCAAGTCGCCGGCGACGGCGCAGGCCGCCACCGGTGGGGCCCGCTCCACCGCGGCGGCGAGCAAGGCGGCCTCCCTGGCGGCCATGCAGGCCTCCATCGACCGGGTGGCCCCCCTGTTCGAAGGCCCCGGCGACGATCAGCAACTCACCAGGCTGCGGCAACTGGTGCCCGACCTCGCCGACGATCCCGCCGCCCAGACCGCCTTCGTGGAGGTGCTGCGGCAGCTGCTGGACCCCGACCAGTCGCAGACGGAGCAGCAGAGCAGCGATGACGGCTCCGCCGTGTTCTTCCGCGGGCCGGCGGAGGAGATCTTCAGCCGCGCCGCCCAGACGGTGGTCAGCCCCGGCCCGGTGGCTGACGCCAGCAGCTCGGCCCTCGACGGCACGGGGCAGGCGGCGGGACTCGGCGCTGTGGTCTCGGGCCCGGTCAATGCGGTGGCCAGCCTGCTCAACCTCACCACCTACTTCCAGATGAAGCAGATGGCCGGCACCGTGGGCAAGGTGGGTCTGGCGCCCCTGATCGACAAGCTGGCCCCCCAGGTGGAGCGGGTGCATCTGGTGGGCCACAGCTTCGGCGGCCGGCTGGTGACGGCAGCGTCGGCCAACAGCACCACCACCAAGCTCCACTCCCTGGCCCTGCTGCAGGCGGCCTTCTCCCACCACGGCTTCTCGAAGAAGCGCAAGGGCTTCTTCCGTTCGGTGGTCAAGGATCAACGGCTCCACGGACCGATCCTGGTCACCCACACCAAGAACGACCTGGCGGTGGGCCTGGCCTATCCGGCGGCCTCCCGCATCAGCCGGGACAACGCCTCCGCCTTCGGCGGACCGGACGACGAGTTCGGCGGCATCGGCTCCAACGGAGCCCAGCAGCTGGAGGACGGCGAGCTGGTGTCCGGCAGCAACCGGCTGCTGGCGGTCGGCCAGCCCTATGCGTGGCAGGCGGGCAAATTCCACAACCTGGAGAGCAGCTCGTTCATTCGCAACCCCAAGGGTGGCGATGCCCACGGCTTCATCCACGTTCCGGAGGTGGCCTGGGCCATCAGCCGGGCCCTTCTCGCCTGAGGAACACCCATGTCCCACATCGCCCGTTGTCAGCCCAGCAATGCCAGCACCCAGCCCCTGGGCTCGCCCTATGACGCCAGCCCGGCGGATCTGATTCTTCCCGGGGAGGATTTCACGGTTCGCATCACCACAATCTCAAAATCGATCCTGGATGACTACGGGGCCGTCATGCAGAGGGGCGGCAAATGGAAAAACGATCACTTCGTGCTGATGAGCCACTTCGGCATCGGCTCCAACCAGGGGGAGATGCCCAGCACGGCGATCAACTACGTGGAAGCCTGCGACCGCATTCAGGACAATGTGCTGTCGTTCTGGGGCGAAAATATCCGCTGGATTGAGGATTACCGTGACGTGGGCTCCAGTGGCAATGCCGGTCGGATCTACATCGGTACGTCGGCCTTCTGCCAGAACCTGGGCCCCAGTCCGCTGCAGTCGATCCGGGACACCTTTTCGACAGTGGCCAAAGTCGTGGGTCGCTTTGCTCCCGCCCTGGCCCCCTATGCCAGCACCGCGTCCACGGCGCTCCGCGGGGTGGTGAATCTGGCCGACAAGCTGCGTCGCAACCCCGGTGAGGTGAAGACCTCCCAGCTCAGCCTCTATCCCGCCACCCAGGGGGCCCTGCCGCCGGGGGATGCCTATCTGCAGCGGGGCTCCTATGTGTTCTTCTTTGAAAGCGTCGACAGCTCCGAACTGTTTCTGAGCCCCAGCGGTGAGGTGGTGGCCCGGCAGGGTTTTTCCGGCAGGATTCCCCCCTACGTGGTGATCAACATCGTCGGTGACCTGGTGGATGCACCGGCCACGGAGATGCTCGATCGTTCCGTCGCCCTGGATCTGCTGGAGAAGTACGACAGCCGCTTCGGACTGCCCCGCCACGGCGATCGGGAGGACGCGGGTTCCGGCACGGCGCTGCAGGAGGGCCTGCAGACCATCGGCAAGGCCTGGCGCCTGCAATCCAAGCTGCAGCGCCTCGAGGACCTGCGCCTGCGGCCCTCGCTGCGGCCCAGCGAGGAGGCCCGGATCCAGCGGCTGGTGCAGGACCTCCAGCTCGCCTTCCCCACGCTCACGCTTTGAGGGGGGTTGGGCGTCAAGCCATGCGGCAGCTGCCCACCGCCGGAACGCACGAACAGCGTCATCGGCCGGGTCGCTGCGCCCCTCCCAGCGGTGCGGAGGGGCGCAGGCCCAGGCGCCAGGTGCCGGCGCTGTGGTCGAACCAGAACCCATTGGTTTCGCCGCCCATCTGGTGCACGGGAAAGCCCGTCAGGGCCCGCTGGCAGAACAGCCGCACCAGCGTGTTGTCCACATCGAGGAACAAATTGTGTTCCTTGTCGACCCGGCTCCCGCCGGTGAAGTCGAAGTAGGTGGCGCGGGAGCCGAAGCCGGAGCGGGCGATTCCCAGCCTCTCAGGGTTGATGGCATCCGAGAGGCGCAGGATGGCGTCCCAGGCATTGAGGGTGATCACCACATCATTGGCGAACGGGATCCGGTCGACCCACTCCTGATGGTCGCTGGCATCCACATCCGCCTGATGAAGAATCAGGGTGTCGAGCCTCACGGTCTTCATCGCCAGGGCCTTGTTGCGCGCCAGCGTTTCGAGCACAAGATTCCCCTGGCTGTGCACCAGCAGGCACAGCGAAAAGCCCCGCACCGGCGGCACGGCAGGGGTGGCCCCGATCGCCTTCTCGCCCTTCAGCGCCGGGGCGGCGAAAAAGGTCCAGACCCGCTCGAGCACGATCGCCAGAGCCGCCGCCGCCGGGACGGCCGCCGCCTGGGCCCGCCGGTAAGCGCTCACCGCCTCCAGCACCACGCCCCCGGGCCTGGAGGGCCAGCTGAACAGGATCACGTTGATCTGCTGATCCCTGCGTTCGCCCTGATAGCGCTGCTCCAACGCGTGGGCCTCCTCGAGGCTGGCCGCGAAGGATTGCCCATAGCCGTGGACGGCCACCACCCACTTGGGGGCCAGGGACCCGGTCCTCACCCGGGCCAGGACGGAACGGAACAGGATCTGACTGGGCAGTTCCTTCTGCCGGATCCGGTCCTCCTGAAGATCGAGCGACCAGCGTCCCGTGGCTTTGTCCTTGCTGGCCACGGCGAGCCGCAGCTCATTGCTGCCCTTGGCATTCTGAATCTCCCCGAACATCGTCTCGTCGCCGGCGTTCTGGCCCTGGCGGATCAGGGCCCGGTTGGTGAAGACGATGATCATCGGTTTGACCTTGGAGGGGACAGGATCGAGCAGATGTGGCCGGGGCGTGTTGGGCTGCCTGTGGGGCTGCCATCCGGGCCTCCCTAAGGCTGGGTGTTCCCGTCTCGTCGAGACCAGCCCACAGCGGCAATCAACACCGTTTCAAAGGAGGAAGGCCGGCGGATCCGCCAGCCTCCGAACGCTTCCCGACACCCGGATCGAAGCGCCGGCCTGGGGTGGGATCTCGGCCCTGAGCAGGGAGCGGCAGCCCATGTCCTCCCCCTGCTGCACCGCGATGCTGCCGCCGTGGGGCCAGTCGCGACACTGCAGGTACCCGGCCAGTGCCGCGGTGGCCGAACCCGTGGCCGGATCCTCATAGACGCCGCAGGCGGCGGCGGCATTGCGGCTGTGGAACGTCTGGGGACCTTCCGTCCAGACCAGCAGCAGCGTCAGCAGTCCCGCCTCCCCCATCAGCCGGGCTCCGTCCTCCATCCCGTAGCGCATGGCGGCCAGGTCCCCGCGGCGGCGCAGGGCCAGCAGCAGGTGGTCGGCACCGCCGTGGACGATGGCCGGTGGCAGGGCCGGGTCCAGGTCGCTGGGTTTGTAGCCGAACAGCGCCAGGCCGGCCGCAAGGAGATCGGGCGCCACGGGGCGCTGGTGGGTTGGGGGCGACTGCAGGGCGGCGCTCCAGCGCTCCCCCTGCCGGTGGCCCTCCACCGTGATCTCGGCCTGGTTCAGCATCAGCGGGAACACCCCATCGCCGCAGCGCTCGGCCAGGGCGGCCCCGAGGGCGATGGTGGCGTGGCCGCAGAAGGGCACCTCGACGGTCGGGGAGAAATAGCGCACCCGCCAGCCGTCCCCCTGGGGGGCGGCGAAGGCTGTTTCGGAGTACCCCAGCGCGGCGGCGGTGGCCTGCATCTCGCTGGCCGGGGGCAACGTCTCGGCGATCACCACGCCGGCGGGATTGCCGCCCTGGTCTCCGTCGCTGAAGGCCGCCAGGCGCTGCAGGGTCATGGCAGGGGAGATCGATGCTGGGCTCAGAGCAGTCTGCTGGCCAGGCCGAAGTAGAGGGCAATCGAGGTAATGTCGGCCACCGCCAGGGTGAGCGGGCCGGAGGCGATCCTGGGATCGAGCCGCAGGGCGTGGAACAGGGCGGGAATGGTGAGGCCGTAGAAGCACGCCGCCGCCACCGTGAGCACGATCGTGGCCGCCACGATCAGGGCCGCCGGCCCAGCTCCGAGCCACAGCACCAGCACCAGGGCCACCAGGGCGGCGCAGGCGCTGCCCAGCAGCAGGGCCGTGGTCAGCTCCCGCCGCAGGCTGGCCCGGTACCAGCGCCAAGTGGGCGGTGCTAGCTGCAGCGCCTGGATCGACACCGTCATGCTCTGGATGCTGACGCTTTCCCCCAGGGCCAGCACCAGGGTGAGGAAGAAGGCCAGGGCGATGCTGCTGGCCAGGGTGAGCCGGAACACGCTCACCAACACGGCGCAGGCCAGGCCGCTGGCGATGGTGGCCAGCAGCCAGGGGAAGCGGAAACGGAAGGCCCGCAGCGGCGAGGCGCCCCGCACCTGGGAGATGCGGAAGCCCAGGGCCTCGAACAGGGCCGCCGCCTGGGCCGGCTGGTCGGGCAGGAAGTCCTCCTCACTGAACATGGTCACGTCCACCACGCCCACCACGTGGTGCTGGGCGTTCACCACCGGCAGGGCCAGGAAGCGATGGTCGGCGAAGGCCTCGTGGGCCTCCAGGATCGTGGCGTGCTCCGGGATGGTCACCGGATGCCGGACCATCAGGGCCGTCACGGGGGTGTCCTCCGCGGCCGACAGGAGGCGCCGCAGGGGCAGCACGCCGATCAGGCGCTGCTCGCCGTCAAGCACGTAGAAGTAGACGATCCGATCGGCGATGTCGCGGCGCCGCAGGCTGGCCAGGGCCTGGGCCACCGTCTGCTGGCCGTCCAGGCAGGCCACCGCCCTCCGGGCGATGGTTGTGATCGGTTGGTGGAGGGTGTCCAGCACCGGCAAACCTCAGTCGTCCGCCCGGGCCCGCACGTAAACGATCGTGCGGTTGCCGCTCGGGGCCTCCCGCTCTTCCATCACGAACAGGGAGGGGCAGCCCCGCACCAGATCGGAGAGCTTGCGGAAACCGTAGAGCCGGGTGTCGAAGTCGGGCTGGATCTTCTGCAGGTAACTGCCGAAGGTTCCCAGCTGGGTCCAGCCCGATTCATCCACCGAGCGGTCGAGGGCCTCCATGAGGAAATCGGCGGGGATCACGGGATGGCCGCCGGCGGGGGGGTCACTCTCCCGGGGCTGACGGGCACTCTCGACGGCAACGGCGTCCTCCCCGTGGCGGGCGGCGGTCCGCAGCACTTCGGTGAACAGGAACTTGTGGCAGGCATTGCGGAAGGCCGCCGGGGTCTTCTCCTCGCCGAAGCCGTACACCAGCAGGCCCTCCTCCCGAAGGCGCACGGCCAGGCCGGTGAAATCGCTGTCGCTGGTCACCAGGCAGAAGCCATCGAAACGGCGGGTGTACAGCAGATCCATCGCGTCGATGATCATCGTGCTGTCGGTGGCGTTCTTGCCCACGGTGTAGGCGAACTGCTGCATCGGCTTGATCGAGAACTTGTTCAGCAATCCCTTCCAGGAGGCGCTCTGGGTGGAGGTGAAATCTCCATAGATGCGCCGCACGATCGCCTCCCCGAAGCGGGCCACCTCCTCCAGCACCGCCTCGATCACCGCCGCCCGGGCGTTGTCGGCGTCGATCAGAACCGCCAGGCGCTTGCCGCTGTCCTCTCCCAGACCACCGGCCGGGGGCTGGGCTCCCGATGGGGATCGCATCACACCTCCCCCGGAGCTCCCTTGACCCTACCCGCCCCGAACCCGGGTGTCCCCGGATGCCGCCACCGCCCCCCCGCGACGGGAGAATTCCAGCCATGGTCGTCCCCCTGATCGCTGTCTCGCCGCCGCCCCTGCTGCCCTGCCCGGCCGGGGCGGGCTGGGAGCTGGTGGCACGGGGGCGCCTGCCGCGGAGGGACGCGAACGGGCAGCCGTCGGGAGGCTTCTCCGCCGCCAGCTACCGGAGCGACACCGATGTCCTGCTGCTGCTCAGTGATGCCCCCCGGGGCCGGGTGGCCGCCTGGGGCGGCCTGCGCCAGCTGGGGCGTGTGCCCCTCCAGCCCCTGTTCCAGCTCGACCTGACGGGATCCCCCGGGGCGCCTCTGCCGGCGGAGATCGATGGCGAGGGGCTGGTGGTGCTGGGCGATCGGCTCTGGGTGGCCAGCGAAGGCCGGCGCAGCACCGAGCGACCGGCCCAGCTGCTCATCTTCGATCGGGCCAGCGGCCAGCTGGTGCGCGCCTATCCCCTGCCCGCCGACTGGCAGCCGGCCCCGGGGAAAGGCCTGGGTGCCAACCAGGGGCCGGAATCCCTCGCCCTGCTGCGCCGGCCCGGCCAGGCGGACACACTGCTGATGGCCTCGGAATCACCCCTGCAGCAGGATCCCCCCGCCCAGGTGCGGCTGCTGGGCTGGACCCTCGGCCCCGCCGGAGCCACCGCCCGGCCCCTGGCCCGCCTGGCCATTCCCGCGGGCGCCGGCTGGGGACTGACCGACCTGCTGGTGATCGACGCGGCCACCCCGCAGCCCGGGCTTCTGGCCCTGCTGCGGCGCTTCGAGGGCCCCGGCCGGTGGCAGGTGCTGCTGGCCCACTACGACCTGCCCGATGGCCGGGCCGACTCGAACGGCGTGCTGGAGCCGATCCGCCAGTGGGATCTGATCGAGGCCGGCCTGCCGCCCGACAACTGGGAGGCCCTGACCCCGGGGCCGACCCAGGCCGACGGCAGGGCCAGCCTGCTGCTGGCGTCGGACGACAACTTCAGCGCCTTGCAGGACAACCACCTGGCCCTTCTGGTGCCCCGCCGCAGCACCCCCTGCCCCCCAAACCGATGAACCGCCGCGATCTGCTCTCCCTGCTCGGCATCGGTGCCTGTTCCTTCGCCAGCGCGGCCCTGCCCACAGCGGCGGTGGGCTCGCAGGGGCCAGGGGACAGCCCCTTCCCGACGGTGCCCACCCCCCTGCCGGTGCCCAGCGACGGGCTCGACGCGACGGAGCAGCGCCGCCGTTACGCCCGCATCGAACTGGAGGACCGGCTGGTGCTCCCCGACGGCTTCCGGGCCGATCTGATCGCGGTCTGGGGAGATCCGGTGGCCGACGGCCGCTTCGGCTACAACAACGACCACCTCTCGGTCCTGTCGCTGGCCCCGGATCGGGCCCTGCTGACGGTGAACTTCGAGTACATCAGCGCCCGGGCCTGGCGGCAGGGCTACGCCGAAGCGGTGGGCGGGGAGCTGCCCTTCGATGCCGTGATCGACGCCCTGGCCGCCCGGGGCGGCCGGGTGGATGCCGCCGGCCTGGCGGCGGACGACCCGCTGCTGGCGACCATCCGCCAGCTGGCGGCGGCGGCCATGGCGGATCTGGGTGTGGGCGTGATCGAACTGGAGCGGGAGGCCGGGGGAGCCTGGCGGCGCCGGCCCGGCCGCTTCGATCGGCGCATCACCGGCCTGAGCGGCTGGCGGGACCCCGCCCGGCGCCTGCGCACCTCGGGGCCGGCGGCGGCCGTGTTCCGGCGCCGCGAACGGCTCGGCTACGACGACGGACTCGGGGACACGATCATCGGCAGCTTCGCCAACTGCGCCGGCGGCGAGACCCCCTGGGGCACGGTGCTGAGCGCCGAGGAGAACATGCAGAGCCAGGTGCCCGAGGCCGTCCACGCCGACGGCTCCTCCGTCTCCCCCGCCGCCCGCCCCTTCGCCTACGACGGCCAGCGCCTCGACGGCCTCGGCAACCCCTTCGGCCTGGCGGGCAACAAGTACGGCTGGATGGTGGAGCTCGACCCGCGCCGGCCCGAACGCCCCGCCGTGAAGCACAGCTGGCTGGGCCGCTTCCGCCACGAGGCGGTGGCGGTGAAGGCCGTCGCCGGCCAGCCCCTGGTGGTCTATTCCGGCTGCGACCGCCACGGCGGCCACCTTTACCGCTTCGTCAGCGACGCGGTGATCCGCGATCCGGCCGACCCGGCCAACTCGGAGCTGTTCAGCGCCGGTCGGCTCGAGGTGGCCCGCTTCGATCCGCCCGGACCGGGCGGCGGGGGCCGGGGCCGCTGGCTGCCCCTGGAGCCCACCACCCCGGTGGCGCCGCTGGGGCCCGGCCACTTCGCCCGCCACGGCGTGGAGCAGGCGATCCTGCTGCCCCACACCGACCGCCGCAGGCCCGGGGCAGAAGTC
>QLAH01000466.1_pt1 | contig 20778 bp, 17 predicted proteins | sample 4693081 | NCBI WGS metagenome assembly QLAH01 (sample SAMN09425401, study PRJNA476045) | Lake water metagenome, whole genome shotgun sequencing project.
TCAACTCTATGTAAATGACTATCAAGCAAACAATCAATTAATTGACGCAACAACAGCCTATTATTTTGTTCACGAAACAGTTAAGAGTCCAATGGGAAGTAATACGGCAGCTTTTTCAAATAAAGAAATAGCAATGAATAAAGCCAAAGAAGTTTCAGCAGAAGTGATTTCATGGAATCAATTAAAATACTAAAGATGAAATGGTTATTCATAACCCTATCAATTTTATTACATGCTAATTTGCTTTTTGCTAAGAACATTCATGTAGGTGCAAAGTATTCATATAGAACTATTAAATCAGCATTAGTTAAAACAGAAAATGGAGATACCATTTTTATACATAAAGGACTTTACAAAGAAGGTAATATAGTAATCAATAAACGGATAACGGTAATAGGGATTGATAGACCAATTTTAGATGGCGATAAAAAATACGAAGTACTTTCAGTTAAATCTAGTTATGTAACCATTCGGGGCCTGAGAATTCAGCATTCTGGATATGCTAGCTTAGACGATCCGGGAGGCATTAAAGTATACGATGCTACAAGAGTAACCATCATTGATAATGAATTATACGACAACTTTTTTGGCATATACATCCAATTCAGTACCCATTGTTTAATTAAAAACAATAAAATCATTGCATTTGGGAAAGAAGAACAAACTATAGGCAATGGAATACACTGTTGGAAGAGCGACAGTTTACAAATTATTGGCAATAGCATGAAAGGCTGTAGAGATGGTATTTATTTCGAGTTTGTAAATAATTCTGTAATCTGGAGAAATACGGTTACCGATAATATTAGGTATGGTTTACATTTTATGAATTCTAATAACGATGCTTATTTCACAAATATATTCAGTAGAAATGGAGCTGGTGTAGCAGTAATGTTTTCAAAAAAAATCACCATGATCAACAACACTTTTAATGAAAATTGGGGGGATGCGGCTTATGGAATACTATTAAAAGAAATATCAGACTGCCATTTGTCAGGCAATCATTTTAATAAAAATACAGCTGCCATTTTTATGGATGGTTGCAATAGAACGGTAGTTGAAAAAAACGTTTTTAGCAATAATGGATGGGGACTAAAAATACAAGCCAACTGCATGGATAATACCATACAAAGCAATAATTTTTTAAAAAACACATTTGATGTAAGCACCAATGGAACTTTATTATTGAATAAGTTTCAATTCAACTATTGGGATAAATACACTGGATACGACTTAAATAAAGATAAAATTGGAGACGTCCCTTATAGACCCTTGAGTTTATATTCAGTAATAGTAGAGAATAATCCAACAGCTATGTTATTATACAGAAGTCTTATTGTAACACTGCTTGATCAATCTGAAAAGAAAATCCCAAGCCTTACTCCTGAAAACTTTATTGATGAAAAACCTTTGATAAACTTGTTGAAATTATGATTCAGATAGAAAAAATATCGAAAAAATTTGGAAAGCTTTCAGTTTTGAATACCATTGACCTTTCATTAACAAAAGGAGAATGTATAGCGTTGATTGGACCAAACGGATGTGGCAAAACCACTTTAATTAAAATAATATTAGGGATGGTCATGCCAAATACTGGCAATATTTGGGTAAACAAACAATCCATTCTAAAAAGTGAACAGTACAAAAAGCAAATTGGGTACATGCCTCAAATAGGTAGATACCCACAAAATATGACCATCGGTCAAATTATAAAAATGATCAAAGGCATTCGAAATAGTGATGCTGAGTTAGATTATGATTTATATAAGGCATATGACCTTGATTCATTATTAGATAAAAAAATGAGCACATTAAGTGGGGGCACCATGCAAAAAGTTAGTGCTGTATTAGCTTTTATGTTTAATCCAATTATACTTATACTAGATGAGCCTACTGCAGGCTTAGATCCTATTGCCGCAGAAATACTTAAACAAAAAATAATAGTAGAGAAACAAAAGGGCAAATTAATCATTATCACTTCTCACCTACTCAGTGAATTAGATGATATGGTAAGTGAACTGATATTTATGCAAGAGGGAAATATTGTTTTTCATCAGTCAGTTTCTGAATTAAAATCATCCACACAAACAGATAAAATCTCTAGCGCAATTTTACAAATTTTAAAATCAAGTAACAATGGGAAGAATATTTAAATATGTAATGCTAGACATCATGAAGAATAAGTTTGTGATGATTTACACTATTATAATGATCTTGATTGGATGGTCTGCATTTACATTAGAAGATAGCAGTGCAAAAGGTATTTTGACTTTATTAAACTTAATCTTATTAACTGTTCCATTGGTTTCGATTTTGTTCTCAGCGATTTACATATACAATAGTGCTGAGTTTATTGAACTATTAATAAGTCATCCAATAAAACGAAAAAAAATATGGTTAAGTTTATTTTGGGGCTTAAATAGTAGTTTAAATACTGCTTTTATAATTGGAGCAGGCATACCATTACTAATTTATGCAGAAGCCTCACTATCATTTTTAATGATTGGAATTGGCATTTTGATAACCATCATTTTTGTATCACTTGCAATGTTATGTACGATTGTATATAAAGACAAAGCAAAAGGAATTGGATTAACCATTGTACTATGGATATACTTTGCATTACTTTTTGATGGAATATTACTATTCCTACTATTTCAATTTGCTGATTACCCTATTGAAAAACCAATGGTACTAATGACTGCTTTAAGCCCATTAGACTTATCAAGAATATTAATTTTACTACAATTAGATACTTCTGCAATCATGGGATATAGTGGGGCTATTTTTAAAGAATTCTTTGGCACAACAAGTGGTATGATGGTCTCATTTGGATTTCTAATTCTATGGATAGTATTACCATTTACCTATTCCTTAGTGAAGTTTAAAAGGAAAGATTTATAAATAACTGTATATGAATACTTAAAAAAGTACTTATGAAAAATGATATTACAAACAGGGCTGATATAGAATTATTAATAAATAGTTTCTATAATAAAGTAAAAAATGACCCCTTGATTGCTTTTTTCTTTAGCGAAATTGTGCCTATAAATTGGGAGGCACATTTACCAATCATGTATGGGTTCTGGGAAAATATTTTATTTTTCTCTGGAACTTACGAAGGGAATCCAATGGCGAAACATAAAGCCATACATCAAAAGTGCCCCATGAAGATGGAGCACTTTCAAAGATGGATAAGTTTGTTTACAGAAACAGTTGAAGAACTGTTTGAAGGTGATAAAGCTGAATTAGCTAAACAAAGGGCAACGAGTATCGCTACTGTAATGCAAATAAAAATGTTCAGCTAACACAACTATTTAGGTAATAATACATCATTAATAACATGAATAATACCATTTGATGTAACAATGGAAGCTACTACTTCAGAGCCGTTTACATAAAGCTTATTGTCTTTCTTGGTAATCTTCACTTTACCACCATTAACTTGTTCGAATTCTTGCCCATCCTGCATATATTCTGCTTTTAGAACACCAACATAAGTATGGTACTCTAAAATATTTTTTAAATCTGCTTTCTTTTCAGGTTTTAATAATTCATCCACAGTACCAGCAGGTAATTTTTCAAAAGCTGCATTGGTAGGGGCAAAAACAGTAAATGGACCTGCATTGCTCAAAGCATCTACTAGCTCCGCGGCTTTTACAGCTGCAACTAGAGTACTATGATCTTTACTACCGATTGCAACCTGAACAATATTGGGGCTTGATGTTTCATCTTTAACACCAGATTGACCTGCCCCATTTTCTGTTGTATTTGCCGAGCTTGAATTATCGGGCTCAGTAGATGAATTGGCGTTTGAACATCCGATGCTAAATACCATTAGCATAGAAGATAAAATAAGTGCATTTTTTTTCATAACCGAGATTTATGGTTTTGGCTAAGTTCCTACTTAGCAGCACTATTTTTTATGATTGTAATCACAAATGAATTAGGTCTTATTTGACCTTAAGGGAACCATTAGATAGCTAGAAATGAGTAAAACAATGGCAATTATTAATAAAATCTCATTAACAAATGGAACAACTGTATAACTTAGTGAGGCAATGCCCTGCGTGCCCAATATAATTTCATTAATAACAACAAAAATGGCAAAACACTGAGTAGCCAATAAAGCGTATTTATTAAATGTAAAATAATTATTCAAATGAATATAGCCTATCAGGAAAAGCACTGTGAATGCCAATAAAACCAAATGTAGATAGGCAATTACAATTGGTCTAAATCCAAACGCCAAATTACTTACATAAGGGATTGTTGAGCCAGATTGTAAAATAATCTTAACCCAAAGGGCCCCCATTGAAATAAAGAATAAAATCAATAAAGTTTTGTTGGGCTTTACTAATGCAATTATTTGTTTTTTCAACACCAATAAGCTTAGTTGCAGTATCCCAATCAATTGAGTCAAAGCCGAAACAACAATCAAAATATACAACCAAATTGGTAGATTCAACCACAATACAGACAAACCATAAGCCGGGAAACAACTTATAGCGAATAACCAAAATACCCATTGACTTTTACTAGTTAGTAGTTGTTTAGAGAAAAGCCAATTGAAAAATAGACCAACGCATCCAAAAAAGAACCACCCATTATATTGAAAATGAAGAAACCAATAAGTTGCCGCTAAATAGGTATGTTGGGTTTTATTTCCAGAAATAAACATATAAATCAGCCAAATATTAGCAAGAAGTGATAATAAATAAAAAATACTGGCTGCCTTATACCAATTAGTAATCTGATTGTGTTTGCATACAGGTAATACACTTAATAACTTTAGCATGAATAACCCACCAACAATTAGCCCTATGAATTGTGATAGTACAGACCATGCCCCGTAACCACTAAAAAAAAACAATATACAGGTAGTATAAGCAAAAAACAAGTTAAGATAAATCAGTCTAGTTAAGCCTTTGAGCTGTTTTGGATCTAATTTATTTTTTATAGAATCAACAATAAAAATCATCAATAAAAAAGAAACCAATCCTGAAAAAGCAAAACCTGAATGAGCTAATTGTAAATTTTTTTGATTAACCCACGTGAATTCAAACCCAATTTTATATCGCATCAAAACACCTATTAAGGCAACTAAAACTAAATTTAGCATAGCGATTTTTAAGAGGCGGAGAACATTCATTTATAAAACACTTTATGATCTTGTATAACTACAATTTTTTTGTCGGCCAACTTAGATAATGTTCGAATAACAGTTTCAACTCTTAAACCTGTATAATCGGCCAATTGTTGCCTAGTGTAAGGAATAAAGCCGCTCTCATTTAATTTACATTCTGACTTAATCTTATCAAAAAAACCAATCAGTTTCTCTTCAGGAGAATTATTTACAAGAATATTGGCGGTTAAAGTTTTGCAATACAATCGTTCACAAAAAATGTGAAATAATTTTTTAAATAAACTTGGGTGATCCTCAAGTAACAATAGGAACTTTTCTTTGCTCAGCCTGTATATGATTGAATCACTAACAGCATAAGCACTTGCAGGATAAGGCTTACTCAACATTAGTGCAGGTTCTCCAAAACTATTCCCATCATTAAAAACTCCTTGGATAAATTCCTTAGCATCATTGGTTAAACTGGTCATTTTAACCATCCCATGATCAATCTGGTGAAAATAACGGGCTTCATTCCCTTGACTAAAAATTAATTCTCCTTTATGCCATTCTTTTGGAGTAGCACCATAAGCAAGTAATGTATCAACGTCAATATGCATAGCAACTGTTTGAATGACAACAGAACATATTGAAGTTAACCAAAAAAATAACGATTCATTATTAATTATTTTTTCAATACTGGCTCAATCGCTTTTTGCCATATAGCGTAACCCTTTGCATTCATATGTAAACTATCCGAGAGGAATAAGTCTTTCAATGGTTCTCCATTTTCTGCTAACATTGGCGCCCAAACGTCTACATAATTTGTTCTTCTTTGTGATCTCAAAAATTTCTTAATCCCGTCATTTGCTGCAATCATTTGGTCTTTCATTTTCCATCTTGATGGGCTAGGCTTCATGCTTACATAAGTGACAAGAGTAGTAACAAAACGACTTCTAATTAAGCTAAAAAGGAGTCTAAATCTTCTTACAACAGAATCACTTGGCAATTTAGGATCTGTCGCAAAATCATTTTCGCCACAATAAATGACTATATGTTTAGGACTATAAGGAAATAATATATCTTCTGTATAACGAATAACATCGGGCAATGAGGATCCACCAAACCCTCTATTAATGATGGTATGTCCAGGAAAATCTGCTTCAATATTTTTCCATAACCTAAAAGAGGAACTACCAGCAAATAAAATGGCATTTTTGGGCGGCATTGCTATGCTGTCCTGTTGTTTAAATGCCTGTATTTCTTTTATAAATGGTTGCGCAAAAACATGATCAACAACAAAAAGTTGAATCAATACAAACCCAATGAAAAAAAAATTATTCCTTCGTTTCATTTATGATTATTTTAATAAAGTGATTGTTGCCATTACTGGAAAATGGTCGCTTGGATATTTTAATTCATAAGAATCTGTAATTGTAGCAAATTTTTCCACCACTATTTTCTTATGTTTATTCACAAAAATGTAATCAATTCCCCCATTCGGTTTTTCTTTGAATTTAAATGCATTCCAAGTATCTATATTACCATAAACCATATTACTAATTTCTCTTGCATTATTTAATTCACTGGCAATTTTTTGAATAGGTTCTTCTGTTGGTCTTAAATTAAAATCTCCTAATAAAATTACTGGATCATTCTTTACATTCAGTTCTTTGATTTTTTGCAATATCAATTTTGCGGATTCAATTCTTGCAACTTTACCAACATGATCAAAATGAGTATTGAACACCCAAATAACTTGATTGGTTTTTTTATTTTTAAAGAGGCCATAAGTGCAAACTCGATTGCAAACCGCATCCCAACCCATACATACTGAGTCCGATTTAGGTGCCAACCAAAAAGTAGCTTGTTTAATAGGAATGTATTTTTCTTGGTTATAAAAAATACAAGAATACTCCCCAAGGGTTTTGCCATCGTCTCTTGCAACACCAATATAACTGTAGTTTACCAAACTGCTATCTAAATAGGTTAATTGATGATGCAATACTTCTTGAGCGCCAATAAAATCAGGTTCATAGTATTGCATGAGGCCAGCCACTCTATTTTTCCGTAAGTCCCATCGGTTTTCCCCATCAGAAGCTGCATCTAAACGAATATTAAATGACATGGCTTTGATGGTGGTTTGTGCACTTATATTAGTAATATATAAACATGCAGCAAACCAAATCATATACTTTCTCATATTTATTTTTTTATATAAGGACTTGTGAATCCTAATTTAGTTAAGCCTTGTTGAATTTCAGGACTACTCATAAATAATTTCCACAATAAACCCGTTCGATAGTTTTCCATCATAACTACAATGGGTCCTTGATCAATGGCCAAATACCTTGGTAGAAACCAATTATGGTGTACACTAAACGCATCATAAAAGCCATATTTACCCCATACCTTATCCCCCATTTCGTTGTACCAAAACTTCATTGCTTGCATCGATTCTTTAGGAGTATAAGGAAATGAAGAAAGCGCCGCAGTAGGAGAAATAACCCCTTTATCCCTTTCTTTGCTTGGCGCATGACCAGCATATCCTTTTACAGAGTAGCTAGCTGTTAAACCCCAATTATTAGGTCCATAGCCTTTAAACCCTTCACTATTTTGTACACACCATTCATAATTAATTTTTGCTTGATTGACTGTTTCATCCCAATAATTTGCGTATTTATCTTTTAATCCTCGAGGATCTAATCCCAAATAAGAATAATGTGCCCAAAACAAAGGACCTCCATTAGGAGGATTACCTTGGTGCTTCAAAGAAAGCGGTAGATTATACGATACTGTAGTATCCTTAATCTTACCATTCATTGCCCACCCTTCATGATAAACTTCTGCTGGTACCGCATGGGTAGGTGAAGATGCAGCCAAAATATACATGATTAAACACTCATTATATCCTTTAACCGCAAAATTCATTTTCCATTCATGATTAGGACTCCAATGCCAATACAATACATTTTGGTTGTTTCTATAAAAATTAAAATCAACTTCTTTCCAGAGTTTATCTGCTCTTGCGGCAATTGCTTTTTCTTGTTTATTCCCGTTTTTAAAATACTGTCGAACACATAATAGCCCTTGTAACATAAAAGAACTCTCCACTAAATCACCTCCATCATCATATTTACTAAAAGGCGTCACTTTACCAGTCTTACCATTCCACCAATGTGGCCAAGCTCCATGAAAACGATCTGCTGTTTCTAAAAAATGTAAAATGGTTTCTAATCTTTTTACTCCTTGAGCTCTAGTAATGAACCCCCGCTCTATTCCAACCAAAATGGCCATCACACCAAAGCCCCCCCCGCCACTGGTAACAACGTCTTGGTCGTTTTGCGGATAAATATTATCAAGATGTACCCTTTCCCTTGCTAGCCCACTCACAGGTTCAGCACCATCCCAAAAATATTGAAAAGTAGCTGCCTGCACCTTTCTAAATAAAGCAGTATCATTGGCTGCAATTGGATCTAAACTCCCTCGTTTATTTTGTGCAATTAAAGAGGAACATATTAGCAGTAGAATCAGCAATAAAGATTTTTTCATAAAATAATTTAATCAATCTAAAATACCCGCCCTAAGGCGGGTATTCGTCAATAATAAACCCAGTATTCAAACTAAAAAACTAATTTATTTACCCGCTAAACCTAAATTGTATAGTGCGCGAATATGCGCATCAGGTAAGGCAATATTATAAATTCGTAACTCATCAATTACACCCGTCATTGCTGCAAAACTTGCATCAGCACTTACCGATTTACCAGGAATTACATTATAATTTCCACCAATGATTACTTCACTTGGTTCTGCGGCTCTGAAATTATTATTTCCAGTACCTCTGCTAGGAAATGCTCCCGCTCTTAACCCATTAATCCAGATATCAAAAAAGCCATTACTAGCATTATAATTCAACGCTAAATGAACCCATTTGCCAGGGCCAATAGGTGGAGTAATATAAGGCATATAGTTTGGCGCCCCAGGTGCATCCCTCAATGTATTGATATTGTCTTGTGTACCTCCTCCAATAGTAATAAAAGTTGGCTGAACTTTAAGATCAGTTACATTAGACGCTGGAAATGATTGAGTGTTTAGCGCAAAGTTTAAACTACCATTAAAAATGCCAGGTCTAGTTAATTGAAACAACATAGTCCGCCTAGAACCATTATTAGAAATCTGTATCCAAGTACTTATCGCAAAACTTCTAAAAACATCTGTTTTAAAAGCATTAAACTGGGTGGGGTAATATAAAAATCCAGCATTTAACCTTAATGCTTGTCCTTTAACACCTGTTGAAACATAACTATCGTTCAAAGAAGTTCCAGGTGCAGTATTTGATTTTGTTTCATTTTTTGAATTATCGAAAGGCCAATAAGCAACCAGGCTTTCTGGAAACACTTCATCTGAAGAAGTAAATCCATCAATTTTTCCAATATAATCAGCAGTAGATACAGGAGGTAAATTATTTGGATTACCGTCTTTTTTACAAGATACCATCCAACTACTCAAAGCAAATAAACCCCAAAGCGAAAAGCTTATTTTATTATTTTTAAATTGCATATTACGATTTTTAAAAGTTCAATTAATAGCCAGGATTTTGTTTCAAAACCCCTGCAGTTAAATCAATCTGCGCCTGTGGTATAGGTAACAATGCATCTCTTGCCGCATTAAAATTTGATTTACCTGCTGCGTTCATTACATTTTGAGCAATACCCCATCTAACAATATCAAAGAAACGATCGTGCTCCATCGCCAATTCAATTCTTCTTTCATGTCTAATTGCATCTCTTAAAACAGATTGATCATTGGTAGTAACATCTGGAAGGATGGCATTATTTCCGGCCCTGGCTCTAAATCGAACACTATTTAAAGCTGCTTTTGCAGCAGTAATATTATTTGCCCCTCCTATCTCATTTGCTGCTTCTGCATACATTAATACTACATCTGCATATCTTAGAATACGAACGTTATTCCACCAACCAAATCTATTCCCTACAGCGGCTCTAGTTGTAGGATTGGTATGTACTTTATGATTATACCTAGGATTGGGTAAACCAACAGGAGTCACTTCGCCAAAAATGGTTACACCAGGTGTAGTTGGCGTACTAGTAAATAAAATCGTTCTTGCTCTACGAGGATCGTTAGGCTCATACGCATCAGCTAAAACCGCACTAGGCGAATTCCATCCCCATCCCAAATCCCATGGACCCGCGCCTCTTACCCCTTGTAAATTGGTATATTGGATTCCTTGAGAAGTAGGATTAATTGCATCTGCTCTTGCTTGAACTTCAAAAACAGACTCTTTACTATTTTCACCTTCCTCAGAAAATATGGTGTTGTATGGAGTATTCAAATTGTATTGACCAGAATTCATCACCATATTGGCTGCATTCATTGCTTGCGCCCATTTCTTTTGCGTTAAATATACTTTTGCTAACATACCATTTGCAGCTCCACTAGTAATTCTTCCCGGGAATTTCACTGCATCCCAGAATGCGGGCAAATAGGCAGCAGCAAAAATGAGATCATTCTCAATAAATGAATAAACTTGATCAACACTGCTTTGAGGAACATTATTTTGTGCCGCAGGGTCAGCAAACAATGTATCGATGATTGGAACCCTTCCAAATAGTCTGGTCAACATAAAGTAAGAATATCCTCGAATAAATCTTACTTCAGCCTGAGATTGCAATTTGATAGCATCAGAAGCTACGATTTGTTTATTAGTACCAATTTGAAATAAAGTATTATTACATCTATTGATTAAACCGTAATAGCCCGTCCACAATCCATTTGATCTTGAACTATTTGGCAATACAGGAAAATTATCCATACTAATAACGTCTGCTCCACCATCTGAAGGGGTACTTCCTTTATCCGCATCATCGCTTCTGATACTTGTTGCATTAATGAAACCATCTACGTGAACATTGTAATCACGTAAACTATTGTAAGCCCCAAAAATGTATTGGTCATAAGGTCCTGAACCTCCTGGATAAGGATAGTTTTCTTCATCATAACCACCTTGCCTTGTGGTATCCAAGAAATTCTTTTTACATCCTGTTAAAACAGAAATGGTTAATAGCAGTAACATCCATTTACCGATGCTTTTTCTATTTATTAAATTATTCATGGTTGAATATTTTTTTGCGTTCAATTAAAATGTAACATTTATACCTACAGAATATACCGCAGGAACAGGGAATACTCCATTGTCGGCACCACCGCCTAAAATGCTTCCAATTTGTGCTTCAGGTGAATAACCGGTAACTTGGCTCCAGCTCTTAATGTTTTGGCCATTTATAAATACACGGGCTTTAGAGATACCGATTCTTCTTAATGCAGCGTCAGAAAAAGTATACCCAACTTGTAAAGTTCTTAATCTCAAATAATCTCCTGGCTCTAAATAATAACTACTGAATAAGAAGTTATTTCCTCTTGTATTGTCTAAGATAGGTTCTACGTTGGTTGTACCTCCACCAGTCCATGCATTTAATCTATTCGCCTCGTAATTTAAAGTTGCAAAATTTGCAATTCTGCGTTGCGTATAAATTTTGTTACCTGCAACACCTTGACCTTCTATTGTAAAGTCAAATCCTTTATAAGCCACATTGATATTTAAACCATAACTATATGGAGGAAAGGGTGTACCTAAAAAAGTACGATCTGCAGGTGTCAATAAACCATCCCCATTAATATCTGCATAAGCAATGTCTCCTGGTAAAGAATTATTGAAACGAGCCATTTTACCTAACTCAGCAGTAGATTGATAAATACCAATTTGTCTATATCCAAAGAAATATCCAATTGATTGACCTGTTTCTGTTAAGTTGGCTCCACCATTACCAAAAAGCTGAAAATTTATTCTATCTCCAATTGAATTAACGGTGTTTTTATTGTAGCTGAAATTGGGTGAAATAGAATAAGTGATTTCTTTACCAATCTTATCAGTCCAGTTTAAACTTAATTCGACCCCTTGATTGGTTATTTTTCCTAGATTGGTGAAAAAACTTCTGGTTTCATTCGGCAGAGTTACTGCTGTTAAAATATCTGAAGTAGTTCTGTTATAATAGGTAAACTCAACATTCAAACGATTGCGGAAAGTTTTTAAATCAAATCCAATGTCTAATCCTCTAACAACTTCCCATCTTAAATTTGGATCAGGTATGTAAGCAGCTTGTATTGCTGTGTATACATTATTACCAAAAATAGCGGTTGATGCATTTGAAATACCTGGTCTAAACAAGTTATCAGCAAAACCATTTGCATTACCTGTTTCACCCCATGCAGCCCTAAATTTTAGAAAATTGATAAAATTGAATTTTCTAACAAATGATTCTTCAGATGCAATCCATCCTAAACCAACAGAGCCAAATGTACCCCAACGATTCTGTGGTGCAAACTTTGAACTTCCATCTCTTCTTACGGTTGCATTGATTAAAAATTTATTTTGATAAGCATAACTTAATCTACCAAACATACCCATAATGGCGCTCTCACTTCCACCGCCGCCATACAACCCTGGATTATTGGGGTTAATGGTACTCAAGTACCAAAAATCTGGGTTATTTGGAACATTCACTGAAGTATCTCTTCTATTACCATTGATATTTGTACTTACACTATAAATAGAAGTGAAACCAACCAACGCAGTTAACTTATGACCATTTCTTAATTGCTTATCATATGTAAGCGTATGATCTTGCTGGTAACGCTTAAATTCTGCCATCTCCTGACTTACACCGGTTCTGATTGTATTATCAAAGAAAGTAGTTGTTGGTGCTGTGCCCTCTCCTAAATTGATAAAAGTAAATGGCAATGGAGTATATGACCTAGAATTATTAAATCCAAGATCAGCAAAGAAAGATGACTTAAAAGTGAAATCCTTTAAAAACTTCACTTCTGCATATAATGAACCAATAAACCTAAAACCTTTATTGATATCTGTTCCATTATTTCGGTTTAATGCGGCTATAGGATTGCCTACTTGTGCACGCTGAAAGGAAGGCATGCTAAAGTAAGTGGTTGCATTTTGCTGAATTGGGACAATTGGTGCAGCCCATAATGCATTGGTTAAACTAACTCCTGCAGGATTTTGAATCCAATGAAATGCATTGACTTCTCCACCAACTTTAATATTACTATTGAAACGAACTTCATGATTCAAACGAATCATATACTTCTCATAACTATTGAATTTTACTACTCCGTCTTGTTTATTATATCCAATATTGAGATAAGTACTACTCTTTTCTGAATTATTAGAAACACTTAAGTTATTGGTTGTTAGCAATGCATTCTGTAAAATTTCATTTTGCCAATTGGTATTTGCAGTGTAATTGCTATAATCGAATGGAGCAGCATTAATATTAGCCAATTGAGCGTCATACAATTTTTTAAAACCAGCTGCATCGGTTACTTTAATTTTATCAACAACTTTTTGAAAGCCTACCGTACTTTGGAAATTGATTCTTGTTTGACCTCTTGCTGCTTTTTTAGAAGTGATAGCAATCACACCATTAGCTCCTCTTAAACCATAAATTGCAATGGATGAAGGATCCCTTAAGATATCAATCGTCTCAATATCTGCCGGATTTAAGAAATCTATATTGTCCTGTAAAATACCATCCACAACATAAACTGGGCTTGCACTATTTGTACTGTTCACGCCTCTTATTCTTACAACCGGACTTGCACCAGCAACACCAGAATTTGCTACCGTTAATCCAGCAACCCTACCCTGAAGTGAGCTAATTGGGTTGGTATTAGGCATTTTTGCCAAATCATCTCCCTTGATTGTTGTAACAGAACCGGTTAGGTCTCTTTTACGTTGAGTGCCATATCCAGTTACTACTACTTGTTCTAAATTATTAACCGCAGCAATTAAAGAAATATTCAAATCTCTTTTACCAGCAACTGGAATTTCTTGTGAGTCATATCCGACTGATGATATAAGTAGTTTAGCATTGTCATCTGCGACGGTAATGCTGAATGCTCCATTATTATCTGTTGTGGTACCGACTTGTGTTCCTTTCACTTGAATGGATGCGCCACTTAAGGGTTCTCCTGAAGCAGATGTTATTCTACCCTTAACAACAATCTCAGCTAATTCCTTGGTTGAGTTACTAGTTTCTTTTAGAACTACTAAATTAGTACCGAGTACTTTATAATTAATTCCAGTATTAACTAATAGCTTACCCAAAATTTCATCTAAAGTAGCATCCACCATGTTAATGGTTACTTTGGGCTTACCTTTTACAACCTCTTCAGCAAATAAAAACCGATAATCCGTTTTTTTCTCTACTTCAAACAATGCTTTTTTAAGATCAAGAGAAGCCATCTTTATAGTAATCCGGCTTTGTGATAAACCGATTGCGGAAACTTGCATACATACAAGTAGCAGTAAAGCAGTAGTTATTTTCATGATTCGGGCAAGCTTTTGTATAAAAAGATCTTTGTGTGAAACAACAGGTGTTTCATTATTTTTCATATTTTCAAATTGAAAGGGTTATGAATTACATACAGATTGAACAGTTTGTTTTTTTCTAAACCTGGCGGAGTTCCGCGCCAACGGAACTTCGCCCAATTTTATGTTGAATTCAGTCTTAATCTCATATGGCAGCAATTTTATTGGTAAATAATAATCGTATTTCCTTTTTGGATTGTCTTAAATGGTATAATTAGTTTTAAGGCTTCTATTGCTTGGTCAACCGTTTCTTTTTCAAAATTTCCATTCATTCTGTTCAATTTTAGACCTTCAGATTGAATTTCAATCTTCACATTATACCAGCGTTCCATCATTATGGCGAGCTCTTCAAATGTTTGGTCTCTAAAAACGAGCTTATTTTCTACCAATTGATTTTCTGCTACGGAACTATCTGGTGTAATAAACTTTAGCTTATTAATAGATACCGCAGGCAAAAGGTCAATTGTTTTTTGCTTTTTTTGTGCTTCAATCAATTCATTTTCAACTATCAATTTTTCATTGGGAGACAAAATGATTTTATCGTCTGGTCTATTTTTGATAGTGACTTCAATTCTTCCTTTTATAAGACTTGTTTCTGTTTGTTTGTCTTCAGGATATGCTTTTACATTAAACACTGTACCCAGCACTTTTATCCTGATACTTTTGGTATTAATAATAAAGGGAACTTCCTTATTTTTTACAACATCAAAATACCCCTCTCCTGTTAAGGATACTTCGCGTGTTGTTTTACCAAAATCCTTTTGATATTCAAGTTTGCTCCCTCCATTTAACCATACAACAGATCCATCAGGTAATTTTACTTGAGACTTCGACCCCAATCGTGTAGAAATTTCATTCAACTCTGGCTGCTTCTTTGCAATTGATTTTATTGTTGGCTCTTTAGTAAAAAAATAGAGTACACCAATAATCATTATCATTGAGGCAGCAGCATAATAAGCCCATTTAGGAATAAATTGAAGTAGTCTTAATTTTGGCGGATGGAGAGATACAGCATTATCCTGCTCTAAATCAAATTGATTGTTTTCGGCCAATTTATTTAAATGAAGCATGAATGCATCTTCAGCCTTTTCTTTATTGTAAACGGGGGGAATTTGCCAGATATTCTCAAGCTGCTGAACTGCAAATTGCCATTCAGGATGGTCCTTAATAGATTGGTTAAGCTCAATAAGTTCTTGCTCATTCGCTTCGTTTGCAATCTTTTTAGCAATTAATAACCAAAATCGTTCCTGACTCATTGTTTTAGTTAGTTCCTATACTATAACAACTGAGTGGTGCTTTTACCCCTAAAAAGATAAATTATTTTTTAATTTTTTTTTCTAGCACCGGTTTGGGTTGAAGGTCAACCGGCATACTTTGAGCCATTCTACGCATTGCGATGGCCATTTGCGCCTCTACTGTTTTTACAGAAATAGATAATAATTCTGCAACTTCTCTGTATTTTAATCCATCCTCTTTAATTAACTTGAATATCAACCTGCAGCGATTCGGAAGGCTATTAATGGCCATTTTAATTTTCAAAACCATGTCTTCGGTAATCATTAATAAGTCGGGCCTAAAATAAATACTATTTAATTGAACCTGCCATTCGTCCATTGAAAGCCCTGCTCTTCTCTTTTGCTTTTTTAATAAATTCAATGACATATTTCGAACTGTTGTATAAAAATAATACAGCGGAGATTCTAGCTGACAAAGCTGTTCTTTCCGCTGTATAATTAAGATAAATAATTCAGAAACAATATCTTCTGCTTCTTCTTCAGACCTTACAATAGAAAAAGAGAATTGCTTTAATTTCCCATGTAATTGAATAAATAAAGTGCGATATGCCGACTGATCATTGTTATAAGCAATCGCAATCAGCAAATCTTTAATTTCCTCATTTCCCCCTACTGAATTCGAAGAATGCATCTACGTCTTTTTTAAATTGCACTAGTGATGGTTTGTGAATATAGTACATATGACCTGATTCGTAAAAATAGAACTTCACATTTTTTCTTTGTTCGGGTCTTAAAAACATATGTTCAATATCGTATTGGGCAGTAAAATAAGGTGTCGCAAAATCATAGTAACCAGCTCCCATATATACTTTTAAATCTGGGTTCTTACTCATAGCATCTCTTAAACTTTCAGCAACATTTAAAAATTGGTTTTGAACATTACTATAATTCCAAGGATAAACCTCTCCAAAAATATTGTACCCGTTTTCTTCTTTAAAGTTTAATTCTCTTTGAAAATAATCATTTATTGTTGCCGTAAAAGGCCCATCAATATTGGCAAAGGATGGATCAAAGCTGTTGACTTCACCAGCATCATCTAAATCTCTTCCAGTAAACCTAGCATCTAAACGGCCGATGCTTAATCCATCTTTTCGTCTAAGCTCTTTATAAAATCGGCTCTCTTCTACTCTTAAGTTTGCTTGCAAACAATACTCTTTAGACAAACCAGTATAATAACTCATTTTCTCGGCAATGGCATTCTTTTCAGATTCGGTTAACCACCCGCCTTTAATCAGTGCAGACGCATAAGGTCCAATTGCAAAAGCTTCCGCTTCTTTCAAAGCATTTTGCAAATTAGCTTGTAAAGCTGGAGCTAATTTTTTATGATACCATGCCGCAGCTGTATAAGAAGGAATATATAAAGCCCTTGGCAAATCATTCCCCACATAATAATCATTGGTGCCAAAATTGAGCACAGCTGATATCATGAAAATTCCATTTAAGTAAATTCTGTGCTTGTCTTGTAAATATTTGGATAACCCAGCAGCCCTTGTTGTACCATAACTTTCACCAGCTAAGTATTTTGGAGAACCCCATCTTTCATACCTAGATAAAAAATGTCTGATGAATGATGCCATAGAAGCAACGTCTTCGTTAAACCCATGAAACTGTTTAGGATTCTCACCTGGAGCAGGTCTGCTAAAACCTGTTGAAACCGGATCAATAAAAACCAAATCGGTTTTGTCTAACCAACTGTATTCATTGCTAATAAAAGAATACGGAGGACCTTCAGAAAACCCTTCATCGTTAAACTGAACTCTTTTAGGGCCTAATCCTCCCATATGCAACCAAACAGATGATGAACCAGGACCACCATTAAAAGTGAATGTAACAGGTCGCTTTATGGCATCATCTCCGTCTTTTTTGTAATAAGTAAAGAACATTTTTGCTATTAACTTACCGGTATCATTTTTCAAATGCAAGTAACCGGTGTAAGCAGTATAGTCTACTTTTTTTCCAGCAATTGTAACACTATTCTTTGTTGTTACTACTGAAACACCTGCAGGTGTAGGCTCAATAACAGGCGCAGTTTTTTGTGCTTGTAAAAAAGAAATGGGCACGAATAAAATAAAAAAGAAAAGATACTTTTTCATAATGCTTTCATTTGGGCTTTAAATTAAGTTAATTATTGTTTTGCATCAAGCACTTCAATATCAAATACTAATACACTATTTGCTGGGATGTCTTTGCTCCTACTTCTAATCCCATAAGCTAGACCAGAGGGGATGATTACTTTAATGGTTCCGCCAACATTAATTTTTGGAACTGCTAACTGCCATCCTTTAATTAACCTATTCAATGGGAAAGTAGCAGGCTTCTCCTTTGTTTGATCAAAAATACTGCCATCGGAAAGCAATGATCCCTTATAGTAAACAGTTACGGTATCAGTAACTTTAATTGGCTTTCCAGCCCCTTGTTTAAGTATATGATAGTAAACCGAAGACTCATTTCCAGTAGTATCAAGGGTTCCTTTACTTACCGCTGCTTTTATAGATTCTTGATCTAGTTTAGCCTGAACCAAAGAATCTGAATTTCTGTTTAAATCTACATTGGGTCTTTGACCTGTAGGTTGCCTGAATAAGCTTTGGCCAAATTGAATATTAGCTGGCTTAAATCCACCATGACTCAAATAAAATTGTTTCCCATCAACCCCAGCACTATAATCAATACGATGTCCTGCTTTGCCTGTAGCATCGTAGGAAAATTTACTGGTCAATAATTCTTCCCATCGACCATTTGATTTTTGAATCCACTGATTTCCAAAATAAGCTTTGCGTTCTAGCTGACCATTTAAGCCCCAAAAATTTTCACTAAAAGAATAAAGATTTTTTAAATAGTTACCATCTTTTGGTGCACGAAAACTTGCTATTAATTTCCATTTCCCTATTTCAGGAATAAAAAAGTATCCTGAATAAATAGTATTTGAATGAATACTGTCGGTTAAAGCAAAAACCATGAACTGATATTTTTCTCCTGTTTTCCAAGGATACACAAAATGACTATGACCCCCTGTGCCTTCATTCCCAAAATCATTCGCAACTACATTGTATCCTTTAGCCAATAGTTTTACTTTATTTGAATCGGGCACTTTGTTGCGATCAATTGCTTCATTGCCTGCATCCCAAACAGAAAAAATAACCCTTCTCTCTGATGGGCTATTAACTTGTATACCAAAATATCCTCTTTTAAAACCACAAGCCATGTAATAACTGTACAGATGATCTGCTCCATCGGGTACCACCATTTCACTATAAAAAGCCATCGCTTTAATTGAATCTTCCAATGGATATTTCAAATGAACTGATGCTGCATTTCTTCTTTCTACTGGATTAAAATGGATTCCATCTGTTGCGGCTCCCTTTAATTCTAATGATTGAATATTTGCAATGGATTTTCCTACTTTTTTAATATTAGAAATAGTAATTGAATAAAAACCAGTATCAGTAATGATAACTTTTCCCACTAAGGTTTTCTTTAGTGCTGACCCTGAAACCAGTTTAGTTCTAAAGGTTTTTCCCGCTACAGCAATTTCAATGGTAGAACCCGTATTTATTTTAGTAGACAATAAACTCAATTGAAGTTCTCCTGGATTTTTTATATAAAAAAACCAGCTTATTTTCTGTTGTGGATCAATCCAATTTTGTACCCCATTTTTAGCAGAAAACAATTGGGCATCTTCTTTTTCTGCAGGAACAGCATAGCCAGTATAAGCAGGAATTAATACTGTTTGAGCAGATAGATTCGTTACGGTAAAATAAAGGCAAAACAATAATAGAAAACGAGTCATAAGCATGAATTAACCTTAAACTTAGGAAAATCAACGCAGACTTTTACAAAAGCAGTCCTGCTAAAAAAAGATAAGCAAAACTAAAATAGATAATCAAACCAGTTACATCTACTAAAGTTGCAACAAATGGTGCAGAAGAAACCGCAGGATCAGCCCCAAGTTTTTTTAATAATATCGGTAACATCGAGCCTGTTAGGGTTCCCCACAAAACGACGCCAATAAGGGAGAAACCAACTGTTGCTCCAATCATTGCCCAATGAGGACCATACACATTAGGGATAATAGCGTGCCAAATAGCTACTCGAAAAAAACCTAACAATCCCAAAACCGACCCTAATAAAATACCACTAATAATTTCTCTTTTTAGAACTCTCCACCAATCTGATATATATATTTCGCCAACGGCCATTGCTTGAATAATCAAAGTAGAAGCTTGCGATCCGCTATTGCCCCCACTAGATATAATTAAGGGAACAAATAAAGCCAATATCAAGGCCTTGGCAATTTCATCCTCAAAATGCCCCATTGCAGTTGCAGTAAGTAATTCCCCAATAAATAAAACGATCAACCACCCTACCCTTTTTCTAAATAGTTTCAATAATGGAATATCTAAATAGGGTTCATTCAACGCTTCGGTTCCACCCATCTTCTGCATGTCTTCACTGAACTCTTCATTGGCTACCCACAACATGTCATCGATGGTTACAATCCCTAATAAAATATTGTTTTCATCAACAACAGGTAATGCTACTCGATTATTCATTTTAAATACCTGACTAGCATTTTCTTGGTCATCATTAACCTGCAAAGAAACAACCCTTCCATCGATTACATCTTCAATCCTTTTTTCGGGAGATGCCAAAATAATGTCCCTAATTCTTACATCATCAATTAGTAGCCCATTCTCATCAATTACGTAAATCACATCAATGGTTTCACTATTTCTAGCGTATTTGCGAATGGTTTCAAACACTTCGGTCATCGTATTATGTGAGTATACATACACATAATCGGGTGTCATTAATCGGCCAACACTATCTTCTGGATAACCCAATAATGATAGGGTAATTTTTCTTTCTTCAGGATCTAATAATTTAATTAAATCTCT
>QLAH01000467.1_pt1 | contig 20746 bp, 18 predicted proteins | sample 4693081 | NCBI WGS metagenome assembly QLAH01 (sample SAMN09425401, study PRJNA476045) | Lake water metagenome, whole genome shotgun sequencing project.
GGGGCGGGCGCGTCCGGGAGGATGCGCCATTCGGCCACCACGTAGGGCGGCACCGCCAGTTCACTGAACACCCGCGGCAGCCGCAGCCGCAGGGGGCGGTTGCGCTCCAGGTCGGCCAGCAGCGGCGCCAGATCGAATTCGGCCGCGGCGGCGCGGTTGTCCCGGGCGAGGGCGGCACTGGTGAGGGTGACGTCCTCCAGGTCCCAGCGCAGCCGGCCGCTGCGCACCTCCAGGGCGGTGGGATGGTCGAGGCGCACCTTGCCGGGGTAGCCCACGATCCGCAGCCGCAGGGGCCCCCCCGGTGGCCCCTCCCGGTAGGCCACCACCTGCCAGCTCTGGTCGTCGAGGTCGCGCAGGCTCTCCAGGCTGCGCACCACCGGCGTGCCGTTGCCATCCGGATGGGCGTGCAGCTGGGCCAGGGCCGGTGCCGGCGCCATGGCCAGGATCAGGGCCAGCAGGGGCGCCAGCAGCAGAACCCCGATCACTCCGCCGGTCCGGTCGCTCATGGCTGGCGGTCGGCGCCGGGGATCGGCTGCCAGCCGGTGTGGGTGGCCCAGAGGGCCCAGATCGCCATGGCCCGCAGGTAGTGGCAGGCGCGGAAGGTGCCGGCGGCGGTGATCGCCTCCGGGGTGCGGAACTGCAGGCCCCCTTCGTACACCTGGTGCACGACGGCACCGGTGATGGCGAAGGCGGTGCCGCTCTGGCCCATCAGCCGGTAGTAGGCGGCCAGGCCGAAGTTGATGCCGGTCCACACCTCCAGCGGATGGGTGCCCTTCGGATCGAGGGGGGTGCCGTCGCGGCGCAGGCCGTTGGCCACCCCGAGGCGGCCCCCCTCGAAGGACTCGAAGCAGGCCTCGCGAATCGCGTTCAGGGCCGAGCGGGCCCGCTCGTCGGCCACCACCGGCGGCAGCCCCAGCAGGCGGGCGTAGAAGTCGCCGCAGAGCTGGTCGGCCATCACCACCGGGGTGCCGCTGCCGGCATCGATGGCGTAGTACTCGCCGTTCCAGAGCAGGGCATCGAAATGGCTTCGGGACTGCTCCAGCCAGCCGCCGAAGCGCCGCTGCTCCTCGGCGGTGTCGAGCCCCAGCTCCAGCTGCAGTTGCTGGCCGATGGCCAGGGCGGCCTCCAGGGCGGCGATCCAGAGGGCGCCGCAGTAGGCGCTCACCCCCTGCAGGGGCCAGTCGTCGAAGGTCTGGTCCGGGGCACCGCCGTTGTCGGGCAGGCCGTCGTCGTTGACGTCGAACTGCTTGAGGTAGTCGAGGGCGGTCACCGCCGCCGGCCAGCAGTCCGCCAGGAAGGCGATGTCCGGGCCGCTGGGGGCCAGCCGGTAGGTGCGCCAGACCTGCAGCACGAAGTCGCTGGCCAGGTCCTTCCAGAGGTTGCAGTCCTGGTAGGCGGTGTAGTTGGTGGCGTCGAAGGGGCGTTCATTGGGGGCCCCGAGGTCGTGGGGGGTGGCGCCGGCCACCTTGCGGGCCGCCTCCACCCGGCCCCGTCCCTGGGTGAAGTACCAGCCGATCGGCCGCGGCGTCGGATCGGCGGCGGGGATGGCGCGGGCGAAGCTGCGCAGCACGGCCTTGTCGAGCTCGGGCCAGAGCTGCAGCAGGGCGAAGGAGCCGTACAGCCGCACGTCGAGGCTTTCGTACCAGGCGTAGTCGAGGCACTCGAGCACCCCGAAGCGACCCACCGGATCGCCGGGGCTGGCGGCCGTCCAGAGGCTGCCGCCGCTGGCCAGGTCGTAGAGCTCGTTGAGCAGGGCCATCCGCAGCGGCTCCGCCAGGTCGTGGCGTTGCACCACCGGCGCCTGCCAGGCCTCGATCGCGGCGTGCCAGTCGCGCCAGTCCGCCAGGGCCTCGCCGGCGATGGCGGCGGCGCTGTCGCCTTCGGGGCTGAAGAAGTCGGTGTAGCGGCGCAGGGCCCGGGTGCCGGTGGCGAAGGCCGTCACCGGCAGGTCCCAGCTGATCACCACCGGGATCTCGAGCGAGGCCCCGGGCTCCAGCCGGAAGCGCACCGCCAGGGCGGCGCTGAGGGGATCGTCAGCGGTGCTGCGGCGGTCGTTGTCGCTGTCGGGGATCGAGCCGTCGCGGCTGAAGGGTTCCCAGAGTTCCGCCCCGTCGCCGCTGGGATCCCAGCGGCTGCAGCGGAACACCTCCACCCCCGGGTGGTTCAGCGCCGCCTCGTCGGGCACCGCCAGACACCACTGCCCTTCACCCTCGCCCAGGGGCTGGGAACGCTCCCCCTCCAGCAGCAGGCCCTTGAGGCCGGCCCCATCGACCCAGCGGTTGCGCTGCCCCTTGCCGCGGCCGATCGCCGGCACGTAGTTGTGCTCCGGGCTGCCGTCGTCCCGGAAGTGGACCTCCGCCGCCGGGTCGGTGTTGGTGAACCAGCCGACGGTGTTGCGCCAGCTCAGCAGCAGGGACAGATCCAGCGGCTGATTCGTTGGGTTGCTGAACGTCCAGGCGAAGACGGCGACCGGGTAGCTGGTGCGCCGGTAGTCGCCGGGAAGGATCGGGCTGAAGGCCTCGCAGCGCACGTCGGCGCTGAACACCGCGGCGTAGTGGTGGGAGCTGATCGGGTAGCGCACCGCCACGGTGCCGCTCGGCTGCTCCGGCGTGGCGGCGGGGTACCAGCTCCAGGCGGCCAGCGGCGGGCCGGCGTCGGGGCGGGAATCGTCGCAGACGGGGGTGGTGGCCAGGGCATGGGCCCGCCGTCCGTCGCCGTCCCGTTCGAACAGGGCGAACTGGCAGTCGGGCAGGACGCCGAACCAGTGCTCCCCTCCGTCGAGGTGCCACAGGTTGAAGGCGCCGTCGATGCCCCGCCCCAGGCAGCCGGCCCCGAAGCCCCCCAGGGGCATGCCGTGGTTGGGGCCGTCGTCGAGATTGCTGGCGTAGCGCACCGTGTAGGGCTGGCTCCAGCCCTGGCCGAAGGGCCGCGACCAGCTGGCCTCGGGGGGCTGCCAGGGACTCCTGCCGCGCCGCAGGTTCTGGAGAGCGGAGAGGCCGAAGGGCGCCATGGGGCCAGACGAGGTGGGCCCAGCTTGTCAGAACTGGTCCCGCGGCGAGGGTCCAGCCAGACCGCCATTACCCTGCCTGCAATCGTCGGGACGACGTGAACTCTCTGGTGGGGCTTTTCGGCGCGGGCATCCTGCCGCCGCAGCGATCCAGGGCCTACCGCCCGGAGATCGACGGCCTGCGGGCCGTGGCCGTTCTCGCGGTGCTGATCAACCACCTCGATCCCCGCTGGCTGCCGGGCGGCTTCCTCGGGGTCGACATCTTCTTCGTCATCTCCGGCTACGTGGTGACCTCTTCCCTGCTGGCCCGGCGGGACGCCAGCCGCTGGCAGTTTCTGCGCCGTTTCTATGGACGCCGCATCCGCCGCCTGATGCCGGCGCTGGTGGTGAACATCGCCGTCGTCTCGGCCCTGTTCTCGATGCTGGTCTCGCCGCTCGATGACTTCTTCGCGCCGGTGATGCGGACCGGCACCGCCGCCCTGTTCGGGGTCTCCAATCTCTACCTGCTGCGCCAGGGCTCGAACTACTTCGCCACCGACAACCACTTCAACGCCTTCATGCACACCTGGTCGCTGGGGGTGGAGGAGCAGTTCTATCTGGTCTGGCCGGCGGTTCTGCTGCTCTGCGGTCTGGGGGTGGCCGGGGCCGGCAGCGGCGCCCTGCGCCGGCTCAAGGTGGGCAGCCTGCTGCTGCTGGCCCTGTCCCTGGCGCTCTTTCTCGGCCTGAGCCTGGGCGGCAACAGCGAGCGGGCCTTCTTCCTCACCACCGCCCGGTTCTGGGAGCTGACGGTGGGCTGTGGGGCCTACCTGCTGCATCGCGGCAGCGGCAGTGCCCGCGACCTGGGCCAGCGGCTGGCACTGCCCCGCTGGCGCCAGCCCCTGGCCCTGCTGGCGTTGCTGGCCCTGCTGGCCCTGTTGCTGCTGCCGGAGGCCTGGCGGCTGGGCACCACCCTGGGCATCACGGCGCTGACCGCGGTGCTGCTGCTGCTGCTCCGGCCCGCCGGGGGCGTCGGCCGCTGGCTGTGCCACCCGGTCTGTCTGGCGATCGGCATGGTGTCCTACTCGCTCTATCTGTGGCACTGGCCCGTGATCGTGCTGGCCCGATGGACGGTGGGGTTCAACGCCGTCACCCTGCTGCCGGTGCTGGTGCTGATCACCCTGTTCACGGCGCTGTCCTACCGGCTCGAGTGCCTGTTCCGCTACGGCCATCCCGCCCTTGCCCGACTGGGACGCCCCGGCCTGGCCTACCCGGCCATGACCGTGCTGGCGGCCGTCTTCAGCCTGGGCCTCCAGGGCCCCCTGCTGGGCCGGATCTTTCTCGGCAAGCCGAGCCACACCATCGGCACGACGGCCAACATGAAGCGCATCGGCGGCACCACCGTCGACACGGTCCACTGCTTCCAGGAGCCCACCGATCCCGTCGCCAGGGGGGATGGGCCCGACCCCTGCCTGGCCGTGGCGCGCAAGGATCTGCCCACCCTGTTCTTCCTGGGGGACAGCCACACCCACGTGCTGATTCCGCTGGGGGAGAAGCTGCTGGCCAGCGGCCGCTTCAACGTGGCCTTCATGGCCCGGGGCGGCTGCCCGGTGCCCTACTTCTCCCGCTGGGGGGAGGACCCCGCGGTGCCTGCCCGCTATCGCCGCTGCAGGGCCTACGCGGACAACGAGGTGCGACGGGTGCTGGCCCGGTTGCGCCCGGGCGACCGGGTGGTGCTGGTGTCGAACCTGGCCGGCTACCTGGGTGGTGCCGAGGGCCAGGCACGCCCGTTCGCCGAGGCCTCCTACGGGACCGCCGTGCGCCGGCTCGATGGCCAGGTGCGCCGCCGTGGGGCGGAACTGGTGCTGTTCGGCCCCCTGCCCACCTTCCCCCAGGCCAAGATCGGCGGCCCGCTCACCCTCTGCCAGGCGGAATGGTTCCGTCCCGCCGGGTCCCTCGGTCCCCAGTGCCAGCCGGTGTTGCGGCCTCGCCGGCAGGAGCTGGCCGCGATCCTGCCGGTGCAGCTCCTCCAGGAACGGATCAGCCGTGAGCTGCCCGCCACGCGCCTGTTCAACCCCTTCGACAGCCTCTGTCCCCCGACCCAGGCCGTCTGCTCCAGCGTCCGGGCCGGCACGCTGCTCTACAGCGACGAGACCCACCTCACCAACGCCGGGGCCCTGCTGCTCTACCCCCGGCTCGTGGCCTTCCTCGAGGATCAGCAAGCCGTGCCGCCGCCGCCCAGCTGATCGCTGCCCAGTTCCTGCTCGATCAGGGCATCGAGGGTGACGGCGCTGCGCACCAGCGACTGATAGCGCTGCACCACCCGCCGGTTGCGCTCCAGCCAGCTGCCCGGGTCGCCCCCGCCCCCCAGGGGGCTGCCGCCCGCACCGGCCCGATCGTCGTCGAGCAGTTCGAGGTCGCTCTGGTGGGCCAGCAGGGCCAGCACCAGGGTGTGGATGCGCTGGCGTCGATCGCTCATGGGCAGGGGTGGGGCCGTCACGCGTCGGGAGCATCATGGCCAGGAGTGGCCAGGGGGCACGGCTGGACGGTTCGCTGCTGGAGGTGCTCGGCACCGACGCCGCCGGGATGGCGGGCCTGTCCCGCCAATGGCAGGAGAGGATCCTGCGGGCCGATCTGGTGGCGGCCCCCCGGCGCCTGCTGGCGGACCTTGAGGCCTGGCGCGGCGAGGCCTCGGCGCCGGAGCTGCTGGCCAGCGACCGGCCCGCCGAGCTGCTGCCGCGGCTGGAGCGGGCCCTCGCTGCCGGCGAGGCGGTGGTCCTGCTCGCCAGCGGCGACCCCCTCTGGTTCGGCATCGGCCGTCTGCTGCTCCAGCACCTTCCCGCCGAACGGCTCCGCTTCCATCCGGCCCCCACCTCCCTGCAGCTCGCCTTTGCCCGCCTGGGCCGGCCCTGGCAGGACGCCTCCTGGATCAGCCTCCACGGCCGCGACCCCGAACCGCTGGCGGCCCGGTTGCAGCAGCGGCCCACCGCCCTGGCGGTGCTGACCGATCCGGCCCGGGGAGGAGCCGCCGAGGTGCGTGGACTCCTGCGGGCGTCGGGGCTGGAGGCCGCCTACGAGCTCTGGCTGGGGGAGCGCCTGGGCCATCCGGCGGAGCGGCTGCAGCGGCTGGGGCCCGCCGACCCCCTGCCGCCCGATCTCGATCCCCTGCACCTGGTGCTCCTGATCGCCGCCGAGCCCGCCGTGCCGGCGCCGGAGGCCCTGCCCCTGTTCGGCCTGGCCGATGGGCTCTGGCTGCAGCATCCCGACCAGCCGGGACTGATGACCAAACGGGAGGTCCGCATCCAGCTGCTGGCCGACCTGGAGCTGCCGGAGACCGGGGTGCTGTGGGACATCGGCGCCGGGGTGGGGTCGGTGGGGCTGGAGGCGCTGCGGTTGCGTCCTGGGCTGGCCCTGTGGGCCGTGGAGCGCCGGGCCGGGGCCGCCGCCCTGATCGGTGCCAACGCCGACCGGCTGGGGGTGCGGCCCGCGGGGGTGCTGGAGGCGGCGGCCCCGGGGGGCCTGGCCCAGCTGCCCGATCCCGACCGGGTGCTGGTCGGCGGCGGTGGCCGCGACCGCAGCAAGGTGCTGCAGGCGGTGCTGGACCGGCTGCGGCCCGGTGGGGTGGTGGTCCTGCCCCTGGCCACGGTCGAAGCCCTGGCCCAGCTCAGGCCCCAGCTGGAGCAGGCCGGTCTGGGGGTGGCAGTCACCCAGATCCAGGCCTGGCGCGGTGCCCCCCTGGCGGAGGGCACCCGCCTGGCGCCCCTCAATCCCGTGCTGGTGCTGAAGGGGACGCGCCCGGCAGCGGGGTGATCCGCACCGGCGTTCCCACGCTGATGCCGAGCACGGCGGCCTGGCCCGCCGCCAGTTCCAGCACCCCGTCCACCGGCGTGTCGGGGCCATAGCTGCGGCAGGGCAGGTTCATGCAGGGGGGCACGGCCCTCTCCAGGGCGGCCACCCGACCGTCGCGGATGAACAGCATGTCGAGGGGTTCCGGCGTGCGGTGCATCCAGAACCGCGCCACCGCGGGGGGGGCGTAGGGAAACCACATGCCGCGCAGGTGGGGCAGGGGCGGGCGCATCTGCAGCCCCATGGCGTACTGGCGCTCGCCCCGGGGCACCTCCAGCTGGATGCAGCGCGCCGGCGGCGGCCCTTCCAGGCACCACTGGGCGGTGATGGGCAGGAACTGGGGCGGGCTCTGGCTCAGGCCCGGCCCGCAGCCGATCAGCCCGACGACGCCGGCGATGCTCAGGCTCCGGAGCAGGGAACGGCTCATGGCACGGGCCCCACGGGGGGACGCCCGTCACTGAGGCAGTAGCCCCGGCCCCGCACGGTGTGGATCAGCCGCGGTTCCCCGTCCTGCTCCAGCTTCTGGCGCAGGTAGCGCACATAGACCTCGATCACGTTGCTGGCGCCCCCGCCCTGGTCGGCCCAGATCTCCTCGAGGATCTGCTCCCGGCTCACGACCGTTCCCTTCTGACGCAGCAGCAGCAGCAGCAGCTGGTACTCCCGGGCCGTCAGGCTGAGCTGGCGCTGACCGCGCCACCCCTGGCAGGCCACCGTGTCGATGCGCAGATCCGCCACCTTCTGCAAGGTGGACACCGGCGTGGGGGCCTGGCGCCGGGCGAAGCCCAGGTGCAGCCGCAGCCGGGTGAGCAGGTCGCTCGTGCCCAGGCAGGGCAGCCAGAAATCATCGGCGCCCCACTCCAGGCAATGGCTGCGGCTCTCGACGCTGTCGCTGGTGATGCCGAGCAGCAGGGGGCGGGCCCCCAGCCGGCGGCGCAGGTCCGGGATCCGCTGCTCCGTGCCGGGCGACAGGATCACGGCCGCGAGCAGCCCGTCGGCAGGCTCCTGCTCCACGGTGCTGTAGCCGGACACCGCCAGCCGGGGCGCCAGGGCGGCCGCCTCCGGGCCCAGCAGCAGCACCAGGATCGGCGCAGGGGTGGCCGTGGGGGTCGGGCTCACAGCGGCGCGTCGGCGTGGTTGCTGGAGGGCTTGGCCACGTGGGGCAGGCCCCAGCCCAGCTTGTTGCGCAGCACCTGGAAGAACTCGTGGTCGGCCAGCCGCACGAAGCGCACCGGATGCTCGCTGCGGCGCACCAGCACGCGGTCCTCGGGCCAGACGTAACAGCCGGCGCTGCCGTCCACCACCATCATCAGCCGCTCGGGGGTGGCGGGGAACACCGTCACCGGCTCCTGGTCGCTGAACACCAGGGCCCGGGAGGCGAGTGAGTGGGCGGCGATCGGCGTCAGCTGCAGCACCGGACAGTCGGGGGTGATCACCGGGCCGCCGGCGCTGAGGGCATAGGCCGTGGAGCCGGTGGGGGAGGAGAGGATCACCCCATCGGCGGCGATGTCGACCGGAGCATGGCGCCCGATGGCGATCTCGAAGTGGCACATGCTGGTGAGCGGCTCCCGGTGCAGGGCCATCTCGTTGAGACACAGCACCTCCCAGCGCCGCTGCTCGCCGCGCATCACGCTCACCACGAGCATGGAGCGCTCCTCGACGGTCCACTCGCCGGCCACCACCTGGGCCAGGGCCTGGTCCAGGTCCTTGAGGTAGGCCTCGGCCAGAAAGCCCAGGTGGCCGGTGTTGATCGTCAGGATCGGCACGCCGATCGGGGCGGTCTGGCGGGCGGCGGAAAGCACGGTGCCATCCCCCCCCAGCACCAGGGCCAGGGCCATCTCCTCATCGAAGCTGGCGGGCACGCAGGCGGCATAGCCCCGGGAGCGCAGGTGCTGGTCGGGATTGGCGAAACCCACCACGCCCCCGGAGCTGCTCACCCGCGCCACCTCAAGCCCCGCCGCCTTCAGCCGGCTCTCGATCAGGTCGGCGGTGCTGATCGCCAGATCCTTGCCGTCGTTGACGATCAGTCCGACCCGGGGCACCGATCGCAGGCGTGGGTTCCCATCGAGTTTATGGGGGGAGATCAGAACTGCTCCAGGAAGCGCAGATCGCTGCTGAACAGGCGGCGGATGTCATCGATGCCGTGGCGCACCATGCAGAACCGCTCGACCCCCAGGCCGGCGGCGAAGCCGCTCCAGCGCTCCGGATCGAGGCCCAGGCCCTCGAGCACCGCCGGATCCACCATGCCGCAGCCCATCACCTCCAGCCAGCGTCCCCGCCACTGCACGTCCACCTCGGCGGAGGGCTCGGTGAAGGGGAAGTAGCTGGCCCGGAACCGCACCGGCAGGTCGCCGAAGAACTGCTGCAGGAAGGTGGTGACGGTGCCGCGCAGGTGGCTGAAATCGAGGCCCTCGTCGAGGGCGAGCACCTCCACCTGGTGGAACACCGGCGAGTGGGTGGCATCCACCGCATCGCGCCGATACACCCGGCCGGGGGCGATCACCCGCACCGGCGGGGGGTTGGCCTCGAGGTGGCGGATCTGCACGGGGGAGGTGTGGGTGCGCAGCAGCCGGTCGCCCCCCAGGTAGAAGGTGTCCTGCATGTCCCGGGCCGGGTGGTGCTCCGGGATGTTGAGGGCGGTGAAGTTGTAGTGGTCGGTCTCGATCTCCGGCCCCTCCGAGACCCGGTAACCGAGGCCAGCGAAGATGTCGACGATCTCCTCGATCGTGCTCTGCAGCGGATGGCGGTGGCCGGGGGGCACGTAGCTGCAGCCCGCCGTCACATCGATCCGTTCCCGCTCAAGGCGCTCCGCCATGGCGGCCTGGCGCACGGCCTCGAGCCTGGCGCCCAGCAGCTGCTGCACCTGGTCCTTGAGGAGGTTGGCCCGCTGGCCCACCAGGGGGCGCTCCTCGCCGGGCAGCCGGCCCATGGCCCCGAGCACACCCGAGAGCCGCCCCTTCTTGCCCAGCAGGCCCACCCGCAGCTCCTCGAGGGCGGCGGCATCGCCGGCGTTGGCGATGGCGGCGGCGGCCTCCGCCTCCAGCTGCTCCAGCTGGTCGGTGAGCTGCTGCAGGCTGACGGTGGCGCTCACGGGATGGATCGGGGAAGGAAGCGACTGTAGGCAGCAGCGTCTAGCTTGCCGGCAGCCCCCGCGGTCGAGGCCGATGGCACCGCTCCGGATCCTGATCAGCAACGACGACGGGGTCTTCGCCGACGGCATCCAGGCCCTGGCCGCCGAGGCGATCTCCCGCGGCCATGCGGTCACCGTGGTCTGCCCCGACCGGGAGCGCTCCGCCACGGGCCATGGCCTCACCCTGCAGACGCCGCTGCGGGCCGAGCGGGCCGACGAACTCTTCGCCGCGGGCGTCACCGCCTGGGCCTGCAGCGGCACCCCTTCCGACTGCGTCAAGCTGGCCCTGTTCCGGCTGTTGGAGCAGCCGCCGGATCTCGTGCTGTCCGGCATCAACCACGGCCCCAACCTCGGCACCGACGTGCTCTATTCGGGCACCGTGTCGGCGGCCATGGAAGGGACGATCGAGGGCCTGCCGGCCCTGGCGGTGAGCAGCGCCGATTTCCACTGGCGCCGCTTCGAGGCGGCGGCCGCCCTGGCCCTCGAGGTGGCCGAGCGGATGCATGCCGGTGGCTGGCCCGAGGGACTGCTGCTCAATCTCAACGTGCCGCCCCGCCCCGCCGCCGCCCTCGCGCCGCTGCGCTGGTGCCGCACGGCGGTGCGGCGCTACATCGATCAGTTCGAGAAGCGCACCGACCCCCGCGGCCGCACCTACTACTGGCTGGCCGGCGAGGTGGTCGACGATCTGGAGGGCACCGGCGCCGGCCCGGCCGACTGGCCCACCGACGTCGCCTGGGTGCAACAGGGGGGGCCGTCCCTCACACCCCTGCAGCCCGAACTCTTCTGGCGGGGCTCCGTCGTCTCGCTGCCGGCCGTGGAGGCCCTGGGCCTGGGCAATCAGCTCCTGCGGTAGATCCGCTGCAGCAGCCACAGGCTGATGATCAAGGCGATCAGGTGGGCGAACAGCACCTGGGTGTTGCTCAACACCGAGAGCATTTCGATCGAGGTGATCGGCAGCCCCACCACCCGGCCGCCGCTGCCGGGGGTCGCCTGCAACTGGGCGCCGAGGAAGCCGGGCACCTGCTGGGAGGCCTGGACGAACAGGCTGCCGGCCAGGGCCTGGTACCCCACGGCGGCCAGGGTCAGCCCGGCCACATCGACCACCAGGCCCCGCTTCACCAGGCGGGAGGTCTCCCCCCGGCTGGGGCGCACCGGGCTGGCCAGGGCACGGCCGCAGCGCACCACCAGCCAGGATTGCCACAGACTCCAGAGCAGAACGAGGAACGAGAGGGTGGTGAGGGAAAGGCCGGGGCCCAGCCCCAGGGCGCGAGAGGAGTTGGCCGCCAGCCGGCCGCCGATGTTGTTGAACAGCAGCACCACCACCACCACCACCCCGAGCGCCAGCTGGACCCAGAAGCGCACCCAGCCCGTGCGGCGAAGGGCGTCGGCCATGCGCTGCAGGTCCAGCTGGTCGGCCATGGAGACAGGATCAGTGGCCCCAAACTTGGCATGGGAGGATCCAGCCGGCGAGGGCCCAGGCCGTTGATCCCCCTTCACGACCCCTCCCACGCCCTGCGCCCCACCGCCATCGCCCTGGGCAGCTTCGATGGGCTGCATCGGGGGCACCGCCGTGTGATCACCGCCGTCACCGAAGCGCAGCCGGCCGAGCAGGAGCCGGTGGTGCCCACGGTGGTCAGTTTCTGGCCCCATCCCCGGGAGGTGCTCCACGGGGAGACGCGGCTGCGGCTGGACCTGCCCGAGGAGAAGCTGGAGCTGCTCGAACCCCTCGGCATCGCGCAGCTGGTGCTGGTGCCCTTCACCCGGGAGCTGGCGGCGCTGACGCCGGAGCGCTTCGTGCGGGAGGTGCTGGCGGAGCGGCTCCAGGCCCGCCGCATCGCCGTAGGGACCAACTTCCGCTTCGGGGTCGACCGCAGCGGTGACGCCAAGGATCTGGCCCGCATCGGCGCCAGCCTGGGCATCGACGTGCGGGTGCTGCCGATGCTCTGGGACGGGGCCGAGCGGGTGAGCAGCAGCCGCATCCGGCGCGCCCTGGCGGCCGGCGGCATCGCGGAGGCCGGGCGCCTGCTGGAGCGCCCCTACCGCTTCAGTGGCCCGGTGGTGCGGGGCCGCGGCCTCGGCCGCCAGCTGGGCTGGCCCACCGCCAATCTGGCGGTGGATGGCCGCAAGTTCCTGCCGTTGGAAGGGGTCTATGCGGCCCTGGCCTGGCGGGACGGCGAGGAGGGGGCGATGGCGGCGGTGATGAACCTCGGCCCCCAGCCCACGGTGGACCCCCTGGCGCCATCGGCGGTGGAGGTGCACCTGCTGGAGCGCAACCTCGAACTGGCGGGTGCTCGGCTGACCGTCCAGCCCCTGAGGTTGCTGCGCCGGCAGCAGCGGTTTGCGAGCCTCGAGGCCCTCAGCCGGCAGATCCGCCTCGATGCGGACCAGGCACTGCAGGACGGCAGGAACGCCTGTGCCCAGGCCTGCCCCCCACGACCCGAACAGGCGGATGGTTGATGGAGCATCGTGGCGGTTGAAGTTAATTGCTGATACTGTCTGGAGGGCTCGGCCATAGGGAAATGGGCGGCAACTTTGCCAGCTTCGACACAATCTGCTCCCGCCGTCTGGATGTCTGGATGGACAGCCTTTCCCGCCGGCTTGGCCTTCGCCTCGATCGGTTGAAGCTGCTGGTCGTGGGCCTGACGATTGCTGGGATGGTTGCACTCAGTGCCACGCAGATCTCAGGAGCCGGAAGTCAGAAGGATGCGCTTGTGAATCTGCGGATGGCCCATAACCTTGCCCATCATGGTGTTCTTTCCACCGCCGAGCGGGCTCCATTTTCCGCCTCCAACGCCCGCGAACCGATCCCGAATCTCGTCACGGCTGGCCATCTGAAACTGATGGCCCTGGTCGGCCAAACGCCATCCTTTGATGCGCTGGTCCAGGGACCCGGTGCCCGTGCTGTGAAGGTCGCCAATCTCGTCTGGGTGACGCTCGGCCTGGTGGCCACGGCCCTGCTGATGCAATCGTTGACCGGAAGCCTGCTGCTCGTGCTCATGGCTACGGCGATGGTGGGGTACTTCTTTTTTGCTGTGCCGATGTTCGTCGACACACTCTACACGGAACTCCAGGCCAGTGTGATGCTGCTGTGGTCGAGTCTTTTTCTGTTGCTGGCGGTCCGTACATCCCGTCGCCGCTGGTTCCTCGCCACCGGCCTCTCCTTTGGTCTGATGACCCTCACCAAGGCGATCTTTTTCTATCTCTGCCTGCTGATCGTCGCCGCGATCCTGTTGCAAGCCCTCTGGACGCGCCGGCGACAACGTCCCTGGCCTCCGCTGGCAGGGTGTGTGGCCCTGCTGATGGGCTTCTCCATCACCGTGATGCCCTGGATGGTCCGCAACAAGCTGCAGCTGGGAACCACCCAGCTCACCCAGCGGGGTGGGCGTGTGCTGTATGCACGGGCACTCAAGAACCAGATGCCGGCGGCTGAGATCCCAGGAGCCCTTTACTTCTGGGGCCCATCCTTCTACCAGCATGCCTCCAAACGGCTTGGTTTCGGGGCCACCCAAGCCGACTTTCAGGCCGGTGGGCGCTATCAGCGGATCAACCGCTACGGGTCGGATTTTCAGCGGGCTGATCTGGAGGCTGCCCTGTCGGGCCGGCCGTCGGATGTGATCAGCTACCACCGCAAGGTGGGCGCCGAGGTGAATCGCTTGACCATGGTTCCGCCACAACGGAATGCTCAGGATCCCTATCGCCTGGCGGAGAAGGCCGTGGGGGAGAAGGCCAGGACGATGATCGTTTCGAATCCAGCCCGGCATCTGCTGATGACGCCCCTGTTTCTGTGGCGTGGAATTTGGTCCTGGCCCAATGAGGGAGTCAACTTCAAGGCCAATTCAAAGTACGTTCTGCTCAAGGATCTGCTGACATTTTTTTCCTATCTTTCTCTCTTCATCCTTTTTCTTTTGGGCGTGATTCGTCGAAACTCCAGTTTTCTGGCCATCACCATTCTTCCCGTCGGGATGCTGCTCGCCTATGGCTTGCTCACCCACAACATTCCCCGCTATTCGGCTCCTGCGATCCCCCTGACGATCCTTTCCCTGGTCCTTCTGGTGGGGCGCTCCTCCCAGCCAGGGGCGCCCCGGGAAACGCCACCAGGCGATTCCGTGGTTGGCATGGGATCATGAGCTCCCAGGTCTGGAGGGTCATGGTCCGGTGTCGCCATCTGTTCACCCTTGGCGACACAAGTGACGCTCCTGGGGCCCTCACCCTTCCCAGACAGGATTTGCCTCGCCCCTGCCCAGGGCCGATGGCCAGCCCATGGTTCACCCCATGAAGCTCATCATTCAGATTCCCTGCTTCAACGAGGCCGCCAGCCTGCCGGTGGCGCTGGCGGCCCTGCCGCGGCATGTGGAGGGTTTTGATCAGGTGGAGTGGTTGGTCATCGACGATGGCAGCCACGACGACACCGCCGGGGTCGCCCTCGCCCATGGCGTGGACCATGTGGTGCGCCACTTCCACAACAAGGGACTGGCCCGGGGGTTCATGACCGGCCTGGACGCCTGCCTCGCCCGCGGCGCCGATGTCATCGTCAACACCGATGCCGACAACCAGTACGACGCCCGTGATATTCCGCTGCTGGTGGCTCCGATTCTCGACCAGCAGGCCGAGATCGTTGTCGGGGCCCGTCCGATCGGCCAGATCCAGCACTTCTCCCCGGTCAAGAAGCTGCTCCAGAGGATCGGCAGCGGCGTTGTTCGCAGCCTGAGCGGTGCGGACATCGCCGATGCGCCGAGTGGGTTCCGAGCCATGAGCCGGCGGGCGGCCCAGCAGCTGATGGTGTTCAGCGACTACACCTACACCCTGGAAACGATCATCCAGGCGGGCCAGAAGAACATCGGCATCATGTCGGTGCCGGTACGGGTGAATGGCTACCAACGCCCGTCCCGCCTGGTCAAGAGCATCCCCTCCTACATCCAGCGGAGCATCGTCACGATCGTTCGGATCTTCGTGATCTACCGACCGTTTCGATTCTTTTCTCTGCTGGGCACCGTTCTCTTCGGCATCGGCGCCATCATCGGCATCCGCTACCTGTTCATGGTCTCGATCGGCCGCGGCGGGGGCCATATCCAGTCCCTGATCCTGGCCTCCGTGCTCCTGGTGGCCGGCTTTCAGTCGTTCCTCGTCGCCTTCGTCACCGATGTGATCGCCGCCAATCGAAAATTGCTCGAGGACCTGCGGTTTGAGTTCCGCCGCAGCCGCTCCTGACGATGGCGGAACGTCCCAGCTTCGGCACCGCCCTCGATCGCTTCCTCAAGAAGCGCTGGAGCCCGGCCGACATCGATCGCTACGTGGGCACCTACAGGGAGGCCTGGCTCACCCATGCCACCGACGGCGCCATCCGCGACCGGGCCGCTTCCGGTGGCACCACCAGCGCCGTGCTGATCGAAGGCCTGCGCCAGGGGCTGTTCGAAGGTGCCGTGGTCTGCGTGGCGGCGGTGGAGGACGGCAAGGTGCGTCCCCGCTTCCAGATCGCCACCGAACCGGCCCAGATCCTCGAGGCCCGTGGCAGCAAGTACGTGGAATCGCGGTTTCTGCCCTCGGTGCTTCCCCTTCTACGGGCTTTCCACGGGCGTGTGGCGGTGGTGGGCCTGCCCTGCGACATCGCCGCCCTGCGCCAGCGCGCCCAGTCGGACCCGGCCCTGGCGGCCAAGCTCGCCGTGACCATCGCCCTGGTCTGCGGCCACAACTCCCGAACCCCCCTCATCGATGCCGTCACGGCAAGGCTCCAGAAGCAGGCCGGCCAGCCTCTGCGTGCCTTCCGCTTCGGGGTCGGTCACTGGCGCGGCCACCTGGAGGCGGAGTTCTCCGATGGCTCCCTGCTGCGCAAGCCCACAAAGATGTTCAAGGATTACCAGAACATGTTCTTCTTCTGCGAGCGCAAATGTCTCTCCTGCCACGACCACTACGGCTATGCGGCGGATCTCACCATGGGGGACATCTGGCTGTTCCGGCTCAAGGCTGACCCGATCAAACACACCGCCGTGGTCACCCGCACCGCCGCGGGCCAGGCCCTGTTCGATGCCGCGACAGCGGCTGGTGCCGTGGCGGCCCAGACCCTCGACATCCGGGACATCATGGATGGCCAGGCCCGCATCGGCCCGGCCCATTACAACGTCACCGCCCGGTCCCGGGCCGGTCGCTGGCTGGGGCTGCGCATCCCCGACCGGGTGCAGGCGGAGGTCACCTGGCACGATCAGCTCAATGCCCTTTGGACCCTGGCCAACGTGCGCCTGAGTGAGTCGCCCTGGGGCCGCCGTCTGATCTTCGCCATGCCGCGCCCGGTGATCCGTGCCCTGCTCTATCTCAAGAAGGGTCTGGAGTCGGTCAAATGACGCGGGGGACCCGATGAGCTCCGTGGCGATCATCGCGGCCACCTTCCATGGCAACCGCGGGGCTGAGGCGATGCTGAGCACCACCATCGGGGTGCTGGCCGACCGCTGCGGCCCGCAGACCCGCTTTGAGGTGTTCAGCTATTACCCCGAGGCCGATCGCGAGCTGGTCTCGGACCCCCGGGTGCGGATCTTCTCCTCCACGCCGGCCTATCTGGTGCTGGTGCTGGCGCCGGGGGCCCTGCTGCACCGGCTGCTGGGCGGCCTCAGGCTGCACCGGCTGCAGGGGCTGCTGCCTGCATCGGTGCGGGCCCTGGCCCGGTCCCGGGCCCTGCTCTGCCTGGCGGGGGTCTCCTTCATCGATGGTCGGGCCAAGTTCCTTCCCTTCAACATCGCCACGATCTGGCCGGCGATGGTCCTCCAGGTGCCCGTCGTCAAGATGTCCCAGGCGATGGGGCCGTTCCGCAGCTGGCCCAACCGGCCTCTGGCCCACTGGTTTCTTGGCCGCTGCCATCGTCTCCACACCCGCGGTGCGGTGACCCAGCGCCACGTGGCCGACCTGCTGGGTCCGAGGGGTCGTTACGGGCGCAGCGATGACGTGGCCTTCCTGTTCGAAGCCCGGTTCTGCCTCAGCACCCCGGCCCCCGGTCTCGACGGGCGCCTGGCGGACCTGCAGGCCCTGCGCGACCGGGGCGGCTCCATCATCGGGGTCTGCCCCAGTGCCGTGATCGCCCGCCGGGCGGCGGCCGACGGCCACGACTACCCGCGCTGGCTGGCTGGCCTGATCGCTGAGCTGGTCGGGCTGGGCCATGGGGTGGCGCTGTTCCCCAATGCCACCCGCGGCGGCGGCGAAACCAGGCTCCACAACAACGACCTGCCCCTGCTGCGGGAGACCCTGACCCACCTCGAGCCGGCGGTGGCGGCGTCCGTGGTGGGGTTTGAGGACGGCTGGAACGCCGCCCAGATCCACCGCATCCTCGGGGCCTGTGACGTCCATGCGGTCTCCCGCTTTCACGCCATGGTGGGGGCCCTGGTGGTGGGGGTCCCGGTGCTGGTGATGGGCTGGAGCCACAAGTACCTGGAGGTGATGGAACGCTTCGGCCAGGCCGACATGGTGTTCGATGGGGCCGATCTCGACCGCCCCCGCACCGTCGCCTTGATCCAGCAGCTGCTCGCGGAGCGGGCGGTCCGACGCAACGCCATCGTGGCCGCGCTGCCGGACGTGCAGGCGCTTGCCTCGCTGCAGTTCGATGCGGTGCAGGACCTGCTCGCCCCTTGAAGCGCTCCGCCGGCCCCGTGGGCGTGCTGGTGAAGTGGGCCTGGCTCGGCCTGGTGGCAGTCGCCGTGGCGGGTTTTGCCATCAGCCGCCGGCAGGTGATCGTTCAGGACCTCGCCCGCTTCTCCCCCCAGGAGCTGGCGGCGGTGGCGGCCCTGCTCCTGGTCGGAAAGCTGGGGATGAACGCCACCATGCTGCTGGCGACCCGTCACTGCGCCATCACGGTGAGCGCCCGGGATGGCTTCTACATGTACAACCTGGCCCAGCTGGCCAAGTACGTGCCGGGATCGATCTGGCAGTTCGTCAGTCGCATCGCCATGCTGCGGGCCCGCCAGGCCCCCGCCACCGCCATCCGCGATTCGATGGTCGCCGAGAACGGTTGGGTGATCGGTTCGGCCCTGCTGATCGGCGGCGTCCTGCTGGGGGTGGCCCAGCCGGGGTTCTTCCCGCGGCTGCTGGCCGTCGGGGCGCGGGTCCCCGTCGCCCTGCAGGTGCTGCTGGGGGCGGCCGCGCTGCTGGGCCTGGTGGCGGCCCTGCTGTGGCTGCGCCGGCGTGGGTCCCGGCTGTGGCCCTGGCTGCTCCGGCTGCGGCCCCCCTTGGGGGCCTGGGCGACGCTGTCCCTGGGCTGGTTCGCCCTCGGTGCCTCCTTCTGGATCTGCCTGAGGCCGTTCCTGGCCGGGGGACCACCCTGGCCGGCGGTGATCGGGGTCTACTGCATCGCCTGGGTGGCGGGCTACCTGGTGCCCTTCGCACCGGCGGGTCTGGGGGTGAGGGAGGTGGTGCTGGCCCTGGCCCTCGACCCCTTCGTCGCCCCAGACACCTCCCTGGTGGTGGTGGCGGTGCACCGGGTCCTCTACCTGCTTGATGAGGTGCTCCTCGCCCTCCTGGCCCTGGCCCTCGGAGCCGACCCTGCCCCGGCCCCCCCAGCCGCCTGAGGGACCCCTCCCATACCCTGGAGGCCTCACCCGCCCCGGTCCGGTGACGTCGCCGCCCCCAGTCCCACCGTCGCCCCCCGGCCACGAGCGCGCCGCCATCGAACGGTTGCTCGATGCCAACCTCGATCGGGCCCGGGAGGGGCTGAGGGTGCTGGAGGACTGGGCCCGTTTCGCCCTGGACCGACCCGACCTGGTGGCCCGCAGCAAGGACCTGCGCCAGCGCCTGGGGCGCCTCCACCAGGAGCGCTACAAGCTGGCGCGTCACACCGCCACGGATCCGGCGGCCGGCATGGCCCATCCGGCCCAGGCTGAACGCCAGACCGGAGGAAGTGTGCTGGCCGCCAATGCGGGCCGGGTGCAGGAGGCCCTACGGGTGCTGGAGGAGTTTGGCCGGCTCGAGGATCCCGCCCTGGCGGCCGAAGCGGCCGCGATCCGTTATGCCCTCTACGACCTGGAGGTGGATCTGCTCCAGGCCGGCCGTGGTGGTGACGAGCGGCGAGCGCTGCTGCGGCGCTGCCATCTCTATCTGGTCACCGCTCCGGTGCAGGGGCTGGAGGGGGTCGTGGCCGCCGCCCTGGCGGCGGGGGTGCGGCTGGTGCAGTACCGCGCCAAGCCCGAGGCCACTCCCGGCCTGGCCGGGGCGGTTCCCGATGACCGGCGGCGTTACGACCAGGCCCGGGCCCTGCGGGAGCTCTGCCATCGCCATGGGGCGCTGTTCGTGGTCAACGACCGCATCGACCTGGCCCTGGCGGTGGGGGCCGATGGTGTCCACCTTGGCCAGGGCGACCTGCCACCGTCTGTGGCCCGCCGCCTGCTGGGGCCCGACCGGCTGATCGGCCGCAGCACCCACCGCCTCGAGGACCTGCGCCAGGCGGTCGCTGACGGTTGCGACTACGTCGGCGTGGGGCCCGTCAACGCCACCCCCACCAAGCCTGGCCGCGACCCGGTGGGGCTGGCCTATGTGAGCCAGGCGGCGGCGGCCTGCCCCCTGCCCTTCTTCGCCATCGGCGGCATCGACGGGGCCAACCTGGCCGCCGTGCGCCGGGCCGGGGCCGATCGGGTGGCGGTGGTGCGGGCCATCACCCAGGCGGAGGATCCCGCCGCCGCCGCCGCCGCCCTGCTGGCGGGGCTGGAGGCTGAGGCATGACGGGTGGCGTGAAGGCGCCGGACGCTGCCGGCGGGTCCGGGGACCTGCTGGTGCGGGTCAACGGGGAAGCGCGCCGCTGCCCGGCGGGCCTGTGCCTTGATGCCGTGCTGGCGTTTCTCGGCTACCAGCCCCGCCTGGTGGTGGTCGAGTTCAACGGCGAGATCCTGCCCAGGGAGCGCTGGGCCGCCCAGCCTGTGGTGGAATCCGATGTGCTGGAAGTGGTCACCATCGTGGGGGGCGGTTCCTAGATTCCTGCCATCGCAACGTCTCACCCCATGGGTTCCCGCTTGTTCCGGCGCCTGGCCGGTCTGATGGTCGTGCCCGTGCTGGTGGCCGGCCTGGTGATCGCCTCCCCCCCGCCGGCCCAGGCCGCCAGCGGCGGCCGCATCGGCGGTGGCAGCTTCCGCTCGGCGCCCTCCATGCCCCGCAGCTACGGCGGCGGCGGTGGCTACGGGGGTGGCTTCAGCGGCGGCGGTTACCGGGGCGGCGGCATCGGCTTCCCGTTCATCGTGCCGATCTTCGGTTTCGGCGGTGGCGGCCTGTTCGGCTTCCTGATCCTGATGGCCGTGGCCGGCGTCGTGGTCAACGCCCTGCGTGGCGGCGGCGGTGGCGGTCCGGCCCTGGGGGGTTCCGGCTCCGAGCTGGCCTACAGGCCCCGCCCTGACGGGCCGGTCTCGATCGCCCAGATCCAGGTGGGTCTGCTCGCTTCGGCCCGCGACCTCCAGGACGATCTGCGCCGGCTGGCCGGTTCGTCGGACACCTCCAGCAGCAGTGGCCTGCAGCGGGTGCTGCAGGAAACCAGCCTCTCCCTGCTGCGCCATCCCGATCTCTGGGTGTACGCCAACGGCGAGGTGGGCCAGGTGCCCTTCGCCAGCGCCGAATCCACCTTCAACCGGCTCTCCATGCAGGAGCGCAGCAAGCTGGAGCGGGAACTCACCGCCAACGTGGCCGGCCGCCGCTTCAGTGAGCCCGCCCCCGTGGCCCCCGGTGCCAGCGATGCCGCCAGCGATTTCATCGTCGTCACCCTGCTGGTGGCCAGCCGCCGCAACCTGGCGATCAAGGGGGCCGGCACCGCCGACGACCTGCGCGATTCGCTCCAG
>QLAH01000470.1_pt1 | contig 20609 bp, 22 predicted proteins | sample 4693081 | NCBI WGS metagenome assembly QLAH01 (sample SAMN09425401, study PRJNA476045) | Lake water metagenome, whole genome shotgun sequencing project.
TGATCGGCGTCATCGGGGGAGGCGGCACAGTGCTGATAGGAAAAACTGCCTTGGTTTTGGCATCGGCCCGACCAACCCGGATCGGTGTGGCCATGGTAGGCAGCGGTGGGGTTACCGTTGGCGTCCCGTGTTCCCTCGGCTCTGCCAATGGCCCGCTTCAGTAGGTCATCGGGTATCGGTTCACCAGGGGCATTGTTCGCGCTGGCTGCGTTAACCTGCTGGCCTTTGGCATCCTTGGCCCATGTCTGGGGGTTGACCCATGACCCGTTGCGCTTGATTTTCCAATCGAGGTGAGGCCCGGTGCTGACGCTATCGGTCGGTGAAACCTTGGCTACCACTTGGCCAGCGGTGACGGTATCGCCCACAGCAACCGCGATGTTGTCTACGTGGACAAGTTGATGCTCAACAGCCCCCTGCCAGTCTTGGCCTTGGATATGAACTTGGAAACTGCCACCGTTGGCAGATGTCCCGATTTTGCGAATCTCGCTAACCCTGCCAGAGATGGGAGAGGCTACAGCAGCCCCCGCCGATCCTCCAACACGGGCATCGAAATCCACCCCGCCATGAGGCCCATAACTGCGTTGGTTGCCCGTCTCAGGGCCAAAGCTTTGCCCATGGCTGGGTTGGTAAGCAACCAGGTCATCTAAGGTTTTGCCAACAATGGGAGAGGCGTAGGTCTGGCCTTGGCCCATCGTGGCGGCCATGGCGGTTTTGGTGAAGGTAAACCGTTGGTTGGCGTCAGCATCCACCATCACCCAAGTTGAGGCACCGACCAAGGCAATACAGCCCAGGCGTAGGGCAAGATCCCCGGTCTGAATGGCGGTGCCAATTAACCAACGCCATGTTGGGGGTAGTTCTGTCCAATGGGGTTTATGGTTAGCGACTGAGTTCACTGTGGGTTACGGTTCCTTCCTGTACGGTGATGTCTACGGCCAAGCCATTGGATAGAACCCAGCGGTAAACCCCATTACCCAGGTCACAGGCAGGGGCACCTAGGGCGGTTAGGGTTAGCACCTCCGACTCCCCTACCAAGGCCCGTCGGATGTCGGCTGCGGTGGCATCAATGGCGACGGGGTTGGGTGCAATGGCTTCGCAGTTGAGTAGGCGCTGATCGGTGGGGTCTACTCGGTTGGCTTCAATCCATTGGGCGACCTGGTGCGCTTCAATGGCGGTTCTGGCTTGGTTGATTGGGTTGATAAATTTGCCCCGCCCTGGCTCTAGAAGGTCTAGAAAAGCCACCCCCGCCACGGCTAGGGCAAGGATGGCTAAACGGCGGGTGCGTACTCGCCAAAGCAGCATTACTCAGCTACCTTTACCGCTCTGGTGTAGGGTCTGGTTTCGATGGGTTCACCGATACGTTCTTCCCCGGTGAGTACCTTGTGGGCAGATCCGGCGATGGACTGGGTAGGAACTACCAACATCGCGCCAAAGTTGGTGCCAGCAACAACCGGGTTCCAAATGTCCCCACTGGCCTTAACGGCTGACCCTTGCAGCACGTTCAACCCAGCCGCTAGGACAAACAACCCACCCCACACGCTGATAAAGGCACCGCCCATCGTTTGCAGGGGATAGTTCCGCAGGCAGCTTAGGCCCGACCGGAGCACCGGGAAGATTGACCAGGGGTCGGTGGCGGGGCTGATAACAAAGACGGGCTTACGCTTGCCTGCGGAGGCATCAAACCAGCCCCCGTCTTGGATGTTGGATTGCATGGAGTTCCTGGGGGCCAACTGAAGTGAGCCACCTCGGGCAGGGGCGGGGGTAATGTCGATCACTTGGGCATCAATCACCTCTGGCCCCTTGCCTTGGGGTCGGGTAGCCATGGCGTTGGATGGGGTGCGGTTAGTCATTGGTTGAGTTCTCCTGAATGATGGCTAGGATTCGGGTGTATAGGTCGTTGCCCTGGTTGTACTTGCGGCCTTTGAAGCCCAGGACATCGGAGATGATTTTTGAGCGACTCATCCCCTTTCCCAAGGCTTGAGTTACCGCAATGATCTGGGCCAAATCGGGGGCTTTTTGGGGGTCTGGGAAATCGTTTCCAGAATTTCCCAAGGGCACCGAATCGACCTCGGTGTCTGGGTTAACGAGATTTACCCCAGGAGTTACAGGGGCGGAAATTGATTCCGGCAACTCATAAGCCACCATGGGCAACCATTCAGGTAATGCCGAGTGATAGAAGACGGCATTCTTAGGGCTAAATGACCGCTCGTAGATGGCAGGGTCATCAATGGCAGGAATGGTTTTATCTGAGGCCCGCAAGGATTCCAGATGCCCCTGACTGCTGGGGGTCTGCAAGGTCAACAGGTCGAAGGTGGCTCTCATGCCACCGCTTACCCCGATGTCTCCTACCAGGCTGCTCTGAGTCATGGCCCATAGGGCGCGTTCGTCAGTTTCACCGCTGCTCAACTCCATGACCAGTTGAGGCTTCAGAAAAGACTCATACCAGGTCTTGAAGGTGGTTTTGAGCATGGCCAATTCGTCAACGATCAGCACCTTGGGACGCTGGGGGATTTGCCGCCATGCAAAGATAAATTGCTGCATTTCCTCCTGAATGGCCTCGATGTCTTCCTTGGTTTCGAGGCTATCGGCCATGAACCCTAGGACGTTATCGGCAGCTTCCCAGTACCAATGTTCTTTGGGGTGGTACTTGGGTTGGATGACCCACACCGCTGCTCCATTGGCTTGCGCCTGGCGGTAGGCATGGGCAACGGTTAGCCCCTTACCCACCCGTGGGTTAGCCGCGATAAGGGTGGGGCGTAGCCGTTGGGCCAAGATGGCGGCGGGGTTGCCCACTCGGTAACTATCCGGCTGGCTTCCTTGGGCCATGGGTACAGAACCATCCCAGGCAGGGGCTACGGGGGCAACAGGCGCGGCTGGTGTTGCGGCGATGGCAACGGTAGGGGTTTCTCCCTTCAGTGCCCAGGCCAAACCAGAACCCACCGAGACAGCCCCTAGGAGCATGGCCAAGGGTAGGTAGGGATTCGTCACTCGGTATTCAACCTGGCCCCCGTTGGCAAAGGTCTCTAGGTCGGCGGGGGTGAGGTTACTGGCAGGGCGTTGTACCCCACAGAACAGCCCTAGGGCAGCGCTACCGATGGCGGTATAGAGCATGGTGTTCTGGTCTAGTTTCATCGGGTGAACCTCCACAGAAACTGCTGGGCAACCTTCACTACCCCCAGCCCGAACAACAGAACCCCGTAGGCCACCAACAGCACCGCCAACAGGGGGATAACGTGGCTCAACAGTTTGATCAGGGCCAAGCCAACGAACCCGGTGAAGGGCACTATGACGGCAGCGATAAAGAGTTTTTCGGGGGTCTGCTGATTCAGCAGGGCGAACACCAGACGGGCGCAGTTAATCGCGTACTTCATGGGCTTGCACCTCCTGAGAGAGGGAATGTTGGCGGTCGTGGTACTGAGCAATGTTTTCGATGGCAACCACCGCTAGGTTGATCGGCGGGTCGCTGGGTAGCGCATCCATCGACCGGGCAACCTCGACCGCTTCCACCCGGAATAGGGCAGCCTGGGCCTTGCCCCAGTCCCGTTCAACCTTGGCAATGTCTAGGGCAGCTTGGGCGTCCCGTTGGAATCGGTTAAGAGGGCAAATGAGTTGTTGCCCATAGCAAGGGTCGGTTTCCAACCGAACGGCCCGCTCGGCCTCGGTGCGGTAGCGGTAGGCTTCGTTTTCTAGGACAGACCGGGCAACGTCATCCAACACCAGGCGGCTGTCCTGGTAGTTTCCGCTCAGTCTGTCCTGGGCAGCGGCGATGACGTTTTCATAGTTCGGGGCGGGGTTCTCCGATTGATAAACCCCTTCGTTGCCTACCCTGCCACTTTGGGCCATGGCAAAGGCAACCCCGGTTAGGGCAGCGAGGGAAAGGCCACCAACAGCCCAGTAACGGCGGTTCTGCCACCACGGCAGCGGGACAAGGTGGATGTTTTGGATCGGCCCTTCCGGGGCTGGGGTAAAGGCTTCCTTGCGGTAGTCGAGGGGGACAGGTGGGGGTAAGTTCATGGCGGATAACTCGGAGTTACGACGGGTTACAGAGTGGGAAACTACAGGTCTTCTACAAAGCCTGGGCAGGCGCTCATATCGGCGTCTTCCCAGTTGGCGGGGTCGTTGCAAAACTGCTGTACCTCAGGCAGATCGGCTAGTTTGCAGTACCCATCAGGGGCGGTGTCGGGTTGGCAGTTGCAGCAATCTAGGCAAGTTTTCATAGTGGGGAATCTCCTAAGCGGGGTGAACTTCGTAGGCCGGAATCTCGCAGCCAGCCAAACCAGCAACCTGGTAGAGCCAGTCCTCAACAGCGGCATCCCAGTAGGTGCGGGTAATGGTGCTGCGGTAGGTAACGCCTTCCAGGTACAGCAGCACGGGCTGGCCAATCGCAAACTCGGCGGGATAGGTGGGCATGGTGGGGAGTTAATAAATTTCGCTAACGGTGACGGTGCGGTAGCCCTCGCTCAGGGCGTAGGAGCATCCGGGGTAGATCGGGTACAGAACCCACTCATGGCCCAACAGGCACCAAGGGGCAAACCAGTGGGCACGGTTCAGGGTGAAGGCTTCGGGCGGTTGCCCCTCGATCTGGGTGGTTACGTCTACGGACTGCATCGGGAAAGCCTCAAAACAACAGAACGGCGAGTGCTGCCCCCGCCACAGCGAGGGCAACGTAAACCCCTACGGCTGGGGGTTTGCGGCGGGTTGTTGGGGCTTTCCCAGCACAGACATATCCCGCTGCATCTGGGCGTCAATAACGGAGTTGTGCAGCGCCAACTGCTCAGACCGGAGTTTGTAGGTGAGGCTGGCTTCTTTCACCGAGTCAACCTTGGCCTTCACCGCTGCGGCCTGTTGGGCCTTCCGTTGGGTGATGTTCACCTGCTGCTGGTAATCGGCCTCGACAGCCTCTAGGAACCCGTCACAACTGGCCAGAAAGCGATCAACGTCTTCCGGCTCAAAGCTGGTCAGGGCAACATCACCCCGGTAATCGGCCAAGTTGATGGCGGCTGGGGCATTGGGCAGCGCCAACTGGCCCCGATGGTTGCCCACCTCGATCACCGTGGGGGTGATGGCGGTAGAGGTGGCGGTGGCAGGCGCATCCAGGAAATAGGCACTGGCAGCGGTCACAGCGTCAGGCGTTAGCCCCTGCGAGGTGTCGAAACCTTCACCCTTTAGGAACTTATGCACACTGCCCTTAGACAGCCCGTGAGCCTTACAGAACGCGGATAGAGAGATGTTTTCAACCATCGGTAAACCTCTTATGAACAAAACCCGTTCACTGCTGAACGGCTGATAAAAACTAGGGGTTTGGGGCGCTGCATGGCCCCATCCATGGATGAATCGCCCAAAATCTTCGTTCCCTTGGGGCGTTCACCTGTGGAACGTTTCTGAAAGAGATGGTAGCATACAGATACAAATCAAGCATCTATTATTGATCTATAGCGAAAATAAAGATGCTTGATTTGTATCAAATTGATTTAATTGAGGGAACGATGCACCCTAATAAGGCTGACCTATGGCAATCGCCGACATCATGGCCAAAAAGCGTTTCCCGATCACCCTTCCCCCATGGCATGAGAAGCGTTTGCTTTTCTGGGCCTACTGCAAAGGGACTACTAAGACGCAACTGGCTATCAATACCCTTCAGGCCCGCATTGAAGCCAACGAGCAGCAGATTGATCGGATGTTGGCCGAACGTGCTGAATCCCTGGGGATTCCCGTTGAGGAGCTACAACAGCAGATTCTTGAGGCTTCTAACTGGGCTGAACCCGGCTTTGATGACAAAGGGGAGTAGTCAACCGCTAGACAGAGGGGCTAAGCCATGACCTATCGCCCTCGGCGGGGTGGGCCTCCTGCTGCCCCCGCCCTGATCCGTATTCCGCCCCATGACCGCAATTCCAAGCTAGAGAGTTATCGTCCCGTGGTGCTGTGCCCTCAGAACTGGGCGCTGCTGCTGCGGGACGATCATGCCCTCGGCGGGGTTTTGGATTTTCGGCGCGGTTGAAATACACCATAAAAACCAGGCCATTAATAGCCTAGTTGACTAGGCAATTAGGCAACTAGGCTATTAGTTGAATTGCATTTTTGCAATACTTAGATTTTTGTAGTTGATTTTGCAAGCCTCCCATCAAACAAGGGATACAGGCTTCTCAAGAGAATAGCTATTGACCCTTGGCTGATCCGGCGAAAGTGGTTTATCTTAGAGCGTACTATGCCCAACCAAAACGTTAACAACCCCGTAGTTCTTCTAGGCGATTGCGCCAAGCCAACGGTTAACCGTCCGGCCCTGGTGGCGGCGCGGCTGCCCGTAGACCTCGCTGAAGCCCTCGACGTTGAGCGGCGGCGGCGGGGTATCCCGAAGTCCGAATTGATTTTCCTGGCGATTCAGGAATTTCTAGGTCAAAACTAAAAACTCCCCAGGAGGGTGAACCTGGGGAGTTGGAATTACGGGTTTGTGAGACCCTTTCGTTTAAAGGAAAAATTGATGCTTTGTCGCATTCTAGCATTTAGTGGGGAAAGTCCCAACCCCTCTCCCCGTGAGCGTTACGTTTATTCTGGCCCTCCCGATCCAGGACTAGAAAAGTTGGTGGATCGGCCCTATAACCTGCGGCGGTCGCGGTTGGTGGATCGCTGGTTAGAGTATTCCGATTTGGAAGGCTTCACCACAGCGGCTAAGGGGGTGAGCTATGAATAGCGAAACCCTAAAACACCTAGAACTACTGGGTTACGGCCCTGGTGATCGAGTCTTCCTCCGTGGCTTCTTCCCCGGTGACAGTCCCAAAAAAGACGGTGGCCGGAAGGCAGAATCCGTCCTACCCAATCTGCCTTCCGACCTGCAACAGTGGGAGAAAGAAGGGCGTGGGGTCTATTTCGTCGTCAACGGCGGGGGCCATACAGACGCTGATGTAACCGAGTGTCGGGCAATTTTCTACGAACATGACGACGTGGGCGCTGATGGCCTCGCAAAATTGCAAGGCTGGTTCCCCGATCACGTTTTTCCAGAAAAGCAGCTCAAGCCAGGTGAAACAGAACCAAAATGGCTGGTGCCAAAGGCCGTACAAGCCAGCCTTTGGGCAGTATTAGGACTCCCGGAGCCAACCTTCCAGGTGGACACCGGGGGCAAGTCGATCCACTCCTACTACGTACTGAATCAGCCTATCTCCCCTGATCAGTGGCGACGGCTCCAGACGGATCTACTTGAGTTTGCTGACGCGGATCGTAAGCTGAAAAACCCCTCCAGGGTGATGCGGCTGGCGGGCTTCAAGCACTCTGAAACCGGGGTGGTGGCGACAATCGTCAGCCAGTCCGGCAATCGTTATGATTACGAGACCCTGCGGGCGGCGATTCCTGGGGAACGACAACCTGAAAAGCCTAAAGCCCTATCCTGGACAGACTTCGACCGTAGTTTCTCCCTACCCTGGCCTGAGCCTGTGCCCCTAGAGGTCTGCCTCTCCAAAGCGAATCGGGCGCTACTCAAATCCGGTGTCTCTGAGGGCGGACGAAACTCCAGTGGGAACACCCTGGCCAATGACCTGATCGGGACGGCTGCCCACCTGCAAGGGCTGGGCCAACGATTCAGCGGCGATCCACGGGGGCTGTTTGAGGCGTACTGTGATCGCTGTTCACCGCCCCTGCCGGATAAAGAACGGGACAGTATTTGGAGGTCGGCGCAAGCTAGTGATGGCCCTACCCTCGCCCCTGACAAGATTGAAGAGTGCATCAAGGGCTGGGCGTGGCGTGAACGGCGGGGTGCTGCTGCGGGGCAACCAACCACGGTTGGCACGGCTAAGGCTGCTGCTGCTGCGGGGGCGACTAAATCTGACCTGTTGACCCTAGAGCAAGTCCGGCAACAGCTAGAGCGGCTGGTGGTTGAGGACGTGGGTGATGCAGATATCACGATTGAGATTGCTAACTTGGCCCGTGCCTGTGGGCAGTCTCCTAGAACCGTTCAGGAAATTTATCGGTCGCTCCTGCGGAAATCAGAACTAGAGAGTAGTACCCAAGATGCCCTCGTGGCCTTTGACGACCTGCTCAAGGCCAGTGGCCAAACCTGCGATGTGGGGGCGCTTCTGCCCTCGTTGGCTGGCCCCCTAGGGCACTATGCCAAAGCCTTTAACCAAGAGAGTGTTACCTTTGCTCTGCCCCTGCTCACGGTCGCGGCCTCGTTGCTGTCTCCTGAAACTGACCTGGTGATCGGCGGGGGCACAGACTATCGGCTTCCCCCTGTCCTCTGGGGTGGGTTGGTGGCGGAACCGGGTTCCATCAAAACCCCGATCTACAAAGCGATTCTTCAGCCACTGGTCTATCGTCAGGTTTCGGCCAAAGACGAATACGACCGCCAATTCGAGGAATACGAGACTGCGGTTAAAAACTTCAAAGCACTGGGCAAAGAAGAAGCCCAACGGGCAGACGAACCGAAGGAACCCAAACTCCGCCAATACTATGTGGACTCCACCACGACTGAGGCGGTTCAGCGCATCGTCACCAGCCAGACCGATAAGGGGCTAGTGGCCTCCGTTGACGAGTTGAGCGGATTCTTTCACGGCTTCAACCAATACAGGAGCGGGGGCAAGGGCGCGGATCGGGACTTCTGGAAGTCGGCGGCGGACGGCGGCGCGGTCAAGATTGACCGGGTGAGCGGTACTCAATTTGCCGCCAAAACCTCAGTCTCGGTGACGGGCACCATTCAGCCAAACGTGCTAGGCGGGCTGATGGGGGAGGGCGATCCAGACGGTTTCTGGTCACGTTTCCTCTGGGTGCGGTTGCCCCTGAATCGGCTTCCGGCCCCTGGCGATGGCCCAAAAATTGACCTCACCAACCTGCTCCATTCCACCTACCGCAACCTCGAAGACCTGCCCACCACAAGCTTCCACCTCTCCCCCGAAGCTAAGGCCACCTGGCGGCGCTGGCATGAGTGGTGCGAAGATCGGCGGCTGGCCACCGATACTCCGGTTGAGCGGGTGCTTTATCCAAAATACCGAGATCGAGCGGGACGGGTGGCCATGGTGGCTCACTGCCTTGACTACGCAAGCCGTGGACAACAGCCCCCGGCTGAAATTCCCAACAGCACCCTTGAGGCGGCGATTAGCTTTGTCACCTTCTGCCTGGGCCAAACCCGCCTACTCTACTCCGAAATTGGCCTCACCTCCGAGCTAACGGGCGACCTGCTGAAGGTTCACGATTACCTCAAGCGCAAGGGGCAACCCCTCTCCGTGGCCGACCTGGGGCGGGCGAATCTCTTTCCCTCTGTGAAGGGGCGGGACGGTAAGCGAGAACGGAACCCCAAAAATCGGCGTGACTATCTTCTGCCCCTGCTGGGTAAACTGGTGGAACAGGGCTACCTCTCCGAGTCCTCCGATAAGCTCTACTCACTTTCGGTTGAGCCAAAAGTTGAGTTAGTTGAGTGCCAAGTTGAGCAAAAGTTGAGTAACCACTCAACCGACTCAACCCCTTACACAACAAGGGATTCAGAACTTGAAAATTCAAAAGTTGAGTGGTTGAGTGATTCCTCACCTAACGGGAATGGAAACGGGCACTCACCCCCAAGAAATAGTGACAGGGGCGATCACACCCTTCAGCCACTCCCCCAACAGGGCACTTCACCTGGTGAGCGGTTGAGTGGGCACTCAACTAACGGCAATGGCCATACGCAACAAACCATCGTCCGGGATCTGACCGAAGAAGAACTCGCTGAACTTCTGGGGGGTGGCGGCGATGGCTCCTAGCGACTCTGAAAAAATCCTGGGCGTGGTGCAGCAGTTCCTAAGCTGGCGGGGGCAAGTTCAACCCCAAGACCTAGCCGATCTGTTTGCCCTCCTGGGGCGGTTAGACCTCGAAGAAAAGCAAGCGTTCTGGGCTTGGCTGGGGGTGAATGCTCCAAACGTCCGTAAATGGCTGATGGCAAAAGGTTCTGAGACTCGGAGGGCGGCGTGAAGTCTGAAGTTATCGAACTACTGAAAACCCTGACACAGCAGAATGCTAAGGCATTAGAACTGCTGGCCCTGGCCTTAGAACAGGTGGATGATTCCCCGGCTCCTGTACCCACTTGGCTACCCACTGAAGAAGCATGGAAAGCACTTTCCCTGCCCAGTGCGGAAGCCCTACGTCGCAAGGTACGGGCGGGGGCGTTCGATATTGGACACCACTACCGACTCGCCAACCATGACCCCAATGCCACCCAAAAGCGGTACGAATTTCACATCGAGCGCTGCGCGGCTCGGTTGGCTGATCCCCCTAGGAACTGGGCGAAACCTCAGAAACGCGTCTAATGGCAGCTAGATAAACCTGGTGGGAAGTGTCGGCGGTTATCCAGCGGTTGTAGGTTTTCAGGTGTACTTCTGGCGAATGCCCCATCATTTGCGCCATTATCGCCACGGGGATACCGTAGATGGCTGACCCACGAATCGCGTAGGCATGGCGTAGGTTGTAGGGGGAAAATCCGACTCCCTTGCGTTTGAAGTGGCGGGCGGTGCGTTCTCCGTACTCCTTAGGACGCCGTACCGTAATCAGCGGGGGGCCACCCTGCACCAATCTCCACTCATCCGCCCATGCCAAAAGCAATGGACGAGCAATCCTGGCTCCGGTCTTTGTATCTGGGCCAATGGCAACCACAGGAACCCCCTCAACCGTCTCGAATCCCTCCACCGCCCAACATTCATGGGGGCGCAATCCATAAGCAGCTATCATGCCAAACACCCAAAGCCAGTCCTCTCGACCTTCCAACCGTTCCCGCCCCTTAAGGATCTGGGTATCGCTGGGAATATCTCGTGGCTCAATACTGCCCCCGCCATAGGTTGAGCGGTAGGGGGAAAGGTCAACTTCTAGTCCGGCCCATTGGTAAAAGCCCTTCAATACCCCTAGGCAAAGCTGTCGGGCGCGACTCTCCACTCGGTAATGCTCAGCGGCGGTGATGATGGCCTCCGGCGTCAGCGGGGTATCCTGGGGCAACCATTTTAAGGCTGGGTTCCAAAAGTCCTCCCGCCACACCTGATCCGTCACCTGCTCTCGGTTCTTCAGAATGTGGGCCTTGTATCGGTCTACCCAGTCTCCACAGGTGCCGCCTAGCCCAGAACCAATCCAACTAAACGACCCACGCGCCAAAAGCACCCCAAGCTCCCTGGCCCTGGTCTCGGCCTCCTCCAGTCCGTCCGGGTTGGCATAAATGCCCAGGGCGATTTGTTGCTGATAGGGACGGTCGCGGCCTGACCCTGGCTTAGGGGGCAAGGTGGCTTGTAGGCGTAGACGATTTCCCACCTGCAACACCTGAACCCCCACTCGGCCCGCCTTTAACCGGGCGTTGACAGCCTCCACCGTCCACCGTTTTATGGCCATAGCTGCATTAAATCCGCATTGATTTGAGCGTTTATAGTCCAATAGACGGGCATATAAAGCTATATGCACGGTATGTGCAAGTGTGCAACCAAGACAAGGGCAAGTCTTGAAAGCCTTATTTAACAAGGGTTTGAGAGAAGCTGGTGACAAGACTCGAACTTGCGACCGGCTGATTACAAATCAGCTGCTCTACCAACTGAGCTACACCAGCAAAGGCGTCTTACAGTATAGCGGTACAGACGGGGCTTTGGGTGGCCTTTGCGCCCAGGAAGACCAAAAGTGCAGACTGAAGGCATATTCTGGCTACCCAGCGAGGGAAGTGGCACAGGTTTTGTCCTGAATGGGTGTGACAGTGGTGAAACTTTAGTTAAGGGATGACCCAATATTCCGGGTTTTTACGGGCATCGGCGAAACTTGGGATGTTGGGTTGCGCTCCCAATTGACTCTTCACCCTCCCCACCGTGATCGCTGCTATTTCGTTGAACTCACAAACTTTTTTGGGGCACAATCGGGCCGTTTACCAAGAACTGCGGGCGGCGCTGCAACTTTCGCTGCGGCGGCAACTGTTGATTGCGGTGTGCGACCACAGCGGTTTGCAAGAACAGCTTGTCCAGCAGCTAGAGGCAGATCTTAGGCCCATCTCAACGCCGGGAGATCGGCGGCAACCAATGCGGGCGGATCAAGCGCCTTTGGTTACTCTGAGGCTTGACGGAGACCATCCCGATCTGGTGCGGGAGGTGTTGTTGTGGCTGAATCAACAGCGGCGACTGGGGAGTCATGGGGGAATGATTCCGGCCTTTCAGATCGTTGGTGTGGATATTCTGACGGGGCAGTCACCGACGATTCAGAACCGATTTTTAGCGTCGCTGCTGCGGGTCGATGCGCTCCTGACTCAGTTGGATTGTCGGTTGGTGGTGTGGGTGTCTCGGCCCTGGTTGGGCAAAATTCAGCAGATGGTGCCTGGGTTTTGGCGATCTCGCAATGGGCTTTACGAGTTTGAGGGAGACCCTACCCCTGCGGTGCCAGGGCGTCCGATGGAATACCCGGTGGCGGATCTGCTACCGCTGACAGAGAATCCCATCCCTGAACGGTCTCTCACGGATGTAGCGTCACCGAATGCTGACCTGGAGAAGATGGAGGCCGATGCTTCCAGGGAGGAAATCCCAGGCGTTGGGCAGCCCTCCGGCCAGTTGCCAGGGGATCGCCCTGGGACATTGTCAGCGATCTCAGGGTTGCCTGGATTGGCTCAAACGACATTGACTCTGCCCCCCGATCTAGCCCGCCACGACCCCATCCGCCAGCTAGGGGATTATATTCACCTGCTGCACCAACAACAGGCGGGGCCATTAACCCTGGGACGTGCCCATTTGGCCCTAGGACAGCTTTGCCGTGAACACATTGTGCCGGGGGCGGCGGGGTTGCCTATTCTGACGTTTACGGTGGAGGTTTACCAGCGGGCCATTCAGGGCTTGCTGGAGGGAGAGCGCGATTGGTGCGATGCTCTCAACGATTTGGCCAGCCTTTATTGGATGCGGGCGCAGCGGGAAACCCAACCGGAGGCCGTGGCGGCTTGGCTCCAGCAGAGTATGGCGACCTATGATCGGGCCATTGCGGGGCAAACCAGTGCTACGCCCGAAACCCTAGGCCGCCTGTATAGCAATTTGGGCAGCGTGCATGAGCTACTGGCCGACCTCGCTGAACCGGAACTTCACGACCCCAAACTCCACCTCGAACAGGCGATTGCTGCCTATACCCAAGCGCTGCACTACACCCCTGCGGCCATTACCCCGATAGACTATGCCACCGTTCAAAACAGTCTGGGAACGATCCACTGGCGGCTATCCCAACGAGATCAGCCCCAACACCACCTGCATCGGGCAATTGTGGCCTACCAAGAAGCCCTGCGCTATCGTGTCCCCCAGGCGGAGCCCCAGGAATATGCCACGCTGCAAAATAATTTGGGCATTGCCTACTGGAGCCTAGCACGCCACGAGGCCCACCCGATTCCCTGGTTAGAGCAGGCCATTGACGCTTACCAAACCGCCTTAGTCTATCGCACCCTGGCTACCACCCCAGGGGGGTGTGCCGCTACTCAAAACAACCTGGGCACAGCCTATTGGGACTTGGCCCAGCAGCAAACCCGTCAACCCACCGAGCGACTGCTCAGTTTGCGGCAGGCCGCAGAGGCCTACGAAGCCGCCCTCGATGCGGTGGAATATACCCTCCAGCAGTCACCGTCCCCCTCCCCTGGCTTTGATGTGTGGGCAACCTGCCACAGTGCGGGTATCGTCCACGACCAGCTTGCCCTCGGCCTGCCAGACGATCCCCCAGGGGAGCGGGAACGCCATCTGAATACGGCCCTGGAGCACTATTTGCTGGCCTATCAGGGGTGGCAAGATCAGCCTGAACAACTCGATGTTTTGGCTGAAGCACTGGTGTATTCCGTGCGTTTACATTTCGAGATTTTGGGCTTTGTTGGGCAACAAACGGTGTTATCTAAGCTGCCGCCAGAGTTGTTGGCACGGGTTCTGCCTCAGCTCTAGGGGCTGGCTTTATGCAGAAAAATAGCGTGTCGATGCAGGGAGCGCATGGTGCCTCGGCGAGGGCCGTGGTCAATTTGTTAAACCAAAGGTAGGCCCATCGAGATTGTGTTTTCGTGGCTGGCCTTAACCTTTTTGCCTTGTGCCGTTGTTACCTTGCAAACAAGGCTCTGTAAATTCGGAGGTTTCCATGTCCCCCATCGCACGCCCTACCCGGTCTACCCCCTCCCCGGCAGCCCACAACGCCCTGCACAACCGTGAAGAATTTACGCTATGGGCGGAGGCCGTTCGTCAGCAGATGATGGATGCCCTGCAAAAGCGCCAAAAGAGCTAGGGGGCGGCGATAGGAGACATTGCCGCTGGAAGGCTCTGACCCTGAATAGCCCGAGACATCCGCCATCCTTCAGGGTGTCAAGGTCTAGGATAGGGCTTGAGATGCCTCGGAACCACTCACCTCCTGGGCGGAGCGTTCTAGCATGGTGGCCCGACGTTGCTGCTGTTGCTGACGGGTGCGGGCGACGAGGCGACGGGCGGCATCTTGTGTGAAATTCATCTTTGCTCTCCTAAAACCGTATCTAAAGTTACAGAATGATCCCATTCTAGCCATCGTGGTTGGCTTTTGGGTTAAGAAGTCCTACATCTGGGGTTAAGCCTCTTCTCCGCCTAGATGCCCAGCTAGTCGGGGAGGTGGAATTGCTAGTCTCTGGGCAAGGGCATCCCCAGGCTCAGTCTGAGCGGTATTTTATCAACCAGCCTAGCCATATTTAGAATTGCTGATGTCTGAAGGGTGAAGTAGAGCGCCTTGCCCTAGCACATTAAAATAGGGACACTGGCCTATTTCCTTCCTTTGGTGCCCACCCCGTGCCTGATCTTGCCCAACTATTTCCCTTTCCGTTAGATACCTTTCAGCTTCAGGCCGTTGCCGCCTTGGATGCCGGAAAGTCGGTGGTGGTGTGTGCGCCCACGGGCTCTGGCAAAACCCTGGTGGGCGAATATGCCATCCATCGTGCCCTAGCCCACGGCAAGCGGGTGTTTTATACCACGCCGCTGAAGGCGCTGTCGAACCAAAAGCTGCGGGACTTTCGGGAGCAGTTTGGCCCGGAACAGGTGGGCCTGTTGACGGGGGATATTTCCATCAACCGGGACGCGCCCATCGTGGTGATGACCACGGAAATTTTCCGCAATATGCTCTACGGCACCCGCATCGGCGAAACCGGGACAACCCTTCAACAGGTGGAGGCGGTGGTGCTAGACGAGTGCCACTATATGAACGACCGCCAGCGGGGCACCGTGTGGGAAGAATCGATTATCTACTGTCCGCCAGAGATCCAGCTTCTGGCCCTCTCCGCCACGGTGGAAAACAGCGGCCAGCTAACGGACTGGCTGCAACAAGTCCACGGCCCCACGGAGCTAATCTATTCCGACTTTCGCCCGGTGCCGCTGGAATTCCACTACTGCACCACCAAGCGCCTGGTGCCCCTGCTCGACAGCAGCAACAAGAAAATGCACCCCCAGCTTAAAAAGCAGCGTCCGCCCCAGCGCCAGCCCGGTCGCCGCAGCCAAAACCGGGTTAGTCTCGCCTTTGTGGTGGGGCAGCTTCAGCAGCGGGATATGCTGCCTGCGATCTATTTCATCTTTAGTCGGCGGGGCTGCGATAAAGCCGTGGAAGAAGTCAGCGGCCTCTCCCTGGTGAATGAGGAGGAATCGCGTCGCCTGAAGGAACGCATCGACAGCTTTTTGGCCCACAACCCCGATGCCGGACGAGCCGGACAGGTGGAGCTGCTGTATCGGGGCATTGCCGCCCACCATGCCGGAATTTTGCCCCTGTGGAAGGGCTTGGTGGAGGAACTGTTCCAGGAAGGCTTAATCAAAGTCGTGTTTGCCACCGAAACCCTAGCGGCGGGGATCAATATGCCCGCCCGCACCACGGTGATTTCGAGTCTGTCGAAGCGGACGGACATGGGTCATCGGCTGCTGACCGCCTCGGAGTTTTTGCAAATGGCGGGCCGAGCCGGACGGCGGGGCATGGATTTGCAGGGGCACGTGGTTACCGTAGAAAGCCCCTTTGAAGGATCGCGGGAGGCCGTTCACCTGGCGACCTCGGGGCCAGATCCGCTGGTGAGCCAGTTTACCCCCAGCTATGGCATGGTGCTAAACCTGCTGCAAACCCACAGCTTGGATGAAGCCAAGGACTTAATCGAGCGCAGCTTTGGGCAATACCTGGCCACCCTGCACCTGCAACCCCAGCAGGAGGAAATCGCCCGTCTAGAAAAGGAAATCGGCCACCATCAAGCCCAGTTAGATACGGTGGATGAGGCCATTCTCGCTGACTACGCCAAGCTGAAGGAGCGCATCAAAGAAGAGCGACGGTTGCTGAAAATTCTGCAACAACAGGCCACCACCGTCCTCGCCGAAGATGTGGCCAAAATGGTGCCCTTTGCCATTGCCGGAACCCTGCTTTCTCTCAAGGGCAAGCATATCCCAGTGCCCCAGCCCATCCCTGCTGTGCTGGTGACGAAATTGCAGGGTTCTGGGCAGTTTCCTTACCTGGTGTGCCTCACCCACGACAACCATTGGTACGTGGTCACGGCGGGTGATGTGGTCGGCCTCCATGCCGATATTCCCCGTTTGCAAGCGGTGGATCACCTCGCGCCGCCCACCGACTTGCCCCCCAGCCCCGGCCAACACCGCCGAGGCGATGCCGACACTGCCGCCGTGGTCTCCCGTATGGTGAAACCGCCGACTCTGGAAGAACTGGCCCCTGAAGTGAAAGAGCAGCTCGACCGGATGCAGCAGGTGGAGATCGCCCTCGACAACCACCCGGCCCGCCAGTGGGAGAACCCCACCGGACTACTCAAGCGGCAAAAATACCTGCAATCTCTGCGCAACGAGCTGGCCGACCGCACCGACAAACTGGCCAAATACACCGGACGCTACTGGCAGGAATTTTTGGACATTATGGATGTCCTGAAGCACTTTGGTGCCCTCGATGCCACGGACAACCGCCCCACGGAACTGGGCGAAATGGCCGCTGCTATTCGGGGCGACAACGAACTGTGGCTAGCCCTGGCCTTGGCCTCCGGCGAATTTGACCACCTCGACGCACCCCAATTTGCCACCGCCTTTGCCGCCCTAGTGACGGAAAATTCCCGTCCCGATAGCTGGTGCCGCTACAAGCTCTCCGGTGGGGTAGAGGAAGCCCTGGGCGGGTTACATAGCCTCCGCCGTCAGCTCTTTCAGCAGCAGCACCGCCGCCACATCGATGCCCCCATTTGGCTGGAGTATGACCTAGTACCCATCGTGGAACAGTGGGCCTTGGGCGAAGACTGGGTGACGCTCTGCGCCAACACCAGCCTCGATGAAGGCGACATCGTCCGCATTTTGCGCCGCACCCTGGATGTACTCTCCCAAATTCCCCATGTGCCCTACCTGGAGGATCATCTGCGCTTGGCCGCCCGTCAGGCCAAGGATTTGCTCAACCGCTTCCCCGTCAACGAGGATGTGGAGGGCTGAGACCAGAAACGATCAGGCCAACGTCTGATGGTTCATTAAGGAGGACGTGCCATGACACAGTCTCTTGCTTCGACCCAGCCCCATGCCCCTCGGCCCAGTGCGGAAGAATGCGTGTGGCACCATCTGCCCGCCCAGGCCATCACCCAGCAGTTGGGGGTTGAACCAGACCAGGGGCTCTCGCGGCAGGAGTACCAGGCTCGGCTGGAGCGCTATGGCCCCAACGCCATTAAGGGCAAAAAGGGCAAGCATCCCGTCATTTTGTTTTTGCTTCAGTTTCATCAGCCGTTGCTCTACATTTTGCTAATGGCTGGGTTTATCAAGGCGTTGCTAGGGTCGTGGCCCAATGCCGGGGTAATTTGGGGCGTGACGGTGATCAACGCCATCATTGGTTTTGTTCAGGAATCTAAGGCCGAAAGTGCCATTGCCGCCCTAGCCGCCGCCGTGGAAACCGAGGCCATGGTGCGGCGGGAGGGCCAAACCCAGCAGGTGTCTTCTCGCAAGCTGGTGCCAGGGGATATGGTGCTGCTGAATTCTGGTGACAAGGTGCCCGCCGACCTGCGCCTGCTGCGGGGGCGCACGTTGCAAATTAACGAATCCGCCCTGACGGGGGAATCCGTTGCCGTGGAAAAGCAGCCGGATCTCGACACCCTACCTGCGGATACCAGCTTGGCCGACCGCCGTAACATGGCCTACGCAGGCAGTTTCGTCACCTTTGGCCAGGGGGAAGGGGTCGTGGTCGCCACCGGGCTGAATACCGAAACCGGGCGGATTTCCAAGCTCATGGCCCAGGGGGGAACGCTAATGACGCCCCTAACCCGCAAGTTTGATCGCTTTAGCAAAACCCTGCTCTACGCCATTCTTTCGGTGGCGGCCCTCACCTTTGCGGTGGGACTGGGCTGGGGCAACTCGCCCCTGGAGATGTTTGAAGCCGCCGTGGCCTTGGCGGTGAGCGCCATCCCCGAAGGCTTGCCCGCCGTGGTGACGATTACCCTGGCCATCGGGGTATCGCGCATGGCTAAGCGCAACGCCATTGTGCGCAAGCTGCCCGCCGTGGAAACCCTGGGCAGCGCCACGGTGATTTGTTCCGACAAAACCGGAACCCTGACGGAAAACCAAATGACCGTCCAAATCCTCTACGCGGGCGGGCGTCACTACGACGTAACGGGCGTGGGCTATGCCCCCCACGGCGAACTGCGCGACGGTGAAGATAACCCCGTGCCGCCGGAGGCACTGCCCCTGCCCCTGCGCCAGTGCCTCCAGGCGGGAATGCTCTGCAACGATTCGGAATTAGAACACAAAAACCACGACTGGATCGTGGTGGGCGACCCCACCGAGGGAGCCTTGCTGGTGGCGGCGCGCAAAGCCGGGTTCGACCGAACCGAACTAAACGCTAGCTATCCTCGCATCGACAGCATCCCCTTCGAGTCGGAATTTCAGTACATGGCCACCCTGCACCAGCAGGACGGTGAGGGGCAATGGCTATTGATGAAGGGTGCTGTGGAAGCGGTGGTGGCCCGTTGCGATGGGGTGCTGATGGGGGACGGCACCGCCCAACCCATCAACCGCGAGCACGTTTTCCTTCAGACCGAACGCATGGCCTCACGGGGGTTGCGGGTGCTGGCCTTTGCGGGCAAGCCGTTCCATGGCCACCACTTCGACCACGACGACCTCAAAACCGAGATGGTGTTTCTGGGGTTGCAGGGCATGATCGACCCGCCTCGGAGTGAAGCCATTCGCGCCGTGGATGCCTGCCAAACCGCTGGCATTGAGGTGAAGATGATCACCGGAGATCACAAAGTGACCGCCGCCGCCATTGCCAATCGCATGGGGCTAAGCGCCACCGACGAGGTGAACGCCTACACCGGGCAGGAGTTAGCAAAATTCGACGCCACCGAACTGGCCAACGCCGTCCAGAACGGTTCTGTGTTTGCGCGGGTGGCCCCAGAACAGAAATTACGCCTGGTGGAAGCCCTGCAAGCCCAGGGCCACATCGTCGCCATGACTGGGGATGGCGTCAACGATGCCCCTGCCCTCAAGCAGGCCGACATCGGCATCGCTATGGGTAAGGCGGGTACCGAGGTGGCCAAGGAAGCTGCCGACATGATCCTGACTGACGACAACTTTGCCTCCATCAAAGCCGCTGTGGAGGAAGGGCGCAACGTTTTTCGCAACCTGATGAAAGCCATCGCCTTCATCCTGCCCGTCAACGGCGGCGAATCCATGACCATTCTGCTCAGCGTGCTCCTGGGCCGAGGCGACGTGTTGCCTATCTTGGCCCTGCAAGTGCTGTGGCTGAATATGGTCAACTCCATCGCCATGACCGTGCCCCTCGCCTTCGAGCCCAAGGCCTTTAATTTAATGAACCGTCCCCCCCACGACCCGAACCAGGCGCTGCTGTCGAAACCGCTGCTACACCGGATTATCTTGATTTCTGTGTTCAACTGGATTTTGATCTTCGGCGTGTTTGAAGGGGTGCGCCGCTACGGCCTTGACCTAGGCTGGATTCCTGCCGATCTCAGCGGCGATGCGGCCAACCGTCACCTCCTGGCCCTAGCGCGAACCATGGCCATCCAAGCCCTCGTGGCCGGACGGATCATCTACCTACTCAGCATGACCCAGTTCTGGGCTTCGGTCTCCGCTCGTCTGCAAGGTATGAAGGTGCCCCTGGGAGATGCCTCGGCAATTGGCTACGGCATTTTGGTGGCGGTGGTCTTTCAAATTCTGTTTAGCCAGGTAGGGCTAATGAACGTCCTGTTCCAAACGGCTCCCCTTACCCTTGCCCAGGGGCTGATTTGCCTGGGAGTGGCATTGCCGATGGTAGGGGTTGCGCTCATGGCCAACCGCATCAACCCCCAGAACTGAATTGGGGCTGAGCTGACGACAACTGATCTTCCGTCGAAAACCAAGCTAGAACCGTGGGATGTAGTTGCGGCCATACCACCATCCAGCGACGCCAAGAAAAATAAGACATGGTCGTCGCATTCCTAAAGTTTGAGGGAGTAAGACGTATGACAATTGAGATGACTTGTCCAACGTGTGGGTCTCATGACATCTCCAAGAACGGCACCACCCGGCGCGGTAAGCAAAACTACAAGTGCCGAGACTGCAACCGCCAGTTCGTTGAGGATCCCCAGTGGAAGCCAAAAGCCAAGGACACTCGGGCGTTCGTCGATCTACTGCTGTTAGAGAAAATTCCGTTAGCCGGTATCGCCAGGGCCACCGATGTCTCGGAAA
>QLAH01000472.1_pt1 | contig 20540 bp, 13 predicted proteins | sample 4693081 | NCBI WGS metagenome assembly QLAH01 (sample SAMN09425401, study PRJNA476045) | Lake water metagenome, whole genome shotgun sequencing project.
TCCTAAACTCCGCTCTTAGCTTAATCCCAAGTAATCCTAAACTCCGCTCTTAGCTTAATCCCAAGTAATCCTAAACTCCGCTCTTAGCTTAATCCCAAGTAATCCTAAACTCCGCTCTTAGCTTAATTTAAGGTTTTAAAAAAGCATGTTTGAATTATTTATATTTTAAAAATTTTAAAAATTAAACTAATTAAATAAACAAATAAAATGCGCACGACGGGATTCGAACCCGCAACACATGGATTAAAAGTCCATTGTTCTAACCGTTGAACTACGCGCGCGTTCAAAATTAAACCTGTACTATTGTTAATTTATAATTTAAACATGTTTTAAATATTTTATCTACAAACAACAATAGGGTTAAAAATTATCAAATTTTAAAGTACTTCAAGGGATCGAACCTTGGATAAGAAAGTATGAATCTCCTGTTATTCCACTTAACTAAAGTACCTTAAAACTTAAAATTTAATAAATTTTTATTCTTTAAAAGTTGAAATTTGCTTTAAAAACAAATATTTTTGTTTACTTGAATTTTTTTTAATAAAAATAATATATTTAAAAAAAAAAAGTTGCATTAAAAAATGATTATCAGCAACGGGTATAGGAAAATTCACTATTCAAGGATTAGTGTTAAATGAAACTAATCCTATAGTATAAAAATTAAAATCTCGGAAAAAATATAAATTTTTAAAATGATAAAACGAATCGGTTATTAGGAAAAAATTTATATCATATTCTCGCATTTTAAGACAAAAAAAATTAAATTTTTCCGTATTTTGATTAAGTTTAAAATTAAAAAATAAATGATAATATCGTCATAAAATTTGTTCTCAGTTATGAAACGTTCAGTTAACAGCTAATGTTTCTTTTTTAAAAAATGGCGAACTAAAAACTAACGGATTAACTGAATATCAAAATAAATTAAAAAACAAATCTGATACCAATTCTCATCTTAAAACAACTTTTTTAACGTTTGTAGATTGAATTAATTTATTTTTTTCTTTAAAATAAAAAAAATTAAAAAAGGCAGTTTTTTTAGTATTCATATCACGTATGGGTTGATTCAAAAAAAAAAAAATATTCATAATTTTAGACGAAGCTAGCGATTTAGTAAATAAAAAATTATTTTTATTCTCTAACGTTATTTCTGTTTTTTCGATTAATTTTATTTTAAAAGATTGATTACTGTCATTAAAATGCGAAGATAATCTATTAAATTTGTTAAAATGTGAAATTTCTATATTTTGATACTTTAAAAAATTTAATTTTTGATAAAAAAAAAAATTTTTATTTAAAAATTTTCATTTAAAAAAATTAAATTTTGTTAATATATACATGTATGTGTAACTGTAATCGCGAATATTTGTAATCAACCACGTTTGTTGCAAATTTGTAATTTTAAGTTAAAAAAGATAAAGAATATAACATACTAAAAAACCTAAATAAAAAATAAAATCAAAAAGAAAAGATTTTTTTTTTATTTTAAAAAAAAAAGAATAACGAAGATTTAATAAAAAAATAAAAGCTGCTATTGAAAAAAATACAATTACGAACATCATAGTTTGCATAGTTGTTATAGATCCTTGTGTTAAATTAAAAATACTAAAGTGTTTTATAGTAGAGAATGAGGAGTGGGTTATTGTGTCAGAAATACTAGAATAATCGAAAAGTATCATTAAAAAATATTCACCAAAAAAAAAAAAAAAGAGTCAAAAAAAAAATAAAATTAAAGAAGTTAAACGACCCGTTACGAGTGTAAATTGAAAACGCGGAGCATGGTAAACATTTTGATTTTTTAAATTAAATAGTGAATATTTAAAATAGAAAAAATAATTAAATTGTCAAAAATTTTGATATATACTAATTATTCCTTTTTTTGGCCCAAAGACAACTACAAACAACAGTATACTCATATAAATTGGAGTGAAGAGAAAACTTACTAATCAACAGCTTCTTACAATTTGAGATAAAAAATCATCTTTTAGTATTTGAAATAACATAAATTCTTTATTCAAAAAACCGGCTGTATAGGGAAGTCCTGCTAAATTAAAACTAACACCTAAAAGCATTATCGCAACATCGAATGAATATAAATAGCTTCCTCCCATTTGTCGCATGTCGGTATTACCATTAAAATAATGAACTAAATAACCAACTAGTATAAATAAAAAAGCTTTATTTAAAGCGTGAATAACTAAATATAAAAAAACTTCTTCGTAACAACCGAATCCGCATCCACAAACTAAATATCCAATTTGACTAATGGTTGAATAAGCGACTAGTTTTTTAATATCATTTTGAAAAATAGCAGTGCAGGCTCCGAATGATAATGTTAAAGCCCCTAAGATAGCTAAATAATAATTGACAATAGAGGTAAATTCGAATAAAATTGAAAATCTAATAATTAAAAAAACTCCCGCAACTACTAAAGTGGAAGAGTGGATAAGAGCTGATGCCGGAGTCGGAGCTTCCATCGCATCAGGCAATCATACATGAAAAAAAAATTGAGCAGCTTTTATTACGCCTGAGGTAGCTAAACAAAACGAAAACAGTGACAGAAAATGAAAACCGTATTGTCCAAAAAAAATGTAATTAAAGGCCATAAACGGAATTTGTAAAAATAAAAGAGATAAGTCTGTAGTATTAAAAATAATAATTACAAAAATAAAAGATAAAAACATTAACATATCACTAATTCGTGAAAAAATAAATGTTTTTAAAGCGGCTTTAATAGTGTACACTCTGGTTGAATAAAAATTAACTAATAAAAAAGAAAACAACCCGATACACTCTCATGCAAATATAATTAAAAAAAAATCGTAACAAAAAAATAAAAAAATAACACTGGTTGCGAATAGGTTTAATAAATACAACAGTCGATTAATAAACGCATCTCTGTACATGTACTCTACTCCAAAGTATAAAGCGACTGCGGTTAATAACGCTACCAATGCTGCAGCTAAAAGTGAAATTGGATCGGCGCAAAAAATTAAATGTGAATCGATTAAATCTAAACAAAAAAATCATCGTCCGAAATCAATAAAATAATAATTACCATTAAGTAAATTTAAATACGATTCGTTAATTAAAAGAATGCATAATAAAAAAAGAATACTTATAGAACTATAAAATGTACCCTGTGGTCCTAATCATTTTTTAAAATTAAAAATAATTAAACAATGCACAAAAAGAAGTATTGGTGAAAATGCAAATATTGTTGTTAATATTGTCAAAAATCTACAGTAATTAACTTTAAAGTTTATTATGATTAAAAATGATAAATATTAAAAAAATAACCATTATAGCCAGGTAATATTGAAAAATTAGACGCCACGATAAGAAAATTTAAATAGTTTTTATATAATTGATAATTGATATTTCAAACGTTAACGGTGTTTATTATAAATAAAAAAAATATATCTTTATAAAAATTATTTAATAATTTGACATTTGCTATTTTAATAGGTAAAAATGATTTTTTATAAAAAAAAAAATGCAATTGATTTTTTTTAAAAAATAAATTATGTTGATAAAAATTTTTTAAATTTCAATAAATTCCAGATTTAAATAAATTATTTTCGTAAAAACCTATAAAAGTAAAATTAAATTTTGTTAAAAAATAATTAAATTGGTTATTATAAAAATATTTTACGAATTTACGAGTATATAAATAATCCGTATTTATGGAAAAAAAAAATTTATTGAAAAAAATAATCTTAAATCAATTACTAATAAGACGCATTAATTTGATTCTAGGGGTTGTACTAATGCTGTTGTAGCTGTGATAGTAGTTCTGTATTACATAATTCAAAAAAAAAAAAGTATGTGTGCGGTAATTATTTTAATAATTTTATTTTTTTTTTAAATAAATTAAATAATCAAAATTTATAATTCGTAGAGGAGTGGCGTTTGTTTTAATTGTTAAATGATTCATTAAAATTTTTGAATTCAAAATGTTCGCGCTTCGTGCTAAATTACAATAAATTGATGAATTTTTATTTTTATAAGGAATTACTAATAAAAAATTAATCATCGTATTTTGATTATAATTAAATTGGGTAAAAAAATAAGAAAAAAGGGCCGTCGTTTCTTTGTTATAAAAATTAAAATCAAAATAATTTAAATAAATATCTGTATTATTTTTTGAAAATTTATTTTTATTTAATTCTCAAGTATTATCAAAAAGACTCGTTTCGTTATTTTCAAGAAAAATTTTAGTATTTTTAAAAAAAAAATGATTTTTTAGTAATTTTTTATTGAATAAAAAAGTCGTAATTGGGTTTAAATTTTTTATATTTATTTTTTTTTGCAAACTTACTTCTTGAGAAGTTAAGGAGTTTAGTGTGTACATTCTTTTTAGAAATCAAAAATAACTGGTTTCGTGTAATTTCAAATTTTCAATATTTGTAGATGCTGGTGTTAATAAATTATTTGAAATTGTATTATTTACCTTAGTTATTATATTTTTAGTAAATTCTAAAGGGTTATACAAAAAATCGTTTATAGCGGTAAAAACTAAAGGGTTAGATTTATATAGATTATTACTATTTGCTGATACTCACAAATTTTTTTTAAAATCATTTAGTGAAGAAAGATTATTATTTAAAATTTTTTTAGATATACTCAATTTATGAGAATTTTTCAAAATTTTACGATTTAAAGTTGAATATCGATAAAGTCATCGATCTGTTTTCATAATTTTAATTTGTTCGTTAAAACAATTTTGTAAAAAAACGATACCCGAGTTATCGGTTAAAAAATGAGATAATTTATCATGTTTTAAGTCTCAAAAATTAAAAGAGCCGTGTTTATTAAGAATTAAAAAATTGTTTTTTAAACTTTGTTTTTCCACATGTTGTGGATTGTAAGTTTTTTTGCTAAAACTAGCCCGTGTTTTATTTAATTTAGTTAAAAAAAAATTGATAAACTTACCCCCTTTTTCAGAAGTAAATTTGAAAAAATATTCTCAAACCGGCATTCACATAGTATATTGTGCAGTTGCGGGCGCAGGTGAGCTGACGCATTCTCATATTTTTTGAAAATAATAATTAGAGAAAAGGGCGTTTTTGCCAAGTGAAACCGATTTAAAAAAATAAGTTGTTTTAAACAAGTCTAAATAAAAATCAAACGTGTTGTTTCATTTTGAAATATTTAACGTAGTATCAAATAAATTTTCAATTAATCGATGCTCAAGAAGTTTATTTAAACGAGTTGTCGTATTGTCAAGAAACGAAAAAAGAGTTCAATTTGAATCTATTTTATCAAAATTTAAAACAGGGCGACTTTTTGGAACTCTGGTAGCTATAAATTTTTCAAGAAATGTTTTTTTTGATTTTGAATTTGTATCAGAAGATAAATTATTGAAGAAAAAAAAAGAATAAGTTGTGTTGAGAAATGTTGATAATGCACCAACAAATCCTCAAAAAATATAAGAAATGTGATAATCTAGCGTATCTACACCGTGTCAAAAAAAAATATAAATAACATTATAGAAATAAAAACATACTTGATTATCTTGGAAAAAATATAAAAATAAAAAAGTTAAGAAAAAAATAAAAATATAAGTACAAAATCGTACAAAAGCTCGTTTAAATAAAATTTTAATAGTAGAATTTGAATATGAGGTTCATTTTGAGTTTTTAAAAGTTGTACCAAAATTAGACACGATTCGTCTATTTTTGTTGTCTCTTTCTATGAATAATCTATTTTTAAAAAGAGTAGATGGGGGAAGAGTTTTATACTTTATTCAATTATATAATCGCTGAAACAGCAATCTAAAATTTTTGCTTAAAAATAATTGTTAATATGTTAAAAAATTAAACATTAAAAATAAAAAGAAAAGAACAAAAAGATTTGCAGAATATTTTAATTCGATCAATAAACAAATAAATGAGTAATTGGAATTTAAATAGAAATTAGTAAAAAATTGAGAAGTTGAAAAAGAAAGATTTTGAAGCCCAAAAGTGTTTAATAGGTAAAGATTAATTCAAGAAAAAGAAGAAATTTGAGAATTTTTATTTCAATATTCGATTTTTATTTTATTTATGCAAAAATCTTCTATACATATAATTTCACTAATACTCAAAGATTTATATAGATTTGAATAAAGTTCATTAATATCAGAAAGAGTCAAAAAAATAGAATAATTAAATTTTTCTATAAAAAAAAAATTAATAATAATTAAATATAATACATAATGTGAGATAAAAAAAAAAATATTAAATTTAAAATATACATTAAAGATAAAAAATTTGTTAATAAAAAAAAAAAATGAAAATTTAATAAATTTATCAAAAAATTGTCATAAAAATAAAAATAAATAAAAATAAAAATAAAATAAAAAAAAAGTTTTGAATTCTGAGGTTAAAATAATAAAAGAAAAGAGATTATAACAAAAAAAATTAATAACACCGGCAAAACTTATGTATAGTACGAGAAAAGACAAATTAATTACAATTAAAAAATTAATTATTTTTTTAAAACATAAATTTTGAATTGTTAAAAATATGTATTTAAAGGTAAAAAAATAAAAATTAAATAAAATTTTTATAAATATAATTAAAAAACATAAAAAATTAATTATTTCAAAAAGAAAAAAATTATTATTAAAAAAAAAAAAAAATTTAATTCCAAAATTATGAGAAGTTGTTTCAAAATTCAACTGAACAAAAAAATAAATAATAAAAAAAAAGATTAAATTGATACTAATAAAAAGGTAAACAAAAAAAATAGTAAGCCTTTTCATAAGATACAAGTGAGTAAAACTTAAACATATCGAAAAAATAATCAGCCCCAATGTTTCTGAAGGGTCTCAATTTCATCACCCTCCTCATGAACCTTCTTGAACAGCTCATCAAGCTCCTAGAAAAAGAGCTATTAAATTAATAAATATTATGTTATTAGAAAAAAAAATAATGATTTTTTGCGATTTAGAATTGATTATTTGTGGAGAAAAATTAAAAAAAAATAAAACCACGCTTTGATATAAAAAAAAAGGATGATATTTATTTAATGAATTATTTAAAAAAAAATTTAATTCTATTGTAGATTGAGAAAAAAAGTTAAAAAGAAAATTTGTTGAGAAAAAAGAATCAAGTTCGATTAAATAAAATAAATATATAACACAAACAAACATTTGTAATAAAATATTTTTTTTTGAAAAAAAAAATTGTACTAATAAAAGGAAAAAAATAAAAGCTATAACTGTTGAGTTAGTAATTCAAAAAAAACTATAAAAGGCTATAATTGGATCATTTACACAAATTTTAAAAAAAAAATCAAAAAAAAACATATTATAAAGAGGGAGTTTAAAAAAAAAAATTAGTATTAAAATTAATAAGATATTAGGAAAATAGTGATATATGTTTAAAAACATTACAGGACACGAGTTTATTATTAAATTGCGTTTTAGAAATAGTTTATATTAAGAAACGACGACAAAATCAGATGATCAAAAATAATAAAAAACGATCACTCATTAATCGAGATAATAAAAAAATTAAATTCTAACAAAATTATTAAATAATTCAAATCAATAATTTACATCGTGTTCTATTAAAAAAATCGGGGGTAGGAAAAAAAAAAAATCTAAACTCAATCATCCGCCTAAAAAAAATAAAATAAAGTGTACTGATGAGATAACTAAGTGAAGGTATTCTGCTAAATAAAACATAAGAAGCATAGGTCCGCTGTATTCAACTGCATATCCGGCAACCACTTCTGACTCTGTTTCTGCATGATCAAAGGGGGTTCTTTTTGATTCCAATAACAGAAGTAAAATAAAAATTGATGCGATTGGGCTATATAAAAAAAAAAATCAATAATTTGTTTGAATGTGTACAAAATCATAAAAATTTGCCGATTGAGATGAAAAAATTAACAGTGAGTATAAAATTGTTATAAAAATATCTAGAGAAATTACGTGAACTAGAGCTCTAACGGTCCCAATAATCGCATATCGAGATTGGCTAAGTAAACCCACGAGAACAAAAAAAATATTACTAAAAAGAACTAATACTAAATGATAAAGAACAAGTGAGTCTACAGATTCTAAAAAAAAAATAGAAGGTCCTCAAATGAAATTTTGTGAGAAAATCAATTGTGTTGAGTAGAGAAGTGCTAGTATTAAAGGGGCTAAGGCCGAACTCGGACGTGGTATTAAAAAAATTTCTTTAGTTAATAATTTAATAAGATCTAAAGCTATTTGAAATGCTCCATTTCTACCCATTACGGCTGGACCCATTCTTCGTTGAGCATACGCTAAAAATTTTCGTTCTGTTAATACAACAAATAAAGTTAATAATACTGTCAATAATGCTATTAATAAGGATAATTCACTCAAGTTCATTTTTAAATATTTTTGTTATTCATATTTGATGTATTTTTTTTAATTTTTATTATCAAATTTATATTAAAATAAAAAATAAGAAAATAAGAAAAAAAAAAATAATAATTAAAAAAAAAATATTGATTATTAATAAATTAAAAACGTTATTAATTTCAAAAATAAAAATTGATGTTAGAGGATAAATTAGAGTATTTAGATAAAATTTAATAAGTGCGTCAAAAATTAATTTTTCATTAAATAAATTACCAGATAAGACAACAAACTTTTTTAATCAATTATTTAATGTTTTTTTTTGCAAAAAATCTAATAAAAAACCATCTTGTCAGATTAATTCGTTTAGAGAATAATATTTTAATAAAAAAATTAAATTTTTAAAAAATTGATTTAAATGTGTACGATTTGTGTACTCAATGTTATAATTAATTATACTATAAAATTTTAAAAAAAAAAAAATATTTATAGGTAAGAAGAGGGTCTCGAACCCACAGCCTTTGGAGCCACAATCCACTGTTCTACCAATTGAACTATACTTACCTGTTTATTCTTATTCAAATTTAATAAAATATGCTATTTAGACTATTTAATTTATTTATTTTTTGTAGTTAAATAAATATTATTTGTAAAAATTAATGTATTGTAATCCTTTTGTTTAATATTATAATACGAAAATTTATATGAATGTTTTTTGACAACGTTTATGTTTTTTTTATATAATTTTAAAGATTTACGAATAAATGTTTGAAAGAATTGAAAAATAAAATGATCGATTAAATCTAAATGATGGACAAATCAGGCTAAATATAAATAAATATATTGATATGAAAATTTAACTCAAGGATTACCAACATAACCACCTTCAGGTTCATAGTAATATCGACCACAAGGTAACATACTTGCACTGCAGAAAAGAGAAAGCATAAAAATAATAAAAGCAAATGTTTGAATTAATGAGTTTTGCATAGGAATAGTGGGAATGTGTTTGTTATAGACATTATATCAGTTGTAAATAATAGGTAAAAAGGCTAACAAAATAAAAAAAAGACCCATTCACATTAAACCTTCATAATGGGTGGGTGAGATAACTAACAAACCCATTAATGGTCTAAAGTATCAATGGGGTGCAACTCCGTAAAATCTAATTTCATCTAATTCTGCGATGTTTCATCGTTCAAAAAAAAAATAATTAACAGTTGAGGGGTTAAAATGGTGTAATCAAAAATAAATAAATACGAACATTGTTCAATATCAAGCATCTTGTATTTCTTTTAAAAAAGCGTCGTAGAATCAAGAAATATAAGAACCAGATTTATCTTCATATGTGGACTCACCGCTATCAGAATCTCAAGATTCGTGACAAAACAAAACGTGTAATTGAATTAAATATAAATAATATCATGGAGTAAAATAATGTAAAATCATTAGTCTTGTCATTTGGTCAGTGTTTAGGTGTTTATTGGTAAATATGATGTAATAAGTTTTGTAAATATTGTTAAAAACAGATCAATAAATATTAGCAATAATGGTTAACGTTAAATCACTTAAATGAGTAGCACTTAAAGAGATTCCCAATGCGACGATATAATGAAATCAGAAAAAAGCATAACCTCCTAAAATTCAACCATCAGATTCAGCGGTTATATAATTTTTAAGATAAATTTTTTTTAAAATGTGTACATATGATAAAACAAAAATTGTATCTACTCCTCGTACGTGCATATAAAATACTTCAGCTCCGAAACGAGTGTCATTAAACATTTCTTCACGTAATTCGATAACTAAACCAGGTTCAGGAATATAGTATCAACCTAAATAAAATCCAGATAAAAGTTGTAAAACAATAGCAATTAATAACATAAATCCTATTATAGAAGTAACGCTCGAAAAGGGTAAAAGTAGACGGTTAACAAAAAAATTTAAATAAGAAAAAACCACACCTGAGAGTGAAACTAAATTTCATCCTCAATTGGCTACTGCGTCTATATTTTGAAAAATTGGATGGTATCCTCATTGGACACGGCGAAAATAGCGACCTTCGGTCAAAATTTAATAATAAATTTTGTTACGTAAATTAGATGATTTACGTTTTTAAATTAAAATTAGGCAAAAAAATTGCTTATTTAAAATTAGATAAATTTAACTTCTTTAATAAATTTTTATTAATATTGTCAATAAAGGGCATGTCTTTCATAGTCTATACATAAACTAGCCATTAAAAGAATGAAAAATAGAACAAATAGTAAAAAATCGTAAGAACCGGCAAACGTTACACCGGAGACGTAAGGAAACAAAAAAACTAATTCAATGTCGTATAAAAGAAAAAAAACACAAATTAAAAGAAATTGTATTGGAAATTTAATCGGTTTTTGAGTTTGAGGTTTAAACCCACATTCGTAGAAATCTCTTCGAGCGAGTTTTAAAAAGCCAAATCTTTTTAATAAATTCTTAAATGAAAAACTTGCAATAACGTTATAAATAATAATTCCTAATATTAAAACACAAAGGTAGTTAAAAAAAATTTCGAAATCTCCCAAAAAAACAATTAAACAATTCAAAATATGGTTAAAGTGAACAAAAAAAATTTAAATAAATTTTTATTTCAAAAAAAAAAAGAATTAAAGGAGGTTTGAATCGAACAATAACTAAAAACCATCTTAACGATTATCAGTATTTTTTTTAAAATAAAAAAAAAAAACATTTCTAAAACTTATCTGTAAGAACTAACTTTTCCGGTTTTACGATAAAGAATTTGACGAGTAAAACGAACACCTTTTCCGGTAAAAATATTTATAGGTCTTGTTTCCATAAGTAAGTCTCCAGCAGTTATTAAAGTTCTACGATCTATTCCATAAATTAAAATTGAGGTTTTACTTAAAAATTTTACATAAGTGAAATAAAAATATAATCTTTTTATGTGTGAATAATTAAATTGTAAAGCGACAGAGTTTCTTTTATTTTTGTAAATGTAATAACCTTTTCCTTTAAATTTTAATTTTATAAAAAAAATTTTTGTAAAACTGTGGAAAATGGCAGTTAGTCTTGTTCAAAAAGTTCGTACGTAGTTTGATCTATGTATCAAGTACAAAGAAAATATCGCAGGGTTAAGAGAACAAGTTCAATTAGAAAAAAATAAATTTAGAGGGTAAATGAAAAAATAAACATTATTAAAAAAACAGAAAATAAATTTATTATCAACGACAGAATTGTTATATTTTTTTTTTATTATAACAAAATTTCAAGATTTTGGTATATAAAAAAGAAGATTAACTGGATTAATATTTATTTTTGCCGGTTGCCATTTTAAATATCTTTTGGAATTAGAATTTTGTTTTTTTTTTAAAGCATTTAATGCGTAGTTTTTAGAAATTAAAGATTTCAAACCGTACCATTTCATTAATTTTTTTTAATGTTAATTTCAGTAATCAATAATTAAATTCGATTAAAATCGGGTATTTGAATATTAATCCTATAGAGTGGTTTTTAAAGTTGTCATTAAAGTTTTTTTAAAATTTCTAAAAACGTAATTATGTGAAAAATTTTTTGATTTTCAAGTAAACGTGTTTTGTGGTGAATTATTTAATAAAAAAAACATTTTTGATATACGTTTTTGAAAAGTTTTTTCATTGATAAATTTAATTTCTTTTACTAATCATTTTAAAACAATATGTGCGCGTTTGTACGGAGCTATATATTTTCAAACGAATCGATATTTACCAGATTTACCTCGTGAAAATTTTCTTACATCTTTATCAACACTATAAATAAAGTAAGCAAAGACGGGATTAACAAACATTAAATTTTCGAGAATTTTATTTTTTATAATTAATTTAGTATGAGAATCTTTTGAATTTTCAATAAGTTTTTGTTCGCTTTCATCCTCGGTTGACTCTTTTAAATCCTCATCTGAGGTTTCTAAAGCTTCAACGACATTACTATTTAGAAACAACAACGTATTTGTATTTTGTATGTAAAGTCGATTAATTAATAATAAATAATCTTCTATTCAAATAAAATTATTTGAAAAGGGGGTAAAATTATCAAAAAAATTTGATGACTTTTCTCGAAAAACTTTAAAAAAAAAATTTATAGTTTTTTCTTTTTTACCTTTTTTCATCAATAATGCACAAATTTTTAATAAGGGTAGTTCAAAATTTTTGCGTCGTAGAGATTTACTTTTTTTAAAACAAATAGGTACATCAATAAAATGATTTATAAAAAAAGATATAAAAGAGGGCTTTTTTAAAAATAAATAAGACTCTAATTGAGAATTTTTTGTTTCTTCAAAAAGATCAACTTCGTCCTCTTCATTTAATAAGTGTGTGGTGTTTATTTGAAAATTATCTTTAAAGTCTACTACATTAGTATCTATATCGTTTAATAATTGAAATGACATTGAGTCTGTAGTAACTGCGTTAAAATTAGTTAAAAATTCAAAAATTGTGTTATTTGAACAAAAATTTGAACTAAAAAAAAATCTTGACATAAAAAAAATTTCGTCAGTTTTATTATCAGCAAAAATAATTAAATCGTTTTTATTATAATTGTTTATAAAAATATTTATTTACGTATCGTAAATAATTATTTAAAGAAAAAAAAAAAATTAATAAAGATTATTTTAAAAAAAATAATACAAGTTTTTTTTTATTAAGTAATTTTTTTTAATAAAAGAGAGATAAAGTTTGTATTTAAATAACGAAAACAATTGTTTTTTAAAAATATTATTAGAATTTGTTAAAAATGAAGAAAAAAAATATCTAGTTTTTCGTTTTCTATATTTTTTTTTAACAGGTTGAAATGCTGAAATGTTAACAATAATTCATCCTTGGTAGCGTAGTAGTCAAAGTTTACTAAAATAAACATCTTTGCGTTTTAATCTAGCATAAAAGAGAGATATTTCTCCAGTAATTCTATTTTTATGGCTCATTGTTCGAAAATATTTTTTATCAAAAATTTTAAAAAGATTAGTTTCTTCATAATTAGATTTTTTATATCAATATGTGGAAAAAAAAACGTTTTTGTGTAATAAAAGTCCATAGGTTACGTACGATAATAACAATTTAGAAATAATTATATCAAAAGAATTTTGAAGAAAGTTGTTTTTATCTGTATATCAAAAATGATATCAAAATAAGTTAAAACCTCAACGATTTATTAAAGGATTACTCATATTTCCTATAACAAGAGTTAAAGGTTCTAAACTAAGTAAAGAGTGCTTGTTTTAAAATGATAAATATTTATCATAATTAGGATTAAAAAATAAAATAAATAAGTTATTAAATAACGAGGACTAAAATAGCAACAAAAAATAAAAGAAAAGCAAAACTTTCAACAAATGCGAATCCTAATGTAGTATAATTGAATAATGTTTCTTCAAGGTCGGGAGCGTAAGAAATTCCTTTAATTAAGGATGCAAAAATTAAACCAGTAGCTACAGCGCAACCCATTAAAGGCATAAAAACGAAACTTAAAGATAAAACTTTAGAGGCTTTAATAAAAAGCAAAACTCATTAAATTAATTTATTAAGGGTTTATAATTATAATTTGTTTATCAAAAGAAAATATTAAATGAATAATTTAATCAAAAAAGATAAATAATTTATACTAACATCAAAAAAACATTTAATTCAAGATTTAGAATTAATAATTCAAACAAATTCAATAGGGAATCTTCAATAACAGACAATAAAACTTATAAATATAAAAATATAAAATAATAAAAAAAAAAAAAAAAATTGTTTTAAAGATGAAATACAGTACGTTGTGAAAGTAAAAGAGAGTTCTTTTGTGGCATATGTTTTTCTTAAAAGAGTAATTCAATAAATATTTAAAAGAAAAATTGAAAAAAAAAAAAATACGTTAATTAATAAAAAAGCTGCCGCAAACGGACCATCGTTTTTAAATCAAAAAACAGTGTTAACTTTATGATAAGTAAAATGATCTCTTTTTGCCGGACCTCAACCTCATTTTAATGGTTCATGGCTTAATTGAATATAATCTATGGATCGTGTTTTTTGATATCAAAGTGTATCAGTAAAGTAACTAAAAAAGGTTATAATGAATTGAGAGTATAATAAATATGATAAAAAAAAAAATATTAAACAAATAAAAATAAAATTTTTTTTTCAATTAGAAGATCTAATATTTAATTGTAAAACATATGAGATTAGAATAATTATGGAATAAGTTCCTATAAATTTAAAAAAAAAAATTCGATTATATCAATTTCATCAAGAAAAAACAAAAGATACACTGTAAGTTAATTCGTAGTAAAATGGTACAATAACAAACATAGCAGCCCCTCCGAAACTTAAAATATATCACAATTCAATTAATCAAAAAGTTTTGTATCACGCAAATCAAACTCTTTTATCTCGACCAGTATAACTCCCAAAACGACTAGTTATTAAATTTTCCGCTATTCAAGCAAAAATAAAAATAAAAAGAATTCACGTTTGCAAAAGACTTCACTCAATTGGCTCTCATAAAGGTTCATCATCGGTGATTAATGAATCTAAAAAAAAAATAACACAGAGTCCTCTTAAATAAATATAAGCTTCTCCGAATATTTTTTTTTTAAAATTAGTAAAATACGGTAACAAATTTTGTGTTCAAAAAAAAAAATATTGAATTTTATTAAATAATTGAGAAGAGGGAAGGTTAGTGTTAAGATAAATAAGTGTACTTAATAATTGTTGCGATAGGTTTTTTTTTTTTTTTAAACAATCAGATTTTGATGTTTTTTTAATTAACAAAATAGGTGATTTTCGTAAAAAAAAAGGAGTATTGCTATTCGCGATATTTTGAAAAATTAAAAAAAAACGAATTGTATTTAATGGTTTAAAATTAAATCAGTAAATATCAAAAATAAAAAATTGAAACTTATTTAGTATTCGATTAAAACTAGGTTTAAGATATCACAATTTTACACAACTAACTAACTAAAATAATAAAAAAAATTAGGCTCAAGATTGACCTAAAAATAATAATTTTTTTTCTTAATTATTTTTTAGATAAAAGATATAAATAATAAAAATATTAAAAATAAAAACATAAAAATTAAATTTAATCTTTTTCTAACTATAAATAAGATAGAGTAGGGCATTGAGTAAAAATTTAAATTTTTAAAATGATTTTTGAATTTGAAATTAATCAAAGTTATTTTATTGTTCATAAAACAGATTATTTAAAAACTAATTTAATTAAAAAATGAGCCTATTAAAAAACCCGAAGTTTGCATTTTTAATGCTTCGTTGTGTGTGAGAAGTCCTTTTGAAGTAGATAATAAAAATGTAGAGGAACCACTTCTTTTGGTAAGAAGTTTAAGTGCTTTAATAGAGATAAAAAATATTTGGGTTTTTTTGGTAAAAAATTTAAAATTTTTTAAAATTTGTAAATTTTTATAATAAAGTAATTTTACTAAAAAAAAATAATTGTTATTTTTTTTTAGTAATTTATAAGTATTAATTAATTTAATTTTATTGATAAAATGAAAAATAATTGCATTTTTTTTAGTATAAGGAAATAAAAAAGATAATTTTTTTGCTTTATAATTTATAGCTACTGCATTTAATACGTTATTGAAAGCATGAGAATACATTTTTGGAAACACGGGATTCGAACCCATACTCGTTAAACCCAAAATTTAATGCTTTACCGATTAAGCTAGTTTCCAAAAAAAATAATTGAATAAACATATTTAACTTATTAAAAATATAAAATAATTTTATATTTTAGAAATAAATTTTTTTTCAAAAAGTGTCGTTTTATTAGTAAAGATAAATCAAAAATAATCTGAAGTATTGCTAGTTTTTCATGAGGTATAGTTTTTTAATAAGTTTGATATTAATGTTGTTTGTAGATAAAAATTAAGAAAATTATTAAATAAAAAAAATTTATTACAAATTAAAAGTAGACGTTCAAATTTAAACAATTAAAATTTTTTAATAAAAATTATAACTATTATAATTAAAAAAGTAAAAAAATTAAAAGTGTAGTTACTAAAATTAAAATAATAAAACTTAGAAATTTTAATCAACCAAGTTTAGTTAAAAAATCATAACGATATCGCGGAGCACCACCTCGAATTAAGATTAATAATGCTATACAAAAACAAAATTTAATACCAAAAAAAAACGAAGCGTTTTGGGTAAAATAAAAAGAAAAATTTCAATTAATAAAACTTAAACCATTTTGAGTAAAGGGGGTTACGGTATTTAAAAAAAAATAGGTAAAATCAAAAATAATTTTTTCAAATAAAAAAATAAGTAATTGTAAATCTCCGATAACTTAACATTTTTAATAAAAAGTTTTTTCATTTTATCAACTAGCTCTACTGAAACCTGGTAAATTTCCTTTGTAACTTTGATCTCGAAAATAAAAACGTGAGAATTTAGTAAATTTATTAATATATCAAACTCTTCCAGTCATGGTGCAACGATTTCGATGTTTAGTAAAAGAACCCAAAGTTCGTATTTTTGATCTATGTCAATAAGCTAGGTGTCTGTAAATAAGGGGTACGTTATGATTTTTAATTAATCCATTTAATAAATGTTTTTTGATTTCAGTTTTTAAAAACAATTTTCGACGATAATTATCTAATAATTTTCATTGTAATCTACGATTCATTAACGATCTACGTCTCCAAAAACAATATCTTGTGACCCTAAAACCGTAACTAAATCTGCAAAAAAATGACCTTGAACTAATCTAGGCATAACTTGTATATGGTGATAAGCCGGGGTTCTAATTTTACAACGATACGGAGTTGCCGATCCATCAGCAATTAAAGATACTCCGAATTCTCCTTTAGGGGCCTCAACCGCTTTATAACAAAAACCTCGTGGAGTTTTGACCCCTTCGCTATAATTTTTAAAATGATTAATTAAAGATTCCATTGAAGTGTATTTTGAATTTTGATTTAATTTTTTATTTGCGCGAGCATTAAGAAAATCAAAAAAAGAGAAAAAATTTATTTGATTTTTGTTTGTTACGTTTGAAAAAGTGTTTTTATTTGTTATAACCGTTACATTGGTTAAAATTTGAAACACGATGTGCACACTTTCGTACATTTCTCTAATTCTAATAAGAAATCGATCATAACTATCACCTCTTTTACCTAAATAACCTTGAATAGATAAAAATCAATAATGAGCATAAGTTTCCGATTTTAAAAAACGTAAATCTTTTTTAACACCAGCACTTCTAGCAATAGGTCCAGTTAAACCATAAGAAAATACATCATTAAGGCCAACGTTTCCTATATTAACAAGTCGAGATTTTCATATTCTATTGGTTGATAAAACAGAAAAAATTTCTGTTAAAGATTTAAAACAATCACGAGCAAATAAAGAAACATCTAAAAAAAATTGATAATTTAATCCAGTTCAATCAATATCATTAGGACGATAAAAAGCTGCGTGCATTCTAGCTCCAGATACTCGTTCGTAAAATTCCATAATTTTTTCTCGCTCTTCAAAAGCTCAAAAAAGAGGGGCCATATTTCCTACATCTAAAGAGTGTGTTGATATGGCTAAAAGATGATTTAATATTCGAGTTAGTTCATCAAAAAGAACTCTTATTTGTACATATAAAGCGGTGTAAGAGGTTGATTTAAGAAGTTCTTCGATAGCTAAGCAAAAAGCATGTTCCTGAGTCATCATAGATACGTAATCAAGGCGGTCAAAATACGGCAGTGATTTTAAAAAATTTCTACTTTCAATAAGTTTTTCAGTACCTCGGTGAAGAAATCCTACATGAGGATCGGCACGTTCCACAAGTTCACCGTTTAACTGAACTATAAGTCTAAGAACACCGTGAGAAGCCGGGTGTTGGGGTCCAAAATTTAAAATAAAACTTTTTATTTTTCTTTCTGAATATGAATTTTGTAAAAAATTAGGTTGTCAAAAATTGAAAATATTAGATTTCAATATTTATTTATTTTAATTTTCTTATAATAAACAATAAGTCAACATTTTAAATTTTAAAATATGTTAAAATATTAATTTTAGAAATAAATTAGATCTACAATAATAAAAATATTTGTATTTTGAAACGTATTAATTAAAACTCACACTGATTTTGAATTTTAATTAATATGTTTAAATAAAATGAGTTCTGAGAGATTTGATTTTTCTTAATTAATATATTTTCAGTTATACATATTTAAAATACCGTAGCGTGTATCTATAAATGAATATGCGTTTTTTGATTCTAAAGTCGTATTGTTAGTTAAACAAAAAATAGATAATGTTCCGTAATCTACTTCTAGAAAATTAGGAATATCTAAAAATAAGTTTTTATTGGCAAGAATTCATGATGAAAAATTTTTACCTTTTTGTTTATCGTCTTCTAAATAAAAAGAGTGTATTTTTTTTCTAGTTTTATGTCTTAATCTAATTTTTTTTAATAATACTAGATTTACAAATAATTTGTAACTGATGTAATATTTACAACTAATAGTCAGTTGTATACAGTCGTTTTTAAAAATTTGAAAAAGAGGGTTAATTGTTAATCATCCGTTTACAAAAACAAAATTATTTTTTAAGAAAGATAAAGAAATATCGTAATCATTAAAAAATTTGCTCAATAAAAGTATATTAATAAGTTTAAAATCTTCAGTTTTAATGTGTAAAAATTTTATAAATTTTTGATATCTTAATAAATATTTTGTTAATTTTTGTTGATATCGAAAATGCAAATTTCACGTCGAATTCAGTACTTTACGAGATTCACGTCATATGTTCATGTAACCTGGTTTAAATTTAATTTTACGTATGCTAAAATTTAACTCTTGTTCTTTAAATTCTTGCATAGATAATAATTCTTTAAATAAAAATTGATTTTTATTATTTAACAATAATTGTGATATTAGATTAAATTTAGGAAAAGAATTTTCATTTGAATTCGGAAAAATTGTTTGTGAAAATAAAAAAGTTTTATCATCATAAAAGAAAGTTGTGTTTTTTAAATATTTTTTTAAAATGTATCGTTGTGTTTCATTTTTTTCTAAAAATGAGTACATTATTTTTTTATAAAAAAAAGCATAATGGCTATTAAGGTTACTAATTAGAGGTGCCTGTATAAAATAAAAATTACCCAAAAAACCTAAAAACGGAGAACGGGTTCGCGAAAAAAATAAAATTTTGTTCATTGGTGTTTTTGTTCGTTTAATTGTGTTTTCATATTTTATCGAAAATACCTTATTTTTATTGAATTTATTTAATTTTTTAAATATTTTAAAAATTAGATAATATTGTTTTCAAAAAAAGTTTAAATATAAAGGTTTTGCTAAAAAAGTAAATAAATTCGTGCTAATTGTTTGTTTTTTAAAAAAATTAGACGTTTTGATTAAGAAAAAAAAAAAATTTCGTTTTACAATTTTTCTTTTATTTCTTTTCATAGAGTATTTACGATATTTGTAAAAAAATAAAACTAAGAATTTATATTTTTTTTTAATTCATCAGCCCAAATTTATATTTTTTTTTTTTTCAAAATTAAAAAAATAATTTTTTTTGTTTGAAATATTTTTGTAAAATTTTAAAATTTGCATTATTCAAAGAAAATAACGAATGTTTTTTTTTAAAGCTTTTTTAAATAAATGGGGTAATTTTTTAAAATGCTTTAAACGTGATATTTTTTTTTTAAATTTTTTGTTCGTAACATAGCGATTACGGAGTCGTTTAACTTTTAAATCGAATTTTAATGTTGATAAATTAAGCGGCATTTCGTTAGTTACAATCAATTTTGATTCTATTTTTAGTTTTTGAAAAGTTTTATAAGGCATGTGCGGTAAATTTCCAAAAATAAAAAATAAATTAATTTTTTTAGAAAAACAACTAATGTTATTTCTTTGATTTTTAAAAAGTTTTTTATATTTTATTTTTTTAGAAAAATTTATTTTTTTTTTTATATTTTTTTTTACAGCAAAGTGCTGATTTTCTAATTTAAAAAAAAAATCTAATAATGTTCGTGAAATTTTTTTAAAATTTTTAGCAAATTCATTGTTATTTAAAAACAAAAACGGCTTAGAGGTTAGCTTTTTTTTCTCTCAATTAAATTTTGAACGCATGAAAAAAAAAAAACCCAAATTTGATTTATTTTTTTTTTTTTTTGCAATTTGCAGTAAATAAAATAAATTAAAAATTTTATTTTTAACAGTTGTGTTTTTTACAATTTTATTTTTTACAATTTTATTTTT
>QLAH01000473.1_pt1 | contig 20481 bp, 22 predicted proteins | sample 4693081 | NCBI WGS metagenome assembly QLAH01 (sample SAMN09425401, study PRJNA476045) | Lake water metagenome, whole genome shotgun sequencing project.
GCCCCTCCAGGAAGCCGGATGCCACCAATCTCAAGCTCAGAGGGGTCGTCAACACTCATAGCATCAGCTTACCTGAAGAGCTGCAATTGAAACCCCGACTCTTTCATCACCCCCTGAACAGTTACGAACTACCTGGCTGATAACATTCTCAACATTGATGAGGAATATGCTCGCCAGTGCCAGGATCGTTTGATGGCGATTCAGGCGGATATTGATAAAGTTGTGCAGGCAGCGCAAAAGGTAATTTTTGGCGTAGATAGTGATTCCAGTCGCGCCATTGCCAATGCCTTTACGGATTTGTTTGGCTCGTATCAAGATGGCTGGTGGAAAGAGTTGACCATTGCGTTTCAAAATCTGCGCCTTGAATTCGCTCAACAAGCAAAACGGCCCGCCGATGGTCTTCAGGATGGTATTGATGCCGTCTACCAGAACTGCAAGGAAAAGGCTGGGATTCTCTCTATGGAGGATCCAGAGGCGGAGATTCAGGAGCAAATTAAGGCCAGCAACCCCATGAAAGCCTATGGGGACTACCGCGATCAGTTGAGAACGCTGTTGTCGGATCACTTCAGTCAACTCGATGAGGGACTGCAAGCCACCACTGATGCCCTGAAGGAAGAGGTAGCCAAGGTGCTAATGACGGTGGGCCGTTTAGAGACGGTGGCGGATGCTTCCAGCGGTACGGCCTTTATCCATGCTCTGCGGACGATGATTGAGACCCAGTATCCCAACCTTCAGCGGTTGGGGCAGGGGTTGGCCATCGTGGATGACTTTAAGCTGTCCTACAACGGCCTGATTGAACCCCAGATTTATCAACACCTGATTCGGCTGAGCAATATTCAGTTGGATGGGGATGAGGATGTGGATATCACCCTCAAGGTTAGCCCCAATACAACGGCGGAGCTAATCCACACTGCGCTCCAGGTTGATTATGATCGAACGGTGGCTCACATCAAAGCGGCCTTGGAGGAGTTAGTCTATCAGCCCAGCATTGCCGCCTATGCCCGTATCGAGAAGTTCATTGACAACATCATTTACCACAAGGATGCCCAAAAGGACTGGATGAAGTTCTTGCGCCATGTGCAAACCCAAGTTTGGCCAGAGGAAATGGGACGACTAGAGCAAGAAAATATCCGACAACAACGCTGGTTAACCTGTGTGAGTCGGCTGGAAGGGGCTAACCGCAAGGAAACTATCGCCTTCTTGCCGGACTAACGGCACTATTCGCTAGGTCGTTCCATTTTTTCGATTCTCAACATTGTTTTTTGCTGAAGCTACATCATGAGTGAATTACAAGAACTAAACATCATTATGGTTGGCCCTAGGGGCGTAGGGAAAACCAGCTTTCTTGCTGCCATGCACGAAGAGTTTGAGACAACATTTTGGGATGCAGGTCTAAACACTTGGACATCGGAAGAAACAGAAACGCGAATAGCTCTTGAGGATTGCAAAAGGGTACTAAAGAGTATAGGAGATTATCGACTCCAGAAACAAGTAAACCCTACTCCACCAAAGGACATTCCTTGGGAGGATAAGGGTCTAGTATTTGAGATTGGAAGTCGCGGCAAAAAATTTATGCGTGTTCGCTTCACAGACCCATCTGGGGAGTACTTTAAGCCTAAAACAGAAGATAAAAATAAAGACTATGTTAGGGATAAGCTTAATGAATGTGATGCTGTAATTATCCCCGTTGACTCAACTGCACTAATGGAGAAAAAGACCGGAAAGGTAAAAGCTTCTGAGATTGGAGACTGGCATGATGATAAAAATGATCCAAAGCATATTACAAGACTTTTGAAAGATGCTTATGCAAGTCTATCGAGACCTAGGTTGGTTATTTTTGTTCCGATCAAGTGTGAGCCTTATGTGAAAACCGAAAGGGGTGCTCAAGATCTATTGGAGCATGTTCAATTAGGCTATCGTGACTTGATAAACTTCTTCAGAGAAGATGCGCGACAGGACAAAATTGCTGTAGTCATTGCTCCTGTGCAAACCATTGGACACATTGCATTTTCCCATGCTGAAAAGACTACCTTCGATAATGGAGAGGTATATACAAAATTTATCTATAACAAAACCCCTCTAGATGCTCCCTACGAGCCGAAGAATTCTGATCAGCCTCTACGCTACGTATTTCGCTTTCTGCTGAACGTCTTTAATGAAAGTCGTAAGTTGGAGCTAGAGAGAGCTAAGCAAAAACTAAAGCGCTTAGAGCATGAGGCTGGGGCAAAAGCTCAAGAACTTGAGCAGGCTAGGGAGAATCTGTATTCAGCAGAGCAGCGGCTAAAAGAGCGCAGGCGCATGTGGGCACCTTTCAGATTTGTGGCAGACTTCTTTGATGATGTCTACTCGCCTCATGACCAAGCCAAAAGTGAATTTGAGGTAAGGCAAGATAGCTTAAATGTTATCAAGGCTGAAAAATTCGCCATTGGTGGACAAGTAAATGCTACAGAGGAACAGATTCAAGCATTTAATAGTGCGATCATGAAATTTGCCGTTGGTTGCAAGAAGGAGAATGGTTTTGCTATTCTTCAAGGACATGCTAAATGGCTTCCTGACCCTAGCAAAGATAACTAAATCTCTAGACTTTCTATAAGGACATCGACATGATTAGTGATCAGATCGAGGTTTACGTTAGAAGTTCTCCTCTGGGGCCAGAAGGAATTCATTGGCGAAATGTCAGTCTCAGCAAGCCTGAACAACCCAAGGGTACTCCTGACATTCTTATGAAGCAGGTTGTACCAGACAATGATGGCTCGAAAATATCGATTAACTCCGCTATCGATACCGTTAAACCTTGTTTGGTTTTGGCGAAATATAACGGACAGTTACTTTTAGAAGTCACAGGAATAGATGCAACGCCAGATCGCTCGGAAAAACTAGGCCGACGTATCTCTGAAGTGGTGCTTTGGGTTGGAGATGATACTGAAGAAACTGAAACACAACTTCGGCAATTAGCCTATTGTGCTTTATTAGGTCTTTGGAAGTCGGAAAGCAAGTTTAGAGCAGCCATTAGCTCATCCATTAAGTTTGATGGGCTGAATGACTACAAGGTTGAATCCCATGTACTCAATGATATGTATGAATGTCCCGAAAAATATTTTGAATTAGAAGGCGACAGTCTTTCCAGTCATAACTATCTAGAGTCTAATGAATTCAAAACTTCCCAAGATGTTATTCAACTAGCAACTCAATTGCGAGACAAATCATTTGACGATATGGAAACTGCTGTCGTTATTTCAGAAATCAAGCAAACTGAAAGTGAAAGATGGCTTAACCATCGGGGTAATGTAGCTAAGCAACTAGAAGTTGCTCCAGTTACCTCTCCCATCGTTTCATCAACAGAACCAGTAATGGCCTCGTCAGGAGATGCAACTGTAAAAAAGCCGCAGGGGAAAGCTTATGTACTGAAGTTCCGAAGTCGTCTAATAGTGCTAGTAATAGCGCTGGTCTTACTCCTGTTAACGTTCTTAGTGCTGAGCAATCAGTATCTATTCAAGACCGGAGACATAGATCAGCCTATCCCAGTTCTAGAAGCCCTACCAATGCAATAGAGCGAGAGTGGGATGATTTCAATCAAACAGTAGCTTCACTCTTGCATACTTTTCAACTGAATATCATCGCCCCATTAGTGAACGGCCAATTAAAAAATATAAGACAACAAACCTCAAAAATAAATCAAGCAGCCAAAGTGCTCAAAGCCTGGTTGCTTTTAAGGCAGGAGAACTGTGATCCTGATAATATAAGAATCATGCGTGAAGCCATATTGCTTATAGGTAGGAAAGAAGAAATACTGCAAGATACTTTAGACAGTGCCCAAGATATTTATCGAAATAGAATAGGAGTTTCTTCTCCATTCTCTGATTTGCAGCCTTCCGATTTTATTTCCGACGAAGCTAAGCAATTTTTAGTTATCTTGATGGCATTTGTTGAGAACCTTGAAAGCCCTAATGATTCAAAAGCAAGATCCATGAGTAATGAATTATCTAAGGTAAAAAACGAAATTGCCGCGCATATAGATCGTATAAACCAGATTCAGACATTTGACTGGAATGATTGATAGTTATTTCTATTTTTCTCTAGGACTAATTTTAATCTGATTCTTGCATTCCTTTTGAGAGGCGAAGCTTGAGATATGCAAATCACCATCGACTTACCCGATAGCCTTCAGAGGCAAAAACTTTACCAGTCAGCAATATTTTCCCTAATACTACCGAAGTCAAGATCATTGAGCGGGTTGACCGTTATTATGAGAATCCCTCAGGCTCAGGCCAATAGTCGATAAATTGTCCGTTTTTCCTTCATCAAGGTAACTCCATGACTAATCTAACTATCTCACTCCCAGAGGCTTTAGCGGCTTACCTCAAAGAGCAACTTGCATCCGGCCAATACAACACCGCCAACGACTACATTCAAGCCCTCATTCAACAAGACAAATCCCGCAAAGACCACCTCGAACCCCTCATTCTCGAAGGGCTTAACTCCGGCGAACCCACACCAATGACCACCAGCGATTGGGAGTCCATCCGCGCCGCTGTTCATCAAAACCAAAGCGATCAATCCCACAATGGCTAACCTGACCAAACGCCCCATCGTCATTCAAGATCTGATCGCCCATGCCACCTACATCAGTCTTGATAACCTTGATGCAGGTGATCGCTTTCTCTATGCTGCCGAGGCAACCTTTAAACGCATTGCCGCACTTCCTGAAATTGGTAGACGCAGTGGTTTCACAGCTTCAAGGCTGGCTCAAATACGCCAATACCCTATCAAAGACTTCAGCAAGTACCTCATCTTTTATCAAATTCACCCTGATAACGTAGAAATTATCCGAGTCCTTCACGGTGCCCAAAATCTAGAATTTATCCTTGACCAAGAGCCAACCCCATGACAGAAGTCTCAAAATACAACTTCCCCAAAGCCGAAAAAGTACAAATCTTCGAGCAGGTCGATACCTACATCGAGGCCCAGCATAACTACACCACCGATCCATCGGTGCAAGCCGCCATCATGGATCTAAAAGCTCTGGTTACTCACCTCCAAAGCCAGCACCCCACCATCGCCAACGAATCCGAAGCCCTCGCAATTATTGACGCAGAATTTACCGAAATCCAGCACAGCAATCGCAGATTCAAATCTGAAGTGCAACACTCTGTCTCAGAGCCGCTGTCAGCCTTCGCGGTCATGACCACAACCAGGAACACGGTAAAGCGCAGCACAGCAGGCTATAGGTCTCCTTCATAGGCTTAGTCTTAGATCCATGGCTGCAAGCGGGTTTGAGCAGGTGTTGCACTTCAACCTTGAATTGGCCAATTCCTCCAAGTGGGCCAACCTGCGCCAACAACTGCTCAATCCCGAACGTCATCTCCAAGCCACCAAAGCCACCCTCATCGAAATTGCCCAGCACTACCTAGAAGAAAGCATCTGGGGAAAAGCAACCATCACCTACCTTGACACCTTAAGCCAACCCCCTGAAACAGGAGCCTAAACGATGCAAATCACCATCGACTGACCTGATGGCCTTCAAGTTTTTGAAGAAATAAAAAATCTTCATCAGCCAGACTAAACATCATGCACCCAAATCATAAGGAGTTTAGGCAGTGATTAAAACACATCAGTTTACGGCTGTTATCGAACGAGAAGAAGAAGGTTACGTTTCCCTCTGTCCTGAGCTAGACATTGCCAGTCAGGGCGATACCGTAGAAGAAGCGCGAACTAACCTAATCGAGGCCATCGAGCTTTTCTTTGAAGTTGCTGATCCTTCAGAAATTGCCCATCGTCTCAAATCCGAAGTCTTTATTACCCGACTGGAGGTTAGCATTGGGCAAGTTTAGAACCTTTTCGGGAAGCGAAATATGCAAGCTTCTAGAACAACATGGATTCCAGAACGTGCGACAACGGGGAAGCCACATTGTGATGCAAAAACGTGTAGCAGAGACAACAATCACCGTTCCTGTCCCCAATCACAAAGCCTTAAAAATAGGAACGCTACAATCTATTATTCGGCAGTCGCAACTACCTCGGTCACTGTTTGAAGTCTGAATCGTGAGACTTGGAGCCTAAACCATGCAAATCACCATCGACTTACCTGATAACCTAGCCCTCACAGAACCAGACCTGCGCCGAGAAGTTGCGATTGCGCTTTTTCAGCAAAAGATCCTGCTCATCGAGCAAGTGGCCCAAGTCATTGCCATGGATGTAGACGATTTCTACCAAATTCTGGTTCATCGCGGCATCCTCACTCCTCCAACCGATCCCGACGATGATCCCGATGAACTCATCCTTGCCCACTTGCGGATCTCTCTACAACAAGCCGAAGCAGGCGACTTAAAGCCCATCTCTGAACTCTGGGATGGCCTTGATGACTGATGCTCCATCTATCCAAATCTTATTCACTCCCGATTTTCAAGGGCAACTTCGCAAGTTAGCCAAACGGTATCGCAATATTCGGGCTGATCTGCAACCACTGTTTGATGACCTTGAAAGTGGTAACTGTCCTGGCGATCAAATTCCTGGCACGACCTACACCGTTTTCAAAGTCCGCGTCAAAAACAGCGACATTCAAAAAGGAAAAAGTCCAGGCTATAGGGTCATTTATCAGTTGCGAGAAAAAATCTGCATTCTCCTTGTCTCGCAGATTCAAATCTGAAGTGCAACACTCTGTCTCAGAGCCGCTGTCAGCCTTCGCGGTCATGACCACAACCAGGAACATGGTAAAGCGCAGCACAGCAGGCTATAGGTCTCCTTCATAGGCTTAGTCTTAGATCCATGGCTGCAAGCGGATTTGAGCAGGTGTTGCACTTCAACCTTGAATTGGCCAATTAAATCCAGTTTTCAACGCAAACTTGAGATAGCCTAAAGCCCCAATTTCTTGAAGAAGTTGGGGCTTTAAGGCATTTAAGGTAAGCTTTATCTAGCGGCCAAAGCCCTTGCCGCGGCTAGCGGTAGGCATACAAAGGCAGTGGTTGAGCTGTTCGCGCAGGGCATCATGATCGAGGTTTTGGCCGATGAGGACGAGCTGATTTTTGGGTGCGCCTTTCCAATCGTCATCATCTAGGGAAAAGCGTTTGCCGCTGAGGTGGAAGATGTGACGTTTGGGGCTTTCATCGAACCAGAGAATACCCTTGGCCCGAAAGACTGCCTCGGGCAGTTGGTTATCTAGAAAATACTGAAATTTGCGAATGGCAAAGGGGCGGTCACTGGCGAACGATAGGGACGTGAACCCATCAATGGCTAGGTGATCGGAATGGTGATGCCCGTGGTCGTCGCTATGATCGTGGCCGTGGTCATGCTCACAGTGACCATGGTCGTGGTCGCAATGGCTGTGGTCGTGATGATCGTGGCTATGATCGTGGTCATGGTGATCGTGGCCATCGCCCTCGCTGGGGGCAAAGTATTTATCGGTTTCAAACAGGCCAACGCTCAGGATCAGCGGCAGTGGTACCTGGGAATTCACGGTGCGTAGAATTCGTGCGCCTTCTTTAACGTCGCGGATCTTGACCTCTAGCAAATCTAAATCTGCTTCATCCACTAGGTCGGCTTTATTAAGCAGAATGATGTCGCCGTAGGCAATTTGGTTGTGGGCCGCCTGACTGTTAAATAAATCTAGGCTGTAGTTTTCGGCATCTACCACCGTCACGATGGAATCTAGGCGGGTCAAATCTCGCAGTTCTGTACCCAGAAAGGTCAGGGCAATGGGTAGAGGGTCGGCTAACCCCGTCGTTTCTACGACTAGATAATCAATTTTGTCCTGACGTTCTAGCACCTTATACACCGCTTCCATCAGGTCGTTATTGATGGTGCAGCAGATGCAGCCATTGCTGAGTTCCACCATGGTGTCGTCGCCTGTGCCAGCGGTGATCAACAGATCGTTATCGATGCCGATCTCCCCAAATTCATTCACCAAAACGGCAATTTTTAAGCCCTCTTGGTTCGACAAAATATGATTCAGCAGAGTAGTTTTGCCACTGCCGAGAAAACCCGTGATGATGGTAACAGGAAGCCCATGCTTAGTGTCATCCATAGCAGAGGCAGGCTGGGGAGGCGCAACGGTAGACATGGCGAATTGCACAAGGGAGAACAATCTCCATACTAGCGATCAATGCCGGGGAATGTTCACTCGCTCTGGTGGATTGTCCAAGATGGAGATTGGCTAGGGCTTCTATCGATCCGATGGATGTGCCTTCCTAGGTTATACGGCTGGGAGATTTCCGCTATCCGCCGAGCGTAGTCGAGTGGCGGTGTAAGATAGCAGAGGTTATCGCTTCTCTATCCTATGCTTACCATTGCCCTGCCTAAGGGAGCCCTCCTCGGCGACAGCATTCACCTTTTTCAGCAGGTCGGCCTCGATTTCAGCCTATTCCAAGACAAGGCCAACCGCCAGTTGCAAATCCTCGATCCCACCGGACGAGCGAGGGCGTTGCTGGTGCGAGCCCAGGATGTTCCGGTCTATGTGGAATATGGTCAGGCACAGTTGGGCATTGTGGGCTATGACGTGCTGTGCGAAAAACAGCCCGCCGTCGCGAATCTTGCCGATTTAGGCTTTGGCGGTTGTCGGCTGTCGGTGGCGGTTAAGGCCGATAGTCCCTACCGTTCGGCCCTAGACATTCCGGCCCATAGCCGCATTGCCTCTAAGTTTGTCCACTGCGCCCAAGACTATTTCCAAGGCCTTGATTTACCCGTGGATATTGTGCCCCTATCGGGGTCGGTGGAGCTTGGCCCGATTACCGGCATGTCTGAGGCCATCGTAGATCTCGTTTCTACGGGCAAGACCCTGCGGGAAAACAACCTGGTGGAACTCGAGGTGCTTTACCACAGCACCGCCCGCCTCATCGCCCACCCCCTCAGCTATCGGGTAAATCCCTACGGGCTGGGCGATCTCATTACCCAAATTCGTGGGCAGATGATGACTCCCCTTGGCTAAGGACGGGCTAGACCAAGCTATTCGTCGTCGCGATAGCGGACGATAACTTGACCTTCACTGATGTCGAGGATTTCACCGCCGAGGGCCTGAATGCGTTCGATGGCAATGCGGCGGACTTGATCGTCAACCGCGAGGTTGATGACCTGAAGCCAGGCATTAATTTGGGCGGCTTTACTGGCGCTGTTCTCCGCGAGAAAAGCGGCTGTTTGACGGGATGCCTGGGCCACCGAAGCGGCTTCTGGTTCATCGGATACATCGGCCCAGTCAGCCGCCATTTCAAAGGACTGGCGAGCCGCTTCGCCATCGCCCAAAAACAGCAGTTGGTCGATGCCCAGGTAGCGCCAAACCCGATACCCGCCTGGGGGTAGCGTGGGGGTCATGGGTGCTAGGCCGCGTTCCATCATCTCCACGGCGCGATCGGGCTGGCCCGCAAACATGGAGGTGCTGGCGGAGAGGAAGATGTAGGGAGCCACAAAAAAGGGATCTTTGTCTACAATCACCTCAAAAAATTCGGGGCTGACGGTATAGCCCACCTCTAGGCGGGCATCGAGGTTGCCGAAGTACTGCAAAAAGTTCAGGAAAGTCCAGTTGGCGATCATGTTGTCATAGCCAAAACTGGGCATCCGGCGCAGCAGGGAGAGGCGTAGGCGATCCTGTTGCTCTTGGAGGCGGAGTTGTTCTGGATCTGGGGTGGCGCTAGCGAGGGACTGAAGGGCTTGAAAGCGTTGCCACTGAAACCCTGCGATGGCCACCCCTAACAGGGCCATCAGCCCCGCCGTCATGAAGGCGGATCGGAGGGAGGTGGGGCGAGAAGAATTTGAGTTTGCCATGGGTGAAGCCAGGAGGGCTAGAGGCTTGCGATGCCTGGGGAGGGAGGGCGATGATCGTCGCGGAGCAAGGCCCTCACCCCCCTAAGATGGGCTAGGAAGCGGTGTCGTCGTCAGCCTTGACCGTGGGAATGAAGTCGGGCTTGTCTTTGTTTTCCCAACCCGGAGGGCGTTTGGAGTTATACCAGGCGATGGAACCAATCGTGACGGCAGCAATAAAGCCCACCACATAAACCAGCACAAAGGATGACGGAAGGCCGCTGCTAGCAGCCACGCCAAGGAGAGAAACCATGGATGATGTACTCCAAAATACAGGGGAGGGTATCCCAAATTATAGATGACGGCCTTGGTTATGACGGGCGATCTAGCTCACTTTGGGCGACAGGGCAGCCTTAGGATAGGCAATACGCTTGTGGTTGTACTGCTGCCACACCTGCACAAAAATATCGGCAATGACGGTCAGGTGCTCGCGGGTGAGGCCAGATTCCACCAGTTGATTCTCCTTCCAACGGGTGCGCAAAATTCGGTTCACCATGGCTAGGGCTTCGTCGGAGGTGGCCTCGGTGAGGGAACGCAGGGCCGCTTCGCAGGAATCTGCCAGCATGACAATGCCCGTTTCGGGGGATTGGGGAATGGGGCCATCGTAGCGAAAATCGGCCTCTTTCACGGTGATACTCGGATCCTGCTGGGCCATTTCCTGGGCTTGGTGGTGGAAGTAACTGATGAGCATGGTGCCCTGGTGTTCTGGTATAAAGGCCTGGAGCGCTTTGGGCAGTCGGCATTTGCGGGCCATCGCCAGTCCCTCGCTGACGTGGCGCTTAATAATGGTGGCGCTCAACCAGGGATCGTTGAGCTGATCGTGCTTGTTGGGGCCACCCATCTGGTTTTCGATGAAGCCCAAGGGATCATGCATTTTGCCAATGTCGTGGTAGAGGGTGCCCGCCCGCACCAGTTCCACATTGCAGCCCAGGGCACGGGCCGCCGCCTCGGCTAGGCTGGCCACAAACAGGGTGTGCTGGAAGGTGCCGGGGGCCTCTGAGGCCAGTCGCTTGAGCAACGGTCGGTTAGGATTCGAGAGTTCAGCGAGGCGAATGGGGGTAATCAGATCGAACCCATGCTCTAGATAGGGACTCAGCCCAAGGGCGGCAATGCTAGAGAAGACGCCATACATGCCCTGTATAACGGCTCCCATCAAAATCCCTGACCAGGCCGACAGCAGCGACACCGGATTGACGATCACCGTCAGCAGCAGATAAACCCCTCCCTGGGCCAGTCCTGCCCCAGCCCCCAGCAGGGCCATTTCTTCCCGTGACCGCATTCGTCCGGCCATCAGGCTGCAAATCAACGCCCCGGTGGCCCCAGCCAGCCAGGGTATCCCGCTCACCGTAGCACCGATGGGCAACAGGATGGCCACCAGCCCTACTAGGCTGCTCCCCAGTACCGGGCCATAGACATTACCCGCCAAAAGACCAATGGCCGGCAAGCCATAGGCCGCGACCCCTAAGGTTTTGAGAATGCCTGCGCTAACCACCATGGCCGCCAGCAGAATGTAGTCCTGCTGGCGCAAATGCTGGGAACTCCAGCGCTCGATTAGCAGAAAAACACCAATGCCGCCCCCCACTAGGCTACCAAACAGGCCCAATCCCCAGGCATTGAAGCGTCGCCGACTGAGGTTGAAGTGGTCGAGCAGCACAAAGTGGCTCTGGGTAATGCTCTCACCCGCCGCCACAATCGCCTCACCCTGACGGATTTCTACTATCACGGGCTTCACTGCTTCTGCCGCCATATCGGCCTTCAGGCGGGTTTGGTCGGGATCTTCAATCAGATTGGGCTGTAGGCTCACTTGCAGCAGTTGGCTAGCAATTTCTTCCCCTGGGCGAGGAACGGTGCCCTCAATCTGTATTTGGATGGCTCGATACAACACCTCCGGCGACAGCCCTGGCACAATGCCCTGGGCCAGCATGCGGTCGGCGACCCGCTGAACACCGACTTGGGTCTCGGCCCAATGATCGGCGCTGAGGTCAAGCACGGTGGGGGTATAGGTTAACCCTTCCCCTGGGTTGCCCAGGAAGGCCAGATTCGCCTGGGCTTGCTGGTAGCTCTGACGGGCCTGTTCTACGTCGCTGAGTAAATCGTTAAACTCCTGCACCGAAGACCGTTGGGCATAGCTCCAGAGTTCTCGGATCGACTGTTGCTGGTAGGGCGTGAGGGTTTGTCCTTGGGTGAGGCTATTCAAACTTAGGCTCCTCAGCAAAACGGGATCGGCGTCACCTTCCGCTAGGGGCGCAACCAAACTGCGCAGCTTGAGCCAAGTGGCATCGTTGGAGCGCCGCAGATACCCTTGCACCTGGGTGGAGAGAACATCCGTCGATACAAAGGGCAGTGGCCCCGCTTCCCGGTGCAGGGTAGCCATCTGAGCCGTTAGGTGATTGAGGGTTCGGAGGATGGTATCGGTGGTGGCTGAATCCACCTTGAGCACACGCAGAGCCCCATTCCGCGCATCTCGCCGCCGCTCCTCGGTCGTTTGTTTGTCTTCTACCGAGGCATCGGCGGGGGCATAGATGGTTTCTGGGGCCACGCTGTCTACTTGCAGGCTGGGCTGGTTGTAAAAACGTTGCCCTAGGATGGTCGTCAGCCCTACCGTGGTGATGAGGATGGCTAACCGGGGATGGCGAATATCGCGGTACCGTTTTGTCGTGCGGCAGGGCAAGGGTTGTCTGGTTCCCTCGGGCCGATCCGACCGCCCCTGGCGGTGCCCTAAAGCGGGCCGGAGCCGCCGCAACCGAGATCCCCAGAACGACCTCGGCCACCTCTCGGCCCTTGCTTCAGGCGCTGCCGATACCCATCTCTCGAGATCGGCGATAAGTTTCTTAAGCGCTCTCATAGGCTAGGTTGGTGTAGCGATCAGGCGCAGCAAGCCAGTCGGACGATAACCTTGGCGAGAGCTTGGCCTACTAGCCATGCCTTGGCCCCCTCAGGATCTCCTGCCATTATAGGGGGTTCATCCGCAGACCAGATGGCCGCCCTGCCACTGACCATGGATAGTATCGGCCAAGTGATCGATGTCATCCGCCGTATACCCCTGCCAGCAAGGCGCTAAGCGATTCCCATAGTGAGCCATTCCAGCGTAGGGTAGCCCCCCAGCCCCGGCCTGCAAACTAGAGAGGAGGCCGACCAAGGTCAGGGTGACGGAGGGCCATCCCCAGCGCTGGGCTAGGGTCAGGGCTGGCCAACATTGGCCCGGCAGCGACGCCACCAGGGCCACCAGATCGGCCCATTGAGGACAGGGCACCGGGGTTGGAGAGGCTCCGAGGGCGCTGTTCAACTCCGGTGTACTGCTTACGTTCCTCTGTCCTAAGACGTGAAAATACTGATCTAAGTTGCCTAAGGTCGATGGCGACCATCCTAACCCTTCGCCCCAGGCTTGAATCACCGTGCGACGATGGCCGTAGGGGTTGGCATTCATTAACAAAACTGGCGTGGCTATGATCAGTGCCCCCCACTCAGCCTCCTCATCGGTGGCCCAAGCTACCTCCGCCATCGCCTGATGCCACCGGTTCGGCTCCACAACATGCCCCGCTGCACAGGTCTCGGCCACAGCTAGAAAAGCCCGAGGCCAGTCTGCTCCTCCCGGATGCCCCAGGCGTGCCCAGGTGTCGGTGATCGCCACCATCCGCAATAGGGGGCGAAAGCCTAGGGGCCAATCCCCTGGCGCTACGCCTGGCGTTACGGCTCCTCGTGTTGCGGCTGACTGAACCAAGCGATGGCGTTCTCTGCCCCGGTGCTGCATCACAGTGGCTACCCTAGCAACTCAATGCGTATCTCAATCCCTTTAGCATACCCCTACGCCGAGGGAAGGGACGGTCTATAATGGCTGTCGATTCATCCCCCCGGCAGATCGCCTAGCCCCCCGTGGGTTGCCGCGCTGTCCCTCGCCGCCTTCCCGGAGCCACGCCCATGCTACATTCCCATCCATGGTCATCCTGCCAGAGTCGAGCTGGACTTCCTTCTCTAGGGCTTTCGATGCTGATGGCGGCAGTCCTGGGGCTGGGGGGCCATGCCATTGCTCAACAACCTGCCCCCAATGCCCCCGCTACCCCGGCTAACCCTACCATCAGCGGCGGGCGAATTGTGCGGCCCACCCTGCGCCTAGGTAGCCAAGGGGAATCGGTGCGTGAACTTCAGTCGATGCTCGTGCTGCTGGGCTACTACGCGGGGCCAGTTTCCGGCGTTTATCAAGAAGACACCCAACTGGCGGTACAGCGCTTCCAACAATCTGCCGCCATTACCGCCGATGGCATTGTGGGGCCAGCCACCTGGAGCAAGCTGCTACCCGCCCCCGCCGCCGAAACCACTCCCCCTGGCCAAACTGTAGCCACCACCACGCCCGCCACCAATCCACCCACTGCGAATCCGGCCCCCAACCCATCCCCAACGACGCCACCCGCCACGACGCCACCCGCCACGAATTCCCCATCCACTAGCCCACCGGCTACCACCACGCCCCCAGCCAGCACCTCCGCCAGCATGCCCATTTTGCGCCCCGGCATGGAAGGAGATGCGGTGCGCTTTTTGCAACAACGGCTAACGGCCAAGCGAGTCTACAACGGCCCCATTAGCGGCGTATTTGGCCCCCAAACCGAGGCGGCGGTGCGGCAGCTTCAGCAAGCCAATAACCTGGCCGTAGATGGCATCGTTGGCCCTGCCACCTGGGGGGCTTTGAATTAGCCTGGTCATCCCTAGGGCCGGTCATCGATTAAGGGAGAACGTGATGAACGAGAAAATAAGGAAGTCATCATCTACCTCCGCATTCACCTATGGCAGCTCAATGCGATCCCGTTACCGTCGCTGGGCCAAAACGGGGAGCGAGAAGCGCTGGGGCCAAGGGGAAGGCCAACGCCCAGGGCTTGACACTTCCCCGCTTTAAGAGCGTCAAGGGAAAGCCTGCCGCTACAGGGTCAGCGATTGCGGATTGTTTTCAATCACATCGGCCAGATCCTTGAGGAAGGCGGCGGCATCGGCTCCGTAGATAATCCGGTGGTCGCAGGTGATGTTGACGCGCATTTGGCGCTTCACGCCCATCATGCCGTCGGCGGTGGCGACCACGGTGGGCTTAGCGGCCCCAATGGCGAGGATAGAACCTTGGCCGGGGGGCAGAATGGCATCAAAGCTATCCACCCCAAACATGCCCAGGTTGGAGAGGGTGAAGGTGCCGGAGGTGTATTCTTCGGGCTTGAGCTGCTTGACACGGGAGCGCTCTACTAAGTCGCGCCAGGTGCGGGAGAGGGAGTAGATATCCTGCTGATCGGCGTTTTGCAGCACGGGGGTAATCAGGCCACCGCCCTCCATGGCCACCGCCACCGCCACGTTGATGTTAGTGCGATGCTGGGTGCCTTGGTCGGTGTAGGCGGCGTTGAGAATGGGGTGCTTCTTCAGCGCCACGGCGACGGCCTTGGCCAGCAGCCCGGTCATGGTGACGCCCTTAGACTTGATTTGCTTGTAGAGGGCATCCAGGGCATCGGTGGTGATGGTGTAGCTGACGTGGAAGATGGGCACGGTCAGGCTGGCGTTCATGTTGCGCACCACCGACTGTTGCAGGGTGCTGAAGGGCACCAACTGACCAGAGGCCACGGGAGCCGCACTGGGGGCCGGAGTCGGGGCCACCACAGGTAAAGCAGGAGCCGCCGGAGTGGTGACGAGAGCCGTGACGGCAGGGCCAGCGGGCGTTGGAGTCTTGCCAGCGGCTAGTTCTACATCCTGGGCCACAATGCGACCGTGGGGGCCGCTGCCTTGCAGGGTTGCCAGGTCTACCTTCAAGTCCTTCGCGAGCTTGCGGGCGCGGGGAGAAATCACCACCCGACCACTGCGGGGGCTGGCGGCGGCACCATTCTGGGCTGGAGCCGCAACGGGAGCCTCAGCAACGGCGGTTGCCGCAGGGGCTGGGGTCGGCGCTGCACCACCCCCCATAGCCCCCGCCTTAGCGGCAGCTTGTTGCTTGGCGGCTTCCACTTCAGCTTCGGTTTCGGCTAGCAGGGCAATGGCTTCACCTACAGGGGCGGTGCCACCCGCTTCTACCACGATGGCGGCGAGGATGCCTTCATGGAAAGATTCCACATCCATATCGGCCTTGTCGGATTCAACGATCACCACCGTTTCACCCTTTTCCACCTTGTCACCAGGAGCCTTAACCCAGGAGACAATTTTGCCTTCGGTCATGGTGGAACTGAGGGCGGGCATGAAGACTTCGCGAATCATTGGGGTGACTTCCGAGACAGCGCTAAAACAACAGAGTGGCCGCAAGACCGACTATTTATTCTATCCCTAAGCGGATTCCAACCCCAAAAATCTCTTGCGAGTGGGAAGTGGGGAGTCGGGAGTCGGGAGTCGGGAATGGGGAGTCGAGAGTCGGGGGCAAGCGAGGGAGTTGGGAATGGAGAGTGGGGAGTCGGGAGTTGTGCTAGGTTTCCACAGAGAATCATCCAGGGGGGATGCGGATGTTTCAGGCGACTCGTCAGCGGTTGGCGCTTTGGTATACGGCGGTAACGGCGGTGCTGCTGCTGTTGTTTGCCAGTGGCTTCTATCTTTATGTACGCACAACCCTGGTGGAACGGGTGGATGACACCCTCAACCATGTGGTGGAAATTGTGGAGCGGTCGCTGGTGATTGAGCCCAGTCCCAACCAGATTCCGCCCTCGCCGACTCGTCTGGTGCCTGCGCCCAGCCTTCAGGTGAATGTGGAGGCCAGTTTCCGCGACAATGCCCGTACGGTAGAAGACGATCATATCGATCTGGAATGGTTCAGCCCCGCTGGGTTGCTGCTGTGGTCTACCCTGTCGGATACGCTGCCGGTGCCGCTCCATGTGAATCCAGCCGGGGAAACGGTGCGGGCCTCCTCAGACTCGGTGCTGCGGCAAATTACCGAGCGGGTGGAGGTCGAGGGCCAAGTGTTGGGCTATCTGCGAGTCAGCCATCCCTGGTTTGAGGTCACCAAGCCCAGCCGACGGTTGATTTTAGACTTGGCCCTTGGCACTAGCCTCATGGTGGGAGCCGTAGCGGCCATTGGCTGGCTGTTGTCGGGCATTGCCATCGCCCCCGTGCGCGACTCTTACCAACAGCTCAAACAATTTACGGCGGATGCCTCCCACGAACTGCGCAACCCCATTGCGGTGATTCAAACCAATGCCCAGGTCGCCCTGTCTGACCCCGATCCCGACATCGCCACCCAGCAAAAACAGTTCCAGGTGATTGAACGTCTCACCCGACGCCTGGGGCGATTGGTGGATGATCTGCTGTTTTTAGCCCGTCAGGAAAGTGGGTTGATTACCTTCACCCCGTCGTCCATTGGCCTAGAAGGGCTGCTAGGGGATGTGGTGGAGGAACAGCAGGTGATGGCCACCGAAAAGCAGATTGACCTGGTTTATCAGTCGGCCTATCGGGCAACTGCCACGGAACCAGAGCCCCGATCTGGCCAGAGACCCGCCCAAACGGCCCCCCTCGGTCAACCTACAGCCCTGATGATGGGTGGCGATGCCAGCCAGCTCACCCGATTGTTCACTAACTTAATCAGCAATGCCGTGCAATACACCCCCGCCGGAGGCCGCGTGACCGTACAGGCCAAGTCCATCAAGCAGCAGGGGCAAGCTTGGATCCAGATTACCGTGCAGGATACCGGGATTGGCATGGATGGCGAGGCCCTCTCCCGTGTGTTTGACCGCTTTTATCGGGCCGATCCCGCCCGTCTGCGCAGCGGCGAACAGGGCACCGGACTGGGCCTCGCCATCGCTAAGGTGATTGTCGAAACCCACCGAGGCCACATCCATATCGACAGCCAGCCCAGCCAAGGCACCACCGTCACCGTGCTGCTGCCCCGTCTGCGGCCAACCTAGGGCAAGCCTCGTCGCCCCTAGCAATGGTTAGGAAGCCGATTCCCCGATCACCGCGAAGACCATCGAGGTGGGGAGCGTGCCCACGGTTGCCTATAATCAAGGTTTGTGAAGTTTGCCCTCTGTCCCAACCATCCCGACGCCAACCATGTCCTCCGACGCCAATCGCTCTGGCCAAAGCGCCTCCAGCCTAGAAGAAATCCGCGCCGCCCGTCTGCAAAAGGTAGAAGACCTGAAGCAGGTGGGTCAAAATCCCTTTGCCTATCGTTGGGATGTCTCCCACCAAACCGCCCAGCTTCAGGAGAAGTATGCCGAACTGGCCGCCGGGGAAGAGGTCGAGGACACGGTTTCCATTGCGGGGCGGATTTTGGCGCGGCGGGTGTTTGGCAAGCTGGCCTTCTTTGGCTTGCAGGACGAGTCGGGCACGATTCAGCTTTATCTCGACAAAACCACCATCCAAGAGCACATGGGGGCCGAGGATGAAAAGGCTTTTGAGCATTTAAAGCAGCTCACCGACGTGGGCGACATCATCGGCGTCACGGGCACCATCAAGCGCACGGATAAGGGCGAGCTTTCCATTAAGGTGCAGCGCTACGCCATGCTCACCAAGGCGCTGTTGCCCCTGCCCGACAAGTGGCACGGTTTGACCGACGTGGCCAAGCGCTACCGTCAGCGCTATGTGGATTTGATTGTCAACCCCACCGTGCGCGATACCTTCCGCAAGCGGGCGCTGATTACGACCGGAATTCGCCGCTATTTAGAGGATCGGGGCTTTTTGGAAATCGAAACCCCGGTGCTGCAAAGCGAGGCAGGGGGGGCGGAGGCACGGCCCTTCATCACCTACCACAACACCCTGGAGATGGATCTGTACCTGCGCATTGCCACGGAGCTACACCTGAAGCGCTTGGTGGTAGGTGGCTTTGAAAAGGTGTTTGAAATTGGCCGCATCTTCCGCAACGAGGGCGTTTCTACCCGCCACAACCCCGAATTTACCAGCGTGGAATTCTACCAAGCCTACGCCGACTACCACGACTTTATGGATCTCACCGAGGATCTGGTGGCGACCCTGGCCAAGGACATTTTGGGGACAACTCAGATTACCTACCAAGGCGTAGATATTGACCTCACGCCCCCTTGGAAGCGGATTTCCATGCACGACCTTGTCAAAGAGCACACGGGGCTGGATTTCCATGCTTTTTCGACCCTAGAGGAAGCCAAGGCGGCTGTAAAACCCCTCAACCTGCACGGGGTGGAGGACTGCGACTCCATCGGTAAGCTACTCAATGAAGTGTTTGAGCAGAAAATCGAAGAAACCCTGATTCAGCCGACGTTTTTGATCGATCACCCCGTCGAAATTTCGCCTCTCTCCAAGCCCCACCGCAGCAAACCGGGCGTGGTAGAACGCTTCGAGCTGTTCGTGGCTGGCCGAGAAACCGCCAACGGCTTCTCGGAGTTGACCGACCCCATTGACCAGCGCCACCGCTTCGAGCTACAAGCCGCCCGCAAGGCCGCCGGAGACGTGGAGGCCACCGGGGTAGACGAGGACTTCCTCACCGCCCTAGAACACGGAATGCCTCCCACCTGCGGCGAAGGAATCGGCATCGACCGTCTGGTGATGCTGCTTACCGACAGCGCCAGCATCCGCGATGTGATCGCCTTCCCCCTGCTGAAGCCCGAAAAGGGCGAGGAATCTGGGGCGGAGTAATTCCCAGGTCAGGAATTCCCATTCAGCGGCCCCGGCCCGTGGCTGAGTGGTCGCCCTTGCCCGTCATCCCAAATCCCAGTCGCTGCTCCCCGACTCAAACGCTGATCCCGATCAGGCTGAGCTTGTCGAAGCCTCAATTCGTTTAGGGGGGCTATTGGGATTTGGTTATCCTTGTCGCCATCCTATTGTCATGGCCCCATTACCCATAACCACCCCGGTACAAACGGCTCCTACGGCGGAGTTTGTCTATACGCCCCCGGCCTCGCTGCATGGGGCGCGGCGCATTGTAGTCAAGCCTAACCTGGGCTATCCGGTCGGGCCTCCGGTAACGGTCAGCATGGCGGTGCTAGGTCGAGTGCTAGAAGGCTTGCGTCACCATAACCCCCAGGCCGAAATCCTGATTGTGGAAGGGGTTTGCTCTAAGGTGCCCTTTGAGACCATCATGGCCAAAAACGGGGTTCATGCCCTGCTGGATGAGGGAATGCGCCTGCTGGATGCCGATCAGTTGGACTGTGTAGAGTATCCCAACCCGTCCCCCAATCCGGTGCGGTTCAAGACCCTGTGGGCACCAAAACTGCTGCAAGAGGTGGATGGCTGCATTTCCGTAAGCGCCTTCAAACGCACCCAGCTAAAGGGCGAAGCGCTGATTTCGGCTTCCCTGAAAAACCTCTATGGTCTCTTCCCTAGGGCGAAATACAAGGCTCGCAGCCCCAGCTCGCGGGGGCAACTGCATCGCCCCTCGGTGCCCTTGGTGCTTCAGGATGTGTACGGCACCCTGGGCCACTTTTTCCATGGCGGCGTGGTGGACTGTACCCAAAAATTCGTCAGCCGCGACTGGCAACCCGACCGAGGCGATGGTATTCCCATTGGTCAGGTGATTTGGGGTGACGACCTGCTGGCCGTAGACAAAACCGCCTGCGCCATGGCCGACGAAGCTACCCCTAGCTACGTTACAGCCTTGGAAAACCTGGGGGTGGCTGAGGAAAACTGATCTGCTACACAACCGCACTCAGCAGCTTGAGATATACCGTTGCCGAGTTCTAGATCCCCCCAGCGCCTAGCTGTCTAAGCTCCACTTTGTATCCCCAGTAGATCACAAAGATGTCTCTTCGTATGGGCTTGGCCCTCACCCCCAGCCCCTCTCCC
>QLAH01000474.1_pt1 | contig 20436 bp, 17 predicted proteins | sample 4693081 | NCBI WGS metagenome assembly QLAH01 (sample SAMN09425401, study PRJNA476045) | Lake water metagenome, whole genome shotgun sequencing project.
ATGGATGCGAGTATGCGTTATAAAATAAAAAAAATGGATCTTTCTTTGGAAGCTACTAATTTATTTAATATTCGAGAGTATAATATTTTCAATGTATCCTCCAATCAATTTTCTGTTAATAGTTTTGAACTTAGAAATAGAATGCTAATTGCAAGGGCCATATTTAACTTTTAAAAACAAATAACTATGAAAAAAAACAATTACTTAAAACTATTATTTCTTGTTGCTTTTTTATTTCAAATAAAACAAGAAGTGAATGCAGCAATTCTAGTTGATACCATTCAATTTCAAAAATTCTCTAAAGAAAAAGAACTGAATTTAACTGAATACTTAAAATTTGAGGGTGGTTATATTCGCCAACTATTTTTAACGGACTCAAGTTTGGTTTTATTAGACTTAATGGCAATGACTAATCATTTTTTTAACCAATATTCATTAGCAGATAAAAAATTGAAAAGATCATATATTAAACGGGGAACAAAATTAGGAGAAGCAATGGGAGGCTTCACTGGCGGCGTTTATAATAAAGAGACTTTTTGGTTTCATGATATTTCATTGAATCGTCTGGTAACTGCAACTTTTGCTGGAAGTGTCGCCTCAGAACCAGTAAAACTGAATCAATTTACACTGCCTAATTTTTATCATACTGTACAAATGAAAGACGGTACTACTTTATATGGAGAGGGTTCTACACACGCAGAAAACAAAATTCAAGAATTGAATATATCCAACAATAAAGAAATTAATCTTTTTGATGTATACAATAAAAGACCAGCCAATATTCCTTATTATGCTTGGAAAAGTGCACACGAGGCTTTTCTTTTTAGTAAACCAACTAAGGATAAACTTGTTCTAGCTTATCAATTTACCGATAAGGTAGAAATACTGGATATAAAGACAAATAAAAGCAAAATAATTAGCGGCCCCATAAATGTTGAACCAAAATTTACACCCAGATTCAGAGATGGGCGGGATGAAGCCGTAATAGATGAAGATGCAATAATGGCTTTTATCAATGGTTTTATGACTAATAAATTTATTTATTTGTTGTATTCAGGCAAAACAAGACTTGAATCTAATACAGCCAATTACATTTTTGTATACGATTGGAATGGAAATCAGATAGAAAAAATAAACTGCAAGAAAGAGATATCTGCATTTGTAGTTTCTGATGATGATAGCACCATTTATGTTTTTGAACCAAGTTCACAATTAGTGTTAAATGCAAGTCTAATAGGTCTCAAAAAATGATATGGATTTTGAGCAATTAAGGAAGAATGTAATTTTCATAAGCAAAACTAACTAAGTGCGTTAGATTCTTTACATTGAATCGTTTGTACAAAGGCTGTATTCTTTTTTCTATAGCAGATGCTGAAACACCCAGTTCATCTGCTATTTCTTTAAAAGAATAACCTTTGGCAACATATTTTAGCGCTTCTTTTTCTTTACCCGATATGGTCAAAAATTTTTGAACAGCCTTATTGATTACTTTTTCAAATTCTTCTTTGTCGGGTCCATGCACATCGTAACGCATGACCATACCTAAGTGTAGGTTCCGATTAATTCTAAATCTACCAATAATATGATTAACCATCCCATCATCGTCTACAGAGAGTATTCCTATTTTAACTTCCATAGGAACCATGGTTCCATCTCGGTGAATTTTTTTTAATTCAACAGTGAAACTGTAATTTTTGATTCCTGTTTTTTTGCTTAGAATAAATTCAATCGTTTTTGCATTGATCTCGTGCGCAAATGCAACGTAGCTAGCATCTGTTTGCTTAATGATTGTCTGTAGCGTAATCTCATTGTCTTTAAAACCCAATGTTTCTTCCCATCCATCTGCATAAATCAGCTTCTTTTCTTTGAAAGAATAGATATAAACAGCTTCGTCTGTAAACCGAATTAAGCTTCTTTTATATTGTTTAAAAAGGTTGCTACTGGTATCTGCTGGCAAATCAGTTACGACTGACGGATCTATTTCAGGCGTCTTATTCGATTTGTTCATAACCTAATATAGTAAAAACTGAGTAATTAAACAGTTGTTGGGACTAAACTATTGAACTAAGTTTGCATTAATTAATTATCGGGGGGTAGTTAATTCTAAGGTCGCAATCCGAAAGGTCTGCGGCCTTTTTTATACCCTATAACAAATGGCGTTGATATTCATGCCAGCCCCAACAGATGCGAACATTACAATATCACCTTTTTCAAGTTGATGTTCGTTTAATTCGCCTCTATTTACTAAATCGTATAAGGTAGGAATGGTGGCTACCGAGCTATTGCCTAGTTTATGTATACTCATTGGCATGATATCTTTTGGAACTTCTTTAATTCCATAGAGTTTAAACAATGCTTTAATGAATCCCTCATCCATTTTTTCATTGGCTTGGTGCAAGAAAAATTTCTTTACAGCAGTTACTTCTACGCCACTTTTTTCTAAACATGCTTTCATGGCAAGGGGTACGTTTTTAATTGCGTACTCATACACTTTTCTGCCCTTCATTTTTATATAACGAACAGAAGGATCTGCATCGGGCAAGTAAGACTTACCCATTGTAATATATTTTAACTCATCATTACAATGACTTTGCATACTGCTGGCAATTATGCCAGCACTGTAGTCTGAACCTTCAACTGCCTCAATGATAGTAGCTCCAGCGCCATCACTAAAAATCATACTGTCTCTATCATATTGATCTATCACCCTACTAAGTGTTTCGGTCCCTATCACCAAGCATCTTTTTGCTAAACCAGCTTTGATAAAAGCATCGGCTTGTGTAACCCCTAAAATCCATCCCGGACAACCAAATAATACATCGTAGGCAACACAGTTGGGATTAACAATACCTAAAGCATGTTTGATATGGGATGCTAAAGAAGGAACAGCATCAGATTGGATAGTATTTTTTAAAACGTTCCCGAAATTATGTGCTACAATAATTTGATCGATGGTTTCATGGTCTATACCAGCGTCTTCAATAGCGTGTTTTGCAGCGATGGCACCCATATCACAAGCAGTGAATTCATTGCCCGCATAACGGCGTTCTTCAATGCCTGTGATATCTTTAAATTTCTCTACGATTTCCGACGATGCAGTTGCTATTTTAACATGATCCTCCCCATAAAAATCTTGCGACGCAAAATCTTTATTCGTTTTAATATGTGGAGGAATATAACTTCCTGATCCAGTAATAACTGTTCGTATGGCCATCGTTCCCTATTTATAAGTATTGGTCGCCTTTATTGCGTTTTACCTCAGCAACATATTCTTTAATGGCTTGTTCTTTTTCTTTTTTACAAATCATTAGAACATCAGGCGTATCAACTACAATAAAGTCGTCTAATCCTTGTAAGAGTAATAGCTTTTCTTTTGGTGCAGAAACCATACACTTAGTAGCATCTATCACAATCACATTTTCTGATGCAACTGCATTGCCTAAGTAATCTTTTTCTAAGTTATCATATGCACTATTCCAAGTACCTAAATCGCTCCATCCGAATGATGATGGAATAACATACACATTATCTGCTTTTTCCATAATAGCAAAGTCTATGGAAACATTGGTACAAAGCGGATAAATTCTATTGATTGCTTCCTTTTCATCAGGCGTATTAAAATGGGCTTTCTCAGCATCAAACAATTCATACATTTCTGGTTGATATTGCTCAAATGCCTTCATTACATTTTTAACTTGCCAAACAAAAATACCGGCATTCCATAGGAAATCTCCACTGGCCAAAAAGGTCTTTGCCAATTCTAGATTAGGCTTCTCGGTGAATGTTTTTACTTTATAAATTCCATCTGCTACTTGCATGGGTTCATGCTGAATATACCCATAACCGGTATTTGGATGAGTGGGTTTAATCCCTAAGGTTACCAAAGACTTGATATTCGATACAAAATCTAAAGCTTGTAAAGTGATTTTTCTGAAATTTTCATTATCCAAAATCATATGATCGCTTGGCGCAACTATTAAAGCTGCTTCAGGATCTTTTTGTAATAATTTGTAAGAAATATATGCAACACAGGGTGCGGTATTTTTTCTACTCGGCTCTGCAAGAATATTTGCAGGGTTTAATTCTGGTAGCTGTTCTTGCACAATCGAAACATACTCATCCGATGTAACAATAAAAATATTTTCGTTAGGAATAAATGCCGCATATCTTTCGTAGGTCCATCTAATTAAAGACTTTCCGGTATTTAAAATGTCTAGGAACTGTTTTGGATAACTCGTTCTGCTCTGTGGCCAAAAACGACTTCCAATCCCTCCGGCCATAATGGCTACATAATGGTGTTGATTCATATTAAATAGGCTTTATTGTGCGCTTAAAAAACGAACGCGCTGTAAACTTATTGCTTTATTTAAACAATTCCTTCCTTTATTAAATCATGTAAATGAATGATGCCTTTGTAAATGTTTTTTTCTGCTACCACCAATTGGCTGATATCGTGTTTTTTAAGTAATTCTAGTGCTTCCACTGCCATTGCTTGTGGGTCTATAGTGACTGGGTTACCCGATAAAATGTCAGCAGCACAAATTTGACTAATATCACTGGTTTTTTCGAGCATTCGTCTGAGGTCTCCATCCGTAATAATGCCTTTCAATTCCATATTTTCGTCAACCACCGCCGTAACCCCCATCCTATTTTGAGTGATTTCTACAATCACTTCTTTTAAAGTGGCTGTTGGTAGCACTTTTGGTTTTTCATTGGCTTTTGATAAATCTTCCACCCGCAAATAAAGTCGCTTTCCCAAATTACCCCCTGGATGAAATTTAGCAAAATCCCTATTATTGAACTGATTCAGTTGCATTAAACAAACTGCTAACACATCTCCTATCACCATCTGTGCGGTGGTGCTACTGGTAGGAGCCAGATTATTGGGGCAGGCTTCTTTTTCTACAGTGGTGTTTATGACTAAATTGGATTGCTTTGCCAAAAAGCTATCCATATTGCCCACCATCCCAATCAATAAATTTCCAAAATTGTTTATTAAAGGAATGAGCACTTTAATTTCAGGGCTTTCTCCACTTTTACTTATGAGCATGACCACATCATCTGGGGTAATCATGCCTAAATCTCCATGTATAGCATCTGCTGCATGCATAAACAATGCTGGAGTACCTGTAGAATTGAGGGTTGCTACTATTTTCTGAGCTACAATAGCACTTTTGCCAATTCCACTCACAATTAATCGGCCTTTTGCCTCATGAATGGATTGAATTATTTTTTCAAAATCTTTATCAATAAATGCTTTCAAACCCAATACGGCAGAAGCTTCTGTTTCAATTGTTTGTTGTGCTAGTGCTTGGATATTTGTATTCATGCTTGGCAAAGGTAAACTTTAACAGCTTAGCAAGGGTAATGCATAAGGTATTCATTAACTTCGTTCCCCTTTTGCAAAAAGGCCTTGATTTCAATATAAATGTTGAAATATTCAAGGAAAAATAGCAAAAATTGTTTAACTTTTACAAGCATAGAATGTTCTTAGCTATAGAAAACTGATATCCCCCAATGGCAACTAGTACCACAAAAGCTCCGTCAAAGACTGCAATTAAAAAAACTGCAACTAAAAAGGCTGTTTCTTCAAAAGCCGTAGGAGCAACTCATCAATATCCCATTCACTCGGCTTTGGAACAATATTTTGGTTTCAAAGAATTTAAAGGAACACAAGAGTCGGCTATTAATAGCTTGCTCGACGGGAAAGATACTTTTGTAATCATGCCAACCGGCGGTGGTAAAAGCCTTTGTTACCAATTACCTGCTCTAATATTGGAAGGCTGTGCCATCATTGTTTCGCCTTTAATTGCCTTGATGAAAAATCAGGTTGATTTAGTAAGGGGATATAGCGAAAATGATGAAGTTGCCCATTTTTTAAATTCATCTTTAAATAAGGGGCAGATAAAAGCGGTTAAGGACGATTTAAACAGCGGCAAAACCAAGTTACTCTATGTAGCCCCAGAAACCCTAACGAAACAAGAAAACCTAGAATATTTTAGTGACCTTAAAATTTCTTTTTTTGCAGTAGATGAGGCACACTGTATTTCGGAGTGGGGGCACGATTTCAGGCCTGAGTATCGTAGATTAAGGGAAATGATGGATATCATTAATCCAGACATTCCAGTGATTGCTTTAACGGCAACCGCTACACCTAAAGTACAGAGTGATATTGTAAAGAACCTGGGGTTAAGAGAAGCAAATATTTTCATCTCTTCTTTTAATAGAACTAATCTTTTCTACGAAATTTTACCTAAAATCCAAAAGGAACAAACGGTAAAAAGTATTGTAAAATTCATTAGTCAGCATAAGGGGAAGAGTGGGATTATTTACACGCTGAATCGAAAAACGACGGAAGAATTAGCTGAGTTATTGGTGGCTAATAAAATAAAAGCTGTAGCGTATCATGCTGGTCTAGATCAAAAACTAAGGGCAGACAGACAAGACCAGTTTTTAAACGAAGATGTTCAAGTAATTGTTGCTACGATTGCATTTGGTATGGGTATTGACAAGCCAGATATTCGGTTTGTGATACATTTTAATATTCCCAAATCAATTGAGAATTATTATCAAGAAACGGGTAGAGCTGGAAGGGATGGTTTAGAAGGGATTTGTGTGTTGTATTATTCTCATAAAGATGTTTCAAAGTTAGAGCATTTAATGCGCGATAAACCTTTGAGTGAGCGTGAAGTGGGTGCGCAGTTAATTGATGAAATGGTGGCTTATTCTGAAAGTGCAGTATGCAGAAGAAAAATCTTATTGCATTATTTTGGTGAAGATACCGAAACAGAAAACTGTGGTTTATGTGATAACTGTAAGAATCCAAAAGAAAAATTTGAAGCTAAAGAAGAAGTAGCAAAAGTGCTTAAAGTAGTAAATGCTTTAGACGGTAGATTTGTTACCGATTATGTAGTGAATGTATTGTTGGGTAAACTTACTCCTCAAATCAGCATGTTCCGCCATGATGCTTCACCTGTGTTTGGAATTGGAAAAGATAAAGAGCCTCATTTATGGAATAGCTTAATTAGACAAATGCTTTTAGAGAATTTGCTTATTAAGGATATAGAGGAATATGGTTTAATAAAATCTAGCGACAAAGGCCAGAAATTTTTAAAGAAGCCCTCTTCCTTTAAAATGGTATTGAATAATTTATTTGAAGATGCCAATGCCGATGATGAAGAGGGTGAAGGCGCTGCCCAAACAGGTGCTGCTGCAGATGAGAAATTATTTGCGATGTTAAAAGAACTCAGACAAAAAGAAGCAAAGAAAAAAAGCCTTCCACCGTTTGTGATTTTCTTAGAGAGTTCTTTACAAGATATGGCAACCCTATATCCTACCACATTAGACGAAATGAACAAATGTCAAGGGGTAAGTAAGGGGAAAGCCATTAAATACGGCAAACCTTTTGTTGATTTAATTGCCACTTATGTAGCGGAAAATGATATTGAAAAGCCAGATGATTTTGTCATGCGCAGTGTAGCCAATGCTGCGAGTAATAAAATCTATATTATTCAAAATGTAGATAAAAAAATACCCTTAGAAACCATTGCTAAAAACAAAGATTTAAAATTAGATCAGTTGTTAGAAGAAATGGAAACCATTGCTGCTAGTGGCACCAGGCTTAATCTAGACTATGCTATTGATGAGTGGTTGGGCGAAGACGAACAGGATGAAATACTCGAGTATTTTAAAAGCTGTGAAACTTCTTCATTAGATGTTGCTCGCGAAGAGTTATCTGAATTTGATTTTAACTGGGAGCAGTTAAAAATTATGCGTATCAAATTCTTGAGTGTTTATGGAAATTAGTAGTTATTTTTTTAAATAACTACTAACCCGATTGCGCAAGTTTTCTTGGATATTTAAATAATATAAGTTGATATCTGCCACATGATAATTGTTGGTAGTATAGAATATATTTCCAAAAAATTTGGGTTTAGGCGTCCATAAAACATTGCCCTCAATTTTTGCGGATGCAACTGATGGCACAATTTTATTGAACTTTAATAAAACCCCGCCTTTGTTTAATTGTCTATCTGCAAATATTTCTTCATTTGTCCAGGTTAATGGATTGGTTACAATTGCTTTAAATTTTTCTTCAAGAATTAATGGGGGAGTATAGCCTTCTTTATAAGTTCGCCAACTTACTATGCATCCAGTTTGATTGGGTGTTGTACAGGCTTTAATTTTTGTAAACTCTGCTTCTGCAACCGGTATGCCAATCAAGTAAGCTGCTACCAATTTATTTTGAAGGGCTTGGTCATCAAAAAATTCTTTGAGCAGTCTTTTTCCATGTGTGGTTCCTTGGCTATGTGCTGCTATGATGATGGGTTTCCCTTTATGAAGGTTCTTTAGGTAATAGCTAAATGCTGCTTTCACATCTTGATACGCTAATTCAAATGCGGCAATTGCTGCACCACTGTCAGTTGCATTTTTAGGAAAATAAGCTTGCAAATTTGCTTGACGGTATCTTGGCGCAAACACCCGCCCTACTTGGTTAAATGCGCTTGCTTGAAATAAAATAGTGGAGTAATCTGTTTTTGCATTTAATTCGTTATTGCCGATTGGAGCACTATATCCAAAGGGTAACTGGTCGTCTGTATAGGTAGTGGGATGAATAAAGAAAACATCTACTGCAGAATCAATAAGATGATTCGTTCTTAGGGGTTTAGGTACACTATCTGCAGGGTCTTTTTTGTAAGGATGGGCTGCCCAAAAGTATAAATCGCTATAATCGGGCACACTAACTTGATCTCTTTGTTCGTACTGCTTCGCCATTTGTTTGTATGGAGCACTACAAGCAAATGCAAGGATTGTCATACTTAAAATGAATAGATAAGATGGCTTCATGCGTTAAAGGTCTAGCTTTTTAATGAATTCTTGCCTATGTCCTGCTATTATTGAATTTGCTGTATTTTCGTAAAAATATATTGCTATGGCCATACCTGTTGTTGATTTAGCCGAATTTACCCATGGAACCCCAGAACAAAAAGCTTCATTTGTTCAAAGCCTTGGAAAAGCATATGAAGAAGTAGGATTTGTTGCAGTCAAAAATCATGGAGTTCCCGACGATTTAATCGCCCATCAGTACGAGTATGTTCAGCAATTTTTTGCATTACCGCTCGATAAAAAGAAGCAATATGAAATACCAGGTTTAGCAGGTCAAAGAGGCTATACCAGTTTTGGAAAAGAACACGCAAAGGGGAGTGAAGCCCCCGATTTAAAAGAATTTTTTCAATATGGGCAAACAGTTGAAGATCAAGATGCCATTCAATCGGAGTATCCTGATAATGTACAGGTTGATGAAGTAGGACCATTCAATGAAACCTTGTTTAACGCATATAGAAACTTCGAGAAAAGTGGTAAAGCTTTATTACAAGCCATTGCGTTGTATTTAGGTTTAGATGAAAATTATTTTGATCAATATGTACATAATGGTAATTCTATATTAAGATGCATTCATTATCCACCTATTACGCATGAACCTAAATCTGCCATTAGAGCAGAACAACATGAAGACATTAATCTAATCACTTTGTTGGTAGGTGCTTCTGCCGACGGCTTACAAATTTTAACCAAGCAGGGCGAATGGGTAAATGTCACTTCTTTGCCTGAACAAATTGTGGTGAACGTGGGCGATATGTTGCAACGCCTTACCAATAATAAATTAAGAAGTACTACTCATAGAGTAGTAAATCCTGCTAGAGAACTTTGGCATACCAGCCGTTTTTCTATGCCCTTCTTTTTACATCCTAGAAGTGAAATGAGCTTGGCCTGTTTAGATAGCTGTATTGATGAAAACAATCCCAAAGCTTATCCAGATGCAACTGCTGGAGAATACCTAGATGAACGACTAAGAGAAATTGGATTAAAGAAATAATGCTTCTTGAATTTAATTCGTCATACCCCCTTTTTGCGTGCTGTGCTTTTGCACAGTATTACTGCATTTGGGGGCCCCCAAGGACATTGGGGTATGATGGTCAAAACTTTTGTGCAACAGCGTAAAGACGTTACAGAGGAAGAATTATTAGATTACAATGGCTTCTGTCAAATGTTGCCTGGGGCTTCCTCAACCCAGGTCTTAACCCTTATTGGATATAAAAGAGGCGGAATTCCTTTAGCTATTTTTACCCTACTCATTTGGATAATTCCTGCTTCTATTTTAATGTCTGGGCTTTCTTTTTTATTAGACTATTATGAGAAGATTGCACACCCTGTAGCTTTTTTCAGATTTATCCAACCCATGGCAATAGGCTTTATTGCTTATTCGGCTTTGCGTACTTTTAAAATAGCAGTTCATAATACCATTACCAGGGTTATTGTGATCATAGCTACTGTAGCCACTTTTTTAGCATTTAAAACACCATGGGTATTTCCTATCCTGATTGTTATTGCAGGCATAGCAACCAATTTTAGTGATAAACGTATACCTCAAAAAGGGATACCGCCCAAACAAGTTAAATGGGGAAATTTATTAATTTTTTTAGTGCTGTTTGGTATTGCTGGTTATTTGTCGGAAACAGCCACAAAGCAAAATTGGGAGAATAGAAAAGTATTTAACCTCTTCGAAAATAATTATCGTTTCGGCAGTTTAGTTTTTGGTGGAGCAGATGTGTTGATGCCATTAATGTATGAGCAGTATGTAACCAGACCGCAGTCAAAAAGAATTATTGAAAACAAACGCGATGTATTAAAAATTGAAAGAGAAGCATTTTTAACTGGCTCTGGAATTGTTAGAGCTATACCTGGTCCAGTATTTTCAATTGGGGCATTTACAGGTGGAATGGTATTAAAAGAAGAAGGTAAAAGCTTTCAGTTGCTGGGTTGCATGATTGGGGTAATTGCCATTTTTTTACCCAGTGTTTTATTGGTGTTATTCTTTTTTCCGGTATGGCATAATCTAAAGAAATATGCAGTGATTTTCAGGTCTTTAGAAGGAATCAGGGCTGCTGTTGTAGGTATAATGGCTGGTGCTGTTGTTTATTTATTGAACGACCATATCTTCCCTGAATTATGGTCTCAAAATTGGAATATTCTATTGGACCTAGGAATTGTTGTTTTGACATTTTTAGTGCTCAGGATTAATAGAGTTCCCGCTCCATTTATTGTTATTGCTTGTCTTATTTTAGGTGCAATTGCCTAATTTTTGTATCTTTCTTTATATCATAAAAGTTTAACATGGTTACCATTGCTTTATACAATTTAAAAGGCGGTGTAGGTAAAACAGCCGCTACCGTTAATTTTGCCTTCTTAAGTGCAAGGCAAGGGTATAAGACATTGGTATGGGACTTAGATCCACAAGGTTCTTCTTCTTTTTATTTGGGTGCAACTGCTACCGTTAAAAATGAGGCAAAAAAAATATTGAATGGAGAATTGGATTTATCAAGTGCAATTCAACAAACCGCTTATGAAAATTTAGCTATTATACCTGCAGACCTCTCTGCAAGACATGCAGATATTATATTAAATGATATGAAACAAAGCAAGAAAAAAATTGCTTCTATTTTATCAACCATAAAGAAGGATTATGATATTGTGCTTTTAGATTGTCCTCCTGGAATTTCTGTTTTACACGATGCAGTTTTTGTTGCAGCTGATTGGGTGTTAATGCCGAATATCCCTACTACCTTGTCTATTCGTTCTTTTGAATCGGTTGTTCAATATTTTAAAGAGAATGATTTAGATATTGCTAAATTAAAGTGTTTCTTTAGTATGGTAGACCATCGCAAAAATCTACATCACGAAACGATTAATGAATTTTATAAAGATAAACTGTTCTTTAAAAACTATATACCCTACTTAAGTGATATTGAAAAAATGGGTTTACATGAAGCCCCAGTAGAAACTTTTGCAAGAAGTAGTTATGCAGCTCAGTGTTATCAAGAACTTTGGAAAGAAATTAAACAGCGTTGTATTAATTAAATATGAAAAGAGAGTTAACGTCTTGGTTTAGTCCAGCCTTAAATAAAGAGATGCCGATTGTATCTTATGGACATTTTGGTTTTGCTATTTTATTAATTCCTACTGCAGCTGCAGATTATTTGGAATATGAGCGGTTTCAGTTAATTGATGCCATTGCTCCCTTTATTAATGCTGGAAAGTGTAGGGTCTTTAGTATTGATAGTATGAATAAGGAAAGCTGGATGAACAATCAAATGCTTCCTGAGCATAAAGCCATACGGCACAATCAGTTTAATAACTATGTGTTTGATGAAGTAGTTCCTTTTATTCGCAGTAGTACTAGTGATGAAACCATGATTTATACTTGTGGTGCATCTTTCGGAGCATTGCATGCAATGAACTTGTTCATGAAACGTCCTGATATCATCAATGGGGCCATCAGTATGAGTGGCGTATACGATTTAACAGAGTATACCAAAGGCTTTTGGGATGATCAAGTGTTTTATAATAGTCCAGTACACTATATCCCCAGCTTGAACGATAATTGGTATTTAGATAAAATTAAGGCGAGTCATCATATTCATATTTATACGGGTAGCGGCAACTTTGAAGACCCAGATGCTGCTAAAAAATTTGCCGGAATTTTATACACTAAAGGAATTTGGTACGACTTAGACGTATGGGGCCCCGATATTCACCATGATTGGCCTACCTGGCGTTCTATGCTACCCTATATTTTGGATAAGAAATTCTAAACTGTAAAAGACTCGTTAATTCGCAGCCGATATATGGTACTCTGACCCTGCTGAATTAATATTACAGCCTAATCAACTGCAATTGAGGTATCATTTCAGCATACTTGGATTATTTTTAACATTGTTTTCAGCTATTTTTTCTGCTGAAACTAAAGCGCAGTATACTACGGTTAGTGGTAACGTGTACGATATTTCAGCGCGCAGGCCATTGGAAGCAGTAGCGGTACAAAGTACTTCAGGAAGGGGTACTATCACCGACTCTACTGGCTACTATAATTTGACCGTGCTCAAAACTGACTCTATTTGGTTTTCTTTGATTGGCAAGTCTACTATGAAATATCCTGTTGATACTATTTCTAATTTAGAACGTTTCAATGTGATGATTCATGTGCGGGCATTTGATTTACCAGAAGTAAAAGTGCGTAACAATTACTATAAATATGATTCGGCCATGAATCGGCAGGATTATGCAAAAGTATTCAACTTCAAAAAACCTAGTTTAGGGGTGGTCTCTAATCGTTCGTATAGTCCTGGTGCAGCTGTTGGTTTTGATTTAGAAGGAATCATCAATATGTTTAGAGTAAATAGAACTAGAAGCATATTGGCTTTGCAAAAAAGATTGTTAGAAGAAGAGGAAGAAAAATATGTCAATAGCAGATATACCAAAATATTTGTAAAGAAAATTACTGGCTTACAATCTCCTGAATTAGATACATTCATGCGTAGATATCGTCCGACTGCTGGGTTGGTAAAATTATTAAACGACCTAGAATTAGGTTATTATATTGGTCAACAGTTTCAAGCCTATAAAGAAAGTAAATACAATTGGCGTGGAGGTCTTTATAGAAGAAGAGAAGATTATTAATTCTTACTACTTGCCTTCAATGCTTTTGTTCCCAATAGTTGTATCATTGGCAATAATGCGCCAAACCGTTCATCGCTGCTGAATCCTTGTTTGTATCGATGATAAATTTGTTGTGCAATAACCGCATTTTTGAATAAACCAAATACATAATAAAAGTTGATATCACTCAAATCTCTTTTTGTAAGGTTTCTATAGTAATCAATTAATTCAGCCCTTGTTAAATTACCTGGCAACCAGGTACAGTTATACTGTTTAAAAATGGGTTCTTCATCTGCTTCAAACCAATAAGCCAGCATAGCACCTAGGTCCATTAGCGGATCACCAACCGTGGCCATTTCCCAATCTAAAACTCCCATTACTTTTGTTAAATCGGTACTGAATACAATATTGTCGTATTTAAAATCATTGTGTAAAAACGTAGGTGCTTGTTCTTTCGGTTGATATAGCTTTAGCCAAGTTGCTACTTGGTTCATTGCATCAATGTTATCAGTTTCTGCAGCATAGTATCTTTTAATCCAGCCTTCCACTTGTCTGGTTACATATCCTTCTGGTTTTCCTAGTTGCACCAATTGAGTTTTTTCAATGTCTATTGCATGAAGCGCTGCCAGTGTTTCCATTAACCGCTTCGCACAGGCTTCAAATTGTGCAACACTTAGATTCATTTTAGGCGCATTATATGCTCTTAAAATAATGCCATCTAATTGTTCCATGATATAAAATGATGCACCTGTAATACTTATATCTGTTGCATACAGAATGGGTTCTGGCACCTGACTAAAATGTGGCTTTAATAATTGGAGCACTTTGTATTCCCTTTCCATATCATGCGCAGATTTTATATTGGCGCCTGGAGGTGCCATTCGCATGACAAAGTGTTGGTTTTCTGTTTGAATACTGTATGTTAAATTGGAATAGCCACCGGGAAATCGGGTGATGGATTGTATAGGCTTAACATATGGAATAGCCGATTGTAACAATTGATTCAAGCGGGTTATATCAAATATTTCTTTCTCTGAAAGCGGAACTCTTTTTTCCATTGTATGAATCCTATTTTTTTCTGTTCATTCCATATTTCTTCAAAATACTCAAAGCCAAACTCTGCTTGTGTACTTCATCTGCTCCATCCCAAATTCTTGCACCTCTTTCGTGTTGAAATAAATTGGCCAGCATGGTTTCATCCGATAAACCCATTGCTCCATGAACTTGTATGGCGCGGTCTAATACTTTTAATACCATATTAGCTACAAAAAATTTAATGCCTGCAATTTGATCACGTGTGGCTGCAGCTCCATATAAATCAATATTGTGTGCAGTTCTTAAAACCAATAATCGAGCTGCATCTATTTCAACCCTACTCTCTGCAATAAAGCCTTGAATGAATTGTTGATGCCCTAACATTTCTCCTTCTTTTATTTCTCTAGTGGCTGCTCTTTGGCACATCAAATCAAACGCTTTTTCAGCAATACCTACCCATCGCATGCAATGATGTATTCTACCTGGTCCAAGACGTTCTTGTGCTAGCTTAAACCCTGATCCCTCTGTTCCAATGATATTGCTCGCGGGGATTCTACAATTGTTATAACGAATCTCTGCATGACTTGCCCAGCCTTCTCCTGCTTCTCCAAATACGGGTATATTCCGAATGAATTCAAAGCCAGGTGTATTGGTAGGAACAATGAACATACTTGCTCTTTCGTGTGGCGCTGATTGCGGATTAGTTACTGCCATCACTACTGCAAATGCGGCTCCATCTGCAGAAGAGGTAAACCATTTATGTCCATTAATAATATATTCATTTCCTTCTCGAACTGCTGTGGTAGCAAGCCTTGTAGGATTTGAGCCGGCATATTCAGGCTCGGTCATCGAAAAACAACTGCGAATTTTTCCTTCCAATAACGGCTGCAAATATTTTTCTTTTATTTCAGCAGAAGCAAAACGAGAAATCATTTCTGTATTACCAATATCAGGTGGTTGCGCATTAAAAGTATATTGTCCATAATAGGGTGATAAAGACAATATTTCACTTACTTGTCCAAACTCGCAAAGGGTTAATCCCATTCCGCCTTCGTGATTGGGTAAATGTAAATTCCACCAGCCTTTTTGTTTTACTAATTCCCTTTTTTGTGCAAGTATTTTTTCAGTCTCTTTAAAAGGCCTAGTTGTATGTTCGCTTTCTAAAGGAATTAACTCAGTTTCTACAAATTCCCGAATAGACGGCAATAATGTTTCTAAACGCTTAGTAATAAAAATGGCTTCCATCATAATTTTTAAATTGTAACACCTCCGTCTGCTGTGAACAAAGTACCTGTGCAATACCCCGATGCGGGTGCAGCTAAAAACAGTGCCAGCGCAGCTATTTCGTCTACTGATCCCATTCTTGAAATCGGGGCCATTTTTACAAATCGATTTAACCATTTTTCATCTTGCCAAAGCGCTTCAGAAAATTTGGTTTTAATGAGCCCGGGACAAATAGCATTCACTCTTATTCCATCAACGCCCCATTCTTTAGCAGTTACTTTAGTGAGCATATTTAAGGCAGCTTTTGAAACTGAGTATAGGCCCAACCCTGGGTCGGGTGTAATTCCTGCGATGGAACTAATATTGATAACCGAGCCACCACCTCTTTCTTTCATGATGGGGTATACTAATTTTCCTAATTCAAATGGGGCTTTTACATTCACATTCATGATTTTATCAAATGCCCATTCTTCGCAGGTTACTACTGGCCCATACACTGGATTAGAAGCAGCATTATTCACTAAAATATCTATGCCTCCATATAATTCAACGGTTTTTTGAACCAGTATTTTGCATGCTTCAATATCTCCAGCATTGCCTGCAATTCCAGTACATATTCCTCCTGCTTCTTGAATGGAAGCAGCCACTTTATCTAATTCCTCTTGTTTGCGTGAGTTGATCACAACCGCTGCACCACTGGCTGCAAAATATTGGGCAATGGCTTCCCCAATACCTTTACTCGCGCCTGTAATTAAGGCTACTTTTCCTTTTAAACTAAATGCTTCATTCAATTTCATACGATTAACTTTTTTTGGATAGTGCCTTGTTCATGGCATTCATGAATTGGTCTTTTACTTTTAACCTAAACCATGTAGGGGCCAATCTTTTCAACTTCCACATGGTTCGCGCTGCCTTGGGTAATATGATGTAGAGTTCCTTATTTCCTGCCCTTATTAATATTTCCTTGGCTACTTCATTGGCTTCTAAGCCCGATCGCTCTATGAATGTTTGAGTGATTTTTTTGGTAGCAGCGCCTCCTCTTACCGACTGTGCAATATTCGTTTTAAAGTAAGTGGGTTGTATACAAGAAACATGAATACCAAAATCATATAATTCACTATACAATGTTTCACTAATAGCAACTACTGCGGCCTTGGTCATATTGTATCCAGCCATTGTTGGAGCACATCCTATTGCAGCAGCACTTGCTGTGTTAAGTATATGACCATATCCCTGTTTTTTCATTGCAGGAATAAAATACCAACAACCATACAATACCCCCATTTGATTTATTCCGACCATCCATTCGTAGTTTTCTAAGGAATAGGTTTCAAATTCAGAGCCATCGCCAACCCCTGCATTATTAAATAACAAATCAATTCCCTCTGCATCAAATAAAAATCTTTCAGCAATTTCTTTATACTGGTCTTTGTCTGCAACATCTAAAAGATAAATCAGTGGTTTTCCTCCTGCTTTAGCTACCAATCCCCCCACTTCGTCTAATGCTTTTGGATTATTATCCGCCATACCAATCGTCCATCCTTCTGCAGCAAGCTCCAGTGCAAATGCTCTTCCTAATCCAGATCCTGCACCGGTAATAAATGCTCTTTTTTGTGGGTATTTTTGAGTGAGTGCATACATAGGGCAAGCTTTATTGCTTGAATGTAAAAAAAGGATGCGACTTAATAGGCATTTCACCGAATTATTTTAGCAATTCGCCATTCAGCAAATGCTGGTTTATAAGACCGTATTTAATTCTATCTTTACTGCTTGCAAAAATTGACTCCTTTGAAAAAAATAAGTCTGTTACTAACATTGCCCTTGTTGCTTTTTTCGTGCAAGGAAGAGAAAAAAGAGAACGCTGATGGAAAATCTAAAGCACCCTCTGTTACCATTGTAGATGTTTTAATTGCTGGCGCTGGCAATATTGACAATAATGTGGAAGTGAATGGAGCCATCATTCCAATGGAAACAGTCAATATTAATCCTGAAGTAAGTGGAAGATTAACCATGCTCAATGCTCCAGATGGGGGCAGGGTAACTCAAGGCGCTATCCTCGCAAGAATTAATGATGCAGACTTACAAGCCAATTTATCTAAAACCAAAGTGTTGTTAGATATGGCTCAAAAAACGGAAGAGCGGTTGAGAAAACTATTGGCCGTTAATGGCATTAATCAATCAGAATATGACTTGGCGCTTAATCAAGTGAATAGTTTAAAAGCAGATTTAACCGTTACACAAGCGCAAATTGATAAAACAATCATCAAAGCTCCATTTACCGGAGTGCTCGGCTTAAGACAAATTAGCCCTGGTGCCTATGTTACTCCAGCAATTACTTTGACTACACTTCAACAAGTAGATCAAGTGAAGATTGATTTTAATGTTCCCGAATTTTATACAAATATGATCAAGGTTGGATCTGCTGTTCAGGTGCAAACCAATGAGTCTGCTCAAAAAAGAAGGGCAACAATTATTGCTACTGATCCTCAAATTAATCCTACTACAAGAAATCTTCGAGTGCGGGCAATCTTAGATGGAAGTCCTGTTGCTCCAGGAACATTTGTAAAAGTTTTTTTAGAGGCTGGAAAAAATAAGAACAGTATTCTAGTACCTACTAATGCTATTATTCCAGAAGCAAGAGCCAAAAAAATTATTGTTGTTAAAGGCGGGGAAGGTGTTTTTGTAGACATTGAAACAGGAGTAAGAGGTACTGGTTATGTAGAAGTGACTAAAGGGTTAATGCCTGGAGATAGTGTTGTGGTTACAGGTGTTTTATTTGTTAGACCTAAGCAACCTGTTAAAGTTCGTTCTGTGAAGCCGTTGAGTGAAATTATCAAATAGAAGAAGCAGCCATATCCCATGAATATTTCCGAATTATCATTAAAGAGACCTATACTAGCCACAGTGATGAACCTTCTCATCATTTTGTTTGGTATTGTTGGATATAGTTTTTTGGCAGTAAGAGAATATCCTGCAGTAGATCCACCTGTAGTAAATGTAAGAACGTCTTATTCAGGGGCTAACTCAGAAATTATAGAAAGTCAAATTACAGAACCTTTAGAGAAAGCCATTAATGGTATACCTGGTATTAGAAGTATATCTTCTTCTAGCTCTAACGGAAATAGTAATATCACTGTTGAGTTTAATGTATCCGAAGACTTAGAAGCGGCAGCCAATGATGTAAGAGACAAAGTAAGTCAGGCAGTAAGAAATTTACCACAAGACGTTGATGCTCCTCCTGTTGTAAGTAAGTCAGACGCTAATAGCGATTTCATTATCATGTTGGCAGTGCAAAGCCAAACAAAAGGACTGCTTGAATTAAGTGAATATGCAGAAAACGTTTTACAAGAGCGGTTTCAAACTATTTCTGAAGTAAGTGCTGTTAATATTTTTGGTCAAAAAAGACCATCGATGCGTATCTGGATTGATCCAGATAAATTGAATTCATTTAATGTAACATTCGGAGATATTAGAACTGCGCTTAACACTGAAAACGTTGAAATTCCTTCAGGTAAAATATATGGTGATAAAACAGAATTAACCATTAAAGCATTAGGAAGATTAACCACAGAAAAAGATTTTCGTGATTTAATCATTCGTCAAACTGCTGGAGGTATTGTTCGTTTATCTGATGTTGCTTATGTAGAAGTTGGTCCTGAAAATGATGAATACAGTTGGCGTTTAAATGGGGTTAATGCGGTAGGTATGGCCATCATCCCTCAGCCAGGTGCCAACTACATTAAAATAGCCGACGAATTTTATAAACGATTAGCTGAGATTCAGAAAACAGAAAAGGGTGATTTTATGATGACCCCTTTAATTGATCAAACTAAAAATGTACGTGCATCTATTAAAGAGGTAGAAGAAACCTTATTAATCTCTTTCACCCTAGTAGTATTGGTGATTTTCTTTTTCTTCCGAAACTGGTTAATTGCTATTAGGCCATTGATTGATATTCCTATTTCATTGGTAGCTACTTTCTTTATCATGTATATTTCTGGCTTCTCTATCAATGTACTAACCTTATTAGGCATTGTACTAGCCACTGGTTTAGTGGTAGATGATGGAATTGTTGTTACAGAAAATATTTTTAGAAAATTAGAAAGTGGGTTGCCCATTAGAAAAGCGGCATTGGAGGGTAGTAAAGAAATATTTTTTGCTGTAGTCTCTACTTCAATCACTTTAGCCGTTGTATTTCTGCCGGTAATTTTCTTGCAAGGCTTTGTAGGAAGTTTATTCCGTGAATTTGGTATTGTGGTTGCTGCCGCAGTATTAATTTCTGCTTTTGTATCGCTAACAATTACTCCAGTACTAAATGTGTATCTCAATAAAAAAGATGCAGGTCACGGAAAATTCTATGATATGACCGAACCCTTTTTCAAGGGGATGGAAAATGGATATAAAAATCTGCTAGCTGGCTTCCTTAAAGTTCGTTGGATGGCTTGGGTTATTGTGGCCATTTGTGCAGGAATAATTTATTGGATTGGTGCAGGTTTACAAAGTGAATTGGCGCCGTTAGAAGACAGAAGCAGTATACGTTTTCAAATGAGTGGCCCAGAAGGGGCTAGTTATGGTTACATGGTAGAAACAGGAGATAAATTATTAAACTACCTAACTGATTCTGTTCCCGAAAAAGATTTTGTATTTGCTGCAGTGCCAGGATTTGGTGGAAGCGGCGGT
>QLAH01000475.1_pt1 | contig 20339 bp, 17 predicted proteins | sample 4693081 | NCBI WGS metagenome assembly QLAH01 (sample SAMN09425401, study PRJNA476045) | Lake water metagenome, whole genome shotgun sequencing project.
CGCCCTCTCGACGCGGATGGTCGACGCGTTCCTCGCGTCGCCCGAGTCGCGGCCCGAGGGGCAAGTCGTGTGCGTCGAGGACCGCACCTCGGGCGTGATCGATCCGCAGATCCCGCCGATCGAAGGCAAGGTCGACTTCGTCAGGCTCACGAAGGACGGGCTCGTGCTTCGGGACTACAAGACCGGGAAGTCCAAGTGGAACCCCGACAAGGTCGAGGAGTCCGCGCCGCAGCTTCGGCTCTACGCCACGCTTCTCGACCGCGAGCTCGACGGCTGGCGGCGGATCACCGCGATGGAGTTCGTGACCGTGACCAAGGCCGCGAAGCCCGTCGTAACCACGCACGCCGTCGCGATGAAGCGCGAGTCGGTCGAGGCCTGCATCGACCAGATCGGCCAGGTGTGGGACGGCATTCGCAAGGGCGTCTTCCCCACTCGGCCAGGCTGGCCGTGCAAGACCTGTCCGTACGCATCGAAGTGCCCGGCGGCCATCAAGCCCGCAGGAGCCTCCGATGAACCCTGACCTCGCACGGGCGCTCGCCGGGTTCGGCGTCGCCGTGCGGGTCTTCCTCGCGACCTTCTTCCGCATCGTCGAAGTCGTCGCGGGGCTTCTCGCGCGGGCGCTCTTCGCCCGCTGATTACACATCGTTTCAACCCGCGCCCCTCCCGGCATGCACCGCACTCGTCCGCGGCGCGTGCCGCGGGAGCGTGGTGGTGTCCGCGGAGGGGCGCTTTCGCACCTCTCACAGGAAGGACACAGACACATGCACGCAACTGAACGGAAGCCGCGGAAGGCGCGGCAGACACCGCGCACGGCGCCGCCATCCACGAAGCCGACCACGCCGCTCCCAGGCACGAAGCCGCTCGACCGCGACGCGATCGAGATGGTCTTCGAGAAGAAGCGCTCCGAGCGCAGGGCCGCGATCGACGAGCTCGTCGCGGAGGCGAAGGCCAAGGGACGGCCCTCGGAGCGGATCGTCGCCGCGATCATCTACGACTCGGAACGGGCGCCGATATCGACGAACCGCAAGGGGCTCTCGGAAATCGGGATCGAGGTCCCGCCGCCCGAGGCTCTCGCGGACGAGGACATCACGACGGCGCTCAAGACGCTCATCGACGGCCTCGCGCTGCTCGGGATCTTCCTCACGGGCACCGACCACCTCGACGACCGCGGGCTCTACACGCAGCTTGCAACGAAGGTCATCGAGGAGGAGATCCGCGATGTGCCGCCGAACGCCGACATGAGCGAGTTCATCGACATGTCCGCCTGCCTGCCGTCGGGCGCGCAGGAGGACGGCGCGGACGAGCCGCAGGACGACGACGGCGGGATCAAGCCGAAGTGGAAGAAGGTCGCTGACCGCGACCGGACGCTGCCTCGGCCTGATCGTGGTGGCATCGATCGCGGCATCGACCGCGGCGCCGCCTGAGTCGCACGGAAGCGCACACACACGCAACGACCGCTGCCCGCATGGCCTCCGCGACGCGCTGCCGAGTGGCGGCGGGCGGTGCGCCATGCGGCGGCGCGTCACAACATGAAGGGAGGCTCGACATGAGCCAGATGAAGACTGAGATCACGGTCCGCAAGGACGGCACGGAGGAGATGTTCGCGGCGGGAAGTACGCCGGTGTGGCACAGGATCGGCCAGCGCGTCGAGCGGGCGCTGACGAGCGGAGCCGCGCTCCAGATGGCTGCGCTGGACTGGAAAGTCGACGAGCGGCCGATCTACGCCGACATCGCAGGGGAGATGACGGCGGTGACGACGCACAAGTCGATCGTGCGCCGCGACACCCGCGATGTGCTCGGCGTCGTCGGGCGGAAGTACCGCCCGGTCCAGAACGAGGAGGCGTTCGAATGGCTGGACGGCCTCGTGGGTTCGAGGCTCGCGATCTACGAGACCGCGGGCTCGATCCGCGGTGGAGCCGTCGTGTGGGCCCTCGTGCGGCTGCCCGGCGAGCTCCGCATCGCGGGCACCGACGATGTCGTCAAGCCGTTCATCCTCGTCTGCAACAGCCACGACGGCAGTCTCGCGTTCCGGGCGCTGAACACCGCGATCCGCGTCGTCTGCTCGAACACGCTCACGCTCGCGTTCAGGACGGCAGGCGCGGACTCGATCGCGGTCAAGCACACCGAGCGGATCCACGACCGCCTGATCGACGCGCAGGAGGTCCTCGGCCTCGCGGTGACGCAGCACAGGAAGTTCGAGGCGCACATGAACATCCTCGCTGAGAAGAAGTTCAACCGCCGGCAGTTCGACGGCTACCTCGACCGCGTGCTCGGCACCGCGTCGAAGCAGCTCGACGAGAAGAGCGGCCAGCCCGAGCTCAGCGCCGCACGGGAGCGCATCGTGGCGAACTTCGACCAACACGAGCTCCAGCGCCTCAAGGGCATCGAGCACTCGGCGTGGGCCGCGTTCAACGCCGTATCGCAGTACGTCGACTGGGAGCGCCCGACGAGAGGTTTCGTCGGACGGGACCGCGACGAGCGCCGCTTCGCATCGAGCATGTTCGGCCAGGGCGCGGACTTGAAGCGCCGCGCATGGTCGACCGCGCTCGAGATGTCGGGGGTGCGCTGAGCATGTGCAGAGGATGTCCGATCGGAGGTCGCTGCGCGAGGCGTCGGCGGCGCCGAGGCGCGCGCGCAGGCGGTGCAGGATTGATCGGCGCGGCGCTCGTCGTCGCCGCGCTCGTGTTCGGGCTCGGGTCTTGCACCTAGCGGGCCCGGGGGCGCAGGACGCGCCGTGAACGGAGAAAGGCCGCCAGCAGTGCGGCGGCCATTCTCTTAGCTGTCAGGGATCGCGGATGTCGATCACTTCGTCGCCGCGCCACCCGCGAGGTTTCCGAGGCTGAGGCATGGGTAGGTCGCCTCGGGCTCGCAGCCGCCTTGCTGCCCCCACGCGTTCAAGACCGACGCGAGGTCGTTGCCGTCGACCTTGCGGTCGCCATCGATGTCGGTGCGGCATGCGAAGCCGTTGCCGCCGGCGGGTGGGGGAACTTCCCGCCAGTTGTAAGTGCTACAGGGACTAGGGATGAGATCAATTCCGCAGCCTGACCCACCTTGATTGAAGGTAACCGTGCGCGTCTCGAGCCGCCCGTCCGACCAAAGTCGGTGATACACCCAGTATCCGCTAACAAACGTAGTAACCCCCATCCAGACCACCGTCGGCCCAGACTGCGCATTCGCCGTCGCCGCTACCGCAGCCGCGATCGGCGCGGTTGAGGCCGACGCGGCGGCCGAGGATCCGAAGTTCGAGAGGATGGGATGCGCCGCGATGCCGAGGCCGAGGATGGCGAGGCCGGCGCCTGTCGAGATGTTCTTCATGGTTTGCTTCTCCTTGGTCTCACGGATTGACGAGGTTCAGCGGGCAGTCCGACGGCGGGAACGGCACGCGCGGGGCGTCGCCCCAGTTCGCGAGGATCATGGTGAGGTCCGACCCGTCGACCATCTCGTCGGCGTTGATGTCCGCGGCGGCCTTGAAGCCTTCGGTGGGAGAGGAGATGACTTCCCAGTCTGAGGTGCAGAAAACAGTCTCTGGGCTGCAGGGCCCGAAGTTGCTTTCAAAACTAATCCGCTTGGCCTCGATTGTCCCGTCTGACCATGCACGGAGCAGTATGGGCGGGGTCGTTGAGAAATAGTTTGATGGCGAACTCACCCCGTACCACACCACCGTCGGCTCGCCGCCGGCCTGCGTGTGCGCCGCAGCCGTCACCGCAGCGGCCGCTACCGGTATCGACACGGCGGTCGCCGCGTTCGCCTGCTGGCCGTTCTGCATCATCATCGCGCCGCCGATCATGCACAGGCCGACGCCGCACAGCGTGACCGCTCCTGCCATCGCGTTCTTGCTCATCGTGTTCTCCTCGATGTCTGTTGATGGACCGGGAGGGTCATCTCCCGGCCGGGCTGAATGTGGATCCGCACCCGCCGTCGGGCGCGAGCCGAAAGCGTACCGCGGGCGGGGCCGAGGTCCAAGCGCTCACCGGCGACTTTGTCGACGCGCGCGCAGAGGCCGCGCCGAAACCTGTCAAGCGACTGATCGCGAAGTCGCACAATTTTCGCTCGATCTTGCCGCGCTGCGCGCGCCGGGATCGGCTGCATATTCGATGTACCTTCGCTGCTGCAGCGCCGTGGCCGTGGCCGTCGCGGGAAAATCGCAATCGTCGAGAAATCTTGGTCGCCTCGCTATTAACGGCATTTTCTTCGGGATATGAATGGCTCGCATGCGCGTGCTCGACGGCGTTCGTCGATGCAGCGCGTGGCAGGAATCGAACGGAGAGCGAGCGAACAGGCATGCAGAACAACAGCGAAAACACGGCGAATTCGATCGATGGACTTCTGACGACGGAGCAGGCGGCGAAGATCCTCACGATCTCGCCGCGGCACTTGTGGGATCTCACGAAGCGGGGCGTGCTGCCCGCGATCAAGATCGGGCGGAGCGTGAGGTACGCGCGGGTCGACATCGACGCGTTCATCGCAGCTCGTCGCACGAAGGGAGCGTGACCATGGCGAGCATCTCGCGAGACAAGGACTCCGGCACCACGCACATCTACCTCGTCGGCAGCGACGGCCGGCGGCGGAAGGTGTCGCTCGGCAAGGCGACGAAGAAGCAGGCCGAGACCACGAAACTGCGCGTCGAGCAACTGGTGCAGGACCAGCGGCTCGGGACGCCGCACGACTCGGGGCTGATCGCGTGGATCAACGCGCTGCCCGACGCGACGCGGAAGCGGCTCGAGGCGGCTGGGCTCCTGATGAAGCAGGCTGCGGAGGTGACGCTCGGCGAGCTCATCACGCGCTTCTTCGCGGCTCGCTCGGTCAAGCAGGGCACGATGGCGGCGTACAAGCAGTGCACGGACTCGCTGCTTCTCCACCTTGGCGCCGACACTCCCGTCGGCGAGATCACCACCGCCGATGCCGACGCCTGGAGGGCGAAGATCGCCGCCGAGGGGCGGGTGCGGGAGAAGGCGGGCCCCCGCTCCCTCGCCCGAGCCACGGTCGCGAAGCGCACGAACATCGCGAAGGCGATCTTCAACAAGGCCAGGCTGTGGAAGCTGGTCGACTCGAGCCCGTTCGAGGGGATGAAGTCGGGCTCGCAGTCGAACCCTGAGCGGATGTACTTCGTGACGCGGGAGGACACACAGAAGCTCCTCGACGCCTGCCCGAGCGTGGAGTGGCGTGCCCTCATCGGACTCGCCCGCTACGCAGGCCTGCGCTGCCCGTCGGAGATCCGCGAGCTCAAGTGGAGCGACCTCAACTGGGAGCAGAAGTCGCTGACCGTCCGCAGCCCGAAGACCGCGGCGAGCGCGGCGCATGCCGTCCGCATCGTGCCCGTGTCCAAGGAACTGCAGCCGATCCTGCTCGAGCTGTTCGAGGCCGCCGCGGAGGGCGAGATCCCGATGGTGCCGCAGGCGCATGTGGCGCATCCGAACCTCACCAAGGGCTTCAAGCGGATCATCGAGCGCGCAGGCCTCAAGCCGTGGCCTCGGCTTCTCCAGAACCTGCGGGCATCCTGCGCCACCGACTGGGCCGGAGAGCATCCGATCCACGAGAGCTCGAAGTGGCTCGGCCACAGCGCGACGGTGGCGGCGAAGCACTACCTGCAGTCGAAGGACCTGCACTTCAAGGCCGTGACGGGAACGGAGCCGTGGATCTCGGCGTCGAAGCCGGGCTCTTCGAGCGCTGAAACGACCGGTGCAAAATCAGGTGCGCTCGGGGTGCAAAATCGGGTGCAGCACGCAGCGGCACCGAAAAGCACCGACGAGAAGGAATCGTCGCTAACTCCAGAAACGCAGCGAGGTTGCGCCAGCTCTTGCGAGACCGGGCAACCTCGTGCAAATCGTTCCAGTGGGCGGAGAGGGATTCGAACCCCCGTAGACGTAAGTCAGCAGATTTACAGTCTGCCCTCGTTGGCCACTTGAGTATCCGCCCGAGTTGGTTGTGCCCGCCGTTGCGGCGGGTCGAGAAGTGTACCGCCGCGTTCGGTGGGTCGCAACGGTCGGAGTGGTGCCGAGGATGTTCGCGAAACGGCCCCTCGCTGCCGAGGAGGGATGCGCGCGGTATCCGCGCGTCACACAGCGGCTGCGGGAAGCCTCTCGGACAGGCCGGGAAGATCGCCGACCGATTGGAAGCCGCGGAGTCCGTGCGCGGGAAGCTGCACCAGCATGCGGTCGAGGATCGCGCCTTCGCGGGCGGCAAGGTCCGCAAACGGCGCTGGCTTGAGGAAGCACAGGAGGTCAATCGCGACACCGGCGGGCGGGGCGGACGGGTCGGGGTCGCCCTGCGTGAGCGCGATCGGAAGCGAGGCGTCGATCGTGGCGTCGCGCGCGAGCTGCGCCTCGACCTCGGCGCGATAGCACGCGAGGTTGCTGACCGCGGCGCCCTCCGGCGTCATCGCGCGCGCACGCGCGAGGATCGCGGCTCCATCGGCCCACTGCCCGAGACGCGCGACCTCCGCATCGGACATCGCTCGAATGCTGCGCGCATCGATGCGGATCGACCTTCGCACTCGGCGGCCCGGAGAGCCGTACTTCGAACGGAAGTTGCGGTACGGCTCCTGCACGAAGCGCGAGATCGGGACCGTGTGCACCGTGCCGTCCGCGTTCTGGACGCGCACCGCCGTCGTCTTGATCTCGGCGATGCGGCCGTCGATCGAATGCTGCTTGAGCTCGACCCAGTCGCCGACGCGGATCGCGTCGTTCGCGCTGAGCATCAGGTTCGCCGCGAGCGAGATGATGAAGTCCTTGAAGATGACGCCAAGCACGGTCGCGAGCGCGCCGATCGCGGCGAGGAAGACGATCGGGCTCTTGCCGACCGCGATCGCGGACGCGGCCACGATGCCGATGAGCGCCACGGGAACCATGGCGACCTGACGATAGCCTGCGAGCGCGCCCTTGCGGTTCACCTGTGGACGCGCGCTGTAGAGCTCGTCGGCGACCGTGAGCAGCCGCCCGAAAAGCACGATGCCGGCGATCACGACAGCGGCGACAAGAAGGTTCGCCGCGCTCAACCCGACGAGCGGGTGGACGAGCTCTGCGTTCCCGAGGATGCCGAGCGCGCGTGCCCCAAGCAGGAGCGCTGGCATGAGGCCGAGAATCCCGTAGAGCCTGCCAGCGTCGATCGCGGCGGCGAGCGCTTCCTTGTGCGCGCGGACAAGCGTTGCGCGGACGATGGCGCGGAGCGTTCGCGAGAGGACGAACGCGAGCACCAGCGCCAGCACGACGATCGCGGCGAATGCGATCGCATTCCATGCCACGGGATGCTCGCGCAGCCATTGCCCGAACGGGCTCGACTCGATGGTGCGCACCGCGGAGAGCAGCGCCTCCTGCGAAGCGTCCGTCGCCCCTGCGGCGTCCTGCACCGCGATCGGCTCCGCGGGGGATTCGGTGTCACCCACGAGCGGCGCGTCTGTGGGCGTCTGCGCGGGCTGACCCTGGGCAGCCTCGCCCTGCGCGGCCGCGGAGCGTGGCGAAGCCGCCATGCAGAACACAATTGCGAGCCCCGCAGACCACCCAAGCACACGCGAGGTTCGAGCCATCGACAATCGCCTCCGACGAAAGCCGCCTACCGGAATCGAACCGGCAACCTCCAGATTACAAATCAGGTGCTCTGCCAATTGAGCTAAGGCGGCGGGCAGGGCGGGAGTGTAGCGGAGCCGCGGCTACGATTGACGCCCCGAACGCGCCAACCATGCATGCTTCAGCTTCCCACGCCCCTGCCGCGCTCCAAGACGCCGACCGCTACGAGGTCGTCGTCATCGGCGGCGGCCACGCTGGCACCGAAGCCGCGCGCGCAGCGGCCGCGGCGCTTGGCGCTGGCGCGCGCGTGGCGCTCGTCACGATGGAGCCCTCGCGGCTCGGGCAGATGAGCTGCAACCCAGCGATCGGCGGGCTTGCGAAGGGCCAGATGGTTCGCGAGATCGACGCGCTCGGCGGTCTGATGGGCCTCGCGGCCGATGCGTCGGGCATCCAGTTCAAGGTGCTGAACGGCTCGAAGGGCCCAGCCGTGCGCGGCCCGCGTGCGCAGTGCGACAAGTACGCGTATCGCGCCGAGGTGCAGCGGCTGCTTGCGGAGATCGCGGAGATCGATGTGATCGCGGGCACGGTCGACGAGATCGCTCGCGACGCCGACGGCGCGGCGTGCGGCGTGGTGCTCGCGCCGGGTTCGCAGCGCATGGGCGCCGATCGCGCGGCGATCGCGGCGAACACCACGGGCGATGCGCTTGCCCAGCCGCCGTACACCGTGGCGCTCGAAGCGCGCGCGACGGCGCCGCGCGCGCTGGCGGCGCGTGCCGTGGTGCTGACGACGGGCACCTTCATGCGCGCCCTCATGCACACGGGCGACGAGAGGCACGAAGGCGGCCGTATCGGCGAAGGAAGCGCGCGCGGGATCAGCGCGGCGCTCAAAGGCCTTGGCTTCGAGCTTGGCCGGCTGAAGACGGGTACACCTCCGCGTGTCGCGCGTGGGTCGATCGACTGGGATTCGCTCAAGCCCGCGCTCGGCGACGCAGCGCCGACGGCGTTCAGCGACCGCTCGCCCGGCGCGATGCCGCTCGGGCGTTTCCCGCATCTGGCGCAGGTCGACTGCCGCGAGACCACGACGACCGCGGAGATCCACGCGCTGATCCGCGCAAACCTCGACCGCGCGCCGATGTATTCGGGCCAGATCGACGCGGAGTGCGGCCCCCGCTACTGCCCGTCGATCGAGGACAAGATCGTGCGCTTCGCCGACCGCGACGAGCACCATGTCTTCCTCGAGCCCGAGTCGCTCTTCACCGACGAGGTGTATCTCAACGGCGTGTCGACCTCGCTCCCCGCCGATGTGCAGCTGGGAATCGTGCGCGGCATGCGCGGGCTCGAGCGCGCAGAGATCCAGAAGTTCGGCTACGCCGTCGAGTACGACATGGTGTGGCCGCATCAGATCGACGCGACCACGGAGACGAAGCGCGTGCCCGGGCTCTTTCTCGCGGGGCAGATCAACGGAACGAGCGGCTACGAGGAGGCCGGCGCGCAGGGGCTCGTCGCGGGCGTGAACGCCGCGCGGCGCGCGCGCGGGCTCGAGCCCGTGCGACTCGCGCGCCACGAGGCGTACACGGGCGTGATGATGGATGACCTCGTCACGCGCACGCCGCGCGAGCCGTATCGCATGTTCACATCGCGCGCGGAGCATCGACTGCTCCTGCGCGCCGACAACGCCGACGAGCGGCTCACCGCGCTCGGCGCGTCGTGGGGCATCGTCGGACGCGCGCAGCTCGAGGCATTCGAGGACCGCATGCGCGCGAAGGACGCGGTGACGCGCGCGCTTGGAGAGATGCGCGAGGGCGGCGCACGGCTCCTTGACCTCGCGAAACGGCCCGATGTCGAGGTCTCGTGGCTTGCCGAGCGCGTGGCGCGCGCGGTGGGCGAGGTGCCCGTCGCGCTTCTCGAGCGCATCGTCACGGATGTGCGCTACGAGGGCTATGTCGTGCGGCAGAACGCGGAGATCCGCCGCCAGAGCGAGTACGACTCGGTGGCGATTCCAGAGTCGCTCGACCCGCACGCGATCCGCGGCCTGCGGCGCGAGGCGGTCGAGACGCTCGCGCGGTTCCGCCCGCGCACGCTCGGGCAGGCGAGCCGACTTGCTGGGATTTCGCCCGCGGATGTGACGGTCGTCGCGATGTGGGTGCGGCGGCGCGGATGAGCGGCCGCGTGTCGATTGACGGCTGAGATCATCCGTTCCGCATGCTGAAGCATGCGGGCACCCGTGGCTTTGGACGCACCAGAGGGAGCCGCCGCAGCGGCGACCGCTCAGATACGCGGCGACCGCTCAAACAAGCGGATCCGGCCTGTAGATCTTCGTGTCGAGCGCCCAGACCTTGTCGGTCCACTCGCCGCCGCCCGCATACTCGCGCTTTGCGGCCGTCACCGCGGCCTGGCTCTTCGCGTCGAGGTTGTCGAGCTGCGCCACGAACACGGCCTCGGGCGTCGCGGGGATCTTCGCGGCGCCGTGCTCGGGCAGCGCGTGGTGGGCGAGCAGGATGTGCTGCAGCACGCGCAGCGTCTCGCCGGGAAGCTTCTCGACCTTCGATGCGTGCGCCGCCTTGATCTGCAGCCAGATGGCGCCGCGCACGATGTGTCCGACGAGCTGCCCCTCGTTCGTGTAGTTGAAGCCGCGCTCCCAGTCGAGCTCGACCGTCTTCCCGAGGTCGTGCGCGAACAGCGAGAAGAGCACGATGTCGCGGTTGAGCGCGGGATAGAGCGGGAGCATGCGGTCTGCGAGCTCCATCATCTGGTGCGTGTGCTCGAGGAGCCCGCCGATCCACGCGTGGTGCACGCTCATCGCGGCAGGCGCCGTGCGGAAGTCCTCCATCAGCCGTTCGTCGCCGAGGTACTGCTCTGCGAGCGCGCGCATCGCGGGATGCTCCATCGAGCGCAGGAGCTCGGCCACGCGCGAGAACATCGCGTCAACATCCTTCGTCGTCGTCGGGAGAAGCACGCGCATCTCCTCGACCGTGACCTCGCGCGGCTCGATCTGCTCGATGATGAGCTGCACCTGGCCTTGATACGCCTGCGTCGAGCCGCGGAGGAACACGAACCCCGACGCGGCGATCGCGTCGAACTGCGCCTCCTCGAAGCTCCACGCGCGCGCCGAGATCTCGCCGCTTGCGTCGCGGATGATGCACTTCAGGTACGGCTTGTTGTTGCGGGTCTGCGCCAGCTGCGGGTTGACGATCGAGTAGACGCCCTCCACATAGGTGCGGTCGGTCAGCGAGACGATGCGCTGGTGGTCGGGCTTCATGTTCGACGATTGCATGGCGGGGCACTGTAGCGGCGGCGCGGGCGCGGTCCGTCACGCGCGACGCATTTCCATCATCGCGTCGGGAACGAGGTCCGCGATCTCGCGCGCGAGCGCGCCGCCGTCACCATGACGCGACGCCCAGAGGTCGCCCGCGCGCGCATGGACCTCGACCGCGAGCGCTGCGAGGGCGCCTGCGGGGACCTGCGCGCCGAACTGCGCGAACATCGCGCCCACGACGCCCGCGAGGACATCGCCGCTGCCACCCGTCGCAAGCGACGCGCCGCCGCGCGCGCAGCGCCACGCACGCAGCCCGTCGCTCGTGACGGTTCCGCTTCCCTTCAGGACGACGATGGCGCCGAGACGCTGCGCAAGCGCCAGCGCGGCGGCGGGCCGCGTAGCGCGCTCGTTCACATCGATGTCGAGCGCGAGCGCGTCGGCGAGCGCGGCCGCCTCGCCCGGATGCGGCGTGAACACGACGGTGCCGCGGAGGTCGCGCGCGGCGTCCTGATGCGCCGCAAACGCGCGAATCGCGTCCGCATCGACCACGAGCGGCCGATCGCCGAGCGCAACGAGGCGCATGACGATCTGCTCGGCCGACGCACTTCGCCCAAGCGCAGGCCCGACCACCAGCGCGCGCGCCTCGGGCAGCGCCGCGTCGATCGCCTCCGCTGCGCCCGAGGCCTCGAGCACGCCGTTCGCATCGACTGGCAGCGCGACCACGGTCGCCTCGGGAAGGATCACGAGCGCATCGTTTGCAAGCGGCGCGGGAACGGCCGCGATCACGCGCCCGGCGCCCGCGCGCAGCGCAGCGCGCGCGGCGAGCATTGCGCCACCGAGCATCGTGCGCGGCGCGTGCGCGCAGCCTCCGACGACGAGCACGGAGCCGAAGGTCCCCTTGTGGCCCGCTGGATCGCGCGCAGGAAGCGGCGGCGTCTCCTCGAAGACAAGCTCGTTCACGGCCGCACGGCTCCGTCGCGCTCCAACTCGATCTCGATCGCGCCGATCAGGCCGAGCGCACTTGTGAACGCGGGATCCGCGGCGCCACCGGCGAGGTCGCTCGTGGCCACGAGGATGTGCGCGGGGTGGAAGCGCGGCCCACGCGCGGGAATCGTCGCGTCGAGGTCGAACCAGCGCGGCGCGGCGTCGTCGCGGGCGCCTGGCGGCGGCACGAGCGCCTGCGTCCACAGATGCCAGCCCCAGCCCGCAGGCCTGCCCGCGTGAGGCGGCACATAGACGAGCCCGCTGGCCACGCGCGCGGGAATGCCGCGTGCACGGAGCAACGCAGCAAGAAGCACGGCGTGCTCGGTGCAGTCGCCGCTGCGGCTCTCCGCGGCCTGCCCGGCCGATGCGAAGGCGCTGCCAAGGTCCTTCGACGAGAGATGCCGCTCGACGCCCGCTCGCATCGCCTCTGCCTGCTTGAGCGGCGCGAGGCTCTCGCCGATCTTGAGCCGCCCAAGCAGCTCCTGCACGGCAGGATGATTGATGTCGATCACCTCCGTGGCGCGGAGCCAGCGGGGATCCGACGCGTCGCCCGCCGCAGGCGCGCTGCCACGGCCCGTGTCGACGCTGACGCGCAGCGTGCGCGCGTCGATGCGCTCGACCGTCTGCGCACCGCCATCGGGAAGCGACGCGATCGCGTCGCCCTTCGAGCGAACGCGGACCACAAGCGACCTGCGCGAGAGGAAACCGTCGATCGGCGCGGACTCGACGAAGGTTCCAGCGAGAATGTCGAAGCGCGCTGCCGCGTGCGACGCGTCCGCCTCTGCGCGCGTCGCCAGGCGCGAGACGAGGTCGCCGATCCCGATCGGCGTCGAGCTCTCGACAAGCACGCCCTGCGCGTCGTAGAGCTCCTCTGCGGCCATCGGCATCAGCGAGTTGCGCACCTCGTAGCGCACGAGTTCGATCTCGCGGCCGAGGACCGTGCGGCGCTCGACGCCCTTGCGCGCCATCGCGATGTCGACGGACACGAGCCCCGACTGCGCGTCGAGGAATCGGAAGGCGACCTCCGCCGCCCCCGCCCCCTGTCGCGCGGCGATGAACGCACGCGCCGCGCGCGGGGTCAAGTGGACGCCCGCGGGAAGCGCGCGCTCCTCGACCGCGCCGCCGCGCTCGATCGACACGCGGTCGCCGTCGAGAAACCTGTAGCGAACAGGCTCCGCGCCGCCCTGCACGACGCTCGCCTCGACGGCCGCGCCCGACGCGGTCTCGATGAAGGCGCTCTCGAGGTCGATCGCGGTCTCCTCGCCGAGCCGCATGAAGCGAAGTTCGATCCGTGCGGTCGTACGCAGCCTGTCGCCGTCGCGCTCCACCTTCTCGTGCGAGCGGCCGCAGGGCTTTCCCGCGAGCGACAGCGCGTAGAAGCGCTCCTCGACCGTGGACCAGTCCGCGCGCGCGGCGCGCGCGAAGGCGAGACTCGCGACGACGGGACTTGCGACGAAGAGCGCCGCCACCGCGACGCGCATGAGGAGCGCGATGGCACCGCGGCGGTTCATGTCCCCGCCGCCTCAGCGTCGCCCGCTCCCGCCTCGCCCGATGCGCCGCCCTGCGCCATCGAACGGAGCAGCGGGAACAGGATGACATCGCGGATCGACGCGCTGTCGGTCAAGAGCATCACGAGCCGGTCGATGCCGATCCCGAGGCCACCCGCGGGCGGCATGCCGACGCGCAGGGCCTCGACGAAATCTTCATCGAGCGTGCGGAAGGTCGACTCCTCGTCGTCTGCGCCCTTCAGCTGCTCGGTGAACTTCGCAAGCTGGATGTCGGGGTCGTTGAGCTCGGTGTACGCGGGCCCGACCTCCATGCCGCCGATGAAGATGTCCCATCGCCCGCAGAGCACGGGGTCGTCGCGGTGCGGCCGCGTGAGCGGCGAGATCGCGCTCGGGTAGTCGGTGACGAAGGTCGGTCGGCACGGGTCGATCAAGGGCTCCGCGCAATGCTCGAAGACCTCGTTCACGACGAGCCAGTCGTCGAGCTTCGCCTCGTGGTGGAGCCCGAGCTCGCGCGCCTTCGCGCGCACGGCCTTGAAGTCGCGCATCTCGCAGCCCGCGCCTTGGCGGAAGAGCTCCTCGAACTTCACGCGCACGAACGGCTTCGCGTAGTTGATCGCGAGCTCGCCCCACGGAAGAACGGGGCCGTCTTCATCGACGCGCAGCCCGGCCGCCCTGCGCTCCTCGACCATCGCCACCGCGAGCTCGTGGATGAGGCTCTCTGTGAGCTCCATCATCGTTCCGTAGTCGCCGAAGGCCTCGTAGACCTCCATCGCGGTGAACTCGGGGTTGTGGCTGCGGTCGATGCCTTCGTTGCGGAAGTTGCGGTTGATCTCGTAGACCTTGCGCAGTCCGCCCACGAGGCAGCGCTTGAGGTAGAGCTCGGGCGCGATCCGCATGAAGAGCGGCATGTCGAGCGCGTTGTGATGCGTCGTGAACGGCCGCGCGGCGGCGCCGCCCGCGATCGGCTGCAGGACGGGCGTCTCGACCTCGAGGTAGCCGCGCGCGTCCATGAAGCGGCGGATGCGCGAGATGATGCGCGACCGCATCGCGAAGACCCTCGCGGTCTCGGGGTTCGCGTACATGTCGACGTAGCGGCGGCGATAGCGGAGCTCGGGGTCGGACAGCCCGTGCCACTTCTCGGGCGGCGCTGCGAGCGACTTCGCGCCGAGCGACACAGCGGTCGCCCACACGCACACCTCGCCCTTGTTGGTGCGGCCGATCGGGCCTTCGGCGACGAGGATGTCGCCATAGTCCGCGTGCTTCGCGAGTTCGAACGCCTGCGGCGACACGGCCGCCTTCGACACGCTCAGCTGGAGGTCGCCCGTCGCGTCGCGCAGGAAGAGGAAGACGAGCTTGCCCATGTCGCGGTGCTGCACCACGCGCCCGGCGATCTTCACGGTCGCGCGGCCGTCCGCCGCCGCGAGGGCGCCGCCCGAAGCCTTCGCTTCCTTCGCGGCCGCGTCGTAGGCGACATGCGCCTCCTCGCTGAAGCGGGCGCGCGCGTCCGAGAGCGACGACAGCCCGTCTTCACGCCTTCCATACGGCTCGAAGCCGAGCTCGTCGCGGAAGCGCTTCAGCTTGGCGCGGCGCGCGGCGACGATCTCGGACTCGGAAAGCGGCGTGGGTTCCTCGGGAAGCGTCTCTGACATAGGCGCCAATCGTATCGAAGGCAGCCGTTTCCCGCCGCTTTGCGCTACCCTGTTCCACTTCGGCATCGACCGATGCCTTCGACCAGAGCCCATCCGATCATGCCTCCCACCATCAAGCGACTCGGCATCCTCACAGGCGGCGGCGACTGCCCAGGCCTGAATGCCGTCATCCGCGCCGTCGCCAAGACCGCCATCCTCCAGTACGGGATCGAGATCGTCGGCATCGAGGACGGCTTCCAAGGCCTCATCGAGCACCGCGTGCGCCCGGTCACGCTGCGCGACGTGAGCAACATCCTCACGCGCGGCGGCACGATCCTCGGCTCGAACAACAAGGCGAATCCCTCGCGCTATTGCACGGGCCGCACCGAGACGGGCGAGCCGATCTGGGAGGACGTCACCGACGCCTGCCTCACGACGATCCGCCGCGAGCGCCTCGATGCGGTCATCGTGATCGGCGGCGACGGCACGATGGCATGCGCGGCGCCGATCGCGGCCGCGGGCGTGAACGTGATCGGCGTTCCGAAGACGATCGACAACGACCTCGTCGGCACGGAGATCACCTTCGGCTTCCTCACCGCCGTCGCCACGGCGACCGACGCACTCGACAAGCTCCACTCGACCGCGGAGAGCCATCGCCGCGTGATGGTCTGCGAGGTCATGGGCCGCAACGCGGGCTGGATCGCGCTGACCGCGGGCGTCGCGAGCGGCTCCGACGTGATTCTCATCCCCGAGATCCCGTTCGACCTCGACCTGATCGCGGAGGACATCGAGAAGCGCATGCGCGGCCCGCGCTACGCCGTCGTCGTCGTGGCCGAGGGCGCGAAGCCCCGCGGCGGCTCGCAGGTGATCGGCCGCTACGACCCGACGAGCCCCGACCCCGTCCGCCTCGGCGGCATCGGCAACCTCGTCGCCACCAAGCTCGGCGAGCTGACGGGGATCGAGACCCGCACCACCGTGCTCGGCCACACCCAGCGCGGCGGCACGCCGATTGCAGCCGACCGCATTCTCGCGACCAACTTCGGCTTCCATGCGATGGCGCTCATCGCCAGCGGCATGCGGAACCGCATGGTCGTGCGCGAGAACAACATCTTCTCCGACATCGATCTCTTCGAGACCGTGGGCAAGCAGCGTCTCGTGCCGACGGATCACCCGCTCATCGCGGCCGCGCGCGCGATCGGCACTGGCTTCGGCGATGGCGCGGGCTCTATCACGCCGAAGCCGATCCCAAGCGCACTCGTCTGAACGCAAGCGAAGAACTCCACACCACCCGACCACCCCCCGCACCCCCAGGCTCCCCTCGGATTCACTCCGAGGGGAGACACCAAAGGGAGCCGCCGCAAAGGCTCTCGATCACCCCAGGCTCCCCTCGGATTCACTCCGAGGGGAGACGCCAGAGGGAGCCGCCGCAAAGGCTCCACGATCACCCCTCGCACCCCAGGCTCCCCTCGGATTCACTCCGAGGGGAGACCCCAGAGGGAGCCGCCGCAAAACCGTCCGACCACCCCCCGCACCTCCAGGCTCCCCTCGGATTCACTCCGAGGGGAGACACCAAAGGCCGCCACCGCAACGGCTCTCGATCACCCCCCGCACCCCAGGCTCCCCTCGGATTCACTCCGAGGGGAGACCCCAGAGGGAGCCGCCGCAAAGGCTCCACGATCACCCCCCGCACCCCAGGCTCCCCTCGGATTCACTCCGAGGGGAGACTCCACAGGGAGCCGCCGCAAGCGGCGACCGCCAAAAATCATGGACCCCGCAATCTTCCTCGACCGTGACGGCACCCTCGTCCCAGACGACGAGCGCGCGGGCAATCCCGCGGCTGTCACGCTTGCAGAAGGCGTCGCGCCCGCGCTGCGGCGGCTGCGCGACGCGGGATTCCGCCTCGTGGTCGCGACGAACCAAGGCGGCGTCGCGCGCGGGCGCTTCACGGAGGCCGATGTCGACGCCTACCACCGCAGGCTGTCCGACCTGCTCGACAACGCCACGGCCTTGAAGCGGACCATCGAGCGCTTCTACTACTGCCCGTTCCATCCGAAGGGCACCGTGCCCGAGTATGCGCGCGAGCATCCGTGGCGCAAGCCGCGCCCGGGGATGCTGCAGCAGGCGATCCAGGACATGGAGCTCGATGCCGAGCGCTCGTGGATCATCGGCGACTCGCCGCGCGATGTGGAGGCGGGGCGCGCGGCGGGCCTGCGCACCGTGCTCGTCTCGCGCGACCGCGCGCGCATCGCCGACGCAGCGCCAGACTACTCGGCCGCCACGCTCGCGGAGGCGGTCGAGCTCGTCCTTCGTCACCGCGACGACACCATCGTCGCGGCAGCGGCGCCGCTGGCGCGCACGCGCCGCTCGCGCACGCTCGGAAAGCGCATCCGCCGCGACCGCGACAGCGAGCGCCTGCGGAGGTCGCTCACGGAACTCACGGAGGAAGTGCGCGCGCTCAGGCTCCGCCGCAACGAGACGGGCGCCGTGCGCGTGGCGGCGATGGGCGTGCAGCTCGTCGCCATCCTCGTCGCAGCGGTGGCGTTCCTGAACCTCGCAGACTTCCAGAGCTTCATGCAATTGGCCGCGGGCGCCGCCCTCCTCCAGCTCGTGACGGCGACGATCCTGCTCTTCGACCGCGGTTGAGAGGCGTGAACCGAGAAGCATGACCCCCGCGCTCGTCACGCTCCATGCGAGTTCTCCGCGCTCGCTCGCAGACGCCGCCGTGGCCGCGCTCGTCCGAGCCTGCGCCGAGGAGACGGCGGAAGTGCACGGCGTCGAAACGCCCGAGGTGCGCATCTTCGACGACCGCGTCGAGCTCGCGGGGGCGATTCCGCAGCATGTCCTCGTCGCCATCGCGGCCGAGCTCCGCCGCGCGACAGGCCGCTGGCACGCCGCGAAGTACGGCGTCCCGCTTTGGCAGGGGCAGTAGGGCCGATCTCAACCGAGCTCCGCGACGCGGCAGGCAAACTCTGTGCCGCAAGCTCGCGAACTCTGTGCCGCGTCACCGACGGGTACCCGCGGGTGCATGCCGGGTACCACGCGGCCGTGCTTGCGACGCGCCGGAGTCGCGCGGCTTCCGTGACTTCTCCGCGCGCGCACGGCATGTGCCGTGCACCGCGACCGCTACTCGACGAAGGCGCCGCACTCGGGGCAGCGCTGCAGGCCAGCGAGCAGATGACCGCACCCACGGCACGCGCCGCGGCGGGCGCGGGCGGCGCCTCGAATCGAAGAGGGGCCCTTCGCGCAGACGACGATCACAGCGAACCAGAAGGCGAGATTCGCAAGAAGGCCAGGCCAGACCGGACTGAGCCCCGCGACATCGAACGGCGCCGCGTGCTCGCCGATTCGTGAAGGCTCGTGTCTTGTTCTCGCAGGGCCCAACGGGCTTGGGTAGTCGGATGCGAATGCGACGAAGGGAAACCCGCAGCCCTCCCAGAGGTGTTCACGGATCGGGCAATGGATATGGACTCCGGTTTCATGAAGCGTCACGCGGCTGAAGTGCCACCGCTCCGAGATGTGGGTCCAGCTCCGTTCTCGGCTGCCTATGAAGGCGTCCCATGTCCCTTCCAACGGTCTCTCGACGGGCGACGCGGCGGGATACAACGCTGGATCCGAGTACAGGTCGCTGCGCACGCCGACCCTCACCGATCCGGCCGACCAAGCGACACCGACCGTGAGCAGCAGTGCTCCAGTGAATGCCGACCAAAGGAAGGCGGCGGTTCGCGGCACGCTCCGCGTCCACACGACCCAGACGCACCAGATCGGAAGCCCGAACAGGGCGATGCTCGGAAGAACCCCACCCCACAGCACCCGCGCCTTCATGCCGGTTTCCAACTTGGCGTCAAGTGACTCTCGGAAGGCCTGCGCTTCAAAGTCACGGAACTTCCGATCGGCAGGCCACGGCGACTCAAGCAAAAGCAGAGGCCGCGGGAATCCCCAGGCTGATACAAATCGCTTCGTCCTCTGTCCGCCACTTTCAAACTCGAAAAGAAGCAGCTCAGCGCGATAGAAGGCTGATCGTGCGGCCATGTAGCTCTTGACGGCCCCGAGGTCCTGTCGCTCGACGTGCCAGAGGTACCTCTGGATCACGGCCTCCCGATGAACCTCCGCATCCTGCGGAGTGCAGAGTACGCCCATCTGACCAAAACACGGTGAACCCTCCAGTTCAGGCCTGTCTGGAGTATCGGCACCCGACAATGCGCACGGCTGACATCTCCACAACCTATAGCGGGCTTCCGGCGATCCGCTCATGAGGAATGCCGCCAGCGAGATCGCCAGCGACAACGTCAATCCTCCGAAGGCAGATGCGAGCGCGGCGATGATGATGGCTCGCAGACGCATTGATGCAAGCAGCGTAGCTTCGGAGATTCGGGCGAGGTTGTTCCGCCGGCGTACGGGACGCTGCGCCTTGAGCGATAGCGGCCGAGGATCGACGCCACGCGGCGTCCCTGCTAGCGCTTGCGCTTGGTCACCAGTGCGAACAAGGCGGCCCCGGCGGCACGTCTGTCCATCCGCCGGGACTCTGTGTTTGATGATTCGAGCCGCACCCAGGGTTCGGTTCGTCAGGACTTGTTGGGCAGATATAGGTACCCGGGGCTGGCAAGTTACACGTTTCCCCTTGAGCCCCTTCAATGAAGTAGCGTGTGGACTTCGAGCGGATCGTCTCGCTCGTGGTGCCGATTTGCGTCCAACTACACGTCGTGCAGTCGATCAGCCTTCGCGTCATCGTGCGGGTCCACGTGCAGTCCAACTGGCCATCGAACCAGCAGAGCATCGCGCAACGGGGTGCGTCGGGAACGCCAGGTACGTCTACTGTCCAAGTCGTCGGCAAGCAACCCGTGCAGGTCGGACCAGCCGATGTCCAAGTCCAGGGCCAGCAGACGCCGCACACTACCTGTAGCTTTGCGAAGGCGACCGCCTCCGCGTCAGCGCCCCCGCTCGGATCTGCCTCCACGCCGATCGCGATTGCCGCCAGCACCACATGCTGCGGACACGCCACCACACCAGGCTCCGCCGTCGCGAGCTGCCCGCCTTCGAGCGGCCCGATCCACGCCGCCTTCCAGCCCGCGTCCTCGAGCATCTCGACGATCGGCCGCGGGTCCTCGAGATCCGCGACGAGCGGCGCGAGCGCGTCCGACTCGAGCACGCCCTTGACGAGCCGCTCGGGTTCAGGAGCGGCCGACTCCGCGACGGCGACGGGCCACGACTCGTCGGTCGCGTCCGCGAGCGCCAGCGCCTCCTTCACCGCGCGGATCGCCTTCGACTGGTCCTGCTCCTCGAACGCCTTCGTCTCCCATGATTCCGTGCCGTCGGCCGCCGCGACCTTGCGGTACCAGACCGCGGTGAGGTTCTCGCCGTAGGCCATGTCCTCGCGAAGCGCGAGGAACGACTCGACCTTCCCGTCGAGCAAGGTCGGCACGAGCGTCCAGCGGCGGCCCTCCTCGCCCAGCGTGATGCGCAC
>QLAH01000476.1_pt1 | contig 20298 bp, 20 predicted proteins | sample 4693081 | NCBI WGS metagenome assembly QLAH01 (sample SAMN09425401, study PRJNA476045) | Lake water metagenome, whole genome shotgun sequencing project.
TTTTACCACCCTACAGTCCAGACTATAATTTAATTGAGTTGATTTGGCATTCTGCTAAGGAATTCATTGCGAATCGTTTATTCAAGTCGATTGAAGATCTAGAAGCGCTTGTTCATAGCCTGTTGAACGAGGGGCAGCTTGTTATTAACTGGGATCGCAAGATCAAAAACAAAGGAAATATAATTAATGCAATTTAAATGCACATCAGCTTAGCTTCCTCTTCATCATCAAAAATACCTGCAACAAGGTAACTTTCTGTACAAGCAGTACCAGGCTCAGCAACGATAGGCTTGCTGAGAAACTTCGTTTCAATAGCAGCACTTGTGCCTTGTACTCGTGTCATAAGTACTTTCCATCTGTCAATCCAAGCAGTATTTGATGGAATTTCTGAACGTTCTACATAGCTAACTTTTTGTGAGCCAAATAGTTTAACGGGTTCACTAATTTTATCTGGTTTTGATTTTCCATGAAAAAATGTACGAAGCCCAAAGGGTTTCTGACTAGAAACTCGCAGATCAAGCGTTGACTCTCCTCTTGCCTTAACCTTTTGCAGAATTGGTACAGCCTCATTACGTCGCACAAGAATATCGTAATCATCGAGGTAGCGGGCAATTGCTGGCCCTGTAGGTTGGCCATCCCAAATAGTTATAACTTCACATGGGCCACTGTGATCTCGACTCCACAGAAAATAGGAGATTCCACCTCGAATCTTCACTCCTGGAAATCCTTCATACAGTTTTGGATAATCCACTAAGCTTCGCATTCGTCTATCGGATAACATTCGCTGCCGATACTTATCTAGCCCTTTCCCCCCCGCCATCCAACGAGATGGAGTCACAAAAATAGCAAAGCATGGCTCAAGTTCCAGAGCTTTTTCCACAAATAACTGATAGATAGGTGCAGCACTATTACTATCACTAGAATCAGTCAGTTGATAGGGTGGATTACCAATAATCACATCAAACTGCATAGCTTCTCCCAGAACCTCCGCTACCCAATTCTTTATATTATCCGTGTGAATAAAACCATAGGCATAGGTTTCTAAATCTTTACCCCGATCCAGCGTTTCCTGACTTGCTCCACAGTAGCGACACCGCCCATTCTTCCAGCGATGCTCCATCCGCTCAAACCAGATATTCCCTTCATCCGTAGCCAAGCTTTTAGCAATGGAATGTTCCCCATTGGCGTGTTTGCTACAGTACACACTCCGCCTTGCTAGCAAGCTCGTCAACTGCGTAATTGCAATCCCAAACACCTGCTTTGTCAGAATGTGATCCACCCGCTCCTGAAGGTTTGGGATTTCCCCTGCTAATCCTTCCGTTAGCCGACGGGTAATCTCTCTCAGAAACACCCCCGACTTGGTGCAGGGGTCAAGGAACCGCACGGTCTTATCGGCCCATAGGTCAGCACCGCCATGATCCGCTGCCCACGCCGCCGCTACCGTATCCAGCATTTGGTTGGCAAACTCCGGTGGGGTAAACACCTCATCGTTGGAGAGGTTAGCGATGCAGGTCAGTACATCCGGGTTGCGCTTCCGCAGAGGGGCAAAATCAAAACCAGCCTGGGTCGTCATGGGGTGTTCTCCTGGGATGAGCCATCGCCATCGGTAAACAGAAATGGGTCGAAAACAGATATCCCTGATCGCTCAAAATCTGACACATTTCGAGTGGCCACTGTCAGATCATGGACGGCTGCCGTCGCCGCAATAAACAAATCCGGCTGGCTGAAGGTATAGCCAACCCGTCGTCCTGCATCTACCATCTTGCGCCAAACCAAAATCACATCTTCATCAATAGCTAAAATTCGATCTAAAAACCAGGGGCGTAATTCTTTTTCTAGCCAGTCTTCCAGCTCTTTCTGAAATGCCAGATCGTTCACCTTTTCAATACCAAAGCGAATCTCTGCAAGCGTCACTGTACTCAGAAAGAAAACCTGAGATGGATGCCGCTCACTCCAAGCCCTAACATTGGTTTTACAGTTTGGTTTTCGGAGTTCTGATACAATATTTGTGTCTAACAACCAGCCTTTTGTCATCAACACTTAAAACTCCACAACACGCACAGGAGACTTGATTGACTCAGTCTCAAAATCTAGCCGACTAAGGGGAGATTGGGACAGTAAATCATGCAAACTACACTCAAGCGGTTCCACAGCTATGGCAACTGTATTGAGGGTTTCAGTTTGTCGTTTCTCATCATCAACATACCTCTCTGCTAACTGATCCTGATGGTCTACATCATCCAAAGAAGTTACGGTGATATAGGATTCTTTAAACGATTCGAGTAACTGAATAGCCACCTGCAAGCGCTCCGATTGAGATAACTGACTGGCAGCGGCTAAGACATCCTGAATGGTCATCGTTTCCTCCCCAAAGTGCTCATGTTTGTGTACTGATGTTATTTTAGCGATGCCGCAGAAGGTCAAGCCGAATCGGCCTGGGCTAAATCACTTACCGTCATCGGTGGGTAGGTCTTTTTCGGCGTGAAAATCTCATGCTTCCCTTGGTCGGCAAACAGGGGCAACTCCGCCACATAGCTTGAGGATTGAGTGAGGGAGTCGAGTAGGAAATCACGCCGCTGAAACTTGCCCTTGCCCAAATAGCCCCACTCGGCAAAGGTAATGGGGTTGCCCTCATGGGTACGCATTGCCAGGGCATCACCATGAACCAAGTTCTGCGACAGCACATAGGAGGCCGCCCGATAGAGATCATCCGACTCATCCAAATTGAGGTATTCCGCAAAAATCTCCAGCACATTGGCTCGGCATTCCGCAATGTTATCGGCCAATAGCTCAATGCCATAGACACACATCAGGCCCAACAGGGCATAGTGCCGCCGCTCAAAGTCGGATTTGCCATACTTCAGTTCCACCGCCGCCAGTTTGCGCCGCACAATCTGTACCAAAAAATTTCCACTACCACAGGCTGGCTCCAAAAACCGCGAGTCGATGCGCTCGGTTTCATCCTTCACCAGGTCAAGCATGGCCTCCACCATCCATGCCGGGGTAAACACTTCCCCGTGGTCGGCCACTCGTTGTTTAGACTTGATATCGCTCATGAAAATCGCTCACCTAGAGATCGCCTCTACGGCCTAAAAATCCACACCCCGTTTCAGATCAATACCTTTTTCGGCGTAGTGCTTGTGGTTAAACACCTCAGAGTGGGTGCTGGCCAGTTCAAAATAGGCAGGTTGGTTTTGGCAACGCCCGGTGATGATCACCTCGGTATCTTTTGGCTTACGCAGCAGGGCTTGGACGATGGGTTCCTCCGGTAGCAGTTCCAGATCCACCGTAGGGTTGAGTTCGTCCAAAATGATGGTTTTGTAGAGACCAGAGGCGATGGCTGTGCGGGCAATTTCCCAACCCCGTTCCGCTTCCACATAGTCGATGTTCTGCTGTTGACCGCGCCAAACGATGGCATCTCGGCCACAGCGCTGGTGGTCTACCAGGTTGGGGTAAATTTTGCGGAGGGCCGCGATGGCGGAGTCTTCGGTATAGCCATTGCCGCCCTTGAGCCACTGGATAATCAGTACTCGATGGGAGAGGTCTTGGCCAATGCCGCGTCCGATGGCCTGGAGGGCTTTGCCGAGGGCGCTGGTGGATTTGCCCTTGCCCGCCCCCGTGTAGATTTCGATGCCATCTAGCCCTGGGATGCCGGAACTGTGGGCCTGGGGCTTCATTTCGGAGTGCAGGTTGGCGATGTCGAGCAGGGGCTTGGGGGCACCGCGTCCGGTGGCGATGATTTCGAGATGATCGGGCTTGCGGCGCAGGGTTTTGACCACCTCTTCCACGGAGAGCAGGCCCAGGTTCAGCACCGGGTTAATTTCATCCAGCACCACCACGGAATACAGCCCAGAGGCAATCGCGCCCTTGGCCACATCCCACCCCCGCTGGGCTTCTTGCTTATCGAATTTTGTAATGTCTTCGGGGCCAAAAAATTCTGAGCGTCCGGTGCGCACCTGGTCAATCAGATGAGGGAAGCCCCGCTGGAGGGCTTCGATGGCGGCATCTTCGTCGTAGGTGCGGCCTGGGCCTTTGAGGAAACGCAGCAGCAGCACCCGGCTTTCCATAAACGTTTGAATGCCTAGCCCAATGGAGCGCAGCACCACCCCCAGCGCCACCTGGGATTTGCCCTTGCCCTCGCCGTCATAGACGTGAATTTGCCCCGTCAGTCGTTCATTAATTTGCTGTGCCGTGCGAATGCCAATGCCAGTTCTAACCATGGAGATATTACGGGAAAAATACGGCGTCTAACGCCCCTCTCCTGCCTAGGCTACGGCTTACACACATCTCGGCTCGGTCGGTCAACACCTGGGAGATGCCCCTGAATCCCCCTTAGCAAAGGGGACTTTGAATCCAATTCCCCCCTTGCTAAGGGGGGCTAGGGGGAATCAACCCTCGGCACCAAGCGAGCGAGAGACTGATGTATCAGCGGTAGCCTCCCTAGGAAAGAGGCCAAGGGTGAGGGCTAAAAGCCAAGGGTTAATTTTAGCGAAAGCGGGAGACTCCCTACGCCCAATTTGTCACTCAGCAGTATCCTTAAAACCACTTGTTACCCGATCCTGAGATGTCCCCCACGGATTTACTGGCTGATCTGGGGTTACTCCCGCTGAGAGCCATCGCGTTTCAGTCCATGCTGTTGCTGGTGGCCATTGCCCTAGAGGCCATGGTACTGCGTCAACACCTACGCCTGGGCTATCAAACCAGCGTGCAGTATGCCGCCACCATCAACCTGCTCTCCACCAGCCTGGGCTGGATTGCCTTTCTCAGTTTGGAGGCGGTGCTGCCCACAGCCCTACGCCAGCAAATTATGAGCTATGTGTTGTTCAATCGTTTCTTTAGTAACGAGTGGCTAGAGGCGCTGCCGGTGATGCTGGTGATGGCGGCGATTGTGGTGTTTTTTGCCACCTACTGGGTCAAGCTCCAGAGCCTCAGTACCCTGGTGGCCATCCTCGGTCAGGCTCCGGTGCTAGAGGCCCCGGCCCTCACAGATCGCAGTCGGCGGGGAGGAGGATCGCGTCGAGGTGCACCTTCCGCCGCTCGAACTCGCACCGCCACCTACACCGTCGCGGTGCTCCAGGCCAACGCCCTGAGTTTTACCGCCATCGTTCTGTTGCTCTTCCTGCAAATCGAAGTGGTGCTGCGATGATTCCTCCCCTGCCCCCCGCCATCGCCAATCTTAGGGCCAGCCTGATACCAAAGTCGGCCTTTGCTTGGCCCACCGTCATCTACATGAGCCTGATCTCTTGGATTATGTCGGCGATTAGTCGGCTACTGGGGGCCAGTGCCTTCACCGTGGGCTTGATGGCCACCCTCGCCTGGATCTTTTTGGCCCTAGGTGTGGGATGGGCCTTCGAGGCTCGCAACATTAAGCCCTTCGGTCTCTCCCTGGGGCCTTGGGTGGCAGGGGGCATTCTCTGCCTGTTTTTGTTTGGATCCTGGGGTGGGGCTTGGCTTCAGCCCGCCCTGATTTCCTGGCCGCTGATGTCCTTTGTGGTGGTGGCGGTGCCCAACCTCCTCACCTGGGAATTTCGCCCCAAGCGGCCCTCGCCATCGGTGCGCCAAAGCCTAGCGCTAATGCTGGGCCTCAGCCTGCTGCTGAGTAGTTGGTTTCAGTTTTATTTTCGCCTGCAAACCTGGCTGCGAGATTATCCCAGCCTGATTGCCGACCGCTTTGACCAGAGTGCTTTTGTCTACCGCATTCCTGGCCAAACCATGCCCCTATCAGCGGGAATTAGCCACCTCACCCAGGCCGAGTTTTGGGTGCAAGAGCAAATTGACGGCAAGCCTTGGTCTTGGGTAGAACGCTGGCTGCTGAACCTAGAAGGACACCAGCAAAGCCTTCAGCGCCAAATGCAGCTTGCCCAGCCTAACTCGCCAGAACATCGCCTGTGGAACCTGCACATCACCACCACCACCAACGGCAACGGCTATACCCTCAGAATGATGGCGATTTGGCTTGGCCCCAGTGCCGATAGCGACAGCTACTATTTTGAAAAAACCTGCGATGTCATGCCCATAGACCAACCGCCCCCCTACGTGATCACCGAATCTATCGGGAGCAGCACTCCCGGGAGCAGCACCCAATGGGCGGAGGTGCGCTGCCAGTTGGAGACCCCCCTCCGCCACGGTCGGCCCTAAGGCTCCAGGATGCCCCCCTAATCCGTCCCCCATTCCCCATATCTGCCAACCCATGGCTATACACCCACATCCCATCCACACCCCCTATCCCGCCCATGACCTCGTACACTAACAAAGGCACAACCAGCGGCCCCGCAGGAGGACGATCAGACCCATGGTGTTGTCTCGCATAGTGGTGATTGCTCACAACGTATTCCTAGAGGTCATCCGAGATCGGATTCTCTACCTGATGGCGCTGTTTGCCCTGCTGATGGTGGCGGCGGGCCTGCTGTTGCCCCCGGTTTCGGCAGGCACCGAGCAAAAAATGATTCTCGATCTGGGCCTTGCGGCCATGCACCTGCTCAGTGTGATTATTGCGGTGTTTGTGGGCACGGGCCTCGTCAATAAAGAAATTGAAAAACGCACGGTGCTGGTGCTGTTGGCCAAGCCCGTCAGCCATGCCGAATTCATTGTGGGCAAACACCTAGGGCTGTCGGCGGTGCTAGCGGTGCTGCTGGCAGGCCTAGGGCTGATGTTCGTCGTTATGTTGGCCCTCCTCGGGGTGCCCTTCTCCTTCGGCAGCTTGACCTTAGCCACAGGCTACATGCTGATCGAGGCCATGCTGCTCACAGCGGTGGCTATTTTGTTCGGCGTGTTTACCAGTTCCCTACTGGCCACCCTGCTCACCTTCGCCGTATACCTGGTAGGCCACCTCACCCAAGATCTAGTAGCCTTTGCCCAAGCCAGCAACAACCCCGGCATCCAGCAGGTCACTAACGTGGTTTACCTGGTGCTGCCCGATCTAGAACGGCTCAACCTCCGCAACATGGCGGTCTATGGTCTAGAACGCTTACCCGACCCGCTCACGCTGATGGCCCACCTCGCCTATGGCCTAGTCTATAGCGCCCTCCTGCTCACCATGGCCACCCTCATTTTTTCCCGCCGTCAGTTTTAACGTTCCCCCAAGTTGCCTATCACCAACTCCTGCTGCGCCCTTGATTCTGGCACAACCCCCAGCGTAGTGTAATGTATCAAGCCCGTTGGTTTTGGTGAGTAGGCCAGAGGGTGATGGCCGTTTGGTAGCGTGGATAACGGCAGCGGGACAACCCCCATTGAAATCATGAATCAGCGATTGGGAGCAGTGAACCTATGACCACATGTGAGTACAGACCTGGCCTAGAGGGGGTACCGGCCACCCAGTCGAGCATCAGCTATGTGGACGGACAAAACGGAATTCTGGAATACCGAGGCATTCGGATTGAGGAACTCGCCCAGCACGGCACCTTTTTAGAAACCGCCTACCTCCTGATTTGGGGAGGCTTACCCTCCCAGAGCGAACTAGAGGCCTTTGAACACGAAATTCGCTACCATCGTCGCCTCAAGTACCGCATTCGCGACATGATGAAGTGTTTCCCAGAGAGCGGCCATCCCATGGACGCCCTCCAGGCCTGCGCGGCAGCCTTGGGGCTGTTCTATTCGCGGCGGGCGCTGGATAACCCAGTCTACATTCAAAAGGCCGTCGTGCGCCTACTGGCCAAGATTCCAACCATGGTAGCGGCCTTCCAAATGATGCGGAAGGGGAACGACCCCGTGCAGCCCAGGGACGACCTCAACTACGCCGCCAACTTCCTCTACATGCTCAACGAGCGCGAGCCCGACCCCCTTGCCGCCCGCATTTTCGATATCTGCCTCACCCTCCATGCCGAGCACACCATCAACGCCTCCACCTTCTCCGCCATGGTGACGGCCTCCACCCTAACCGACCCCTACGCCGTGATTGCCTCCGCCGTGGGCACCCTGGCGGGGCCACTCCATGGTGGGGCCAACGAGGAGGTGGTGGATATGCTCCAGCAGATTGGGTCCGTCGAAAATGTACGCCCCTTTGTGGATCGCTGCATTGCCGAAAAGTCTAAAATCATGGGCTTTGGCCACCGGGTCTACAAGGTCAAAGACCCCCGGGCTACCATCCTGCAAGGGCTAGCCGAACAGCTCTTTGAAAAATTTGGCCAAGACGAGTACTACGCCATTGCCCTCGAAATGGAGCAAGCCGTTTCTGAACGCCTGGGCCATAAGGGCATCTACCCCAACGTCGATTTCTACTCCGGCCTGGTCTATCGCAAACTCGGTATTCCCACCGATCTCTTCACCCCCGTCTTTGCCATTGCCCGCGTGGCTGGTTGGTTGGCCCACTGGAAAGAGCAACTGGGCGAAAACCGCATCTTCCGACCCACCCAAATCTATACTGGGCCACGGCAGCAAACCTATGTGGGCATCGAAGATCGGCCCCAAATCTGGGATAAGCAGTTTGTGGCTCCCTCCCTCAATGGCTAATCCCCCTGATGGGTCTTACCCCTCTGGGCAACCTTCGCCATTGCCAAGATGATAGGTGTAGTGACGATTTTCAGGAACTCCTGCCCCTCTGCCCTCTGGGTTGAGGGGTTTTTATTAGCCGAATCGGGCTGGCCCACGCTGCCGCTTGCCCCCCAGGGCGGTTCATCTAGCTAGCTTCGCAGCATTCGCAACAATTCTCAACACTCCCCATTCTGCCCCAGACCCACGGCAGAATCTTGGCTGCTGTGATATGCTGGGCGGAGTTAGTTGATGGTTGACTTGCCTACCGCGTCAGATTTGTCCTGGGCCTGGGTACATCTCCGGAAAACTGCATGCCCCTCCGTTTTATTGTTTGGAGATGTTTCTATGTCGATTTATGTTGGCAACCTGTCTTTTGAGGCCACCCAGGAGGCAATCACCGAAATCTTCGCTGAATACGGTAGCGTAAGCCGGGTCAGCCTACCTACAGATCGGGAAACTGGAAAACCCCGTGGCTTTGCCTTCGTGGAAATGAAATCTGAGGCGGAAGAAGACAAAGCCATTGATCAACTAGATGGGGCCGAGTGGATGGGTCGCCAACTGAAGGTCAACAAAGCCCGCCCCCGCGAATCTCGTCCCGCTGATGGTGGTGGCTGGAACAACCGTCGGGGTGGCGGCAACCGCTACTAAAGTCCCAGCCTCCGTTCCCCTAACCCTAGTGCCCCGTCTGCCCCAGGGTGGTCATTGCCGCCTTGGGTCATTTCATTGGGTTCAGAGTTGTGTGCCCTCCCTCCCATAGCATCATTGCCTAGGGAGAGGGCCTAGGGAATTGCGCATCCTTCCCTAAGGATGCTTCATCTACGGTGGAGACGCTAGACAAAGATGGGCTAGATCATTAAACCCATCACCGTTGTTACGTTAAGGAGCACCCATGGCCCAAGTTGTTTTGGGAGAAGACGAAAATATTGAATCAGCCCTGCGCCGCTTTAAGCGAAAAGTATCACGGGCCGGAATTTTTTCCGACATGCGGAAGAATCGCCATTTTGAAACCCCGATTGAAAAACGTAAGCGCAAAACCCTGGCCCGCCACAAGCAGCGTCGCTGGGGCTCAAAGCGTTAGCGTTTAAGCCGCAAGTTCGTTAATCCCGCCACCAGTTGGTCGAGATGATCTGGGGTATGGGTAGCCATCAAAGTTATGCGCAGACGGCTGGTCAGCACCGTCGGAGGACGCACCGCCGCAACCCAAAGCCCTGCGTTCTGTAACTGCTGACTGGCGACCATAATCTGACTGACAGAATGGCCTGCCAAGCAAATAATGGGAGACTCAGACGGCAATCGCTGTAACATGTGGTCTCCCCTTCCCTGTTCTAGGAGGTCATCCAAGCGGCGTTTGAGCTGCGCTACATGGTGCCAAAGAGCTTGCCTTCGCTGGGGTTCTTCGGCAACAATACGCACCGCCGCTAGGGCCGCCGCCGTATCCGCCGGAGAAAGCCCTGTGGTATAGATCCAGCCAGGGGCTCGGTTACGCAAAAAATCAATCAACCCCTGGGAACCCGCTACATAGCCCCCCAAGCTGCCCATGGCTTTGCTGAGGGTGCCCACGGTAATCATGGGTCGGCCTAGACAGCCCAGGTGTTCTACCGCCCCCGCCCCCCGCTGGCCGAGAACCCCGGTGCCATGGGCCTCATCCACCAGCACCATAGCCTCGTATTGCTCCGCTAGATTGAGAATGTCTGGCAGAGGGCAGAGGTCGCCATCCATGCTAAATACGCTGTCGGTGGTGATGAGACAGCGACGATGCTGGGCGCGATAGGTGGCGAGGTATTGTTCTAGGTGCGCGACATCCCCATGGCGATAGTCATAGGTGGTGGCCCCGCTTACCTTGGCTCCCGATCGCAGGCTAGAGTGGTTGTATTCATCGCTAAGAATTAAATCCGGTGGCCCCACGAGGGCCGCAATGGTGCTGAGGTTGGCCAGATAGCCAGAGCTAAAGACCAAGGCATCTTCGGTGTGCTTGAGGGTAGCTAAGGCCCGTTCCAACGCCTGGTGTAGGTCTCGATGACCACTCAACAGCCGCGACCCAGTGCTGCCCGTGCCATAGGTTTCGATGGCCTCAATGGCGGCGGCGGCGAGGCGAGGATCCCCCGCTAGGCCCAGGTAGTCGTTGCTGGCAAAGTTGATTAGGGGCTGCCCCTCTCGGATCATCACCGTTCCGGCCCTGCCCTGAGCCACCTGCACCGTGCGATAGCGGTGGGCGCGCTGAAGAGCCGCGAGGGATTGCTGCATCCACTGGTAGGGCGAAGACGACGATAAAGCCATGGCACAAACGAAGCAGGCCCTAGAATAACACCCACAGCGAGCAAGCCCGGATAATTTTCAGCCTTCTATCCCTAGATTTCCGCGTTGGTTGTGAGGGTTTGTTACAATTTGGGTCGCACGGCGGTCGCAGCGGCAACGTCGATGGAATCAGGTTGGGTTACCGCAAATTCCATCCATCACACCACGCTCATCCCAGCAAACATCAATACACTAGAAGGGGGCAGGTTTAATGAATATGGTGCAAAACTCGTCCTTAAAGCCACTTCGCCCCTTTGACCGTGCCACGCTAGAAAGTATGCTGCAAGTCTCCAAAACTGCTCCCCCTGGGGAATGGACTATCGAAGCTAGCGAAGAACTCTACCGCATCCATAGTTGGGGAGAGCCCTATTTTTCCATCAATGCCGATGGCCATATTACAGTGTCGCCCCAGGGAGATCGGGGCGGGTCTCTAGATTTGCTGGAGTTGGTAGAAGCCATTAAACAGCGGAACCTCCATTTGCCGCTGCTGATTCGCTTCCCCGACATTTTAGAAGACCGCATCGAGCGGATTAACGCCTGCTTCGCCAAGGCCATTGCCCGCTACAAGTACAACGGCGTTTACCGGGGTGTGTTTCCGGTGAAATGTAACCAACAGCGGCAGTTGTTAGAGGACATTGTGCGCTTTGGTAAGCCCTACCAGTTTGGCCTAGAGGCAGGCTCTAAGCCAGAACTGCTGATTGCCCTGGCCACCCTCGATACCCCCGGTGCCCTGCTGATCTGCAACGGCTATAAAGATAAGGACTACATCGAAACGGCCATGCTGGGCCAGCGCCTCGGCCAGCAGCCGATCATTGTGATTGAACAAATGAACGAGGTGGACTTGGCCATTGCCGCCAGTCGTCGCCTGAATATCCGCCCAGTTTTAGGGGTGCGGGCTAAGCTCAGCACCAAGGGCAGTGGTCGCTGGGGAGTTTCGGCGGGGGACCGGGCCAAATTTGGCCTCACGGTGCCGGAAATTCTGACGGTAGTGGATCGGCTGCGCGAAGAAGACATGCTGGATTGTCTGCAACTGCTGCACTTCCATATCGGATCTCAGATTTCCGCCATCAGCGTCCTCAAGGAAGCCCTGCGGGAGGCCAGCCGCATCTACGTGGAACTGGTATCCCTAGGGGCCAAAATGGGCTATCTAGACGTAGGCGGGGGCCTCGCGGTGGACTACGACGGGTCCCAAACCAGCTTCTACGCCTCTAAAAACTACAGCACCCAAAACTACGCGAACGATGTGGTAGCCGAGGTGCAGGAAGCCTGCCGGGTGAAAAGCGTCCCCGTTCCCACCCTGATTAGTGAAAGTGGTCGGGCCATTGTCTCCCATCAGTCTGTGCTGGTGTTTGACGTGCTGGGGTGTAGCGATGCCCCCGTCCAGGATGAACTGGAGGTGCCTGGGGAGGCCGACCACGCCATTCTGAAGGAACTGTACGAGATTCACCAGAGCATCGCCCCCCAGAATGTGCAGGAACTCTACAACGACGCCCTGCAATTCAAAGAAGAGTCCATCAGCCTGTTTAACTTCGGCTACCTAACCCTGGCCGACCGAGCCAAGGCCGAACGGCTCTACTGGGCCTGCTGTCGCAAGGCGCTCTCGGTGGTCAGCGATGCCGACTATGTGCCCGAAGACATCGAGGAACTGACCCAGAGCATGGCCTCGATCTACTACATCAACCTGTCGGTCTTCCAGTCCATGCCCGACGCCTGGGCCATCGATCAACTGTTTCCCATCCTGCCCATCCACCGCCTCAACGAAGAGCCCTCCTGCCGGGGTACCCTGGCCGATCTCACCTGCGACAGCGATGGCAAAATTGCCCAGTTCATTGACCTGCGCGACGTGAAGCATGTCCTAGAACTGCATCCCCTGAAAGAGAACAAGCCCTACTACCTAGGGATGTTCCTAGGCGGTGCTTACCAGGAAATTATGGGCAACCTGCACAACCTGTTTGGCGACACCAATGCTGTCCATATCCACATGACCCCCAAGGGCTACCAGGTGCAGCATGTGGTGAAGGGCGACACCATGACCGAGGTGCTGGGCTATGTGCAGTACGACGCCGAAGACATGATCGAAAACATCCGGCGGCGGTCGGAACAAGCCCTCCACGAAAGTCAGATCACCCTCGAAGAGTCGCAGTTGCTCATTCAGCAGTACGAACATAGCCTGAGCCGCTACACCTACCTCGTGTGACGGCAGCGCTGGGGATTGCAGCGATTATCATCGTAGGCTGACAGGGATAGCAAGCAACCTTTACAGAAGTATTACAGAGGGCTCAGGTAGATTGGCTGCCTTTTAAACGTCTATTCTGTAATCTTGAGCTAGGCCCTAGGCGCGAACCGGGAAGAGACTTCTGGGATGCCCTACCCATGAGGGCTGCGGTTATCCCAGGTCGCCCTATGGTTCCAGCCTTTTCCGTGCAGCTCGAAACTCTGTGGCGCACCTTTGCCGGAGGAGAGCGGGACTTTAGCCGCATCGATCTGGCCGGGGCCGACCTCCACCACTGGCAGCTCAACCAGATTGTGCTGTGGGGGGCCAACCTAGCCAGGGTGAACTTTGCCAAGGCTCGGCTCAGGTATGCGATCCTCACCGACGCTTGCCTAGAAAACGCCAATCTTACCCAGGCCGACCTGCGGGGGGCCGACCTGCGGGGGGCCGTGTTGACAGGGGCACGCCTCCAGAAAACGCTGTTAGACGGAGCCGTTTACAGCCACGACACCCAATTCCCAGCAGGATTTCTCCCGGAGCGGGCTGGGATGGTATGGCTGGGGCCAGGGGTGGTGCTGCCAACCCAGGATTTACGGCATCGAGATTTTAGTGGAGCCGACCTCACTGCGGCCAACCTGAGTGGGGCACTGCTGACCCAAATCTGCCTCTTTGGCGCGGGGCTGCGATTGGCCAACTTGCTGAGCGCCCTAATGGGCCACAGCGATCTGCGCTATACAGATTCTCACCAAGCCACCCTGATGGATGCCGACCTGAGAGGAGCTAACCTCAGCTATGCCAACCTCACCCAGGCCAATCTGGTGGGGGCGAATCTGTCGAACTGTCGGCTGGTAGGCACCCAATGGCAAGGAGCCCTATACTCAGAGACCACCCAATTTCCGACGGGGTTTTCTGCCCCTACCATCCTGCGTTACCTGGGGCCAAGGGCCAATCTAACCGGGGCCACTATGGCAAAGGTGCGACTCACGGGCATGGATCTGCGCGAGACGAACTTAGCCGCCGCTGACTTGAGCGATAGCAACCTAGCCGGAGTTAACCTTGCGGGGGCGAATCTGGCCGGAGCCAACCTGACGGGAGCCAACTTGATGGGGGCAACCCTGCTAGGCGCTAATCTCACGGGGGCAACCCTGACGGGAACGCTCCTCACAGAAGCAACCTTAGCTGGAACACACCTTGAGTCTAACCAGCTTGAGGTGGCGGTTTGCCCCCAGCGAACTAGTGGGTGCGCCAGGGGTTAAGGTCGGGTGATCTGGCGGTAGGTTCCATCCCTGTGCCTATTCTCTCAGTGGCCACTCCCTTCCTCATGCAGGCTCCTAGCCCCCTATCCTAGGAAAGGCTGGGCAAGGTCTGTCCCGTCGGTTTCCTGTTCTTTCTTTAGCGGCAACGGCTGCTTGGCTATGCCTACGCTCAAACGCCTCCAAAAACAAAAGATTATTCTGTCCCTAGTGCCCCTGGCGCTGACCCTGGCGATTGTGGGCCACAGCTACACCCAGCCCTCAGCAGCAATCTCTGGCCAACCCAGCCTTTGCCCCGTTTCGGCCTCTCAGCCGATGACGCTCTCCATTGCTAGCGAACACAACACCCTACTGCGGGAAAGCTGGCAGATTTATCGGAATCGCTTCATCCAAGCCGATGGGCGTGTGATTGACCGAGAAGATCGAGACCGCACGGTCTCCGAAGGGCAGGCCTACGCCATGCTGCGGGCCGTTGCTATTAACGACCCCGTCACCTTTGAACGCACCTACACCTGGGCTAAAAACAACCTAGCCCGTCGCGATACCGAGGGACAGCTCACCGACCACCTCTGGGCGTGGCATTGGGGCCAGCGGGAGGACGGCAGTTGGGGCATTGTAGACGCCAACTTTGCCACCGACGCCGACATTGACGCCGCCACCGCCCTAATTTGGGCGGCCCAGCGTTGGCGTTGTCCTCAGTATTTAGAGGAAGCCAAGGCCATTTTGGACGACATTTGGGAGCACGGCACCGTCCTGTTGCCCGATGGTCAGCGGCAACTTCTCCCCGGCCCCAAGGAGGCCTTTTTCAACCAACCCGACCGACTGATCCTCAACCCCTCCTATTTTGCCCCAGCGAGTTTTCGGCTCTTTGCCAAGGTCGATCCTAGCCGCGACTGGGACAGCCTGATCGACAGCGGCTACGCGATGCTGGCGGATCTCGGCCAGTTCTCCGACACGGGCCTACCCCCCGACTGGATCATCTACAACCCCATCAGCCAAACCTACCGCCCCCTAGAACCCGACTTCCCCCTGCAAAGTCGGTACAGTTTCGACGCCATCCGAGTGTGGTGGCGGGTGGGGCAAGATGCCGCCTGGAACCAAGAACCCCGCGCCAAGGCCTATCTGGAGGCCCGACTACCAGAACTGATCCAGCGTTGGGAAGTCGATGGTCGCCTTCCAGCCCGCCTCTCCCTAGATGGGCTAACGGAATCCGACTACGAAGCCACCGCCCACTACGCCATGCTCTACCCGGCTTTGCTCCAGGTTAACCCTGCCATTGCCCAGGAAATCTACCAGCAGAAACTCCAGCCCGCCTACCAAGACGGCTTTTGGGATAGCGACACCGCCTACTACACTCAAAACCTCGCCTGGTTTGGCCTACTGCCCTTGGAGGTTTCCCCAGGACGATTCCAATCCGCCCAACAATTCCTGCGACGGGTCGCTTGGTAGGAGGCAACCCTCACCCTAAACCCTTCTCCTATGGGAGAGAGATTTTGACGCTAATTCCGGCTCCCCTCTCCTCCCTGGGAGAGGGGCTGGGGGTGAGGGTAAACTAGGGCGTCATAGAACGAATGATTTGTCGGGCTGCGGAGAATGGCCTATCTCAAAATTCTGCTGATTCGCCATGGCCAATCCCAGGGCAATATCGAGGGTCGTATGGAGGGCTGGTCATCCACGGGGCTGACGGATTTGGGGCGAAAACAGGCCCAGTGTCTGGGACAGCGCCTTGCTAAAGAAAATAGACAGCCCACCCATATCTATTGCAGCCCCCTTCAGCGGGCCACCGAAACCCTAGCCGCCATGGCCTCAGAACTGTGGGCAACGGCAGAAATCCCGGCACCAGAGATACCCATACCAGAGATACCCATACCAGCGATACCCGTCCCTACAGTGTTCCACAACGACCTGCGGGAAAATCACCAGGGCATTTTAACGGGCCTCACCTGGGCCGAGGCGCAGGCGAACTATCCCGACCTTTGCCAACGACTGGAGACCTCCCTCGATTGGCTACCCATCCCTGGGGCAGAATCCTGGTTAGAGGGACACCAGCGAGCCCAGCGCTTTGTGGAGGATCTATTGCAGCACCACAATGGCGATCAGATTTGGGTCATTAGCCACCAGTGGATTTTGCAGCACATCCTCGCTTGTCTGCTAGGCTGTGAGCGCACTTGGGGAATTCCCCTCAGCCACACAGCCATCACCGAACTCTGGCTAGACCGCGACCGCTGGTTTGAGCCCGACCTCAATCAGCGGCTCAATACCGAACTCTGGCGCATCCAGCGGTTTAACGATCAATCCCACATCTCCCCCCAGATTGTGCCGAATGGCAACGCTTCTGTTTAGGATGGAACCTAACGCTTTGTGAACTGGTTGGCGGCATCCTATGGCTTCTCGTCCTGATATTCTCTTCCTTGTGCTCGATACCCAGCGGGCGGATCGCCTTTCCTGCTACGGCTACGACAAGCCCACCTCGCCCCATTTAGATGCCCTCGCCGCCGAGGCCACTCGCTTCACCCAGGCCATATCTGCCGCCCAGTGGACGGTGCCCTCCCATGCCTCCATGTTTACCGGGCTATATCCCTCAGAGCACACCATGGTGCAGTCTTATTCCGTTTTGTCGCCCGACCTGCCCACCCTCGCCGAACGCCTAGAGGCCAGCGGCTACTACACAGCGGGCTTTTGCAATAACCCCCTCGTAGGGGTGATCAACAACGGTCTGCGGCGGGGCTTCACCAGTTTTTTGAATTACAGCGGATTGTTGACCTCCAAGCCCAACCAGGCGGGCAGCCATCCCGGTTTGGTGAGCCGCTATCGGCAATGGTTTAAGCGCCAAGTAGCGGGGGTGCTGAACCGAGTACAGAATGCCTTCGCCCGATCCGATGCCCTGCTGGCCCTCAGCTTTACACCGCTGATGGTGCCCCTGTGGCAAACCGCCCTCAGCTTTAAGGGCAACGGCCAAAAGTCCCTCGACGACACCGCCAACCTGCTGATCCACCGCCACGGCACCCAGGCCGACCAGCCCGTCTTCGCCTTCGTGAACCTGATGGGCACCCACATGCCCTACCATCCCCCCCGTTGCTACATCGAGCAATTTGCCCCCCACGTACTGGCCGACCGCAAGGCCCAGACCTTTTTGCAACGCTTCAACGGCGATGTCTACGGTTGGCTGGCCCCCCTCACCGGAGCCCTCGACGACCACCAAAAGCAAACCCTCGACGGCATGTACGACGCCGAAGTCGCCTACCAGGATGCCCTCTTAGGTCAGTTCTTCCAGCGCCTCCAGGACTCTGGCCGCCTCGACAACACCCTCGTCATCATCTGCGCCGACCACGGGGAACACCTCGGTGAAAAGCAGTTCATGGGCCACAGCCTATCTATTTACAACGAACTGGTGCGGGTACCGCTGATTATCCGCGATCCCCAAAATCGCCTCGCCCAAGGCACTACGGTAGATGGAGTGGTCTCCACCCGTCGCCTGTTCCACACCGTCCTCGCCGCAGCGGGCATCGCCAACGAAAAGGAACTCACCCTTGACCTGATCCACAGCCAAGAGAATTCCCACAACCGCGATTACGTCTTTGCCGAGGCCATCCCACCCCAAAATGTGGTGAACCTGATGCAAAAACGCCAGCCAGAACTGGTACGAGAAATGAGCTGTGATCGCGTGCGCCGTGCCGTGTGGATGGGCCAACACAAACTGATCGAAACCGAAGGCTCCGAGGCCGAACTTTACGACGTCCTCGAAGACCCCACCGAAGCCCTCGACCTCAGCGCCATCCTGCCCGAAAACGTGGAAGCCCTGCAAGATTGCCTACAAGCCTTCGCCGACCGCAGCGACCGATCCCTTGCCCAAGCCACCCCCACCCGCGCCGCCGACTACGACGACCCCGAAGTGCGCCGTCGCCTAGAGGAATTAGGGTATTTAGAGGATTAAAGGATGTTGGTTATGCCTTTAGAGCAGACATCATCGAAGCTTAGCGATTTGTACAATCAGGATTATGCACTCTGGTTAGAGGCAACCTGTCAACAACTGACAGAAAGACGGTTTGCAGATCTGGATTTATCTAATCTATTAGAAGAACTGGGTGATATGGGGCGCAGTGAAAAGCGAGCCTTGATCAGCAATTTGATTGTGGTTCTGATGCATCTTTTGAAATATGCCTATCAACCCGAAAAGCGATCTAATAGCTGGCGATTCACTATCAAAGAACATCGTCGGCGCATTCAGGAATCCCTTAAGGATAGCCCTAGTCTGAGAGCCTATTTGCTGCAAAATTTTGACGAATGCTACCTTGAAGCAAGGGACTTAGCCGCTACCGAAACTGGATTAGACTTGAACACTTTCCCTGAAGCCAGTCCCTTCACACCAGAGCAAACTTTAAACAGAGACTTTCTGCCAGAATAGACACTGTCCTTCCGATGTTCAGATTGTATATCTAACCTGCCCATGTATCCCCCTGTTTCCCCCGTCATTTTTGAACTTGGCCCCTTTGCCCTGCGCTGGTATGGGCTGTTGATGTTGATGGCCATTTTGTCTGCCGCAACGGTGGCCAGTCGCTATGTCGCCCGCCAGGGCGAAGATCCCGATAACCTGTGGGATATGCTGTTCTGGATTTTAATTCCAGGCTTCATTGGGGCGCGGTTGTATTACGTGTTTATTCAGTCGCCACGGGGGCCAGAGGGGTTAGGCTACTATCTGGCTAATCCTGGCAAAATTCTGCAAATTTGGGGCGGCGGCATTCACATTTTTGGCGGATTTATCTTTGGGGCCATTGCGCTTTTTCTATTTAGCCGAATTCGCAAGCTGAATCCACTCCCTTACCTAGATGGCATTGCCTTAGGATTGCCCTTAGCTCAGGCCATTGGTCGCTGGGGAAACTTCATCAACCAAGAACTTTATGGCCCTCCGACTACAATGCCCCTGGGGTTGCGTATTGACACCCAGCACCGTATTTCTCCCTATAATAATTTGGCCCAATATCCTGAATCCACCCGATTCCATCCCCTCTTTTTGTACGAATCGGCTTGGAACTTAGTGGGATTCGTCCTTTTGTTTTGGATCGCCCGGAAATTTGAGAAGCAACTTAAGCCTGGGGATCTGGCGTTGGGCTACTTAATTTGGTATCCCCTAGGTCGATTTTTTATTGAATTCCTACGCACGGATTCCTGGTTTTTCCCTGGCACACCTTTTAATGTGGTGCATATCCTGTCAGCAGCGGCAACAGCAGCGGCAATTTTTGTTCTTTATAACCGTCATCGCTCAAACTCTCCAGCATAGAGAGAGACTAAGAAGATATATTGCCCACTGGATGATTGGCTCTAAAGAGAGAAAGGACATAAATATATAGCTGCATCCATCTTGATTAAGAGAAGCTCGGGCTAAGCCTGTCAAAGGCTATCACGTGGCGCTGTAGACGTAGACATTCGACTGCTCAACCATCTCACAACTCAGCCTGATCGATATCGCCTTCTGTGAACAATCAGAATGAAAATTGCTGTTTTCATGGCGGCATTCATTTTGCTGGTCATCTTATTCTTACAAGGACTCAAATCATGCTAAACCTTACCCATATCCCCGCCGGGCTAGTTGGCATACGGTTTGTCATCGCATTACTTCTCCTCCTTGATGCCCTAGATCATCACGTGGGTATAGTGTTTGTCCTTGGTTATGTGATCGCTGTCCTTTCAGACATTTTTGATGGCATTATTGCGCGGCGGTTGGGGGTGAGTACCGCCCAACTGCGTCAGGCCGATAGCTGGGCCGATATTTGCCTGTATTGCTGCATTGCCCTGAGTGTTTGGCTAGTCTTCCCCCAAACGATTCTTGATTTCAAAATTCCTTTATTGGTTGCGATATTCGCTCAGATTTCACTATTTGCTATTAGTCTGATCAAGTTCAAGAAAATGCCAAGCTTTCACACCTATACGGCCAAGGCCTGGGGGTAAAGATTCAGGGGGCTACGCCGCCAAAGGGGTTTCATCCTCAGCCGAGGGTTGAGGCCGCAGGTCAGGGTGCTCGTGCCCCAAGCGTTCGGCCTGAATGGCCTGGGTCAAGAAGTCCAACACATC
>QLAH01000477.1_pt1 | contig 20293 bp, 16 predicted proteins | sample 4693081 | NCBI WGS metagenome assembly QLAH01 (sample SAMN09425401, study PRJNA476045) | Lake water metagenome, whole genome shotgun sequencing project.
GCCGTTCTTATAGGCCGGAACGATCATATCATAGAGCATCGTCATATCCTTTGCGGGTGGGCGATCAGGCGGGGGCGAGATTGTCCTGGAACTGCAGGCGGGCGAGGCGGGCATAGAGACCATCGGCGGCGACGAGCGCGTCGTGCTTGCCTTCCTCGACGATGCGGCCGTTATCCATGACGATGATGCGGTCGGCGGCACGCACGGTCGCGAGCCGATGCGCGATGACGATCGTCGTGCGGTCGTGCATCAAGGTTTCGAGCGCGTCCTGCACCAGCTTTTCGGATTCGGCGTCGAGCGCCGACGTCGCTTCGTCGAGCAGCAATAGCGGCGAACGGCGGAGCAGCGCGCGGGCGATGGCGAGCTCCGCCGCGGTGCCTGCCTCCAGCTGCCGATAGGCCTGGTCCGCGAGGCGACCGCGGGCGCTGCCGGGCTCCAGGCCGGCCTGGTCCAGTGCCACGTCGCGTGCCTGGCCGGAATCGCGAAAGGCCTTCATGGTCAGAACGACGCTGGCTGCGACGTTCTGGCAGCGCTCCGACGGACCCATCCCGGCATGCGCCGACACAGGCACCGCGAACAGGCCGACGACCAGGAGCGCGATCACGATCGCAGCAGACGGCATGGCGGATCCGACGGGCGCGCGATGGACGACATCGGCCGCGGCGCGCCGATCCGGGGCCGATGCCCCCGAGCATGCCGGCATCGGGTGCAGCCTGGCAAACGCCTGCCCGGAACCGCTCGGCCTCGACGCGGCTTCGGTGCGCTCCTTGCCGAGATGCCCGGCCTGCATCGACCCACGCGTCCGCACGCCGCGCCCCCTCACTCCCACTCAATTGTTGCCAGGCCATCTAAGTGCCTGTCGTCGCTAATCTTATCGCAATGCGTCACGCCCATTTACCGTCAGATTGACCGTCAATACATTCCGCTTACAGAAGGCGGCCGGCGATAGATGGCGAAAGACAATTGAATGATCTGCGAGCGCGCAGTCGCAAACGCACCAGAACCTAACGACCGTACCCTCCAATCGCGTGACGGGCTACTTCCGGCTCTTTGCTTGCTCGCGAGCAGCTTCCTGGTCAGGCCGAACTCAGGCAAGTTCGCGCACGCTACCTGCAGCTACATAAACAACCGATAGTCGTAAACATCGTTGACGATATCGGGCGACTGCTTAACGACCTCGGCGAACTTTTGTGAGTAGACGAGCGTCGCGGGAAGTGTCTTGTACAGCGTGTTGTTGTTCCAATCGACTTTGGTGAGCCCGAGGATACTGTTACACGTCGCATGCCAGCCACCATCGCCGCTAAAGCGCCGAAGCATGATCGGCGCAGGCAGCGGCTTAAGCGCAGCCTCCTTGAACACGGGCTGATGCTCGCGCCCCGACTGCTGGTTCACACCATCCACGCTTCCTTGAGTCCAAAGGAGACACTCGTCGCCTGTGAGCGGCTGGTAGACGCCACGCGTCACCGGATAACCCGCAGGTCCTGCATTCCTGCCCGACCGAGGCGGGTCGACCTTCAAGCCGTACCAGTTGTTTCCTCGGATGATCTGAACAAGCTCCAGTTCGGTCTTGGAGCCGAAAGCGTCCAAGGCACCCTGAATTTCGTCTTCAGTGAAATAGCTGGATTTGTGGACATAGATCTTCGTTGGAGAGCGTCCCCTGTGCCGGTTTTGGTATAGCAGCAGACTCTTCGACATGAGCGACTGCATCTCTTGGTAGCTGAGGTAGGGATTGCCCTTCCTGTCGGTCGTGAACTCCCGCGTGTCGTAGGCAACGAATTCGAACCCGGTGCCATCAGGATCAAACACCTGGCTGCAACAGGTCGTGTACTCGGCCCCGTCTGGTCCGGTCTTCATCGCGTAGCTGAGGCCTATATAGGCTTCGTCTTTGTCCCAATCGGCGAGCTTCCACGGGATGCCGCCGGCTTTCGCGTACAACGCGACGCTGATACCCCACAAGACGTTGGCGCGGTCCGGCCTGTTGAACGCCGTATCGTTGAGAATTTGGATCGCAATGTTGAGGGGGGCCAGCTTGGCTTTGATGCGGTCGTGGAGGTTGAAGCCCTCGTACTGATATGACGCCTTCCATGCGTCTGGTAGGTAGATCAGCAGAACGTCAAAGGCATTGCGTACCCGGCTAAGGGGCGCGAGCGCCTGGAGGATTGCGTTCACCAGCCCCTGGCCGTTTCCTGCTGCCGCCAGCAAGCCGCACTCTGTCGGCGTCGCTATCTGCAGCGCTGCGGGAGCAGCAGTGAGGGGGCAGCGGAAAACCTTCTCGAAACCCTCGTATCGAATGTAATAGTTCAGAGCATCCCGGGGGTCTTTGCGCGACTTAAGTTCGGTCACGATAGAGTCGACCTTGCCGAGTGCGTCGCCAGGCGCAAGATAGGCAAGCCGGACGCTGGTGAGAAGCCCAAGGTCTGCGCTGTAGGGCCCGTATTCGGTCAGCCCGCGCAGAGGGTGCTTGTGCACCTTGCTCGCGGCAAACAGCAGAGAAGGTTCCGTGACCGCATGGTTGCCAGCAAGAGCCGTCGGATCACCGACAATCACGCGCTTCTCCTGCTGTATGCCGTGCGGGTGCTGATCTCGAACGCGGCGCTATGCTCCTTGTCCGGGAACGCAGTCACCTTCACGGGCGCCCCTCCAAGATCACCAAGAAGAATCCGTATCCACGCGCTTAGGATGTCGAAGGACTGCGCGTTGTATCGTTTGAGCTTCCGGGCGCGCAGGAAATCGGCGGCCTCGTCGCGCTCGGCAAGCGGCGTAATCCACACGTCGGGGCGCAGCATCAGCCAGAGCGAGCCATTGCGCTCTTCAAGGTGAAGCGCTACGGCCTCGGCCCAGAACATGTCGTTTCGGCCGGGTATCCTGCCGTGAACGGCTTCCGGGCTCCCTCTACCAACTGCGGAGCGCAGCGGCTTGTACAGATCGTTTGTCCCGTTCTTGTGGTCGACAACTGCGTACCACGTTCGGTCGGCCCGGCGGAGCAACAATGGCTTGCCGTGCACCAGTGCACGTGCCAACGTCTCCTCGACAAAACCCTTGAGCACGCCGGACTTCTCTACCGACTTCGTCAGGTCGCCAAGGGAAAATGACGTCGCGTCACCCAGGATTACTCCTTCGGTGACCTTCGTCACGTCATCGCGAGAGCCCCAAAACAGCAGCTTGTCGGTATAGGCAAGGGTGCATTCGGAATGGGTCTCGAACATCTTCGACCTAATCTCCGCCATCTTGATTTCGCTCTTTACGTCAACGGCGGCGCACGCATTCGGCAACTTAGTTACCAGCAGCGCATTGGTACGCAGCATCGGGAACCCCGTTCCGGCGGCCGGGAGCGGAATGGATACGGATGCGGCAATCGCGCTTCGGACCTTGGATTCCAACTCCGGCGGCCTGCTTGCCAGCATCTTCCAGAGCTTCGACATCATCTCATCGAAGGTGCCAGTCTGGACGATTCCGCACTTCACGCCTTTTGATTGCGCGTAGGCGACTAGTTCGTGAACGTTGGGCGCGACGTGGGAAGTATTGGGCACAGTCCAATACAGGCCGTGTGGGAACGCGTTGTTCTGGTCGATTGCGTCACGGAACATCTGCATGACGTTCTCGTCGCGGCCGCTGTATCCGGCGACGATCACGCCGAATCGTGTTGCGGCGGCGAGGAACGCTCTCCGTATCTCCAGATCATTGTTGAGTAGGTCCGCACTCAAATTCCTGACGCTCTGATACCGGAAGTCGCCATGGACCTTGGCGTAGATCGGGAAATGTCCGGCGTTCAGCGCCGCAAGCGCCGCATATGATCCTTCCAAGTGAAAGGTCGAAAGGTTGCGACCGGCCACGGTCGCATAGGCGGCCTCAAGTATTTCGTCAAAATTCGTAGTAAGGACCAGCGGCGCGTGGTTCATCGCCATCATGCCCGCCAGCGCACGAGGTCCAATGGTCAGCGAAATCTTTGCTGTACTAAGCGCTTCCCGCAGGTATGCCTGCTGTGCCGCGCGGTCTGAGCCGAACGTCCGCTCGAAGTAGAAGGAATACTCTGCCGGATCCCCCAAGGGCGGGTGACCCTTTCCGTCCATGTAGCTCTGGATGCGCGCCTGCACAGCCTTGTTACCCCAGTCATGCCGCGCGATATCTTGGTTTTGCTCTAAACAATAGAGGTTGCGCTTGAGGTCCCAGGTGATGTCGGAAGCCGTCGGCAGACCGGAGCTTCGGGACGTCCCCGCTCCAAGAAACCACATCACATGCGCGGCATCTCTTACGACACTGCGAAGGAAGTGCATTTCAGTAGTTATTGAAGCCGCCGCCGACATTCCGCGCCACCTCCGCGCCCCGATCTGATCAACCGTGCCACCTTCGGATCGTAGGGACAGTTCCTTTAAACAGAGAAGTCCGCTCACAGCCCGCTCAAGTGCTGGGACCCCAATCACTCCGCCTTTAGGCGACGTTCCGGGACAAATTGCGCCTCCCAATTCGCATACTTTACCAGTAAACTCCGTGTTCACAGCCCCCGTGAACACGGATTTACTGAGACCTGCAGAATGTCAGAGCGCGCGACTACGAGATCGGAAGAGCCAGCCCCGAACGGACAGGCTCAGGAAGCATCCTCCGCAACGAGCGGCGGCTGTGGCAGGCTCCTTCGCGAGCGTCGAAACGAAATGGGCCTATCGCTCACAAACCTTGCCCGAACAGTTGAGATCTCCAAGTCTCAGTTGAGCATGATCGAAGGTGGGCAGCGCCTGCCAACGGATGACCAGTTTGAATCGCTTTCGCGCGCGCTCGAAATCCCTGCAGACGTCTTGCGCGTGGCTGCCGGCAGACTGCCACCGGACGTAGTAAGCGCACTCCCCGAACGCGCTGACACCATCGTCACTGCCATTCGGCGCGAAAGCAGCGCAGCTAAGGTTAGCTTGCCATGCAGTCTTTCGGAGTCCTTTCGGGCGCTAATCAACTCAAAAAAGGATTTAGCGCCAAAGAATGATATCGAGCCGTTTCGAGAAGACGTTCGCGCGGGAAAGAACTCACAAGCGTATCGCGCGCACAGCTACCACACGAAAGTACCTCCGGAAGCAATCGATCGTTTGGTACGCCACTACACAGACCCTGGACATGTTGTTGCTGATCCATTTTGCGGAAGCGGAATGACCGGCGTTGGTTCCATTCTTGCCGAGAGGTTCGCGGTCCTAAGCGACCTGTCACCCGCTGCCGTGCACATCGCCCGGAACTACACTACGCCCTGCGATCCCGCCAGTTTCCTCGGCGCGGCAGCACGGCTTATGGAACGTGCGAGGCCCACCCTGACTTGGCTATATGAAACCGGTACGGCCTCCTCTCGATCCCGCGTTGAATACACTGTTTGGAGTGACGTTTTTCGCTGCAGACACTGCAGCTCAGACATCCTCTATTGGGACGGCGGACGTGACGCCCGCACGGGCGCGGTCGCAGATGTAATTACGTGCCCTACTTGCAAGCATGGAAGTAGCAAACGAGATCTGGTTTGGATTGGCGAAAAGCCTGTCGAGACGAACGCTCTGGCTGGAGGGCGACGTGAGGCTCACAGCCCTACAGGGTCTGAGCTCGAGCTTATCGACAGAGCCAATCAGACGGAGGTTCTCTATTGGATTCCTCAGGTGGCGTTCACCTCGGGTCGGGAGATGTGGCGCGCGAGTCACACTGCGCTTGGCGTCGATTCCGTCGCGGCCTTCTACACTCGACGGAACCTGCACGCTTTGGCGGCCATCCGTCATCACATCCAGGAGGAGAAGGACGAGCGCCTCCGGTCCGCTCTCATGTTCGCATTCACCGGAATGGTCAATCGCGCGTCCAAGCGATACCAGTGGAATGTAAAACGTCCAACGAACGTGATGACTGGCACGCTCTATATCTCGTCTCTGAGGTACGAATGGAACGTGGGAAGTCTTTTTGAACGGAAGCTTCGCGATGTCGCGAAGTACTTTCAGCATCTCGGAACGCCGACAACTAAGGCCGAAGTCGTTCACTCATCCGCAACTCACCTCGAACATCTCGACGATGCATCCGTCGACTACGTCTTCATGGATCCCCCTTTCGGCTCAAACATCTTCTATGCCGACAGCGGCCTACTCTGGGATGCCTGGCTTGGAGCGCTTACTGACGAACGAGAGGAGATTGTTGTAAATCGGAGCCGCACGGCTGCAGAAGGTGGCAAGACGCTTAGCGACTATCAGCGTCTTATGGCGCGTTCTTTTGGAGAGGTTCGACGGATCCTCAAGCCGGGAGCATGCGCAACACTGCAGTTCAACAACTCAAGTGACGACGTCTGGCGTGCGATCCAGGACGCCGTTTCGGACGCCGGCCTAGAAGTGCGTCACGCAGTTGGTCTGGACAAGATTCACCCGTCTATCAAGGGTGTTAAGGGTCTGCAAGCCAAGGAAGATATTGCATCGTTCGACGCTTTGATTGAGCTTCGCCAGAAGGCACAGCCCCGTCGCGCCGCCAGTGTCGCTGCGCCGCTAGCTGTGGATGTGGAGAAGGTCTTCCTTGACTTCGTAGCCTCAAGACGAGCGCCATTTACGACCGATGAGGCATTCTCAGCACTCATTCGAGGTGGACTAACAAGCGGTCACTCTCTTGTTGGTCTTTCAATCCAAACAGTGAAGGCACTATGTGAAAAGTACTGTTCACGACTCGACGACCGGTGGGTGAAGGAGACACCCAGTAGTCGCCTCGCCGATCTGCCTTACGAACCCGTCGGATCACCAACTGGATGCGTGGTCGACGCGTACATTTCGCCATCGTCCTCTGTACACCAGCTGGTACGAATGGATCGACCGGCCCCCAACGCAAGTGGAGACCCCCCTCGCGTAGTTGTCGGTCAGCGCAACACAGCGCTCTACAACGCCCATAGCTACCACACAAAGCTACCGCCAGAAGCCATCACGCCGTTCATCAAGCATTTCACGCGCCGCGGCGATGTCGTTCTTGACCCGTTCTGCGGAACCGGAATGACCGGTGTCGCTGCGGCCCAGGCCGGCCGCCGCGCAATTCTCAATGATCTTTCTGTAGCTGCAGCCCACCTTTCGTTTAATCACACCCGCCCCTGTGACCCTCGAGAGCTTCAGGCCGCGTTCGACAAGGTTGCAGCTGATTTGAACGACGAGTTCCGGGAGATCTACGCCTGCAGCGACCACGGGAAGGTCGGATACCTGCTCTACACGCTTTGGGGACGCGATGCGATTTGCCCGAGTTGCAAAAAGACGTTCTCAATTTGGGACGCCATTGATCGGGAGTCAGGGAGGATGCCACTTCTTGTCACTTGCCCTCGCTGCGGCGCCGGTACCGCCAAACAGGGACTGAAGTACGCCGGATCAAAGCCTGTTCTTCTCAGCTACGAAACTGCCTCTGGCCAGCGCGTTGAACGCGCCCCAAATGCAGCCGACCTAAAGCTGATTGCCGAGCAGTCGGCTATCGCTCCTCGTGACTGGTATCCGGACGTCCACATTGATCCGAGTCGGGAAATGTACATCCGCTCTGCGCTGCACTTGCAGGGCATTAAGACAGTCGCGGACTTCTATATGCCGCGGAATCTGCGTGCACTTTCGCGCCTGTGGGCACGGATTCAGCAAGTCACGGATGACCGCCTTCGTGCTGGGTTAGCTTTCGCTTTTACAAATACAGCGTGGCACGGCACACGCATGAGACGCTTCAATGCACGGGGTGGTCAACGACCGCTGACAGGAACTCTGTATGTTCCGCAGCTTTCCTCAGAAGCAAATGTCCTAGAGGTCATGCGCAACAAGATGCGCCAACTAAGGACCTACTACACGAGCCTCGGCGCTCCGAGCGAACCCCTCCCTGCTATTAGGGTCGGTTCAGCGACAAATCTGCAATCGATCCCCGACGCCAGCATTGACTACGTTTTTACGGACCCGCCATTTGGTTCAAATCTCTTCTACGCGGACTGCAACCTAGTCTGGGAGTCTTGGCTTGGCGGTCTAACGCGCGAGTCGGACGAGGCCGTAGTGAACCGCTCGCGAGACGCTCGGCGTGGCGGGAAGTCTGTTGACGATTACGAACTACTGATGACCGAATCCCTACGCGAAGTGCATAGGGTGCTGAAACCGAAGGCGTGGGCTACGCTTGTATTCCACAATACGGACCCCGCCGTTTGGCGGGCAATTCAGAACGCAGCAGAAGCGGCCGGCTTTAAGATCGATGACGCCGGGGCGCTCGATCGGAAGCAGCAGAGTCACAAGGGCTACAAGGGCCGGTCCGAATCCGAGGACGTTGCGCACTTCGACGTGATCATGTCCATGAGAAAGCGATTGATCTCGCGAACTCGGAAATCAACCGCACACGCCGCGCTTTCAGTTCAAGACCTGGTGAAGTCTGTATGGAGCGCGCTTCCGCCCAACGCCAGGACAATCCAGCGAGTCCATTCCGAAGTCATTCAAGCTCTGGCGCGCGCAGGCCGAAAGCTGGATGAAGTAAGCTTTGAAGATGTCCGCGTTCATGTACCCGACGCTCCAACGAAGCGAACCGTGCCATCGACAGCGCCACGCAGACGGAAGAGTTAGGCCGCAGTGAACAGTGCATCGTAAACGTCGATCCCATTGCCTCGCGTGGTCTCAAGAAGCTTCACACCTTCATTCATGAAGTACTCCGCGAGGCGATATGGCTCGGATGCATCGGGGTAGAGTGCCTCTATGAGAGACCGAAGTGACCCGTCTGGATCGACGCTCCCGACATTCCACTTCGTATCCGCCCCTTCCATTGCCCCAGCAGGAACCCCTGAACGCACCGCATAGGCCATAGCGAATCTAGCGGCGTCCAGCTCGGACCCAAAGTTGCCGTTCTCGACGAGCGACGTTAGTGCCGCAAGATTGCCCTTGGCAATGCCAATCGTTTTCTTGTCTACGCCCATCCGCTAGTCCCTCCTTTCAGTAAGTTCGGTATGCCGAGCGGTTCGCCTTTCAAGCCGCCATTCACCGCGTAAACGAGTCTTGAGTTCCTCGCGGGCCATGCTAGGTGGCAATTCGTCTTCATACACGAGGAGGACTACCTGCTTCGCCATCGTTGGGAGAGCACGAACAATGTTCCTTGTATGGCCGCGGTCCAATCTTCCGAAAGGGGAATCGATTACTATCGGCCCCCGCAGCGGAGCGTTATTCTGCAGTGCCCCCATCAAGCAAAGCGCGACAACGTGCTCTGCACCTGCTGATCGAACAGGGATGTCGCTCCCATCCTTGTGTACGATCGTCAGCCCATAGCTATCGTTGATGCGAAGCCCGGAATACTCCGGCTCAGTCGTCAGCGCTCTAAAGTGGCGTGTCGCGTCGCTTTCAACACGCTTACGAAGCTGCTCTCGATACGCGCTCACAGCTTCACCGAAGAGCCTGTGCAAGTCCGAGAAGGTCTCTCGTCGGCGACGCTCGCCACCGAGATTACCGCCGCTTAGCTTTACGAGCCGCTTTTGTATGTTGTCTGCATCCGCCTGATTCATCTCGATAGACCTCTCCGTCGATTGGATCCCGCGCTCCAGCGCGTCAATCACTCGAATAGTGCTCTCAAGATCAGCTCTCGTCGCACGTAGTGATTCCTCATCGACACTCTCCAATTGACGAGTGATCTCCTCGCGCTCGTCCGTGCGCGCGGCCAGATCTATTTCAGACTCCTCGACCGCATCCCATAGAATCTTTGTAACCTCCGTCCGGGCCGCGTCTAGGTGTTGGTCAATTGCGGATGCTTTCCTGCGGATGGCCGCGAGATCGGACTCCTTCTCGTGCCGACTTGTGGTGTACGTACCCTTGAGGCTCTCCTCAATTCGATAGCGCACGCTATCGGTAAGCGGTTGCATACATGCCGGACAATCCGCTGCACCTTCGCCCCGAAGTGTCGCAAGCACCTCACCTCGCAGAAGCTCTGTTTGCAGCGTTGCCTCAGACTTTCGAAGCGACTCTCTCGCAGTCTTAAGTGGATCCACGAGAAGTGAGCACCACGCAGTCGACATCGCTTGCTGAAGTTCCGCGGATCTAGAAGCCCGTCGACTCTGTATTTCAACGATTAGCCTGTCGATTCCATCCCGCTTATCGAGGAGCGCAGCAAGTCGCTCCTTCTTCTTCATCGCATCCTCGTGCGCCACCTTCTTCTTTCTCGCATCTTCAAGCTCCCTCTCGTGGCGCTGAAGGTCAGACTTCAAGATATCGCGTTGGGCGTGCAAATCCGCCAACTGATTCCCGAACTCCCTGGTTTTCTGATCGCCCTGAGCGGCCGTCGCCTCTCTTCGCTCAGACTTCTCCTTCAACCTTAGAAGCGAGGCCCGCGAGGCTGTGAGGACCGGAACGCCCAGAATTCGCTCGATTGCATCGCTAATGCGACGACCCATGTCGGCGTCGCTCACAAGCAGGTCTTCATATTCCTGCAGCAACTCGCCGTCGAAGAGAAAGAATCTTGAGATCTGCTCCGGGAGAATTCGCCTCAACTCGGCTTCTGCCTGCTGCGGACCAAGCACCTCCCCATCACGCTCCAAGTAGTAGTCAACAATGTAGTCGTCATCTCCCGACGGGGAGATGCCCGGATCGCGAAGACGGCAGGCTCTCGTCAATTTATAGGCTCGCCCACCCTCCGAGAACTCCAACTGGACTTGAAAGCCGAACTTCCCGATCGCAGCCTGTTCCCAATTTCCAACCTTATGCAAAGACATCGTCTTTGTGCCACGGCCGATAACCTTGCCGAAAAACACAAAGCGGATGGCGTTCAGCAGCGACGTCTTCCCGCGCATATTTTCGCCATAAACTACCGTGACACCGTCCTTCGAGAGGGCGATGGTCTGATGCCCCTTAAACGGACCGAAATCTTCAATGTGGAGTGCGATTAGTTGCAACACAATCAACCTCCGCGAGACAGATACTGGTCCACAACCTGCTCAACTGCGCGAGCCAAGTCCACGTCTCCGGCGCTCATGTCAGCATGCAGCCGCAGAATCTCTGAAACGACTCCGCTGTCGAGCGTGGGGAACTTCTCTCTACGAATTCGCTCAACCGTATCCAGTAGTGACTGAAATTGGTCCGCATCGTTGGCGACGTTCAGGTCATTCATTTGATTCCTCGTCTTCTTCAATTCCGATTCCAAACACTGCCGCCTGATCAATCCCGTAGGAGATGGCCAATCGCTCAAGATCCGTGATGCAGCCCGGATTTACAGCATTCCGTCCAAACTCCAGCGCCCGAGCAATCTCACCTTCCAGAATCCCGGTCTCTGGTGGCTCGGAGCCTCCCGACGACGGAGCGACCAGAACATCGTAGATCTGAGAAATTCGCTTTCCCGGCGAGCGCCGCAGGACCCGGCCCCGCCTCTGTATGAATTCCCGCGGGTTTTTTGAAGAAGCGAGGATGAGGGCGTGTGAGACGGATGGAATGTCGACGCCCTCATCTAGACATCTAATCGAAACAACGATACCTCCGTGTGTCTCAAACAACTTCAATGTTGCTGAGGCGTCACCGCTCATCGCTGTGTGGTATTCAAATACGTCTGGCACGCCGTGACTACGTAATGAGTCGCGCACCTCTCGGAGCTGCGTTTGATCATCGCAGTAGACAATCCATCTCTGGCCGCGAATAAAGCTCGATTTGACTATCTCGGTCGCAGCGGAGACCTTGTTTCGAGCACTCTTCACAATCCGTGCGCGCTGGATGAGAAGCAGCTTGACCTGGGCATGAACAGGTGTGGAGTCATCAGACTTCGGTGCACGAGCCGCCAACTGTCGAATTCGCTTTGTGATTGTGTCCCAGGAAGCCTGCTCATCTGCTTCAAGGCAGATCGTTTGGACGTTGTACGCATAGGGCGTCAACGCACCCGACGCGATGGCATCCTTGAGAGTGAACGGCGGAGGCACGACACCGCCGAAGTACTCCATGATAGCGGCGGTCCCTTCAGGATCTCCCGCCCGCTCCGGCGTCGCACTAAGGCCCAGCCGAGGCCCACAGTTCAGTTCAAACACAGAACGTGCTATCGCGGCACCCAGACGATGCACTTCATCAGCGACGAGGAACAGGTGCGGACCATCGCGACACATTTGGAGGAACTCGGCCGACGACGCCGTTTGCGTAGTAGCCAGAACGATTTTTGGCGCTCCATTTGCGGCGCGAGTCCAAGCGCGCAACCGGCCATCGACTCGCCATTCGGAATGGCCGCCGCCGCACAACAAGAGGCGCAGACCTGAGAAACCGAAGGTAGTTCGAAGCTCGTTGGACCACTGCGACAGCAAAAGGTCACTCGGCACAAGGATGAGAGGTATCTCTCCCCTATTCAGCGCGTCCCCAATGGCGCATAGAGCCGTGAAGGTCTTTCCCGACCCAGTTGCATGCTCCAGAATCCCTCTGCGATCACGTGCTTTCCAATTGTTTAGGGCCTCGATCTGGTGAGGTCGGGGGCGGCGCGCTCCGGCGCGCCGATCTGGCGTCCAGGGTCCGTCGGCCGTCACGTCAATGACTATTTCTTGTACCAATTCGCGCCAGTGATCGGGATCTGATGCGGCGACTAGCGCATCTCTGGCAACATCTGGCAACGCGACTGTGATGACGCCGGGGAAGTCGTTGCTCCACAACCGATTGAAGTAGTCGCGTTCCTCGATGACTCGCGCAGCCTCTCTTTCTCCAGCCCAACTCACGAAGACATCGACGGACTCCAAATTTCCGTCTAATGCGAGGCCAGGCCAGGTTTCGTTCATCGACCCCTTGAAAGCCACGAAGTTTCCGACGGCATCGGAGAATATTCCCACCTTGTCGTGGAAGATTCGCTTTGGTCGGCCGGCGGCCTGCTCACCTACCCATGCGATGCGAATGTCTACCGCACCAAGTGCAACCAGTGTGGCCAACACCTTTGCTGGCTTGCTAGTTGATGCGACGCTGAAGAGTTTCTGAATCTCCTCCACTAGGAGAAGGCCCTGAGCGTGATCTTCTCGTGCAGCGTAGCCAGCTCGCATCGCATCCGAATCTGCTTCAGTGAGAACAGGCGAACATATCAATCGCATCCGCCCCCGGTTCTCGACAAACTGAATGAGGCTCTTCCATGCCAAAGCATAGATCGCGCTGCTGAAGTAGCCGACGGCGCGGTCGTAGGCTGTCGCAACGGCCATGCAAGGCAAATAGAAGTCGCTCGCTATGTCGTCCTCAGGCTTGTGGTAAGCAGGTCTAAGTGGAAGTGCCGCGAGTGACATCTTTCCTATTCCTTTAGGAGTCGTGCACGCGTGAGTTCCATTCGACGCACCAAGGCATCCGGCAACCCGCGCGCCTTGGTTGCGACTAACGTCTCGATCACAGACTTGCCAGACGCCGGCCTGAGTTGACGCTCCTGCGTAGCAATCTTTCCGGCCGAAGCTTGAATGATGGTCTCTGCTTTCACCTGCACATTTCTGGACCACGCGAAGTCTGTGTAGAGTCCGGCATCCCAGAGGATGAACACCTCCTCCTCCGCCGAGTACCCCACTAACAGAACGATTCTTCCGTCACCGTGATCGAATGAGCCGCGCTGGTCGCGCCTCTGTCCTGGCACGATCAATTGGACCTTGTGCTCGCCGAGAGGCCTGCCACCGGGAGGTCGTGTGGCGTTGTACATGTACACCCGGACACGCTGTGGCATTGGTGGCGACAGGTCCATCTCGAACGGCTTCACATCCGGATCGGAATGATCCCGAACGTTTGACGGACCGATTGCCCCGACGAGACGACGATGCAACTCGCCTTGAGGAACCCTTTCGGTTAGGTCGGAAATCGGACGAGGCCCACTGATTAACTCCAACTGATCACTCTCGGTTGGCGAGGTAGTCGTTGGTTCCACTGGCTCCGACGATGTGGGAATCCTGCCCGCATGAGCAGATAGCCACGACTGGAAGTCGCTTCGCCGGACGCGCCATTGACCACGGATCTTGAAGGCTGGGAGCTCCCGGGCTACCGCCATCGCGTAAACGGTCTTTTCGGCGAGACGAAGTGAAGCGGCAATCTCCCGAATTGTGAGTACCTCGTCGGTCAAAGCCTTCCCTACCAGCTTCTAATAGAACGTATAGGAATGTACTATACTCTACAGCTTATAAAGCTGGATGCTGCGCATGAAACGGAGTGGGCCTTCGAGGTTCTGCTTCGCGTCTAAGAAGGGGGTTAAATCTGATGGCTGGTGCTCTAAGCCCCGCAGAACTGCTCAGCGAGCTAGTCCGATCGATAGATGAAAGCGGCTGGCGATCATTCGTTCTTTCGAACCGTAAGCCGTTTCAAATCCGCGCATTCAGAGAAGACGAGAAGGGATTCACCCTCCGCGTCTACATTTGGAATTGCACCCATGGCGGAGGCCAAGCGCGCGCCGACGACGAGTATCGAGTGCAGCTAACGGGAGTCGTTCCGGGGACCGTGGCAGGCGAGCTAACCCTGCTACTCGGGTGGCACGCGAAGTACGAAGTCTTCGTCGCGTTTGATATCCGGAAGCACGAGGGGCAGGCGTCACAGTCGCCGTCGATCCAAGTAAAGGAAGAAACTCTGCGGAATGCGAAGATCCATGCCTTCGCGATCCATCATCGCCAGAACGGAGAAATCGCCGTCGCGTTCCGACCGGAGTTTCTCATCGAGTACGCGTTGAACGCGTCCTCACTGCATTCGACGGGAAAGGCCGCTGCCGACATTGCGCTACTGAATCAGCTAGACACGCTTACCGACAAGCAAATAGCTGAAATTAAGAATCATGACCGACGCACGGTTGTTGCGCAGATCGTTCGAAAGTACAGGGCGGCCGATTTTCGAAGACGGGTTCTTGGTGCGTACTCGCATCGCTGCGCAGCGTGCGGCATTCAGCTCGAATTGATAGATGCGGCGCATATTATCCCCGTCGCCGCACCAACAAGCACGGATGAGACAAGAAACGGCGTTGCGCTTTGCAAGCTTCATCACGCGGCATACGACAGGAATCTGATTTCGTTTGATGAGCGGTACAAGATCGAAGTTAGCGATGACGAAGTTGCTCGTCTAACTGCCGCGCGACTAGCTGGCGGATTGAAGGAGTTCAAGATGCAACTCCGTCCGATAATCGCGCTACCGAACGACGTCCGCGATAACCCGCCACCGAAATACATCACCGAAGCAAGAAGAGTGCGTAACTGGCGGTAAAATTGTGATCCGGCCCCCAGGGCCTAAGCGCGGCAAGGTCAAAGACATTCGATCGCGATTTGCATCGATTCGCGCATAGTTTGGCGACCTGAAAGGCCTACTGACTTGCATGCGCCACTTTCAATTCGGGCAGCCTGAACCACACTCGCAGTCGCTTCTATCGCCCTATCGGGCTCTGTAGGGCTTGCGTGCTATTTGCCGCTGCTCTGGCACAGGCATGTTCCATCCAGAAGTGTACTGTTCCCGCTCAGTTCTCGGCGCATTCATATCGTCGACGAATTTTTCAACATTCACGGCAAGTTCTCGCTCACCCGCTCTCTTCAGGAGTTCAGCTACGCTGCGCCAAGAATTCACCATGTTTGCGCGTCTCTTTCTTATAGCCTCCTTGTCTGACTGGGGACGCGTTACTCCAGCTAGGCGATCACGCGTTGCTGATTCAAGTCGCTCCCTGACGAAGGTAGACTCTCCTCTCAGGCTCGCCCGGAAGATCCCATCCTTCATGGCTCCCGGACTCTCGCCACGCACCGCGCGCTCGGTCGCCTTGGCCGCGACGCCGACCGCTCGCAATTGACTCGCGAACTGCGACCGCCAGTGACGCAGGGTTGCCTTCTTGATGTTGAGCCGTACGCCTTGCTCGCTCACGGCCTTGAGGACCAAGTGAACATGCGGGTGCGGCTCGTCGGTGTGCAGCACCATCGCGTACCGATGCTGCCCAAAGAACTCCTCTCGCGCGAGGTTGCGCACCGCCGAGAGCACCTTCTGGGGAGGCGTGCCTGGTGGCATAGAGAACATCAGTTTGTGCACGAGCTTCGGGGGAGTCCGTTTGGTCGCCGCGGTGAGACTCCCTTGCCGTCTCACGTCATCAACATCGAGATCCCAGTCCTCCAGCAGCGCATCTGCGACACGTCCCTGCAGCCGCTCTCCGTCGTCGCCCTCCAACTCCAGGTTCCCCCGCCGACCGATGTAGTCGATGTGCTTGCCGACGGCCTTCAGGTCGTTGCTGCTGCGGGGCAGTACCTTCACGACGGCCTCAGGCGCGCGGTTGACGGTCAGGCGGATCTGCTCGATCTGCGACGGCGTCAGCCGGTCTGCCGCCCGCGGCCCGCCCCGAGCGTAGCTCGCGATGTTGAGCAGGGGCTCCTCCTTCGGGAGCCTAAATGTCTTCGCCATGCCCGCTCTCCCAGCTGCTGACGTTAGCCTTCAGCAGCCCTTTCGTGTTGTCCCGCAGCGCCTCACAGACCTTGAGCATCGCCCGGAACTCCTCGCGCGCCGAACCGGGGAGACGCCCTCCGTCGTTGGCGGCCCTGGCGATCTGGTTGAGGTTGCGGCCGATCGCTGCCAGCTCGCCGATGCTGCGCCGGAGCGCCAGCAATTCGTCCTTCGGCAGCGGCGCCAACCGTCGGAGGTGGCTTCGGGTCAGGACCGCGACATAGGTCGCCGGGCGCATTCCACGAGCCTCTGATCGCGCGTCCAGCAGCAGTCGATCCTCGGTCCGCAGCCGGATCAGGATTGGGCGCTCGCATGGCCCGCCACGGTGTCCGCCATGTCGCCGCGCTGCCTCGCCGCGCCGCGGCGCAGGCTGAGTCGTACCCTGTCCGCGAGCCGCCCGCATCTCCCGGATGAGCACGCGTTTCAGCCAGGCCGACTCGGTCAGATTTTCACGCTCTGCAGCCTCCGCGATCTCTCGCTTCGTCTCTACAGTCACGCGCGCCTTGACGACTTCCGTACAACTCATGGGTCACAATGTGTCCCAACGCTAAGCCGCAGGCTATCCTGCGTTTCAAGCGAAATGACCCCCTAACCTCGCAGCGAATCTGCGCCCCGAGGCCACTCCCCGTCGTCTCCACTCCTCCCGCTCCGCTCCGCCGACTGCGCCACTTCGGAAAGAAATCACCAGCAGGGAGGATCGACAACCGCCGCCCCTCCCCGCTCCACGGGGCTACAGCACCCCGAGTTCCGCCAGCGACACGACCTGCGCGCCGGCCACGATCAGGTGGTCCAGAACCCGGATGTCCACGATGGCCAGGGCATCCTTCAGACGATGCGTGATCAGCTCATCCGCCTGGCTGGGCTCGGCCACGCCGGACGGGTGGTTGTGCGCCAGGATGACCGCTGCGGCGTTCTGCGCCAGGGCCTGCTTGACCACCTCCCGGGGATGGACGCTGGCACCGTCGATGGTCCCGCGGAACAGCTCGTCACAGGCAATCACCCGATGACGGTTGTCGAGCCACAGGCAGCAGAAGACCTCGTGCTCAAGGCTGGCGAACCGCAGGCTCAGGTACTGCCGCGTGGCCCTCGGGCTCTCCAGCCGGTCGCCCCGCACCAGCTTCGTGGAGACGAGCTTCAGGGCCGTCTCGACGAGGGTGTCGTCACTGCTGAGGGTGCCGGTCGCAGAGGACCAGCCCGTGCTGAACTTCGCCTCGGCGACGCCAATGGCGCCAGAGGCCGAACGGGTGCTGAGGGAACGAACGATGCGCTGCCGTGTTGTCATGGGAAGTCTCCAGACTGCGCAGGCGGGATTGCCTGCTGGGCGCTTCCCAACACGGCGCGCGGAGCGGTCAAGGATCGAAGACCGCCGCAGGCGGCGACCGCGCCCCCGCGGTCGTCCTTGACGGCGAGCACGGCGTGTTACGCTGAAAGCCCCTCCAGGCAATCCCGCTTTCTTCCTCTCGTCTCCTCGTCTCGGCGGGACAAAAAAAGGGGAGAGAGCACCGAAGCGGCGCTCCCTCCCGAATCCGTCAGGCTGAGAGCAGCCCGGACGCCAGATCCCACAGGCCACTGTTGATGCGCACGTCCTCGCGAATCGAGATGATGCGGCGCGTCCGTGTCAGACGGCCCGACGCCGACCGCCGGCTGAGACCGCCACGCATCAGGTTCTCCTGTACGCGGTTCAGCACGCTCCACAGATCGGCACCCGCGTCGTCGACGCGCCGCTCCGCCAGCAACGCCGACGGCTGCATGCCGGCCAACGCCGCGTCCTCGAACCGCAGCGCCAGCGCGCGATCCGCGAAGTCGTGCTGCTCGTCCTTGAACAGCTGGCGATGCTCCATGCGTTCGACCTGGCCGGCCAGCGACTCGAAGCGCTCCGCGATGTTCAGTGCGGCAGCGACAACCTCATCCACGACGTTGCCGCGATGGGACACGCAGTAGGCCGGGAAGGCACCGCGAGAGACGATCATCCCGTTGGTGCAGACGACGCGGAACAGTCCCATGCGCAGCTGGTAGGCGCTGCTGCCATCGTGGCTGTTGAGGAAGACGATCTCCGGGATGCTGTCCCGAAGCTGCACGGTCTCGTAGCGACGACGCAGCCGCAGGATGTGACGCGCATGCACCGGACTGCCACGCCGAGAGATCGCCTGGCGCGCATCGACCGGAACAAACCCGGCGCTCATCAACCCCGACAGCACACGCTCCGTGGGGATGAAGGTGTACTTCGGACTCAGGCTCTGGTGCGCCGCTGGCGCGAATACGGCAGGCACCCTGGCGCGCAGCGCGTCGAGCGACAGCGATCCCGTGAAGACACTGGACACGGTGGAGAACGTCAGCGAGTTGGAAACGGCATTCATGATTCGATCCTCGATTTGATCTGGGGCGGGATTGCCCCGCGCTCCCACCATCACGACGCGCGCAGCGGTCAAGGATCGAAGACCGCCGCAGGCGGCGAGCGCGTCCGCGCTCGTCCTTGACGGCGAGCACGTCGTGATAGGCTCGCCACTCACAGACAATCCCGCCCTCCTCCGTCTTCCAATCGGTCGACGCGCTGGCCCGATGGCCAAACCAGCGCGCCGAGACACCATCAGTCGATGGCAGCGAATATCGCACCCGCTTCGACGTGATCCTTCGCGTACTCGAGGAGCCAGTGGTAGTGCCGGGTGAAGATGTCAGTGGTGTACTCGAAGGACAGATGGCTGAAGGCAAACAGGCACACCGTGATGCCCGCCGCGTCAGCGCTCATGTGTCCACGGAATCCGTTGCCGTGAATCGTGAGTTCGAAACTGTCTTCGGGTGGGCTCATGTAGAACCCGCCGTTGCTCAGTTCGAAGAACTGCCACATCCCGCCGTCATAGGACGGGCAGAACTGCGACAGGAAGTCGTAGATGCGACCCTCGACGGTGAGCATGTGCATGCCGAAGTGCCGTGGCAGCGTTCCAATGCGGGCGTGTTCCGGCACGGGCCAGGCTTCAACGCTCTCGACGGTCGTTGTGGAAGTGTTCATGGATGTTCTCCGATCTCTCGGGCGGGATTGCCCGCGTCCCGGAGATCACGGCGCGCGGAGGGGTCAAGGATCGTTAGACCGCCGCAGGCGGCGAGCGCGTCCGCGCTCGTCCTTGACGCCGAGCACGGCGTGACAGGCTGCGCACTTCAGTAATCCCGCCCTCCAGTTTCAGAGGCTCTTCCGTCAGACTCGTGCGGGAATACATCCAAACGGCGGCCAGGCGCGATCAGGGAGAAGGACATGCGCTGCTCTATGACCGGACAGCCGCTGCGTGACACGTCGGACGGCATCTACGACGACGGCGAGTGGATCAGCTGGGACTGGATCAACGGCCACATCGCCGATCAGGAACTGCGCGGCGAATTCCCCAATGCCAAACTGCAGGTCGTGAAGATCTTTCAGGAGCTGGTCGCGCTCGCCGAAGCGTACAAGCTTGAGACCGGCCGCTACCTGCAGATCTGGGGCGAGCTTGGTGAGATGTACGCGGAGATCAAGTTCGGCGTCGTGCGGCACCAGCCGGGAACGCAAGGGTCCGACGGACGCATCGGCAACGACTGGGTGGAGGTCAAGACGATCTCCCCCGAGAAGCTCAACGAAGTCATCCATGTGAAGCGCGCCGGCAACTTCAACAAGCTGCTGGTGGTGAAGGCCGACACCGCCTACGAAGTGGCCAAGGAGCGCTGCGACGACCAGGCCGGCAACGCCAAGGACGTGTGCGTGAAGGAAGCGCAGGCGCTGCACACCAAGGCGCTGGCCGACGCCAAGCTGGGCAAGGAGATCCGCGAGGCCCAGACGGAAGCCACGACCGACAAGCGCGACGCCGACTACAAGGTGGCGCTGGAGAAGTGCGACGCGCTGGCCGGTGACGCCAAGAGCAGCTGCGTGGCCAGCGCCAAGCTCAGCTTCGGCAAGAGCTGACGCGCCGGCGCTGCGGCGCGGCTGTCGTCAGCCGCCGCGC
>QLAH01000478.1_pt1 | contig 20278 bp, 17 predicted proteins | sample 4693081 | NCBI WGS metagenome assembly QLAH01 (sample SAMN09425401, study PRJNA476045) | Lake water metagenome, whole genome shotgun sequencing project.
AGAGGGCCGGCCGGCTCGGGTGTGGTGAGGCCTGCTCCCGCTGGGAAGCCGAACGGGCGGCGCTGCTGACCCGGCCCTGCTGGCGTTCCTTGAGCCGATCCATCAGCACGGCGTCGTAGGCGGCCTCGATGCGGGAGCGCACCATCGGATCGTCGCCGGCCTCGTTGAGCCGAGCCAGCTTGGCCTCCTGGACCGTGTCGAAGGAGGCATCCGGGGCGACACCCAGCCGCTCGTACGGATCGGAGGCGTCAGGGCCCGGATGGGGCAGGTCGGATCCTTGGTTCATACCACCGAGCGTATCGAGCCAAGGCTAAAAAAGCGGTTCACTGCGGTGATATCCGGCTTCCTGTTGCAGACGGCGACGGCAGGCCTCGGCCTCCTCGATGGCCAGGGACCGGCGCCGCTTGAGCAGGGGCATCTGGGGGGGCAGGTGGCTGCCTTCACGCATCTCCACGGCCCCCTGGGAGGGCTGGAAGCTGACGTAATCACTGCCCCCGTCGCTGCGGGGACGCACAAGCCAGAGCGGGGATGGCGTCACGGATCGAGGCATCGCAGTGACCGTCCGTTGCGGCGTGACGAATTGTTGCTGCATTCTGCCCCCTCCGTCGGCGTGACGCGAGGGAGGGGTTCCCCCCGGTTGCCCCCGCTCCCGCATCAACGCCGCCGCGCGCTCAGAGGGCGATCGGCTCCACCCCGCTTACCACCGGCGCCACCCCGTGCAGCTCCAGCTCGGGATGGTCCTCCTGCAGCTGGTGCAGATTCCAGTCGTTGCGGAACAGCAGCACCGGCCGGTCCCAGGCGTCGCGGACCGTCTTGCAGTTGAACAGGCGGCCGACCCGTTCCAGGGCCGGCCAGCCGCCGCTCACCCAGCGGGCGACGCTGAACTCCAGCGGTTCGAGCCGGCTGGTGACGCCGTACTCGTTCTCCAGCCGGTACTGCACCACCTCCAGCTGCAGCTGGCCCACCGCCGCCAGGATCGGGTCCCGCTTGCTGGGGTCGGTGTCATAGAGAACCTGGACGGCGCCCTCCTCCCGCAGCTCGTTGACCCCCTTGCGGAAACTCTTGAAGGCCGACGGATTGGGATTGCGCAGCCAGGCGAAGATCTCCGGGCTGAAGCAGGGAATGCCCTCGTACTCCACCCGGGCACCGGTGTAGAGGGTGTCGCCGATGGCGAACATGCCGGGGTTGTTGAGGCCGATCACATCGCCCGGGTAGGCGTCCTCCACCACCTCCCGGTCCTGGCCGAACAGCTTCTGGGGGCGGGACAGGCGGATGGTGCGGCCGCTGCGGGCGTGGCGCACGTTCATGTCCTTCTCGAAGCGGCCGCTGCACACCCGCACGAAGGCGACGCGGTCGCGGTGGCGGGGATCCATGTTGGCCTGGAGCTTGAACACGAAGCCGCTGAACTCCGGCCGCAGCGGATCCACCGGGCCCTGGTCGCTCTCCCGGGCCACCGGCGGCTGGGCCAGCTCCAGGAAGGCATCGAGGAAGGGGCGCACCCCGAAATTGGTCATCGCCGAACCGAAGAACACCGGGCTCAGCTCACCGGCGTGCACCCGCTCCAGATCCAGCGCCGCCCCGGCCCCCTCCACCAGCTCCAGTTCCTCCAGCGCCAGCTCCAGCAGCTCCGCCTCCACCCGCTCGGCCCGATCCGGATCGCCGGGGGCCAGGCGCCGCTCCAGGCTCTGCCGGCCCCGCTCGGCCCGCTCGAACAGCAGCAGATCCTGGGAGCGCCGGTCGATCACGCCGCGGAAACGGTCGCCGCTGCCGATCGGCCAGTTCACCGGCCAGCAGGCCAGGCCCAGCTCCTGCTCGATCTCGTCGATCAGCTCCAGGGGCTCGCGCCCCGGCCGGTCCATCTTGTTGATGAAGGTGAAGATCGGGATCCGCCGCATCCGGCAGACCTCGAACAGCTTGCGGGTCTGGGGCTCCAGACCCTTGGCCGCATCCACCAGCATCACGGCGTTGTCGGCGGCGGCCAGGGTCCGGTAGGTGTCCTCCGAGAAGTCCTGGTGGCCGGGGGTGTCGAGCAGGTTGATCGTGCTGCCGGCGTAGTCGAACTGGAGCACGGTGGAGGTGATCGAGATGCCGCGCTGCTTCTCCAGCTCCATCCAGTCGGAGGTCACCTTGCGCTGCTCCCCCTTGGCCTTCACCGCCCCGGCCTGCTGGATGGCCCCGCCGTAGAGCAGCAGCTTCTCGGTGAGGGTCGTCTTGCCCGCGTCGGGGTGGGAAATGATCGCGAAGTTGCGGCGCCGGCTCACCGCCGCCGCCAGTGCCGCGGCGTCGGTGTCCGGAACGGGGACGGAGGGGGGTCGGCTGGTCATGGGGCCAGCCTGCCAGGCAGGCCGTGGCCCTGGATCTCCAGGTACCGGTCGTCCACCTCCCGCACCTGAAGCCCCCCCAGCCCGGCGCTATCGAGCTGCTCCCTCACCTCGGCGGGGGTGAAGGCCGCCCGCAGGGAATGGGCGTAGTCCCGCCGCAGCACCTCCGGCGCGTCGCCCGCGTAGCGCTCCACCAGCGCCTCCAGTGCGGCCTGGCTGGCCGGCCGGCGCAGGTCCCGCACGTAGAGCCCGGTGGCCGGCCCCGCGAGTTGCTTCACCGCCCCCCAGAACACGCCGGGATCATGGAGATGGTGCAGCAGGCTGTTGCTGACCACGGCGCTGCAGGGGCCCGCCAGTGCGGGGCTGGGCAGCACCAGCCGGCGGAAGTGCAGATGGCGGTGGGCGGCCGCCTCCAACCGCCGCCGCCGGTCGGCGATGGCCAGCATCGCGGCGGATCCATCGATGCCCAGCACGCTGGCCCGGGGCCAGCGCCCGGCGAGCAGAAAGGTGATGTTGCCGGGCCCACAGCCCAGATCCACCAGGCTCAGCCCCTCTCCATTCCCCTCCCCCCGGGGGCCCAGGAGCGCTTCGACCCGTGCCAGCACCGCCCGGTCGCCGCTGGAGAAGTCCGCCGCGGCGTAGGCCTCGGCCTGCGCCCCGTCCTCCATCAGCTCCGGCTCGCAGATCCGCTCCATGGCCCCGCTCCCTGTCCGCCGCGTCGCTGTTCTACCGAGCCGGGGCCCCCTTGGGCGCCGCAGGCACCGTGGCTGGTGGCAGGGGACCGTTGCAGACCCTACGGGTGGCGTTATGGTTTCCACCACGCCCCGGCCGTACCCACCGTGACCCTGTCCGCCGCCCGTCCAGCCACCCCCGCCGAGGCGGCGACCTCTTCCGCAGCCGAAGCGGCCCTGACGCCGTCGGCGGATTTCCCGGCCACCGCTCCGGCGGCCTACCCGGTCTTCTATCGCACCTACAGCCGTAAGACAGCGAGCGGCGGCCGCGAGAGCTGGCATGAGGTGGCCGAGCGCAACCTCGAGGGCCTGCGGGTGCTGGGCTCCCTCACGAGCGACGAGGTGGCCCTGATCCGGCGCATGCAGCGTCACCAGATGGCCCTGCCCTCCGGCCGCTGGCTGTGGATCGGTGGCACCGAATGGATCGAGCAGCCCGAGAACTTCTCCGGGGCCTACAACTGCACCTCCACCAACCTGGTGGACTGGGAAGCCTTCGCCCTGATGATGGATCTGGCGATGATGGGCTGCGGCACCGGCGCCATCATCGAACCCCACCTGATCAGCCGACTGCCGAAGGTGCGTAACACCCTCGTCATCGACGGCGTCACGGACATCGGCCTGACCCCGATCGGCTCCCGCCAGCAGCAGACCACCCACGCGATCGACGGCCACCACGTCAGTGTCCGCGTCGGGGACACCCGGGCCGGCTGGGTGGAGAGCTACCGGCTGCTGCTCAACCTCTGCAGCGACGAACGCTTCGATGGCCCCGTCCACGTGACGGTGGATCTGTCCGACGTGCGTCCCGTCGGGGAAACCCTCAAGGGCTTCGGCGGCATGGCCAACCCCGTCAAGCTGAGGGATCTGTACGGCCGCGTCGCCCAGATCCTCAACAAGGCCCGGGGACGGCAGCTCACGTCGGTGGAGTGCTGCCTGCTGATCGATGAGGCGGCCGTCACGATCGTGGCCGGCAACATCCGCCGCAGCGCCGGCATGCGCCAGTTCTGCGCCGATGACGATTCGGCCCTCGGTGCCAAGGAGAACCTGTGGCAGCAGGACGACCAGGGCAACTGGCGCATCGATCCGGAGCGCGATGCCCTGCGCATGGCCAACCACACCCGGGTGTTCCACGTGCGCCCCAGCCGGGAGGTGGTGCTGGAAGCGGTCAACAAGCAGTTCCAGTCGGGCGAGGGAGCCATCCAGTTCGCCCCGGAGGCCATTGCCCGCTCCAATGCCGACCTTCTGACCACCCCCGAGTTGCGCACCGAGTTCATCGGCATCTACTGCGACCAGGGCAGGGAGGAGGCCGGCCGCTGGCTGCAGCTGCACCACCCCGGGATCGGTGCCGACGAGCTCGAGCACCGACTCGGCCGCTATGGGCTCAACCCCTGCGGTGAGATTCTCGGCGCCGATTTCCACTGCAACCTGGCCGAGATCCACCTCAACCGGATCGATCCGGCCGACCACCAGGCCCAGGAGGATGCCTTCAAGGCCGGCGGCCTGGCGGTGGCCTGCCTGCTGAACCACCGTTTCGAGGTCGAGCGCTACCGCCAGAGCCGGGCCTGGGATCCGATCGTGGGGGTCAGCTTCACCGGCCTGTTCGATTTCTTCGTCCATGCCTTCGGCACCCCCTGGCTGCAGTGGTGGGAAGCCGGCCGCCCCGACTCCGAGGAGGGTCGGGCCTTCCGGGCCGAGGAGGCCGCCTACCTGTCGCGTTGGAAGCAGTGCGTCCATGACGCGGTGTGGGACTACTGCGACCGCCACGGCATGCGTCGTCCCAACCGCTGCACCACCGTCCAGCCGGCGGGCACCAAGAGCCTGCTCACCGGCGCCAGCCCGGGCTGGCACCCCCCCAAGGCCCAGCGCTTCATCCGCCGCATCACCTTCCGCAAGAACGATCCGGTCGCCCTGGCCTGCATGGACTATGGCTACGCCATCGTCCCCTCCCAGTCGGACAAGGACGAGCAGGGCCGCCTGCTGAATGATCCCTTCGATCCCCGTTGCACCGAGTGGCTGGTGGAGATCCCCACCGAGGTCAGCTGGGCCAACCTGCCCGGAGCGGATCAGGTGGAGATCAACAACTTCTCCGCCCTGGCCCAGTTCGATTTCTACATGCAGGTGCAGCGGCACTTCACCACCCACAACACCTCGGCCACGGTGGAGTTCCGCGAGCATGAGATCGAGCCTCTGGCTGCCGCGATCCACCAGGCGATCGAGAATGGCGAGGGGTACATCTCCGCTGCCCTGCTGGCCCGCTTCGACGCCAATGCCACCTTCCCCAGATTGCCCTTCGAGCCGATCGATCAGACCACCTATCACCGCATGGTTCTGGAGGTGGAGCAACGCCGCCAATGCGGCGACTTCTTCCTGGCCCTGCAGAAGTACGACCGGGGTGAGCTGATCGAGGCGGGTCCGGCCGGTTGCGATTCCGACAAGTGCCTGTTGCCGCTGGCCAAACCTGAAGCCTGATCGGCCCGGGGCCGTGCCCAACAGAGGAAAGATCGCTATTCCCTGGGCAACGGCCCCGGCCGTCTTGGTTCAGTCGGCAGGGGCCATGAGCGAGCTGATTTCACGGTGGCTGAGGGGATCGGTGGGGTCAATCACCACGAGCCGGTCCCGACCTGCGTTCTTGGCCATCAGCAGGGCCTTATCGGCACGGCGGAACGTGGCATCATAGTTTTCATCTGACTTGTGCTCCGTCAGTCCCATGCTGGCCGTGAGACTGAGCTCCATATCATCGATGGACACTCTCATGTTGCGGATGTTGGCCAACATCCGCTTGGCCACGATTTCCGCGGTGGAGAGGTCGGCATCGATCAGCAAGGCCATGAACTCTTCTCCTCCCCATCGGGCGATGATGTCGTAGTGACGCAGGCTGCTGGAGAGGGCTTTGACGAAATCCACCAACATCAGATCGCCGGTGGCATGGCCATACTCGTCGTTGATCAACTTGAAGTGATCCACATCAAGAATGATCATGGAGTAAGTGGAGCCGTGCCTTACTGCCCGCTGATCTTCCTCAAGGCAGCGTTCCGCCATGAAGCGACGGTTGGAAATCCCCGTCAAGGAATCATGGGTGGAGGCCTCGAAGAGCGACAGATTCAACTCTTTGAGCGATGCTTGATAGAGATCGGAGATTCGCACCACGCGCTTGATCTGGCGTAGCTGCTTTTCGTAGCGATTGGTCAGGCTTCGATTGCTTTCCAGGACATGCGACTGGTACAGATCAGAGATGTCGGCCACCCTCTCCAACCGGTCAACCTGTTCTTCGATACGGTGCCATAATCGCGACAACAGGTCGCGCACAGGATCGTTGTCGTAGCGCTGATCGGCCAGAATCGCCATCACCTCCTGCTCCAACTGATCGTCAGACTTTTGGGTGGAGGGGTCGAACATGTTAGGCGTTGATCGAAAGAATCAGGAAGGGAAAGGTGTAATCCTCCTTGAATTCGGAACCCAATTCGGCGGAACGGGGATTTCTATCATCAAACATCCATTGGACCAGCACTTCCTTCCCATCCTCAAACGCAGTCTGCAGCAAGTCGAAAATATCGATCATGAATCGAATGCTGCTGGTATTCAGGTAGTTCAGGTGCAACTCCAGTGTCAGGGAGTGCTCAGAGCTGGAGAGATAGGAGTCAATCCACTGGATCAGCTGGTCGTACAGCTCAAAGGAGTTCTCCGGGTAGGACTCACCACTCATCACCACGACCCCCGCCTTCCAATCCGCCCGGATCGACGGGCTCGATTGCGAGCCAGGCACGGAGAGATTGAGTTCTTCGCTGCTGCTCATGGGATCAGATGATGGCCCGAAGGCTGAAGAAGGCACGACCTGGCTCAAGGGGATCAAGGGAGGCCTCCATGGGTTGGCTCGAGCGCCTGGCGATCTCAATGAGTCCAAGGCCGGCACCCTGGCCCGGGGCCTGGGTGTGGGGCTGGCGCAACTGCTGTTTGTAGAGCAGCTTCAGCTGGGCCTTGTCGCAGTTCGCGAGCTCGTGAATCCGTTCCAGCAGGGCCTGACCATCCTCCATCTCAACGAGGTTACCTGCACAGACGGCGTAATGGCCAGCCTCGGCGGCGGCAATCACGACGGTTGCCGAGGATTCGGAGTCGCTGAAGCCATGGCTTGTTGCATAGTTCCTGATATTCTGACTCATCTCGATGTACACGCTGAAAACATCCATCACCTCCAGGTCTGGAGCGTGATTGGATTCAATATGCTCCTTGAGGGCGGATCCGATCTCTCCGATCAGGTTGGTGGAAATGGGACCGTTGAAGCAGATCAGGATCTGCTGGTGGCTGAAGAATTCCCTCAGCGACATCAGGCTGTTGGTGCTGATCGTCATCGCTTCGGCTCCAAGGCGAGCACCGGGTTGGCCATGGCCAGGATGGAACGGAGATGGGACTCGGTTGTGTGGGGCATCGGGAAACTCCCTAGGAGAAGCGGAAGGACAGGATGGTGATGTCGTCCCGTTGCGGGTGGCGCCCCCGGAACTGTTCCAGGGCATCGGCGAGCGCCTGACGCTGCACCTCCAGGGGTTGGCGCGCCAACTGGATCAGCCATTCCTTGAACTGCTGGGTGCCCAGGGAGAAGCCGTCTTCACCTCCCGACTGATCAAGAAGACCATCGGTGGTCAGGTAATAGGTGCAGTCGGGCAGCAGGGGTATGTCGCGGTCGGTGTAGGCGCCGATGCGTTGATCGCAGATAGCCCGATGATCTCCCCTGAGCATGTGCATGGTTTGCCCATCACTCCAATAGAGACTGATCTTTGCACCTGCGAATCTAAGTGTCCTGGCCTCGAAGTCAAGACGAACCAGTCCGATGTCCATGCTGGTCGCGATCGACTTGCTCATCCTGGCCCCATGCAGCAGGGTGCGCATCGCCGTATCGGTGCAACTCAGTATGGCGGCGGGTGATGTGATGCCCACTTCCATGATGGAGCGGTCGATGCCTGCCCGGGCCAGCATGGTCATCATCGCGCCCGAGACACCATGGCCTGCGCAGTCGGCGACTCCCGCCAGGCAGTGCCTGCCTTCCGAGTGGAAGATGTAGTAATCACCCCCGACCGTGTCACGGGGCAGCCAGAGGATGAAGTAATCCTTGCCGAAGGTTTCCTGCAGCTGGCGGTCCGGCAGGATCGAACGCTGCAGCAATCCGGCATAGTTGATTGAGGCCTCGATCTGCCGATTGGCTTCCAGCAGTTGCTGGTTGCTCGCTTCTCCCGCGACAAGGGCTTGACGCATCTTGACGAGGACGCCATTGAAGGCCTGGGCCAGGGTCGAGATTTCATCGTTGCTGCGGATCGTCAGCAGGCTGGTCATGTCGTCACTTTCGATCTCACTGGCTTCCCGCACCAGCCGTGCGATCGGGAGAATGATCCGCCGGGCGATGATCTGATAGGAAATGACCGCCAGGATCACCAGCAGCAGCGTGAGAATCAACGAGACATAGAGCTCTGCCGATCGCGCTCCGGATGTCGTGAGCAACTGGATCGCGGCAATGACCAGGTACAGCAGTACCAGCCCATTGATGATCGCAATGAGGGTGAAGACCTGCTGAATGGACGCCACCGTTCTTCTTGATGGCGGCTGATAGTGGCCCTGTTTGTTGTTGCTGTTGCCGTTGGGATCGGGGCCCTCGGTCCCAGGCCGCACGACGGGAATTCTCATCGCCTGAGATTTCTTTGGGCCCATGGTGGCCTGCAGGGTGTCGGGCAAACAGGAGAATGCTGCTGCAGACATTCTGGGCAGAAAATCCCCGTTGCGCTGTCAACAACACGACCGTGCTGGACGGAAGATCTCCCCCCTCCCGCCGCACCCCCGTTGCTGGCCGGTCCGGCCATGGCCCCACTGGTCAACAGTCGGTCACAATGGGTCACCGTCCTGACCCATCCGATGTCCGCACGCCTGCGCATCGCCATCGGCCTGCTGGCGATGCTGCCGGTCGCTGCAGCCGCCGACCGGCTCCACTGGGGTGATGGCATCGTCTTCGTCAGCTCGATCCTTTCGATCATCCCCCTGGCGATCCTGCTGAGCACCGCCACCGAGGAGCTGTCCATCACCCTCGGCCCCTCCATCGGGGCCCTGCTGAATGCCCTGTTCGGCAACGCGACCGAATTGATCATTGCCCTGGCGGCCCTGCGGGCGGGCCTGGTGGACATCGTCAAGGCCAGCATCACCGGCACCGTCATGGCCAACCTGCTGCTGGCCCTGGGCCTGTCGATGCTGGTGGGGGGAATCGGCCGCAGCGAGCAACGCTTCCAGCCGGTGGTGGCCCGGGTCAACGGATCGGCCATGACCCTGGCCGTCCTGGCGATCCTGATCCCGAGTCTCCGGGGGATGGTGTCCGGTGACGGTGGGGGGCTGGACGCGGGCGCTGCCGAATCCTTTTCCCTCTTCGTGGCCTGGGTGTTGCTGGCCGTCTACGCCCTCACCCTGCTGTTCTCCCTGAAAACCCACCGCACCCTCTACGCGGTGGCGGAGGCCGATCTGCTTGAAGACGGAGCGGATCCAGGGGACGGCGGCGCCGGCAGCCACCGGCCGCCCCTGCTGCCCTGGGTCGCGGTGCTGCTGGCGGCCACCGTGGGCCTGGCCTATGCGTCCGAGCTGTTCGTGGGCGTTGTCGAGACCGTCACCGAATCCCTCGGCCTCTCGGCCCTGTTCACCGGTGTGGTGCTCCTCCCCCTGCTGGGTGGCGCCGCTGAGTACCTCACCGCCGTGAGCATGGCCCGCAAGGACAAGATGGACCTGGCGGTGTCGGTGGCCCTGGGCTCCACCCTCCTGGTGGGGCTGCTGGTGGTTCCGGTGCTGCTGCTCGTGGCTCCCCTGCTGGGCCATCCCCTCGACCTCAGCTTCAACGTCTACGAGGTGGTGGCGGTGGCCACCGCCGTTCTGGTGAGCAATCTGGTCAGCCTCGACGGCCGCTCCGACTGGCTCGAGGGCGTGCTGCTGCTGGCGGCCTACGCCATCCTTGCGGCCGGGTTCTTCTTCCAGAGCAGCCCCCTGACATGAGCACCAAACCGGACGATCGCCCCCTGGCCGGCGCCGCTGCTCCGCCCCTGGCCCTGCGGGCGGGTAGCCCCTGGACCCGTCTGCGCCATGGGGCGGGGCTGCAGTTGCTGCTCACCCTCCTGGTCCTGCTGGCGGCCCTGCTGCTGGGTGTGGCCTGGCTGGCCCTGGCGGCGGCCCTGCTGACGCTGGCCCTGGCCCTGCGCCAGCTGCTGCCAGCGCTCTGGCATCTCCTGTCCCGCCACCTCGAAGACCCCCCCACCGTCCGGCTGGTGGCGACCCTCGCCCTGGTCCTGGCCCTGCTCTCGATTCCCCTGGCCCTCGGCTGGCTCGACCCGCTGCTGGCGATCTACCGCAACGGGGACTGGGAGGCGATCGGCGCCTTCGGGGAGGGGGTCATCGGGGCCATCGGCCAGATCCTGGTGGCCCTGGTGGCCCTGATGATCGCCTGGCGCCAGGTGATGGTGGATCAGCGGCTCACCACCCAGCAGAACCGCATCACCCAGGCCCAGACGATCGACAGCTTCATCCATGGCATCTCGGAGCTGATCAGCGACGAGGAGGGCCTGCTGGAGGACTGGCCCCTGGAGCGGATGCTGGCGGAGGGACGCCTGGCGGCGGTTCTGAGCAGCATCGATGGCGATGGCAAGGCCCGGATCCTGCGCTTCCTGTCCCACGCCAGGCTGCTCACCCCCCTGCGCCGCGACCAGCGGCTGGGGCGCGCCATCCTCGACGGCGAGGGCAGCTACGAGGAGGACCGGCCGAAGGGCGTTCCCGTGATCCGCCTGCAGGGCATGCTCCGGGGGGCCGATCTCGCTGGCACCGACCTGCGGGCCATCGACTTCAACGGTGCCGATCTCTCCGGCGCTGATCTTTCCGGTGCCGACCTGGCCGAGGCCAACCTGGCGGCCACCAACCTCGTCGGGGCCAATCTCCAGGGCGCCTGCCTGCAGGCCACCCGGTTCTTCTATGGCGAGGCCCTGGTCGCCACCCCGCACCAGCCCCCGATGGAGCCTGACCACAGCGACGGCACCGGCACCGGGGCCCGGGTGGAGAACGTCAATCTCAGCGGGGTGCGGCAGCTGGATCCGGGTAACCGCGCCTATCTGGCGGCCTGGTCCGGCACCCGTTCCCGCCTCACCCTCCCGGGGGGCTGCAAGGGGCTCCCCAACCGGCTGTAGGGTCGGGCCGTCCATCCTGGAGGGGTGGTCGAGTGGTTGATGGCTCCGGTCTTGAAAACCGGCGAATCGCAAGATTCCGTGGGTTCGAATCCCACCCCCTCCGTGTTTTTCCCCCAACCCCTCGGCGGGGTCCGCCGGCTCAGGATCCCTCCACCCGCTCCGCCTGCTGCCGCAGCTTCTGGAGCCGCTCCAGCAGCGATTCGTTGCTCATCCGGTTGTTGAGCCGCTCCGCCAGCAGGGGGAAGGCCATCGGGCCGGGCCGTGGCAGGCGCCGCTGCAGCCATTCACTGTCCCGCAGTCGCTGCAGCGTGCTGCGCAGCCGTCCGAGGTCGAGCTGCTCCTCCAGCACTTCGCTGCGGGCCTGGGCCAGCAGCAGGTTGCCGGGTTCATGGCGCTCGAAGACATCGAACAGCAGGGCGGCGCTGATCTGCAGCTGGCCGCCGGAGCGGGCCTGGCCGGGATAGCCGTTCACCACCAGGCCACTCACCTGGGCGATGGAGCGGAAGCGGCGCCGGCACAGCTCCGAGAGGTTCACCGCCCGCTCCAGATCTTCCAGCAGGCCCCCGGGGTCCAGCAGGGTGTCCCCATGCAGTTCGAGCAGCTCCTCGAAGGGGTAGTCCCGGGCGGCCAGCAGTTCGAAGCCGTAGTCGTTCACCGAGACCGTGAACGTGCCGGGGTGGTGACGGGCCAGCCGCCAGGACCACAGGAAGCCCAGGCCCTCATGCACGAAGCGCCCCTCGAAGGGGTAGGCGTAGAGATGGCTCCCCTCCCGGGTGTGGCACACCTCCACCAGAAACTGGTGGGTCCGGGGCAGGGCCGACAGCAGCACCTGGCGCTCCAGCAGCGGCCGCAGGGCCCGCAGTTCGGCGGTGTCCAGCGCCATGCCCTGCTCCCCGTCGAGGGCGCGGGCGCAACGGTCGACCTCCTGGCGCAAGTGGGCACTGAGCAGGTCGGAGAGGGCCATCTGGCCGCCCCCCCAGGCCGGCACCATGGCACTGCGGCGGGTCGTGGCCTTGACCATCGCGGTCATCTCCCGCAGCCGCACGAACTCCAGCTGGCGGCCGGCGAAGAAGAAGACATCCCCCGGTTTGAGCCGGCCGATGAACACTTCCTCCACGTGACCGAGGACGGCCCCGCGCACGAAGCGCACGGTCACGGCGCGGTCGGCGCTGATCGTGCCGATGTTGAGGCGGTGCAGGCGGGCGATGGCCGTTTCGCGCACCACGAAGCGCTGGGGGACCCCCTCGCCCGCCTCCGGCGGCTCCCGCTCCAGCTTGCGGTAGCGCGGGTAGGCCCCCAGGCAGTCGCCCCCCTCCTCCAGGAAGCGCAGACACCAGTCCCAGCGGCTGCGCTCCAGCTGGCGGTAGCTCCAGGTGCGACGCACCGCCGCGAAGGTGGCCTCGGGTTCGAAGCCCGGACCGCAGGCCAGGCTCACCAGGTGCTGGAGCAGCACATCGAGCGGCTCCTGCGGCGGGCGGCGGTGCTCCACCAGCCCCTCCCCCAGCCCCCGGCGCATCGCCGACACCTCCAGCAGCTCCAGGGCGTTGGTGGGCATGAACAGCACCTGGGCCGTGCCCCCGGGCTGATGGGCCGAGCGGCCCGCCCGCTGCAGCAGCCGGGCCAGGTTCTTGGCGCTGCCGATCTGCACCACCCGCTCCACCGGCTGGAAGTCGACCCCCAGATCGAGGGAGCTGGTGCACACCACCCAGCGGATCTCCGCGGCCTTCACCCCCGCTTCGATCGCCTCGCGCTGGGCCCGGTCGATGGCGCTGTGGTGCAGGGCCAGGCCCCCCTCCATCTCCGGGCAGGCGAAGCGCAGGCACTGGTGCCAGCGTTCCGCCTGGTTGCGGGTGTTGGTGAACAGCAGGGTGGAGACGGCCGGGTCCAGGGCGGCCACCAGCTCCTCGTACATGCGCAGCCCCAGGTGGCCGGCCCAGGGGAAGCCGTCGATGGTGTCGGGCAGCAGGCTGCGGATCTGGGTGTCCCGCCGGATCCGGGCGGTGATGATCCGCGGCTCGCCGCCCACCCCCACCGCGGCCTGGGCCGCCTCCTCCAGGTTGCCGATGGTGGCGCTGATCGCCCAGGTGCGCAGGGCGGGCCGCCGGCCCCGCAGCCAGCTGAGGCAGAGCTCGGTCTGGGAGCCGCGCTTGCTGCCCATCAGCTCGTGCCACTCGTCGATCACCACCGCCTCCAGGTCGGCGAACAGGGCCTCGGCCCGGGGCCCGGCCAGCAGCAGCGATAGGGATTCGGGGGTGGTGATCAGGATCTGGGGCGGGGCCTTGAGCTGCTTGCCCCGTTCATGGCTGCTGGTGTCGCCGTTGCGCAGTCCCACCCGCAGCGGCCAGCCCATGGCGTCGATCGGCTCCCGGATCGCCAGCAGCAGATCCCGGCTCAGGGCCCGCAGGGGCGTCAGCACCAGCAGCCGCAGACCCCCCTCCGGCCCGGCGCCCCCGTTCTCCGCGAGCATCGCCGCGATCGGCCCCATCACGGCGGCGTAGGTCTTGCCGGAGCCGGTGGGCACCTGGATCAGGCCGCTGGCCCCCTCCAGGTAGGCCCGCCAGCACTGGCGCTGGAAGGGCATCGGCCGCCAGCCGCGGCGGTCGAACCAGGCTTCGATCGGCCGCAGCGCCGCCGCGGGGGAAGGGGTCAAGGGTTGGCGGGGCGGGGACGGCTCAGGTGGAGAGCACCGCTACCACCACGGCGGCGATGGCCAGGATCACGGCCCCCAGCACCACCCCGGCGGCGATGTTGCCCCGGCGGATCTCGGCCCGATAGTCGATGGGGGAGAGGCGGTCGAAGAGCAGCAGACCGAGGTAGATGAGGATGATGCCCAGAAAGGTCCAGCCGACCATCAGCAGCATCTGGAGCAGTGGTTTGACCATCCCCTCATGGCAACGCCGCCCCCACCGTAGGGATGGGCTGGAGGTCAGCTCCTGATGGCGCCGGCTTCCCTGGGCGGGCGGCGCGATCCGGCCCTGCTGCTCTGGCCCCTGGCCAGCCTGATCCTGCCGTTTGTGCCCCTGCTGGTGCTGCTGCTGTCGGCCCTGGAGGGGCCGCGCCGGCTGGTGATGGTGGTGCCCGAGGGGCAGCGGGTGCTGAGCGCCCCCTTCGTGTTGGAGGACGGCTGGCTGGGCAGCCCCCGGCTGGTGCTGGCGGCCGAGATCCCCCCCAACAGTTCGATCGAGCTGGACGTGGCCCTGCTCGACGGGACCGGGCGCACCGTGCTGGACCTCACCAAGGACGGCTGGCGGGCCAGCGGCACCTGGGCGGAGGGGGGGGAGAGCGGCACCTGGCAGGAGGACGACGCGGGCCTGGAGCTGGCGCTGCGTCCCGGCCGCAGCGGCCGATACCAGCTGGCGGTGCAGGTGCAGGATCTGCTCGATGGGGCGGGCCGGCCGCTGCCCCAGCCGGTGGTGCTGCGCGGCAGCGTCCGCAACCACAGTGTTGATGCTCCGCTGCTGCTGTTCACCGCCCTGCTCACGTTGGCGGTGGTTCTGGTGGTGCTGCAGGCCTGCTATGGCATGGGCCGAGGTCGCTGGGTGCGGCGCAGCCAGGAAGCAACGGCGGCGATCCGCTGTGAGGCCGGTGGCCCGGGGCTGCTGCGGGTGGGGGTGCTGGCCCGTTGGGAGCTGCCCCATGACGACCCCCCCCTCGGGCCGCCGCCGGGCCCGGCGGCCCTCGATCTGCGGGTGAGCGATGCCCACGGCCGCACCCTCCTGCAGCATCGGCAGATGGTGGTGGTGGCGCACCGCTCGAATGACGGCGACCACTGGCTGGCCGTGCGCCACAGCCTGCACCTGCGGCTTGCGGAGCGCGGCAGCTACCGCTTTTTTGTGCAGCTGCCGGAGGCGTTCCGCGGTGATGGCGATGCCTGGGAGATCGAAGGGCTGCAGCTCACGGTGGAGGACGGGCGGATGGCCGCCTGGCCGGTGACCGTGCTGCCCCTGGCCGGGGTGGTGGAGGGATCGTCCGATGGCCGATGAACGGGGGCTGCTGCTGCTGCTGGCCGTGGCGGTGGTCGCCACGGGAACGGTCACGGCCGTGACCCGTCCAAGCCTCTGGCGCCTTGGCCAGGAGGGCACCCCCGCCGCCTCCAGCGGCGTCCGCTACGGCGGCAGCTACCGCTCCGGCCGCTGGGTGACGGCGACGCCCCGCCGGCAGGACTGGTCGGGCTTCCAGGGGCGCGGACCCGGCGCGGCCAAGTGACGGCCCGGAGCCTGCCGGCCCTCAGCCCCGTGCAGGTGCGGGTGCTGCTGGCGGCGGCGGCCCTCTCCTCCAGCGTCAGCCTGGTGCTGGAGCTGATGCTCGCCACCCAGGCCAGCTACCTGCTGGGTGACCACGCCCTGGCCACCGGCGTGGTCATCGGCACGTTCCTGGCCGCCATGGGCCTGGGGGCCTGGCTGAGCCAGTTCCTGGCCACGGGTCCGGGGTCCGGCTTGGACCTGCTGCACTGGTTTCTGGCCGTGGAACTGGCCCTGGCCCCCCTCTGCCTGCTGGCTCCCCTGGGCCTGTTCGCCCTCTTCCGGGTGGGCGGCCCGGTGTGGCTGGGCCTGGTGATCGCCACCGTGCTGGTGGGGGTGCTCGGTGGGATGGAGGTGCCGCTGCTGACCAGGCTGCTGGAGAGTGGCCAGCAGCTCCGGGTGGCCCTGGCCAGGGTGCTGGCCCTCGACTACCTGGGCGCCCTGGTGGGGGCCCTGCTGTTCCCCCTGGTGCTGCTCCCCTGGCTGGGCCTGCTCCCCACCGCCGGACTGCTGGCCCTGATGCCCCTGGCCAGCTGCGTGGCGATCGCCACCGTGTTCCCGGTGGGGAGGCTCTGGCGCCGCTCGATCGCCCTCGCCGTTCCCGTGCTCGCCCTGGCCGGCTGGGGACTGGTTCCCCTCGGCGACCGGATCGAGGACGGCCTCTACGACGATCCGGTGGTGAGCCGCCTCCAGAGCCGCCACCAGCGCATCGTGCTCACCCGCCGCCGCGACGACCTGCGCCTGTTCCTCGACGGGCAGCTGCAGTTCTCCAGCCTCGACGAGTACCGCTACCACGAGGCCCTGGTGCATCCGGCGATGGCCTGGCACGGCCGGCCGCAGCGGGTGCTGCTGCTGGGGGCGGGCGATGGCCTGGCCCTGCGGGAGGTGCTGCGCTGGCCCGCGGTGCGGCAGGTGGACGTGGTGGAGCTCGACCCGGTGATGGTGCGCCTGGCCCGGGAGCAGCCGTTCCTGCGCCGCCTCAACGGCGCCAGCCTGGAGGACCGGCGGGTGCGGCTGGTGATCGGCGACGCCTTCGAGCGGGTGCGCCAGCTGCGGGGCACCTACGACGTGATCATCGCCGATTTCCCCGACCCGGCCACACCGGCCCTGGCGCGCCTCTACAGCGTCACCTTCTACGGGCGCCTGCTGCGCCGACTCGCCCCCGACGGCCTGCTGGTCACCCAGGCCTCGACCCCGTTCTTCAGCCCCAGGGTGCTGGCTTCGATCCAGGCCACCCTGGCCGAGCTGCGGTTGACCACCCGCCCCTACGGCGTGGATGTGCCCAGCTTCGGGCCCTGGGGTTTCGTGATGGCCCACCGCGGCCCGCCGCGGCCGGCGCCGGCCGTGCTCCCCTTCCAGGGCCGCTGGATCGACCAGGGCCAGCTGCAGCGCCTCTTTCCCCTGAGCCGGGATATGGCCCTGCCGCCGGGGGAGCGGGTGCTGCCCAATCGCCTGCAGCGGCCGGTGCTGGCCGACTACCAGCGCCAGGGCCGCTGGCGGGAGAACTGATCGGCAACGGCGTCCATAAGCTGGGCCCGCCGGCCGGGATCGTCCGGCCACCGCGCGCAACGATGGCTGTCTGGCTCCTTCTGCCCCTGCTGCTGCTGGCCGCCGTCGCCCTGTTGATGGCGCGTCGCTCGCGCCTGCGCCGCCGTGCCCCGACGCTGCAGGCCCGCACCCTGTTCAACCTGACCACCGGCGACATCGTCCAGCACGATGGCCGCGACTGGGTGGTGGAAGACAGGCTGCTCTACGACGACGACGGTTTCCAGTGGCTGGAGTACCTGCTGCGCGACGGCAGCGAGGGCCGCTGGCTGAGCGTCTGTGAGGACGACTGGCTGGAGGTGAGCTGGCTGGAGGACGTCCCGGCCGCCGAGCTGGAGGGTCCCACGGCCGACTTCCCCGAGCACCTGCGCTGCCGTGGCCAGCTCTATCACCTCAAGGAGACGGGCCGGGCCTCGGTGACCGCCGCCGCCCGGGTGATGAACCGGCGCCTGACGGGCTGCCGCTACGGCGATTACGAGGGGGCCGATGGCCGGGTGCTCTCCCTGGAGCGCTGGGAGGAGGGTGAGGATCCCGGGCCGCCGGAGCTGAGTCTGGGCCGGCGCATCGACCCGGCCGCACCGCTGCTGTTGCCCGGGGATGGTCGCTCTGTTTATCGCTGAGCGGCCTATCGCTGAGCGGCATCCTCCAGCAGGGCCTGGGCGCTGGTGAGGCTGTCGGCGGAGTCGGCGGTGCGGTCGCGCCGCCAGCGCAGGATGCGGGGGAAGCGCACGGCCAGGCCGCTGCGGTGGCGGGAGGAGCGCTGCAGCCCCTCGAAGCCCAGGGTGAAGACCTGCAGCGGTTCGACGGCCCGCACCGGACCGAAGCGCTCGGTGGTGTGGCGGCGGATCCAGCGATCCAGCTCGGTGATCTCGCCGTCGTCGAGGCCCGAATAGGCCTTGGCGAAGGTCACCAGGCGGCCCTCGCCGTCCCAGAGGCCGAAGGTGTAGTCGGTGTAGAGGTTGGCGCGGCGGCCGCTGCCGGCCTGGGCATAGAGCAGCACCGCATCGAGTTCCATCGGCTCCAGCTTGTGCTTCCACCACAGCCCGCGGCGCCGGCCGACGCCGTAGGCCGAATCCAGCGCCTTGAGCATCAGCCCCTCGGCGCCCACCGAGCGGGCCTGCTGCCGCAGGGTGTCCAGCTCCTCCCAGCTCCCCAGCGGCAGCACTGGGGAGAGGCGCAGGAGCCCGGCGGCGGGGGTGGAGGCCGCCTCCGGCAGCCCCCGCACCAGGTCCTCCAGGGCGGCGCGGCGCCGGCCCAGGGGCTCGGGGCGCAGGTCGCGGCCCCCCAGTTCCAGCAGGTCGTAGGCGACGAAGGCCGCGGGGCACTCCCGCAGCAGGGCGGCTCCGGGCTTCTGCCGCCCTAGCCGCCGCTGCAGGGGGCCGAAGCCGGCGGGTTGGCTCGCCCCGGCCGGCCAGACGGTGAGCTCCCCATCCAGCACCGTGCCCGGCTCCAGCCGCTCGGCCATTCCCTCCAGCTCGGGGAAGCTGCCATTGATCAGCTCCTCGCCCCGGCTCCAGAGAAAGGTCTGGCCGCCGCGGCGGATCAGCTGGGCCCGGATCCCGTCCCACTTCCACTCCACCTGCCAGCCGGCGGGGTCGGTGGCGGCCAGGCGCTCCGGCTCCAAAGGGGAGGCCAGGCAGAAGGGATAGGGCCGGCTGATCGGGGCGGCCGCTCCGGACTCCAGGGGCGCCAGCAGGGCCTGCATCGCAGGAGCGGAGGGCTCGAAACCACCCATCAGCCGGTGGGCCAGCTCCGCCTCCTCCAGCCCTGCCACCTCCGCCAGGGCCCGGGTGACCAGTCCGGCCGCCACCCCCACCCGGAAGCCGCCGGTGAGCAGCTTGTTGAACAGGAAGGCCTGCCCCTCGGGCAGAGCCGCCCAGACCGCCAGCAGCGCCTCCGCCTGCGCCTCGGCCTCCAGGGCGGCCAGGGCCGGCAGCCGGCTGCCCATCCATTCGGCCAGGGAGAGCTCGAGAGGCGGGGCCGGCGGCAGGGCCAGCTGGGGGAGCAGCAGGGCGATGGTCTCGGCCGAATCCCCCACCTGGGCGTGACACGCGTCGAAAAGCCATTCCGGCAGGTCGGAGCGCTCCAGGCAGATCTGCCGCAGCCGCCGGCCGGTGATCAGCCGCCGGCGCCGCTTGCCCAGCAGCAGGGCCAGGGCCCAGGCGCCATCGGCCGGATCGGCCACCCGGAAGAAGCCCGCCAGGGCGGCCACCCGGGCCCGGGTGCCGGTGCTGTGCTCCAGGGTCTCGATCAGTTCCGCGAACAGCTGCATGGCCTCTGCCAGGTTCAGAGGGCGACCACCCGGTGGCGGCCGGCGGCCTTGGCCGCGTACATGTTCCGGTCGGCCCGCCGCAGGAACAGATCCGCATCCTCCCCGGCCCCGTGCAGGGCGATGCCGATCGAGAACGAGGGCTCGATGGTGGCGTCACTCCAGCTGATCGGCTCGCTGATGTCGGTCTGGAGGTCTTCGGCGAAGGCGATCGCGTCCTCGAGACGCCCGATCCCCTCGAGCAGCAGCAGAAACTCATCGCCGCCGATTCGGCCCGCATGGCCAGCGCCGCGGGTCCGGGCCTCGATTCTGCGGGCCACGGCTCTCAGCACCGCATCACCGCAGGCGTGGCCGTAGCGGTCGTTGATGGCCTTGAAATCGTCGCAGTCGCAGAACAGCAGGGCGAGGGGCTGGGCGCTGCGGGCACGCTCATCGAGGAGCAGCCGCTCCAACCGCTCGAGGATGGCGGCTCGGCTGCAGAGCCCCGTGAGGGGATCAGTGTTGGCGCGCTGCAGCAGCAGGCGCTCCTCCAGGACCTGCTCATCCACCGGCTGGAGCGTGATCACATAGCCATGGGCCAGGCTCAGGGGGGCCCCGACCGGATCCACCTCGCCACTGGTGTCGAATCCCTGGGTATCGAGGCTGCGCAGCTGGTCGCTGTCGAGCCTGCGGACGCTCAGCTGCACCCAGCTCCAGCCTCCGCCGGGGTCGGCCAGCCGTAGACGGCCCTGGCGAATCGGGCCCGACTCCGCCAGCCACTGGTCGAGATCCACCGGCCCGGGCGGCTCCTCGGCGGAGGCGAACAGATCCCGGAACCTCCGGCCGTGCCACTGCTTCTGCTGCCAGCCCGTCATCGGCTGCAGCGACGGCGACACCCACACCACCTGCTGGTGGTGGTTCAGCAGCAGCATCACATCGACGATGTTGTCGGCGAGCAGCCGGTACAGGGCTGCCACATCCGCCAGGCTGCGGGCGGCGTGGTCCT
>QLAH01000479.1_pt1 | contig 20264 bp, 28 predicted proteins | sample 4693081 | NCBI WGS metagenome assembly QLAH01 (sample SAMN09425401, study PRJNA476045) | Lake water metagenome, whole genome shotgun sequencing project.
CTCAGTGCTCGATACTCAGGGGAACGCGGCCCCTCCGACAGTCGTCCGCCTGACGGGGTGAAACGTCAGGCGGACAGCCCGGAAACACCCCAACACTACCACAACAACGACAAACAAGGGGGACCGCGCATCGAAGACGCGTGGTGGAGGGGGCGTCTGGCAATTACCACCGTAGATGACAATCCTGTCACCCGCGGCGCGCACTTTACCCCGAGTCGCACCCCGTGGCCTGTGCCAAAATCACCCAAACGGGCTGGGGACAGACTCGTCCGGTTAACAGCCTGTTAACCCTTCGGCGCCGATCATCCACAGAAGAAAGCCTTGGAAGGCCCTGTGGCGCGGTCCCCGGAATCGGGGGTGCCGTGTAGGTTCGATGTCACGGGACGATTCGTAGGCTCTCGCGTGCGCCAAGTTCTCTGCAAGTAACCGCGTAGCCGGATGACCGGCAGCCTTCCAACGCATCGCCCAATGGGACGCATAGCTATGGCACTACTTCTCGAATACGAGCCGGATCGCACCGTGCACCCTGTCGATATTATCGAGCATATTGCCTCGATCAACGATTGGAACTTCGAGCGACAGGACGCTGACGAGATTTCTATTTCGGTTCGTGGCAATTGGGCGGACTATCACGTGTCGTTCAACTGGATGGACGACCTTGAAAGCCTTCATATCGCTTCGGCCTTCGACCTCAAGGTGCCCGATCCGCGGCGCAACGAAGTCCGGCAGTTGATCGCTCTCGTCAACGAGCAGCTCTGGATCGGCCACTTCGACATGTGGAACCACGAAGGCGTGGTGCTGTTCCGCAATTCGCACCTGCTCACCGGCGGGGCCGAAGTCACGCCGCAGCAATGCGAAGCGCTGCTGCGCTCGGCCACCGACAGCTGCGATCTCTACTACCAGGCGTTCCAGTTCGTGATATGGGCTGGAAAGAGCGCGGCCGACGCGCTTAGCGAAGTCATGTTCGAGACGGTAGGCGAAGCTTGAGTTTATCCGATATCGGCCCGGTCGTCCTCATTGGCGCCGGCAAGATGGGCCTGGCACTGGCCCGTGGCTGGATCGCTGGGGGCCTGCCGGCTGACCGGCTGGTGCTGTGCGATCCGAACCCGGCCGAAGCGACGGTGGCCTTTGCTGCCGAGCACAGCGTGCGGCTCATGGAAAAGCCCGAGGGCGTGCTGGTGCATGTCCTCGTCCTCGCGGTAAAGCCGCAGATGATCCACGAGGTTATGGCGCAGGTCGCGCCGTCTGTCGGCGCCCAGACCCTCGTCGTCTCGATTGCTGCCGGCATTTCGCTCGCCGCCATCTCCACCGCGCTCGGCACCAATCGCGTCGTGCGCACCATGCCGAACACGCCCGCCCAGGTCGGCAAGGGCATCTCTGGCGCCGTCGGCCTCGCGATCACCGATCGCGACCGCGCGACCACCGACGCACTGCTCGGCGCCGCCGGGCAAGTCATCTGGTTCGAGGACGAAGGCAAGATCGACGGCGTCACCTCGGTCTCCGGCTCCGGCCCGGCCTATGTCTTCTACATGGTCGAGGCGCTGGCGCTCGCCGCCGAGAAGCAGGGCTTTTCCCCCGAGCAGGCGATGCAACTTGCCCGTGCCACCATCATCGGCGCCGCAGGCCTGCTCGAAGCCGAGCCCGACATTTCCGCCTCGCAGCTGCGCATCAACGTCACTTCGCCCAAGGGCACGACGGCCGCCGCACTCGAGGTGCTGATGGCCGAGGACGGGCTCGCGCCGCTGCTCGATCGCGCGGTCACCGCCGCTCGCCTCCGCAGCGAAGAGCTGGGCAAGGCCTGATGTCGGAAATCACCTACGCCGACTTCGAGACGGTCGACATCCGCACCGGTACGATCATCGAGGTCCGCCCGTTCCCCGAGGCGCGGAAGCCCGCGCATATCCTCATCATCGATTTCGGCCCCGAGATCGGCATCAAGAAAAGCTCGGCCCAGATCACTGTGCACTACACGGCCGAGTCTCTGGTTGGCCGCCAGGTCATGGCCGTGGTCAACTTCCCACCCCGCCAGATTGGCCCCTTCCGCTCCGAGGTCCTGACGCTGGGCTTCGAAGACGCTGCTGGCGCCATAGTCCTCGCCGCCACTGAGCGACCGGTCCCCAACGGCAAAAAGCTGATGTAGGGCAGGGGACCAGGCCTGCCGGGCCCACCACCTCCCAACACCCCCAACGTGTCATCCCTGCGAAAGCAGGGACCCAACTCGAAACCTGTGCGGGTGATCAGGTGGGTCCCTGCTTTCGCAGGGATGACAGCGTTGTGGAAAAGCACAATCCGAAGAGTAACTTACCGACTTATCCCCGCGCTTTGCACACATGCGATTCTCCTCTCGTCACCTGCAGGGCGGGCGCTCGCGACGAACGGACGGCAGGGGACATCGAGGGTCACGGGGGTCGCCCCGTGGCGGGCCGCGGTGCTGAGCAACCGGCCGCTGGTGAGGCCGAGTTCTGCCGGACCATCGGGCAGACTACCGGGAGGGCCAGCGCGACCGTTCCCTTTGCATCCCCGTCTAAACCGACCTCGATAGACCGGCGGGGCGAAAGTCTCGCTCAAATTGCGGACTACCGCGTCTGGGGCTCAGCCCCGCCGGTCCCCGCCCATCCATCAACCCGAGGCTACCCGGCCGGCGGGGGCTTCGCCACGCGTCACTTCAGGAGGTCACAGATCATCCGTCAGCCGCAGCCGGTCCAGCAGCCCGCGATCCTCGGCCTCCACCATGCCGACGAAGAACTTCAGCACCGTGCGCTTGCCGTCGGGAGGAAGATCGGCAATCGCGGCCTCGATGCGACTCGTTTGCGTCGCCGAGAGCACGTCGAACAGCTCGCGGCCCTTGGCGGTGGCGTAGAGCAGCCGCTGCCGGCGATCGCTCTCGCCGGTCTTCTGCTCGATATAGCCGTTATCCACCAGCTGTCGCAGCACCCGTGCAAGGCTCTGCTTGGTGATCTTCAGGATATCCAGCAGGTCAGCAACCGGCATGCCGGGTTTCAAATTCACGAAATACAGCACGCGGTGGTGGGCACGGCCGAAATTCTGGCGCTCCAGCAAGGCGTCGGCATCCCCGACGAAATCCCGATACGCGAAGAAAAACAATCCCATGACGTCGAGCGGCATGCCCGGGGTCGCCCCAGGCGCCAAATTTATGTCAGCCTTGTTGACATTTATTTTGCCCGATGCCATCATTCCCCCATAGCAAATGCAGTCTTCGCCTTATCCCAAAGCCGTTCCGGTTTGCCAAGGGCAAGCCGGTAAGGCAGGATTGCAGGCAAACAACAAGGCGGTCCGGGAAGGCCGCGATGGGAGATATGAGATGGCAAGTGTGCCGATGGACCAGCGTGAGGGCTGGATCTGGTTTGACGGTCAACTGGTCCCGTGGAAAGACGCAAAGATCCACGTGCTGACACATGGGCTCCACTATGCGAGCTCGGTGTTCGAAGGTGAGCGCGCCTATGGCGGCACCATCTTCAAGTCGCGCCAGCACTCGGAGCGGCTGATCCAGTCGGGCAAGACGCTCGATTTCACCATTCCCTACTCGGTGGACGAGATCGAAGCCGCCAAGGCGCTGGTGCTGGCAGAGAACGGCCTAGTCGACGCCTATGTTCGCCCCGTCGCTTGGCGCGGCTCGGAAGAGCTGTCGGTCCCCGGCCGCAACAACAAGGTGCACCTGGCCATCGCCGCCTGGGTCTGGCCGAGCTACTTCTCGGTCGAGGAAAAGCTCAAGGGTATCCGCCTCGAGTGGAGCCGCTGGAAGCGCCCGAGCCCCGAGACCATCCCGTCCTCGGCCAAGGCTGCCGGCCTCTACATGATCTGCACCCTGAGCAAGGACGCGGCGATGGCCAACGGCTATGCCGACGCGCTGATGCTCGACTACCGCGGCTATGTCGCCGAGGCGACCGGTGCCAACGTGTTCTTCATCAAGGGCGACGAGATCCATACCCCGACCCCCGACTGTTTCCTCAACGGCATCACCCGGCAGACGCTGATGCAGCTCGCTCGCGAGAACGGCTACAAGGTGATCGAGCGGCACATCATGCCCGAGGAACTGTCGAAATACGACGAGTGCTTCCTCACCGGCACCGCCGCCGAAGTGACCCCGGTCAGCCAGGTCGGCGAGTTCACCTTCAAGCCCGGCAAGGCCTGCACGACGCTGATCAACGCCTACACCGAGGCGGTAACGCCGAAGAAGGTGGCTGCCGAGTAAGCGCCACGCCGAACGTATGAGTTGCCGAACCCCGCCCGCTGTGGCGGGGTTCGTGCTTTGGAGGAGGGGACGATGACACTACCGGCACTGCGCGAACGGCTGAGGAGCGGCACGCCGCTGATCGCCACCTTCTCGATCATCCCATCCGTCGAGGTGGTCGAACTGGTCGCCCTCGCCGGCTTCGACGCCATCATCATCGACCTCGAGAACGGCGCCCATGGCAGCGAAGCCCTCGGCCCGCTGATCCTAGCCGCCAGGGCCCGCGGCATCTATCCGCTGGTCCGCGTCCGTTCGAGCGAGCCCACCGAGATCGGCGCCGCGCTCGATGCCGGAGCGGCGGGCGTCATCGTTCCGCAGATCGGCTCGCTGGGCGAGGCTGAAAAAGCCATCCGCGCCGCCCGCTTCGCCCCCGACGGCAACCGCGGCGCCAATCCCTTCGTCCGCGCCGCCGACTATTCCGGCCGTCTCGAGTGGTTCGCCGAAGCCAACCGCGACGTCGCCATCCTGCTGATGATCGAGGGCCAGAGCGCGCTCCTCGCCGCGAAGGAAATCGCGTCACTACCCCATCTCGATGGCATCTTCATCGGCCCCATGGACCTCTCCCACGCCCTCGGCGTCCCCGGCGAGATGGGCCATCCCAAAGTGGTCGATGCCATCACCACGGTCATCGCCGCCTGCAAAGCCAACGCCATCACCGCCGGCATCTTCGCCGGCACCCCGGAAGCCGCCAAACGCTGGATCGCCGAAGGCGTAACCCTCCCCGCCGTCAGCGCCGACACAATCACCTTCCTCCGCGCCCTCAAGGCGCTGGTTGGAGAGGTAAGGAACTGAGGGTCCGACAAACTCAACGTGTCATCCCTGCGAAAGCAGGGACCCAACTCGAAACCTGCGCAGGTGGCGACGTGGGTCCCTGCTTTCGCAGGGATGACAGCGTTGTGGAACAGACGACTATCGAGGACCGAGTTTACGTCGCCGCACGCCCGTCCGGATACACCGCCGGCCCCTTGAGCTCGAGCTTGTTGCCCCACGGATCGAGCACGTAGAACGAGTTACCCATCCCCCGCGCCCCGCCGTGGAAGGCGTAGCGCTCGATAGGGACGCCGTGCCCCGCAAGGTGCTCGCGCACCTTATCCTCGTCGAACGGGCTCAGCGCTATGCAGACGTGGTCGACGTTCCGTCCGCCCATCACCGGCGGCACAGCAGAGGCCGCACCGGGGTGAGTGATGTCCCACAGCACGATAAGCGCCGCGCCGCACCACACCTGCTCCATCCCGAGCGCCGGATACGAGTAGCCGGGCTGGCAACCAAGCACGTCGGCGTACCACTTCACCGCCTTGTCGAGGTCATCGACGATGAAGACGACATGGTCGATGCCGACAAGCGAGAAGGGCGGTGTGGTCATCGTCGGAACTCAGGAATTGCCGTAGCCACCGGCCTCATACCGGCGCCGGTGCAGGGAACGCAACCGCTCCGTCAGCGATGGCTCCGGCCCCTCCACATCCGGCGCAACAAGGATCGCTTCGACCGGCAGCGTCTTCACCGGCCCGGTGCCGCCGCCGAACTCGGTGACCCACCCGGCGAACTGCGCCGAGGACGCGGCGTAGAAGATCTTGCCGAGGCCCACCCAGCCGTGCGCCGCAGCGCACATCGGGCAGTGCTCACCGGAAGTATAGACGACGGCGCGAGCGCGCTCCGCTGGCGCCATGTGCGTCGCGGCCCAGCGCGCGATCTCGAACTCCGGGTGCCGCGTATGGTCGCCACCGGCCGTGTGATTGTGATCCTCGAACAGCACCTTGCCGTCCCCGGAGACCAGCACCGATCCGAACGGGTCGTTGCCATCCGCCATGCCGATCTCGGCGAGATCGACGGCGCGGGTCAGGTGCTGGCGGTCAGTGTCGTTCATGCGGTTCTCCAACGGTCGCGGGCATTGTCGTCATCCTGCTTTGCCTCCACCCAGCGCTCGCCCTCGGGCGTCGCTTCCTTCTTCCAGAAGGGGGCGTCGGTCTTGAGGAAATCCATCAGGAACTCGGCGCCCTCGAAGGCGGCGCGGCGATGGGGCGAAAGCGTCATCACCTGTACGATCGGCTCGCCGGGCTGCAGCGGTCCATACCTGTGGATCACCGCCGCCTTGATCAGCCCGAAGCGCGTCACTGCTTCTGCGATCGCCTTGCCGATCTGCGCCTCGGCCAGTTCCGCATACACCTCGAGCGTCAGTGTCGACACCAGATCGCCCGGCCGCGAGCGGACGAGCCCGGTGAAGGTGACCGCCGCACCGGCCCCGGCATTCGCCTCGAGGAACGTGTTGGTCTCGGCGCCGGGGTCGAAGGGCTCGGTCTGCAGGCGAACCGCCATCTCAGCCGCCAGTCATCGGCGGGAATAGCGCAATTACCTTGGCGTTCGCGATCAACGCCGTATGCGGCACGATTTCCGCATTGACCGCCGCCTTGATGAGGCTGGGCTTTTGCATCGCCAGATCAGCGGCCTCATCGCGGCTTCTCAGCCACTGAATCAGGTCGCCGACGGTCACCACCTCGGGCGGCGGCGAGACGTCTTCCTCGCCCCGGTTCAAGCGCTCCCGAAGCCAGGCGAAGTACCTGATCTTCATATCTCGGGTCCCGCGAGGTGCGGCCAGGTCGAGCGCAGGTACTCCCAGCCCGTCCATACGGTCAGCCCGCCCGCGATCCACAAGGCGATGTGGCTGATGAAGCCGAGGCCGAGGAGCATCGGCGCCGCCATGATCAGCGCCAGCGCCACCAGCTGCGCCGTCGTCTTCCACTTGGCGAGAAAGGTCACCGGCACCTCGATCGAGCGGTTCCCCAGATACTCGCGCAGCCCCGAAACGAATATTTCGCGCAGCATGATGGCGATTGCCGGCACCAGGTCCCAGCCGTTGAGGTCGCGGGTCCAGGCGAGCGTGATCAGCAGCGCGCCGACCAGCAGCTTGTCGGCGATCGGGTCGAGCATCTTGCCGAGCGCCGAGTTGAGCTTCATCCGCCGGGCGAGGAACCCATCGAGCCAGTCGGTGAGGGCGGCGGCGATGTAGAGCAGCAGCGCGATCCAGCGCAGCCAGTCCCAGCCGGGGCCGCCGCTCCAGGCGACGAAAAGGCAGATCACCGGGATCGCAAGGATGCGGCCGATGGTCAGCTGGTTGGGGAGCGACAGGAGTTGCGGGGGGATTTGCATGGCGAGGACAACACTCCATCGGCTCGCGGTGGTCAAGCGGTCCCGCTCAGACTTATCCCCGCACCAGGCAGTGCGGCCAAGCTGGGGCCCTTCCTCACAATGCGGGGAAGGGCCCTTATGTTTCAGGCAACCAGCTGGGAGGTCACTTGGCGACGTGTTTCCACCGCTTCGGCAAGGCCTTCGAGGGCCTTCACCGTCGTGTCCCAATCGATGCAGCCATCGGTGATCGACTGGCCGTAGACCAGTTCCTTGCCGTCGACCAGGTCCTGGCGGCCGGCGACCAGGTTCGATTCCGCCATCACGCCGATGATCCGGCGATCGCCGGCGGCAACCTGCGCGGCCACATCGGCAAGCACCAGCGGCTGGTTCTCGGGCTTCTTGGAGGAGTTGGCGTGGCTGGCGTCGATCATCACGATCGGCCGCTCGCCGGCCTTCTCGGCTTCCCTGCACGCCGCATCGACGCTGGCGGCGTCGTAGTTGGTGGCCTGGGAGCCGCCGCGCAGGATGATGTGGCAGTCATCGTTGCCGGTCGTCGCGGCAATCGCCGAGCGGCCCGACTTGGTCACCGCCAGGAAATGGTGCGGGTTGCTCGCCGATTTCACCGCGTCGAGGGCAATCCGCAGGTTGCCGTCGGTGCCGTTCTTGAAGCCGACCGGGCAGCTCAGCCCGGAGGCAAGCTCGCGATGGACCTGGCTTTCGGTCGTCCGCGCGCCGATGGCGCCCCAGGCGACGAGGTCGGCGAAATACTGCGGGGTCGTCATGTCGAGGAATTCGCAGCCGGCGGGCAGCCCGAGATTGTTCACCTCCAGCAGCAGCGAGCGCGCCAGGCGCAGGCCGTTGTCGATGTCGAAACTGCCATCGAGGTTCGGATCGTTGATCAGTCCCTTCCAGCCCACCGTGGTCCGCGGCTTCTCGAAATAGACGCGCATGACGATCTCGAGCTGCCCAGCCAGGCGCTGACGGAGATCGGCAAGGCGGCGGGCGTAGTCGAGTGCGGCCTTCGGGTCATGGATGGAGCAGGGGCCGACAACGACAGCAAGGCGGTCGTCGTGGCCGTGGATGATGTTGTGCAACGCGTGGCGCGAGCTGATCACCGTCTTCGTGGCGGCGTCGGTCCGGGGGAACTCCTGCGATACCTCCTCGGGCGATCGGAGTTCGCGGAGTTCCTTGATGCGCAGGTCGTCGGTGGTTTTCGGGGGCTGGGTTTTCAGCATTTGTCGTCGGCTCCTCGGGTTGGGGCACCGGCGACAAAAAAGCCGCCAGGTGATCTGGCGGCGGTTCGGGACTTCTTCGTTTGGTTCTTTAGATCAAACGCACCCCTCCGGCTGCCAGCGGCTTCCGTTGCTAAAATACCAGTACGAAAAGGTGGCGCGGAGGTTCATGGGCGGAGTCTGTACCCGAGCTTTTCCAGCTTGTCACTAGGGTTGATCGGCGTCCTTGCCGGCTGCCGTCTTGAGCGCAGCGAACACCCGGCCGGTCGCCTCGATGTCGGCGGTGCCGATGCCGGCGAAGATCTGTTCGCGCAGATTCTGGATGTCTTCGTTGACTTCCGCCACCACTTCGCGGCCCCGCACAGTCAGCGATACGACGTTGGCACGGCGGTCCGACGGGTCCGGTTCACGCGTGACGAGGCCCGATGACTGCAGTTCGTCAATTAGTCGTACCAGCGACGCCCCTTCGATGCCGATGGCATCGGCCAGCGCATTCTGCCGAACGTTCTCGCCAAGGCGCTCGATCCAGATCAGGGGGGCGGAGGCCGCTTCCGATACGCCGTGCCGGGCTGCAGCCTCGCGCGCCATCTTCCGCCACAGCCGACCGACAAGCAGCAGGTCGCGGGTCAGGTCACGCAGGAGGTAGGCCGCTTCGGTCGTCGTCATTCATTCGTCCTGGTCAAAGCCCGCGGATCGGCGGCCGGTGTATGCGATTCGGTGCACCCGTCGGCACCACCTGTCGCTCTCACGATGCCAGACCCACCGAACAACCACAAATGCAGGGCTGTCGGCAACTGCAGTGCCGGATCCGGCAGATCGCGAGGAGCGTGGCAGAACCCGCGAGTGGTTGATCCAGATGAGGTTTGGTAAACGTATACTTAATGTGGGTTAATTCGGCCTGCGCTGAGCGCATGCCTCCGCTGCAATATTCACGACTCCTCAGGTCGGGTTAGCGGCCCTATATTACAGTCATCCAAAACGAAGGGGAAACCGAAATGACCACGCTCCGCCAGAAGATCGCCCAGTATGCCGCCTACCAGCGCACCGTCCGTGAGCTGACCCAGCTCAGCAACGTGCAGCTGCGCGACCTTGGCATCACTCGCGACGACATCAAGACCGTCGCCCGCACTGCTGCCAACTAAGCAGCTCCCGGCAACGGGATTGTACACAAGGCGCCCCGACGGGCGCCTTTGTTGTTTCTGGACTTATCCCCGCACCCATCGAAACGCCTACCCTAGGCGAGGGAGAGGCGGGAGCAGTCAGCGTGGGTTCAACTGCCGTTGAAGTGGTCGTAGATCTGCTGCGCCAGCGCGCTCGAAACGCCGGGCACGGTGGCAAGGTCGGCCAGCGCGGCGCGGCTCACCGCCTTGGCGCTGCCGAAGCGCTGCAGCAGGGCGCGCTTGCGGGTCGGTCCGATGCCTTCGATTTCGTCGAGCGGGTTGCTGATGGCGTTCTTCTGCCGTTTGGCCCGGTGGGTGCCGATGGCGAAGCGGTGGGCTTCGTCGCGCAGGCGCTGCACATAGTAGAGCACCGGGTCGCGGTGCGGCAGCATGAAGGCTTCCCGGCCTTCCATGAAGAATTTCTCCCGGCCGGCATCGCGCTCTTCGCCCTTGGCGATGCCGATGAAGGTGACTTCGCGTGGCAGGTTCAGCCCGGCGATCACCTCGCGCACCGCGTTCAACTGCCCAGCACCGCCATCGATGAACACCACATCCGGCCAGTCCGGCATGGCGCCCTCCTCGGTCTCCATCTCGGGAGCGCTCTCGTTGGCAAGCCGCGTGAACCGCCGGGTCAGCACCTCGCGCATCATGCCGAAGTCGTCGCCCGGGGTGATGTCGGTCGAGCGGATGTTGTAGGTACGGTAGTGCTTCTTGCTCAGCCCTTCCTCGCCCGCGACAATCATCGCGCCGACGGCGTTGGTGCCCGAGATGTGCGAGTTGTCGTAGACCTCGATGCGCCGCGGCGGCTCGTCGAGCCCGAACAGCGTGGCGACACCCTCGAGCAACGTCTTCTGCGTTGCCCCTTCGGCCAGCTGCCGGCCCAATGCCTCGCGGGCATTGTTGCGGGCATGCTGGACCAGATCCTTCTTCTCGCCGCGCTGCGGCACGAGGATCGATACCTTGCGCCCGGCCCGGCCGGAAAGCGCCTCCGTCATCAGTTCTGGTTCACTGAGTTCGTGCGACAGCAGCACCTGGCTCGGCGGTACCCGCTCGTCGTAGAACTGGCTGATGAACGCCTCGAGCACTTCAGCCTCGCTGAGGCTGGGGTCGGCGCGCGGCCGGAAGGCGTGGTTGCCCCAGTTCTGGAAGGCGCGGAAGAAGAACACCTGGATGCAGAACGCTCCCGCCTCCTGGGCGATAGCGAAGACGTCCGCTTCCTCCACCGTCTTGGCGGCCACATCGCCCTGCGACTGGACGAAGGCGAGCGCCGAAAGCCGGTCGCGCAGCAGCGCAGCCCGCTCGAAATCAAGGTTCTCAGCCGCCTTGTTCATGTCCTCCGCGAGGTGATCCTGCACCACCTTGGACTTCCCGCCGAGGAACTGTCGCGCTTCATCCACCAGTTCGTTGTAGTCGGCGACAGAGATCTCGCCAGTGCAGGGCGCCGAACAGCGCTTGATCTGGTGCAGCATGCAGGGTCGCGTGCGGCCCTTGTAGAAGCTGTCCGAGCAGGTACGCAGCAGGAAGGCGCGTTGCAGGGCGGTGATGGTGCGCTTCACGGCAATGGCCGAGGCGAAGGGCCCGAAATAGTGGCCCTGCTTGTTGCGGTTGCCGCGGTGCTTCCGCAGCTCCGCCGCCTCATGCTCCGTCGCGATCAGGATATAGGGGAAGCTCTTGTCGTCGCGCAGCAACACGTTGAAGCGGGGCTTCAGCCGCTTGATCAGGTTCGCTTCGAGCAGCAGCGCTTCGGCTTCCGTCTCGGTACGGACGAACTCCATGTTGCGCGTGGCTTCGATCATCCGGCGGATGCGGATGTCGAGACCCTCGGGGCGCGTATAGTTGGTGACACGCGCCTTCAGGTTGCGCGCCTTGCCGACGTAGACGACCTCGCCCGCCTCGTCGAACATGCGGTAGACGCCTGGCGATGTCGGCAGCGTCTTGACGAAGTTGCGGATGACGTCGGCGCCCGAGATCCGGGGCGCAGGTGCGCTGGTGGTATCGGTCATCCGCGCCTCGGAGTCGGGTCGCGTCGCGCTGGCCATTCGAGGTGCTCACCGCCGTCGAGCGCCAGCATCTGCCCGGTTAACGTCGGCAGTTTCAGGATGGCGATCACGCCCTCCGCCAGGCCTTCGGCGTCGGCGGCCGCGCCGAGCGGCAGTTCGGCGTTGCGCTTTGCATGAGCGTCCGGCGTCACTCCGGGTGGAGGGACAGCCGGGCCGGGAGAGACGGCATTGACGCGGATAGCGGGCGCCAGCGACTGGGCGAGCGTCCGCGTCATGGTCCACAACACCGACTTGCTGAGCGTATAGCTGAAGAATGCCGGCGAGAGATCCAGCACCCGCGCGTCGATCAGGTTGATGATGTTGCCCTTGGCACCCGGCGGCAACTGGGCCGCAAAGTCGCGCGCCAGGAATGCCGGCGCTTCGGCATGGATGGCGAAATGCTGGTCCCAGAGCGCCTCGTCGAGATCGCGGGCGGAATCGCGATCAAAGCTCGAGGCATTGTTCACCAGCAGGGTAAGGGGACCGAAATGCGCCGCCGCCTCGGCGATGATGCGCGATCGCTGTGTGCGATCGGCGAGATCGGCTTGCAGGGTGGCCGCGCGTGCTCCGCTCGTGCGGATATCCACGGCCAACGCCTCGGCTGCGTCAGGTTTGCTCCGGTAGTGGATGACCACGGCGAAGCCTTCGCCGGCGAGGCGTCTGGCGATGGCGGCGCCGATCCGGGTCGCGGCGCCGGTGACGAGGGCGATTTGGTCTGGGTGCGATGTCATGAGTCGAGATGGAAGATAGGCGGTCGGAGCGGGAGGTTCAATTCTGACACGTCCTGTCGGAAGACTCTCTTGCCGGTGGCCCGGAAGTCTGGTGTGACCGAGTTCCACGCCGCCCCCCGAAGCGAGTATACCGTGACCGCACCTGCTCCAGAGCGACGCCAGGCCGACAATGTCGCGCTCGGCATCGGCCTAAGCCTCCTCGCCATCGTCATCTTCGGCATCCAGGATGCCATCTCGAAGCTCCTGGTGCAGGACTATTCGCCGTTCCAGATCGCCATGATGCGCTTCTGGGCCTTCGCGGCGTTCTCGCTGGTGCTGGTGGCGCGGCAGGGGCCGCTGCGGCAGGCATTCCGGTCGAAACATCCGTGGTTGCAGGTGCTGCGGGCGATCCTGCTGGTGGTCGACATCTGGTTTTTCGCTGCCGCACTGCAGACTGTGCCGCTCGCCGAACTGCAGGCGATCACGCTGGTCTATCCTCTGGTCACCACTCTGGTGGCAATCCCCATCCTCGGCGAGAAGGTCGGGCTGTTCCGGTTTGTCGCGGTACTCATCGGCTTCTGCGGCGCGCTGATCATCGTTCGCCCTGGCGGGCTGCCGATCGACCTCGGCGTCGGCTACGCCGTGGCCTCGGCGTGCTGCTTCGCCGTCTATCTGGCGCTGACCCGAAAGGTCTCGGCTTCGGACACCACTGCGACCAGCATGGTCTATGTCGGTGTCGGCGGCTTCGTGCTGACCACTGCGGTCGGCATCTTCTTCTGGAAGCCGCTCGACATGCAGTCGCTGCTGCTCATCCTCATGGTGACGATCACGTCGGTCGCGGCGCACGGGCTGATGATGGTGGCTATGTCACGGGCCCCGGCCAGTGCCCTGCAGCCCTTCAACTACATGTCGCTGCCCTGGGGTATCGTGCTCAGCTACACGGTGTTCGGGCATCTCATAGACCCGATCGCGCTCGTTGGCGGAGCGGTCATCGTCGGCGCTGGCCTCGTGGTGATGGCCCGCGAGCGTCGGCTGGCGTTGCGCGGGCGCAAGACCGAGCCGGTCGAGGCGGAAGAGGGCGCGACCCACTAGTTGCGACGGGGTCTTGAAGCGGGGCCCGGCCATGGGCATCTCTGTGGCAGCGCAAGGACTTGCCGGCGCATTGGAGAGGAGTTCGCGATGATCATCCTGATCGAGATCATACTGGTCGTGGCGCTGGTCGCGCTGGGCGTGAACTACCTGTTCCGCGGGCGGCGCGAGGCCAAACGCGAGGAGCAGCTCGAGCAGCGGGTCACCGCATACATGCAGACCATCCGGCGCGAAGGCGGCAACCCCGAACTCGCTGCGATGACCGACACCGAACTGCGCGACGTGCTGTTTTCGAGCGCCCGCAACCTGCGTATCCAGTCCGAGCGCAAGTGGTACCTGCTGCTGGGCGGATGCATCGTCGCGTTCTTCTCGGCCATCATGGTGGCGACGCAGGACGGTACGCGCGGCTTCGGCATCGCCCTGCTGATCGGCGCCATTGTGCTCTATGGGATCAACGAGTTCCTCGGCCGGCGCATGCGGGAGCCCCTTGCGGCCCGCGGCATCGACGTGGAGCGCCTCAGGGTCGAGTAACTACATCCGCCGCATCTTGCCGACCATGAAGACCACGGCGGCGGCCAAGATCAGCGCGAACGGCGCGATCACCAGGAGGCCGAGCAGGTTGGGGTCGAGATGAAACCCCTGGCCCCCATTGAGCCCCTTGAGCTCGTTCAGGCCGTATCGCTCCAGCATGAACATGCCCGCGCCGATCGAGGCGAGGGTGGCGGCGAGCTTGATGTAGGGCTTCTGCATGGCGATACCGGGCGCTGAACAGGGCCTGAATAAGCTCAGCCCGTCGCCTCTGCAACCCTCGGGCCCAAACCTGAACGCCCCCGAGTGGTTGACCACATCGAGGGCGTTCCGGTGTTGTCTGCGACAGGGCTCAGTAGCCGCCGACCGAAAGGCAGAACGAGCCGTTGCTGCCGCCGGCGCAGAAGGAACCGCCGCCGTACCCGTAGCCCGGGAAGTCGACAAAGTGGGGCTGCCAGTCGAGCTTGTTCTTCTTGACCCAGCCGATGTCGCCGTTCGCCTTGACCTTGGCCCAGCTGTTCGAAGTCGCGAGCACCTTCACCTTCTGGCCTTCCCAGGCGTAGCCGACTTCGTCGGACGCGCTGTTCTTGTACTCGTAGAGATAGGTGTCGTGATCGACCCAGGCCCAGGTGGCGGCCATGGAGGCGGTGGCGGTGGTGGCGAGGACGGCGGCGGCGATCGCGATGGTCTTCAGAGTGCGGGTAAACATTCTCGGAGTTCCTTCCATTTGTGCTGTGGCATCACTGCCTTGGCACCGGTTTTAGAAGGAGTTTGCTGAACCGCACCTGAAACACCTGTTTATCTGGTGTTTTATTCTCCAGAACTACAGGCGGACCGCGCCGTGATCGCCGACTCGGCGGGGGTGAGGCCGGTTTCTTCGTTTGCCATGGTGATGCTCCCTGGTTGGGTGTGGCGTCAGAAGACCCCGAGGAAACGCAGCAGGGCGATGATGCCGATGATGATGACGACGATCTGGATGATCTGCTTGATGCGGGCTTCGACCGGCAGGCGCTGGACCAGGTAGAGGACGAGCACGACCACCAGGAAGGTGATGAGAACGCTGATAAGAACTGACATGGGAGTCTCCGTGACGCTGCGGCTTGCAGGTGAGGGGCCTAACGCGCGTGTGGCGGAAAGGTGGCAGCGTGATGAACAGAATTGCGGGCGCGGGATCGCCGAGGTGCGGGCGTGCGTCGGCGCCCGGCGGACCGGGGTCCTTCGGGGCAGGGGCAGTTCAGGCGGTGCCGGCGAGGACTGGCCTCGTGCGGTAGTCCGCGTATGTAGTGGCAAGGCGCTCGCCTCGCCGGCACGACCGGGATTTTTGGCGTATGGCGTGGCGGGCGGGGAGCATCCCCTGCCGCATCGCGAGGACGATGGGTGGCCTGACAACCCGGGCGACCCGGCATTGCCCACCTCTCCCAGCCGCTTCACGGGAAGCGGCCTTCGCCCCTGGGAGGCGCCCGTAGCTGCCCCCCGTGCGTTGCCAGCGGCTTGACCGGCGAACCGGCCCCTCCTGACACGTTTTCAGCCTGGGCAGGAACGACTTCCCACCCCCCAGCCATCCCCCCGCGAACCGTTCGTCTCGACTCCGCCCGAATGCGAAGGGATGCGTGGAGCATACGGCCGGGATTTTTGGCGGGGATAAGTCTGGCGTATGCGCGGCGGAAAATCTGGAAATAGCACGGGATTTCAATGGGATGAAGATGCCGGTCAGGTCGCGTGCAAGGGGCACGCTAGGGATCGCCGAGTTTCACGGTGCGCCAGGTCTGGATGCGGCGGACGGGGCCGGGGCGGCGGACCGGGAGATTGCCCCAGTCACCGGCAAAGGGGCTGGTGAGGGTGACGCGCATGAACTCGGTGGTGCCGCACTTCGAGCAGGTGAAGGGGATTTCCAGCGCCAGCCGGTTGGGATCGAGCAGCCGGACGAGGTCGGTGGCCAGATAGGTGACGCCGCGGCGGCAGAGATTGCACTTCACGATGACCAACTGGTTCTGCTCCGCGGCGTGGCGGAGCAGGTGGTTCTGGCCGGGGTAGCGTTTCTGCAGGTGCGGGGGTTCGGGCATGGTCGGGGGCTCGGGGGCGTGTGTGGCAGGGGGCGGGCCGCTGGTCACCCTCCCCCTTGCGGGGAGGGTACCGAAGCTCGGCGCGCCAGCGCCCTAGCGGAGGTAGGGAGGGGGTTTCACCGAGGTTGGAGTATCAGAACCAGCCTCGGTCATACCCCCCCCTAGCTCTGCTACGTCGCTGGCGCTCCTAGCGGCGCTACCTGCCATTCGAGCATAGCTCTCAAGGCCTTCTTCCCTAAAATCGCTCCACGGGAGCGATTTTGCCTGCGGCACGGCTCGAAGCCCGCAAGGGCGGGAGGTGGTCAGAGACCCACCTTACCACCCGTGCAGGTCTCGCGTTGGGTCCCTGCGTTCGCAAGGATGACACGTCGGGGAGGTGGGTCGGGCAGGGGCATGAACGGGCGGGGTGAGGGGCGGGGCATTCGGACGGGACTCGCGTTTGTTCCTGATTTGTTCTAGCCTCGGATGATCGACACGTCCATTCCCGAGCGCCCCATGCCTGTTCACACCTTGAGTCTCCAAAGCTGCAATCCTGGCCAGATCCTCGACCCCGGCACCGGCCGCGCCTCGCGCTGGCCAAAATTCACAGCCGAGCAGGCGGCGGAGCTGCGCGAGAAGGGGTTCCGGTTCTCGATCTACCGGCCGGAGGAGGACGAGTTCAGACTCAGCCTGCCGCTGCAGACGATCGAGGACCGGGAGCACGGGACGCTGACGATCGAGCAGGGGTGAGGGTTCGGGGCAGAGCGCAGGGTGACCCGGCCGGGCTCCACCAACGTGTCATCCCGGGCTTGACCCGGGACCCACGTCTGAACCGGCGCAGACTTCGAGTTGGCTCCCTGCTTTCGCAGGGATGACACCGTGGGTGTGGCGCGGGTGCGGCCCAGGCGGATCGACCGCGGGGGAGCCTAGCGGACCAGCATCACCTGGGAGAGCGGCTGGAATTTCGGGCCGCTTTCGCCGACATCGAGGATGTAGCCGCCTTTGTCGCAGATGTTGACGGGGCCATCGGTGCGGCCGCCCTGCCGGAAGGCACTCACCTTCGCGACGCAGGACCCATCGGGCAGGCTGACGGTGAAGGTGACGCGCTCGCCGGGCGCGATGGCCTTGAACCCACTGACCTCGCCGCCCTTCACCTTGAACTTGGTGATCGGCTTCGACAGGTTGTTGTGCAGGGTGAAGGCGTGGTCCGCGGCGGTGGCGGGAAGAGCGGTGGCGCAGAGGATTGCGGCGGCCAGTGCGGCGGAGACGATCTTGTTCATGTGAGCCCTCGGACGGCACGAAAGTAGCGCAGGGTCGCACTTGGTCGAGCGCGGCCGATGTGGTGTCAACGGTCTAGAGCAACCGGCAGAACTGCGAGAGAAGGATTTCCTGTTCTCGATCTATCTCCTGGACGAGAACGTTCCGCCTGAGCATGTGGCTGCAGCTGAATCGAGGACCAAGATGCACGGCACGCTGACGATTGAGTAGGGTGATGCCAGTTCGGGTCGAAGGTCAGAAGCCGGCTTGCTGTATGAGATCTGCATAGAGCCGACTTTCGCCCGAGCTGCCAGGAGGATACCGTTCGCTCGTAAAGTCGCTGCTCCTCAAGGACATGCCGTCGAAAATTTCGTAGAAAGTGGCTTGAGAGACCATGGACCCAGCGTCAGATGCCACCGACAGGTACGCATCTTTGAAGAATCTAATTAGTGCGTTGTAGCCGTTGGTTCTATTCAGGATATATCCTGACTCCACGTCCCTCCACGCAGCGTCCCATTTGTTTTCGACTGCTGCGAAGTAATTTGAAAGCAGGGCAATGGCCCCGGCGACATCGTCTTGCCGATAGAACGGCAAAAGAACTCTGCGTCGCCAGTTGTCCTTCGACTCAGATTGATCTGCCCGATCTAGGAAGCCCTTATTTTTTTCCACGTCTGGGTCGTCGGCAAGGTTTTTTAGCAGCCCACGTACGACCGTGGCCTGAGACAAGGTTTCTTTCTCTTCAATGCCGGGCGTTGCTACCCCAAGCCGTTTTATCTTATGAAACAATGGGCCATATTCATCTCTGTTCATCGCAACGGTAACTTGATGCCCAAACTTGTATGGGCTCCGCTTGTTGGCATAGGTGAATAAATCAAAGACCAAGCTTCTATTGACCTTGGTTTGAGCCAGATTAACCGTCGAGAATATTTCTGGCCCTATCAGAATTGTCCGCGCCGATAAATATAGAAACGTTAAGTTCGAACGTTCTACCTTCATCAAGATTTTTCAATCCGGCAAGTCGATGCTGCCCGTCGATGACGAAGGCCGCTGCTTCCAACGATATAGAGGCGCCGTCGTCCTCGTACGCGTCAATGACTAGGTCAAATACGCCGCTGCATCCGTCAACAGGCACGATGGTTGCGCAGCGCTCGTCAACCGCGAGAACGATGGAGGTCGGAAAGGTTGCGTAGTCAAAATTGACGTACTTTCGCAGGTCTTTGACGCGGTTAGGCGATAGTTCGCGCTGAATGCCCTCGATAGTGCTTGGATCGCCATCCTCAAATCGGCGAACATCTACGTATGTGAACTGCCGAATTGTCTGTGATGTCAGCGCGCCGATGTAAAATTCACCAAGCGGCTGGTCGACCCTAAGTACGCGAAGTTCAATTGGCATTGGACCCACCTCTTCGCGCTCTTGCGCTGGCAATAGTTTTGTCAAGCGCCTCTAGTTCTGCCTCTGAATTTATGGTTGAGGTGGGACCCCCGCTACCGTCAGTCTGCTTGGTTCTTTTCGAAACAATCGACACGACGGCCCAAACCACGAGAGAGGACACATATATCCACCATAGTAGGTTCAACACCCAGTCATGCTGCACATGTTCGAAGCCGTTGTTTCCTGATATTATTCCGACACCAACATACGTCAAAACAAATATCTTATATACGACGAACAAGGTTCTAAAGAATAGATTTACAACTACCGTTTTGATTGTTACCAACCAGGCAATCGATCCAGACATTGCTAGGATCAACAATGATAGCTCGCCTTTCTCGAAGAATGAAGAGAACGCGGCGCCAAAATCTCCAGAGGATGGCTCTCCACTCCTAGTAAGGACCACGAGTGCTGCAATTGCCAGCGGCCCAAGGCTGGATAGGACATTTACCGCCAGTTCAAGTCCCGTCTCGAGTTCGGGATTCTTGTCCAAAAATCTGAGGAAGGATCGCCACTTGTCATGCGCCGAAGACATATAGAGCCTCAGTCGTTTTTCTTCTGTGGGTGGATTTTCCAGATATTACTGAGTGTCGATTCAAAATTCGGGGCGACCGCAATTCTGCGTATAGCTCCGATATCGATGGGTGGTCTGCATTAGTCATCACTACAGTGGCGCCGCGCGCTGCCGCTCGTTCGATGCTGTTTCTAAGTCTAACCTGATCAGCCCAACTAAATATCTGGTCGTTGTACTTCACGAATCCATTGAAATTGTGCGCGACCGTGTAAGGTGGGTCTACAAAAATAAAGTCACCTGACGTCGCTAAATTGATAACTTCCTCGAAGTCACCGGATCGGAGTGATACTTCTGATAGCGCAGAGGAGATGGACATGAAATCATCGTCCGGTGACAAGATCCAGTCCTTTGTCCCGATTGGGACGTTGAACTCGCCTTTGCGATTGACGCGATAGAGTCCATTCCAGCACGCGCGATTCAGGTAAATGAAGTGCGCGGCTTGGCCGGCCGCCGTGGATGGTTTATTCTGGCGAACTTTGTAGTAGTACTCAGCGCTATGGTGCTTGTGATGCTTTCCAAGAAGCCTTACGACCGTTCGCCAGTCGTCCTTAATCGCCTGGTAGGTTCGGATCAGATCGGCATTGGCATCCGACAGAATCGCGGTCGTCGGCGCGAGGCCGAAGAACATGGCCCCGCCTCCTAAGAAGGGCTCGATATACGTTCCAGTAAACTCAAATGGCGGCAGCAGGTCGTTTCCGACTAGCTCGTGTGGACAAAGTGCCTGACCCACAACCGGATTGAAGCAACGAGAACGAAGCCGAGGAAGCTATCGGCGGTCTTATCGTAACGTGTGGCTAGGCGACGGCTATGCTTGAGCTTTGAGAAG
>QLAH01000480.1_pt1 | contig 20261 bp, 20 predicted proteins | sample 4693081 | NCBI WGS metagenome assembly QLAH01 (sample SAMN09425401, study PRJNA476045) | Lake water metagenome, whole genome shotgun sequencing project.
CCGGCGGCCTGGAAGCGCTCCAGCAGCCCGTCGCGGGTCGTGCGTAGGGGGTTGGCGCGCAGGTCGAGGGCCGGCACCGCATTGCAGGCCAGGGCAAAGGCCTCGGCCCGCTGCGGCGGCAACCAGCCAAGCAGCTCGGCGCTGAGCCAGGGGGGCAGGGAGCGCCGCAGGGCCAGGGCGGCGGCGGGATCGGCCGGCAGCGTCAGGCCGTCCCAGGGCTCTTGGCAGGGTCCGCTGCCGCCCAGGGGCTCCCGCCGCCGCAGCAGGGAACGCAGCATCCCGTTCACCACGGGCGCCAGGCGGCCCAGCCCGACGCACTTGGCCAGGGCCACGGTGGTGCTCACCGCCGCCGCCGCCGGCACCCGGTCGCTGAACAAAAGCTGGTAGAGCCCCACGTGCAGCAGCCAGCGCAGGGCCGGGGGCTGGCGCAGGGCGGACACCTTGCCCAGGGCATCGATCCAGCCGTCGAGCAGCAGGCGCTGGCGGATCGCCCCGTAGGCGATCTCGGTGGCCAGGGCCCGGTCGGCCGGGGACAGGCCACCGCCCGCGCGGGCCAGGGAGGCCAGTTCGCGCTCCAGGGCGGCGTCGGCGTAGGCGCCGGCCGCGACCGCCTGCAGCACCTGCCAGGCCAGGCGCCGGGAGGCCAGGCCGGGGATGGTGTCGCCGGGGACGGTGTCGCTGGCGTGAATCGGCGGGCTCCCGAAACGGTTCACTCCGTTGTACAGGAGGGCTCGACCGCCAGCACCAGCTCCAGGGGGGGCCGCCAGCGGTGCCGGGCCAGGGGCAGGCGCCCGTCGGGGGCGACGGCGATGCCCTCCGCCAGCAGCAGCTCCCGCTGCATCCAGTCGCTGCCCTCCCGGCCGGGGCTCATGGCGATGCGCCCCTGGGCATTCACCACCCGGTGCCACGGCACCTCGGAGGGCAGGGGCAGGCGCCGCAGGGCCCAGCCCACCTGGCGGGCGCAGCCGTAGGCCCCGATCAGCTCGGCCACCTGGCCGTAGGTGGCCAGCTGCCCATGGGGGATGCGCTCCACCATCGCGTAGACGCGACCGTCGAAGGAACGCCCGGGGTCGGCGGCAACCGTGCTGGCCATGGCGGAGGCGACGGGGGGGACGGGAAGGGCAACGCCGATGATGGCGTTTTGCCACGCCGATGCCGCTGCTGCCCCGCCGCTTCGAGCGCCTGCGCGCGGTGCTCGATCGCCGCATGGGGGATCTGACGCTGCTGCTGGAGCAGGTGGACAAGCCCCACAACCTCTCGGCGATCCTGCGCAGCTGCGATGCGGTGGGGGTGCTCGAAGCCCATTCCGTCAGCCTCCCGGGGCGGACGCCCACCTTCAACAGCACGGCCCTGGGCAGCCAGAAGTGGGTGGCGCTGCACCGGCACCGGAGCAGCAGCGACGCCATCGCCCAGCTCAAGGCCGGCGGCTTCCGGCTCTACGGCACCCATCTGGGGGCCCAGGCGGTGGACTACCGCGACTGTGACTTCACCGGCCCCACGGCCTTCGTGCTGGGGGCGGAGAAGTGGGGCCTGAGCGAGGAGACGGCCGCGGCGATCGACCAGGCGATCGTGATTCCGATGGTGGGCATGGTGCAGTCGCTCAACGTGTCGGTGGCGACCGCGATCCTGCTGTTCGAGGCGCTGCGGCAGCGGCAGGCGAAGGGCGGCCTGCCGAGCCGGGGCGAAGGGCTGGCGCCGGAGCAGTACTCCCGGCTGCTGTTCGAGTGGGCCTACCCGCAGGTGGCGGACTGGTGCCGCCGCGAGGGGCGCCCCTATCCGGCCCTCAGCCCGGACGGCGCCATCCTCGAGGAGCTTCCGCGGACCGTGCGGCTTCGCTGTTGAGGGGAGGGCGGATCGCCCGGCCGCACTGGCTCAAGAGGCACTTCGCGGCTGCTGACGTGTGGCGTTGAGGTCGTCGAGGTAGTAGCCGATCGCCTGCCTGAGCAGCTCGGTGCGCCGCTCGGCGCCGAGGGGGAGCGGACGGCGAGAGGCTTCCGGGATTTTCTCGATGTGCACAACAAACTCCTGTCCGCCCGTGTCAATGACGTCCTTTACCCGCAGAAGCGGGAAAAAGCCGCAACCTTGCAGGTCCTCAAAGATCAACAGGAAGCTATAGGGATTAAACACAAAGCTGTGGGCACCACCGGTATGGCCAAACTCATAGGTGAACTGCATCGCCGCAAAGGAATCGACATCGATCGTTCCACCACAGGCGTTGACCGCCACCTGGTCAAAGGCGTAGTTGCGATCTCGGATGACCTGTCCCCCTGAATGGGTCGCGGCACAGGCCGACTGGTCGAAGAGCGTGCCCAGGGTCGTCTTGACCCGATGGGTGCTGTGGGCATCGATCAGCTGTCCCGTGGTGGAAAGAGGACGAAAGCAGTCGAAACAGCGGGTGCCGATGGGGATGGCCAGGGTCAGAAAGCCCCCATCGGCGAGCAGCGTCTCTGCGTCTTCGAGAAACGCCATCGGATCGGGAAGATGCTCGATGTTGTGGGACGAGAGCAGATAGGTCAGGCAGGACTCGGCGCTCGCCACGCGTGCACCCTCGCTCTGCGCGTATGCCGCCACACTGGCCTGCAGCCCTGAGGTGAGCACGACGTACACCTCCTCCACCTTCTCCATGAGAGGAATCACATCCGCATCGTCGGCATAGGCCTGAAGCAACTGTTCACGCGTCATGATATCGACAGTCAGACAGTTGTATCCCTCACTCTTCGGACATATCGGCCTGTGAAAAGGGCCGATTTCCATCCCGATTGACGTCTTGGTGACATGCTTGCGAAGTTCATCCAGTCGCGTCGGCCGGTTCTTTCCAGCGGCCAGAGCATCCGGCCCGGACGAACCATCCCGGCCTCCAGGTGCCGCTGGGTTGGAACGGGACAGAAGCACGCGGTTCAGATCGGCGGCGAACATCGCCCGTGTGGGAGGCTCCAACGCGGCCAGGGTCTGCTGAACAGCAAGGGCACCACCCAGTCGCGTCGGCAGCGCGAACATCAGGATCTTCTTGACAAACGGAAATCCTTCCTCGTGCAGGGCGCGCCAGAGAAACAGGGATGGATTGATCTGCTCGAAGGCGTACTCACCGCAGCGGGCCAGATCCTCAGCAACCGACGGATTGCCCAATAGCCGGGTGATCAGGGGATACAGGGGAAGAAGGGCCACCCCAGAGGAAAGCATGGCCTGCGAAAGACCGACTTCCCCAGTGGAGATCAGCTGGGTCTTGGGAATAGCCACATCAAGCGATTGCCAGAAGCTCAGCCACGAGGGCTCCAGAAGCAGCAAGGCATTGGCACACAAGCAATAGGATTGCAAGTGGTAACCGGATTCATAGCTATCGGTCAGCCCGGCCAGGGCCGCCCCCTGGCCATCAGCCGCCAGGGCCATGACCGCCTCCAGAACCCGCAGCGCTGCCGAATCTGGCCCGAGCGGGAGCACGCTGTCGTTGATGAACAGCACATGACGGAAACCCAGGCCCTGCGAGGCCAGCTGGGAAACCATCAGTGCCGTGTCCCGAAAGGCACCGATGCAGCGGCCTTGATTGGAGCGCCTCAGGCAGAGGATCTGATGGTCCGCCAGAAAGTCCAGCGCTTCATCGTCGAATCCGGAGCAGGTTGTCAGATAGACCGTATGGCCCTGACCCTGCAACCCGAGCAACAGTTCACGCCAGACCAGCGGCAGGTAACCAAGAGCATCAAAATGATGCAGATGGACAAGCGATACCGGGGCTGGCTGGGCCCGAAGCATGGAGAACACCGGCTCCAGATCAGGGGCACGATCAACGTCGAACGCCTGCCTGACGGATAGCACGTTGTCGGTCATGAAACCTGAAGAGATGCGGCAAGCATAGGCGGCGAGTCTCCGAAAATGTCAGGCCAGAACAGAAGAAGGGACAAAGGCCGACACCTCCTCCCTGGCAATCTTCTCCCAGGTGAATCCCATCATTTCGCAGGACAGACAAGGCATCCGCTCCAGGGCATGCAACAGCGTGTTATCGGGCGCCAGGGGCTCCGCGGGCAACGAGTCAAGCGTCAGTCCCAGCGAATGGAGAACCATCAGTGCCGCGGGGCGTGCCCAGTAGAAGCCTCCCGCCGGGTATTCAAGAATGTCCACCGAGCTTGTATCGCAGCCCAACGGGGCCAGCAGCGTATCCACAAGCGGACGCATGTTACCCCAGCCGATCAGCCACAGCAGACTTGAGGGATACTCGGGAAAGATCAAACCCAGCTGGGGTTGGTCTGCAAACAACTGCCTGATTGCGTCAACGCGTCCACGGGAGCCCGCGAGCATCAGATTCTGATCGTGGAACCACTGGCCATCCGACTCCTTGCCATGGGAGAAGAGGCAGAGGTCGTACGCCTGCAGCTCCGCATTGAACACCATGTACTTGCTTGGGATATCACGCCCGATGTTGGGGATGACCCGTACATCCATGCGGGCGATTCCATAGTCCTGGGCCAAGGAAAAAAGAACACTGCCCACCAGTGCTTCCGACGTGGTAATGAAGAAATCGACCGTATCAACCAGATGGCAACCAAAATCAGCGAAGAATTGGCGCGCCTTGGTGGGCGTATGGAAATGCAGGACGGCCGCACATCGTATGGAAGCCGAACCGTCTGCCCGCCCCCCATCGGAGGCATCGGGAGAGTCGCACGCCTTGAGACTCAGGGGCTGCTTGAAGACGTGGATGAAGGATGGGCTGGAGTGGTACTGCCGAAAACAGCCTTCTTGACGATGGTATGTTGTGATATCGCGGGGGTCACTGTACGTCCACTGATACTTATGCAGATACCAATGAACATCCACTCGATCATCGCGCCCGACAGCAGACCAAGTCGGACGTGACGGGCTCGATGGCGGCCAGGGCGCTGAGCCGTAGGTCTGGTCGAGGGCCTGCTGGGTGAACTGGGCCTGGTCCTCAAGACGAAAACGCTCCCAGGCCGCGTCTGCATGCTGATGCAGCAGCTCCGGCTGGCCATAGAAGCCTTCCAGCTGCGATGTGGGGTCGGACTCATCACAGGGCAGAACATAGTCAAGCTGAGAATCTTCGGCGTAGGTGTCGGCGTGGAGAAGGGCAATGCATGGAACCCGGTTGGCCAACAGATGGATGATGCGAGGCCACTCCAGAATCCTTGACGCATGGGAATGGATGTTCAAGGACGCCGCGCATCTCGAGAGCAATCCATCCCGGGTCCAACCATAAACACCGAAAAAGGCCTGAACACGCAAGCTGTCTGACAGCCGAATCCTTCCGAGAATCTGCTCCCGCAGCGGTGTCATGGAGCCAAAGAAGAGAAAATCTCTGGTTCGGCTCACGCTCCTGTCGATTTTTTCCAGCCGCGCGTGATAGCCCAGTCGAAAATGGACAAAGTGAGCCGATGGCTTGCCGGGGACCAGCTCACGCAACAGGCTGAGATTGGCATGGGAGTAATCCCACACCGGGAAGGTCCTGGCAAGGTCGACAATCTGGCTGGCCCATTTCGTGAAATCACCACCCAGCTGCTCTGTGTTGAAGATGATGCTGCTGGCGGGGATGGAGGCGACCTCAGCAGGCTGGAGCAAATGGGCGCCAAGAAGGATATTGATGGCACTCTCCCAGTAGCTATTCGTGCGCAGCTCAACCTCATGCCCAAGCGCAACAAGTGAATGGTAAAGAAGAAGTCTTATCTCGTCAAAGGCACGGACATGGGAGTACCCCAATGGCTCAATCGTTACAATTGTAATGGCAGCCATGGAGTCGCTATGGAGAGGCCAAGCTTAGGTCAGGCCAAGATCGTGGAGCGCACAACCCATGCCCAGGGGCCATGGCCCCGTCATTCGCCTGGGAAGCGGCTCAGCATCGCATCGGCGACCGCGTCTCTGTAGTGCTGTTGAAACTCTCTGTCGTAGCGGACACATTCCTCGTTGGCGGCGGCAATCACCGATCCACACAGGTAAGGGTGGCCTTCAATCGGATGCACCTCACGGCGCCATGGCGACGCCAGCGACACATGATCCGGGTGAGGTTCCGTATGCAGAAAATGCCCCACAGCCCCAGAACTCACATGGGGAACATGAAAGAACTGCAATCGTTGCATGTACTCGGAATCCTCATAGCAACGCAGATCGGCCAGATATCCATAGGCAGCCAACAGGTCAGCGGAAGCGATGAAGCTGTTCAACCCACAGCTGATCAGGCTGTGATTGATCAGCACAATCTTCCTCTGGGTCATGCTCACTCGACTGGAACTTGTCTTGATCAGCGGGACCCCCTCCAGGGCCATGAGAAGCAGGCCATGCAGGCAGCGCAGGGGATGGAACAGATCATCGTCATCAAGAAAACTGAAGCAGGGAGTTGTCAGCTGCTTCAGGGCCAGATTGCGACACATGCCAACCCCACGGTTCACTTCACTGAAGAGCACCGTGACACTCCAGTGCTCTTCGCCCTCTCCCAGATCAGCAAGAATCTGCTGCACCAGATCCAGATCCGCCCCGTCCCCATCCACACTGATCAAGCACTCGATGCTGACTCCCACCTGATGCTTCAGGCTGCGCAGGGCTGGTCGCAGCAAGCGCTCGCTGGCCTTGTGCACGGGCACAACGACAGACAATCTCGGTCGCTCCGCGAAACCACGCACGCCACCGGCCTGGCCGAGGAGCGCCTGGAGTTCCTGATAAAGCGGCAGGGAAAGATGTTTGGTGAAGGTCCAGTACTCAGCATCGAAATCCAACAGGATCTGAACCACGGACTCCAGCTCCGCGGCCCCGATCCATGGCAACGCCTGCAGCGCCTGGCCGATGGAATCGATGCGCTCGAGATGGTCAAGGAAATCCGGATCCATCAGCCGTCAGAAAGGAGATCGGCCGTCTGTGGGATCTCAGAGCTCTCGTCGGGTCTGATCCAACCGGGAAGCACTGGGCAACCAGATGGCCAGACCCAGGGCAAGAAACTCAAACAGCAGCTGTCGGCCACCCAGCAGCACCACCATGACCGCCACAAAGGCCAGTCCCTTCTGGAAAACGCTCCACACGTCATCGGGTGTATCACTGCCCCTGGCCCACAGGAAGACGGCCAGAGCCAGCAGAACCAGATCCAGCCACCAAGGCACTGTGCTCTCCAGCGGGTAGATGCACCATAGGAAGGGATGCGGGGCCTGCCATCACCCGGCCGACTCCCCTCCCCCCGACAGCCAGTTCTCCAGCCCCTCCCCCAGGAAGGACAGGCCCAGCACCAGCACGAACATCGCCAGACCCGGGAAGAGGGCTGTCCACCAGATGCCGGTGGGAAGGGCCGTCAGCGCCTGCTGGAGATCGCTGCCCCACTCCGGGATGGTCTCCGGCAGGCCCAGCCCGAGAAAACCCAGCCCCCCCAGCACCAGCACGGCGTCCGCCGCATTGAGGGTGAGCAGAACCGGCACCGAGGTGATCACGTTGCGGAACAGGTAGCGGCGCAGGATCCAGGCGGGGCCGGCCCCCAGGGATCGGGCCGCCTCGATGAACAGCTCCGCCTTCACCTGGGCCGACTGGTTGCGGACCACCCGGAAGTACTGGGGCACGTAGACCACGCAAAGGGCGGCAGCGGCGTTGGGCAGGCCCCGGCCCAGCAGAAAAGCCAGCACGACCGAGAGAAGCAGCACCGGCAAGGTGTAAAGGGTGTCCATCACCAGCACCAGCAGGCGGTCCACGGCACCGCCCAGATAACCGCTCACCATTCCCAGGGGAACACCGATGGCGAGGGCCAGCACCAGGGCGATGAGCACCACCTGGAGGGCCACGCTGCTGCCGGCGAGCGTGCGCACACAGACATCACGTCCCAGCCGATCGGTGCCGCACCAGTGCCCGAAGGAGGGGGGGGCGTAAATGGGATTCTCGAGGCCCCCATTGGGATCAGGGAGCAGGCCCCCTTGCACCAGCAAGGGGGTGACCAGGGCCACCAGGCCGTAGACCACCACGATGGCGAGCCCCCAACGCGCCATGCGCGCCGAGAGGGTGGGTGAGCTGATCCGATCGACCCCCATGGTGTGCCTGTCAGTCAATTTGCATCTGGGAGTTGGTGGGTCTCAACGACACAACGCCGTCGTTGTAGAAGGGGGCGTTCATGACCCTGACGACGACGCGTCAGCGGTGATGGGGATCAGCGGAGGGGTAGGGTCAGAATCAACCGGAAGTGGACGCTGACTGACGAGCGTCAGGTGGCCTTTTTGGTGAACCTATGGCCGCAGCGCGACCCCCGTCAAGCCAGCGGATCTCAGCCAGCCTGGGGCTGTTTTCACCTGAATCAACGCCAAGCCCGAACGACCTGGGAAGGATTCCTACAAGGTTGCAAGAGAATTCTCACGCTGGTATAATGTGAAGCGTGTGCGCCTCTCAACTCCAGAGAGTTGATTTCTTTTGGCCAAGCGTCGTTCAGCCCTCCTGACCAGATGACCAGCGCCCGCCTGTTGATCGTCGATGACGATCCTGAGATGCGCGGCTTCCTCACCTCCGAGCTGGCCGTGGAGGGCTATGAGTGTGAAGAAGCGGCCTGCGGCCAGCAAGCCCTGGGCAGGATCCGCAGCCAGACCTGGGATCTGGTGCTCCTCGACTGGAACCTGCCGGATTTCAGCGGCGTGGAAGTCTGCCGGCGCATGCGCAAGGGGGGCATCTCCACACCCGTGCTCATGCTCACGGCCCGCGATGAGGTGCAGCAACGGGTGGAAGCCCTCGATTCCGGCGCCGACGACTATCTGATCAAGCCGTTTTCGATTGAGGAGCTGTTGGCCCGGGTCCGGGCACGCCTGCGCCGCAGTGGTATCGATGAGCAGGAAGGTGGGGTGCTGCGCATGGCCGATCTCGAGGTCAATCCCGCCAGCAGGGAAGTGGCCAGGGGAGGAGAATCCATCCACCTCACGGCCAAGGAATTCGATCTGCTGATGCACCTGTTGCGCCATCCCAACCAGGTGCAGGAGCGGCGCGCCATCCTCGACGCCCTCTGGGGTGAAAACTGGCTGGGCGACGACAATCTTCTCGACGTCTACGTTCGCTACCTGCGCCGCAAGCTGGAGCCGGCGGGCCAGCCCACCCTGATCCAGACCGTGCGTGGTGTCGGCTTCATGCTGAAGGAAGGGCCTCCCCGCTGACCATGGCGGAGGCCACCACCCAGTCACGGCTGCTGATCGTCGAGGACGACCAGCGCATGCGCACGTTCCTGGCTGGGGAACTCAACTGCGAGGGCTATAGCGTCACCGAAGCCGAAGATGGCCAGGGCGCTCTGATGCACCTCAGGGATTCCAGCACTGATCTGGTGCTTCTCGACTGGACCCTGCCCGATTTCAGCGGTGTCGAGATCTGCCGGCGGCTCCGCTCCAGTGGTGACATCACTCCGGTGCTGATGCTCACCTGCCACGACGACATCCGCGACCGTGTCGAAGCCCTGGATTCAGGCGCTGACGACTACATCCTCAAGCCTTTCTCGATCGAGGAGCTGCTGGCCCGGATCCGTGCCCAGTTGCGGCGCACCGCCTACTGGCGTGGCGTGGCCGATCCCGATCTGCTCAGCTGCGCCGATGTCACGGTCAACACCGCCACCCGGGAGGTGATGCGTGCCGGCCAGGCGATCTCCCTCTCGGTACGCGAATACGACCTGCTGCTCTGTCTGATGCGTGGAGCGGGCCGGGTGGTGGAGCGGGAAGAGATCCTGCGGGAGGTGTGGGGCGAAAACCACTACGGCGACGAGAATCTGCTGGGGGTTTACATCCGTTACCTGCGCCGCAAGCTCGAGCCGGAGGGACTGCCCACCCTGATCCAGACGGTGCGGGGGGTGGGATTCATGCTCCGAGAAGGGGAGCTGCGCCCTTCAGACGCAACTGGAAATCAGCCCCCCCCTCCGGCACATCCGCCACCGAAACGCTCCCCCCCATCGCCTCCATCAGGGCCCTGACCACCGCCAGGCCCACGCCGCTGCCGGGGATGGCGCTGGTCTTCCGGCCACGGCCGAAGCGCTCGAAGATCAGCATCTTCTCGTTGTCCGGCACACCGGGACCGGAATCGATCACATGCACCACCACCCGATCGAGGCTGGCATCGAGCCGCAGCTGAATCGGACCGGCCTTGGCATCGTATTTCTGCGCATTTTCGATCAGATTCGCCAGGCACTGTTCGAAGCGGTCGGCATCCCCGAGGGCGAAGGTGCGGGAAGACTGGGTGGCACCGGGGCAGATGCGCAGGCGTCCATGACAACGGGATCGCAGCCGTTCCGCCACCCGCTCGATCGCCTGGGCGACATCGAACGGCTCGAACGGCATCATCGTGCGATGGGCGTCCATGCGGGTGAGGGCCAGCAGATCCGTCACCAGGCGGCCCATCCGCCCGGCCTCCTCCTCGATCAGCGCCAACCCCTCAACCTGCTGGTCGGACAGATCGTTGGACCGGCGCCGCAGCCTGCTGGCGTAGTTGCGAATCAGGCTGATCGGCGTGCGCAGCTCATGGCTCACGCCATTGGCGAAACCCCGCTGCCGCTCCCAGGACGCCGAAAGCCGATCGAGCAGGTCGTTGAAGGCCAGGGCGATCGGTGCCAGCTCCTTGGGCTGGGATGACACCGACACCCGCTGGCTGTCGAGGGTGTCGGAACTGATCGTCTGCATGCGCAGGCCCAGATCATGGAGGGGGGAGAGGCCCCGCAGCAGGACCGGCCGCAGCAGCAGACCCGTGAACAGGGTGGCCATCCCGGCCGCCAGCACCAGAAGGATCAGCAGGAACCGCTGCTGGACCAGCTTCTGGGTGATGTCCTCCAGGAATCGGACGCGCACGAAGCTGCCGCCCTGCTGGATCTGCACCGAACTGGTGAGATAGGTGAGCCCCCCGACGCGGATCACCGCCACCTGGTCGAGCCCGCCCTGGAGGTTCTGCAGGCGGGTGAGGGGGACGCCCGTGGGGATGGAGAACATGCGGATCTGGCCGGCGGCGCCGTAGGGCACGCCCTGGTCGGTCTCGACCCAGGCCAGAAAGTTGGGGCTGATCAGCTGGGCCAGGGCGTTGCTGATGGCATCGAGGCTCTGGGGCCTGGGCCGGCGGGAGAGGAGCACCTGGCGCACGCTGGCGGCGGTGGCGCGGTGCTGGCTGCGCCGTTCCTGGCTGGCCAGCAGGGCCGTGGCCCCGATCAACAGGGCATAGCCCCCCAGCACCGCCAGCAGGCTCAGCCCCAGAAGTCGGCGCCGGATCGAAAAGGCCCGGGGGGGCCGCTGGAGCCAACCCCTCATGCGAGAAAACGCCAAACGTTTCATTAGAGGTTCATTAGACCTCGACAAGATCCGATGACAATCCGATCCTAGTAGAGAATGAAAGCTTCGCTATCCAATCCCTACCGAATGGGTGTCTCTCCGTCAGAGACCCAGTCAGGGCATGGGATTCCAGCCACAAGCTCTACAACGGTACCCCCACCCCGTCGGCAACGGACCGGCATGGACTCCACGCTTCCAACTGCATAAAGTCGGAGGAGTCAAGAGCTTTTCAGCTTTCCCGATGAACATCTCCCCCAAGACCAAACTGGCGCTGATGCGCAGCCTGCGCGAAAAGAAATCCAAGCTGGCCCAGGGCTTCACCCTGATCGAGCTGATGATCGTGGTGGCGATCGTCGGGATCCTCTCCGCCGTCGCCCTGCCGAACTTCCTCGGTGCCCGCGATGCCGCTGCCGCCGGTTCAGCCGTCGGTGAGGCCATTGGCCTGGCCAAGGAGTGTGCCACCTATGTCTCCTCTGGTGGCGTGGGTGTAGCCCCGACGATTGGTGGTACCTGCACCGTTGGTTCCACCAATACCGTCGCCCGTTCCTGGACCGGCGCCAACGCCGCCGGTGTCCGCTGTCTCTCCGACACCTCCGTCGCCGGCGACAAGACGGCCACCGTCACCATCAGCACGACCGGTCAGCTGAGCTGCTCCTTCAGCTGAACGTTTTGAGACCCTGCACCCACCGGTGCCGGATCTCGCCATCGTTCCATCCCTGCGGGGGCCGTTCGTGCCTCCGCTTTTTTTATGCCGAAGCGTTACGGAGCTCCGGCCACCCTCAGCGCCGTCTCGATCCGCTGCCTTCCGCCCCCAGCGGGTTCAAATTCCTGGCGCAGCTGCAGGTGCAGCAGTCCGTCCGGATCCAGGCTGGCCTCCAGCCCCGGCACCGCGAGCCCATCCAGGAGCACCCTGTTCTGGGCGGCTCCGGCACTCGGTTCGCCATGGAGCCCGAAGGCCGGACCACAGCGCATCAGCACCCGGCCCCGCCAGATGGCGCTTGGGGCACTGCCCACCGTGTAGGTGATCGCTCCGGCTGGTGTCTGGATCTGCAGCACCGGATCCCGACCCCCCAGCCCGCAGGCGGCCCCGGCGGCCTGGGCGAGGTCGACCCGCTGGGCCCGCAGCAGATCGCCGCGCAGCAGGGCCAGCACGCGACGCTGCTGGCCCCTCTCCCGCCAGTGCCGCACCAGCCGATCCACCTGGCGGCCATCCGCCACCAGGACCTGCAGCACCACCCCCCACACCAGCAGCCCGAGGCAGGCCGCCACCAGCAGTTCCACCAGCGAAAATCCTGCCGACTTCAACCCGGGACGCGATGGCGCCATGAGACATCTCCATGGAATGGGACTACGGCGGCTCAGGACCGCCCATCCGGCAGGCAGCCGTTCGGCCCCTGGCGCCCCAGGCGGGTGACGCCCAGGGGCAGGGCCACCACCACGCAGCGCACCAGATCGGTGCCCTCGGTGCTGAGCAGCACGGTGCCGCCGTCGATGATCAGCCCGTTGCTGGTGAAGCGGACCGCGGCCGGAAGGTTGTGGCTGAGGGTCACCGCCGCCCCACCGAGCCCCTCCCCCAGGTCGAGGGCAGCCCCTTCACAGGCCGGCAGGCTGCCCCCATGCGGCTCCTCCCAGCCCGTGGCGGAGAGGGCCAGGATGCAGGGCTGACCCTGGCGCAGGGCGGCATCCCGTCCCCGCTCGAGTCCCACCATCACCCGGCGGCTGGCGCCCTCCAGCCTGGCGGCGGCCAGGTCCTGACGGGCGGAGGTCAGCCCCAGCTGGGCCAGGAGGCCCACCAGCACCAGGGCCAGCAGGGTTTCGGGCAGGGTGAAGCCGCCGGGCTCAGAGCGTGCCACCGCCCCCTCCCTGCGCCGTCGCACAGAGCCCCAGCACCGCCGGCACATAGAGCCGCTGGCGCGGTTCGGCCGCACCGGCCACCACCAGCCGCAGCACCACCCCATCGCCGGTGGCGGAGGTCTCCAGCTGCCGCTCCAACCCCTGGGCCAGGGGCTCGGCGGCCAGGAGCTGCCACACCCGGGAGGTGGCGGTGCCGCAGTCGCCGCTGCCAGGGGCCAGGCGGCGCAGCGCCGTTTCGGCCCGCGCCAGGACCACCTCGGCCTGCTCCATCCGCTCCTGCTGACGCTCCTGGGCCACCGCCGCGGCGCCCGCCAGGGCCCAGAGCTGCAGGGAGGACCCCGCCGCCATGGCCAGCAGCGTCGATCCGATCATCAGTTCAAGCAGGTTCATGGCGCCACCCCCCGCAGGCCCACCAGGCGCACGTCGGTGACCTGCGGCTGCGGCCTGACCGGCGGCTGGGCCGGCGTCAACCGCACGGCGAAAGCCCCCTGTCGCGCCGGCAGTGCCCCGACGGCGGCCATCTCCAGCAGCAGTTCGGCCGGGATCAGCTCCGGGCGCCAGCCCACCAGCCGGTAGGAGCTCCCCAGCACCTGGCCCGAGCGGAGGGAGGTGATCGCCTGGGCAGGAGCGCAGGCCAGCCCCTGGTCGACCCAGCGGTCCAGCGGCAGCCCCAGCAGGCAGGGATGGCTGCGCTGCACGTCGGCCAGCAGCTGCTGGCCCGCCGCTGCCAGCCGGTCTTCCGCCTGGCGCTGCTGCTGTTCCCGGATCCCCTGCAGACGTACCTGGAGGCTGACGGTCTGGACCGAGAGGCTGCCCAGCAGCAGCACCAGGGACGTCCCCATGGCCAGGGGCAGCACGAACCCCTCGGACCTGGATCGGTGATGCAATCGGAGCATGGCGATGGCAGCGATGTCCCCTCCAGGGTTCCCGCCGCAGGACGCCATACTCGGGAGGGGGCGCGGACAACCGGTTCCAGGGTGCTAAGAGAGGGCTGCCCCCGTCAGGCTTCGACGCCTCCCCGCGGCCCATGACCCACCGGCGGCACAGCGATCCCCGCGATGAGGTGGACGGCTTCGTCCGCCGCCACCAGCTGGACTATTCCCTGGGCCAGCTGCGGCTCGTGGGCCTGCTGCTGCTGAGCCTGGAGCTGGGCCTGCTGCTGCTGGCGGGGAGTTTCGCCAGCGTCGAGCCCCCCGCCGGCCGACTCAGCGGCCTGATCGGCCTCTCCCCGGCCCTGCCGCTGCTGCCCCTGGGCTTCGTCCTCTACCTGCTCGGCGGCGGCCATCGCCGCCACCGCCTGGAGCAGCCCTGGACAGGGGCCATCCATCGCACCCTGCTGCCCTTGGGGCTGATCCTGCTGGCGCTGCTGCCGGCGGTCACGCTCCATGACGCCGCCACGCTGGTCAGCCAGCGGCAGCTGGCCCCCCTCTCCCCCCTGCAGCAGCACCTGCTCAACCCCGTGCGCCTGGTCACCACCCTGCTGCTGCAGGGGGTCACCGGCGCCGGACTGCTGCTGCTGCGGCGCCAGGGTCGGCGCCAGATGCAGCGGGTGGGACTGACCCCGGCCCTGTTCTTCCGCACCGACGCCACCGGTCCGGTGCAGCAGCACCGGCGGCGGTCGACGGATTAGGAGCGGCCCGGGGGCTGGTCGAACCACTTCAGGTGGAACCGCTGCCCAGGGACTCCGCTGGGTGGCGAAATCGCTGCGCAGGGGAACCGTGCAGCGGAGCCGGAGGCCAGGTTGTGGGCCGGGAACAGCATGGTTGGCCTGAGGTGGTGGCGGTGTGGCGAGGGGGGTGCGCAGATCTGTACATGATGTACAGGATCTGTTTTGCCCCTGCGGGAGGTCTGGCCGTGCCGCGGCCGCCCTCCCGGCGCGGGGGCACCGCCCATCCTCCGGCTTCAGGCCAGGCCAGGCCCGCAGCATCAGATTCCGCTCACTGGTTCAGCTTCAGCACCGCCATGAAGGCCTCCTGGGGCACCTCCACCCGGCCCATGGCCTTCATGCGCTTCTTGCCCTTGGCCTGCTTCTTGAGCAGCTTTTTCTTGCGGGAGATGTCGCCGCCGTAGCACTTGGCCAGCACGTCCTTGCGAATGGCGCTGATGCTCTCGCTGGCGATGATGCGGCTGCCGATCGAGGCCTGGATCGGAATCTTGAACTGCTGGCGGGGAATCAACTCCTTGAGCTTCTCCACCAGGCTCTTGCCCACGTTGTACGACTTGTCGCGATGGACGATGGTGGTGAGCGGATCGGCCCGCTCGCCGTTGATCAGCACATCGAGGCGCACCAGTTCGTTGCGCCGGTAACCGATCAGGCTGTACTCCATGGAGGCGTAGCCCTTGGTGCGGCTCTTCATCTGGTCGAAGAAGTCGGTCACCACTTCTGCCAGAGGCATCTCGTAGTGCAGCGTCACCCGGTCAGTGGTGATGTATTTCATGTCGATGAACTCGCCGCGCCGCTCCTGGCACAGCTCCATCAGGGCACCGTTGTACACATTGGGGGTGTAGATCTCCAGCTTCACATAGGGCTCCTCGATCGATTCCCGCTTCTGGGGATCGGGGAGGGTGGCGGGGTTGTCCACCATCAGGGTGCTGCCATCCACCATGTTCACCTGGTAGATCACCGAAGGGGCGGTGACGATCAGGTCGAGGTCGTACTCGCGCTCCAGCCGCTCCTGCACGATCTCCATGTGCAGCAGGCCCAGGAAGCCGCAACGGAAGCCGAAGCCCATGGCGCTGCTGGTTTCCGGCTCGAACTTCAGCGCTGCATCGGAGAGCTGCAGCTTGTCGAGGGCCTCCCGCAGGTCGGGGTATTGATCGGCATCGGTGGGGAACAGGCCGCAGAACACCATCGGTGTGGCCTCGGCATAGCCGGGCAGCGGCTCGGCCGCCGGGTTGGCCGCCAGGGTGATGGTGTCGCCGACACGGGCATCGGCCACCGCCTTGATCGAGGCAGCCAGGTAACCCACTTCGCCGGCATGGAGGCTGTCCACCTGGCGCTGGTCGGGCGCCATCACGCCCACCTCGTCGAGCTCCACCACCTTGCCGCTGGCCATCAGCAGCACCTTGTCCTTGCGGGCGATCACGCCACTGATCACCCGGAAGTAGACGATCACGCCCCGGTAGGGGTCGTAGTAGGAGTCGAAGATCAGGGCCCGCAGCGGTTCATCCGCCTGGTCGGGGGGCGCCGGCACCCGATCCACCACCGCCTGCAGGATCTCGGGCACCCCCAGGCCGGTCTTGGCGGAACAGTTGATGGCCGTGGAGGTGTCGAGGCCGATGATCGCCTCGATCTCCGCCTTGATCCGGTCGGGATCGGCCCCGGGCAGGTCGATCTTGTTGAGCACCGGAATGATCTCCAGATCGTTCTCCAGCGCCAGGTACACGTTGGCCAGGGTCTGGGCCTCCACCCCCTGGCTGGCATCCACCACCAGCAGGGCGCCCTCGCAGGCCAGCAGGCTGCGGCTCACCTCGTAGGAGAAATCGACGTGGCCCGGCGTGTCGATCAGGTTGAGGATGTAGGTCTGGCCGTCGGCGGCCTTGTACTCCATCCGGGCGGCCTGGAGCTTGATCGTGATGCCCCGCTCCCGCTCCAGCTCCATGTTGTCGAGGAACTGGGCCTGCATGTCCCGGGCCGCCACGGTGCCGGTGTCCTGCAGCAGGCGGTCGGCCAGGGTCGATTTGCCGTGGTCGATGTGGGCGATGATGCAGAAGTTACGGATCCGCTGGGCGGGGACGTCGGTCATGGGCGCCAGGCGGCTGTGCGGCGAGGGGAGCAAGGCCCCGATCCTAGGCAGCGCCTCCAGGGGGCCCCGAACCGCCTCATAGGCCGGAAGGGGAGTCCGTGGGGCCGAGGCCAAGGCGCCGCAGCATCGGCAGACGGTCGCGGGCGAAGGTGTCCCAGAACGCCTGAAGCTGGCCCAGGGCCTGGGTCGGGTCCTCGATCGGGTTCCCCTCGGGATCCTTGACACTGCCGCCGGCCATGGAGAGGCCCATCCACACCAGCTGGGCCATGTCTTCGGAGGGCAGATCCGCGTGGGCGACCTGCAGAAACAACGACTCGAGCACGGAGATGGCGATCGGTTGCAGCAGCACCGGCGAGAGCTGGGCGCCGATCGCCTCCCCCACGGTGGCCTGGTCCAGACAGCGCTGGTTGAAGGCGGCGATGGACCGCTGGCTGGCCTCGGCACCGGCACCGGCACCGGCACCGGCACCGGCCGGGACGCTGGCACCGACGACCCCCGCCGCCAGCAGGACCGAGAGCCGCATCAGCAGGTCCTCCAGCTCGAGGGAGGACTGGTCGAGGAGGGCCGCCACGCTCTGGGGGCCTGCGGCCAGGCTGTCCTGCAGCGCGCCCAGAAATGCTGGATCCACCGACAGCCGACCCAGACCCGTGGCGAAGCCGTCGTCTCCGTGCTCCGGCCCGCCGGCGTGGTGCAGGCAGAGATCCGCCATGGCCTGGCGGCGCCAGCTCTCAGCCGGCGGGCAGGGACCCTTGGCGAACAGATCCCGGCGGAAGGTCTGGTTGATCGCCAGGTCGAGCAGGACCTCCCGCATTGACCGATCGACGGCCCCCATCACCTGGGAGCGCCGCTGGGGATCGAGCATCTCCGGGAACATCTCCGGCAACGAGGCCGAGCCGATGTGGGTGAGGCCATGGGCGGCGCAGAGCCGGTGCATGGGCCCCACATAGAGGGGTTGGTGGGCCGAGTGGTACTCACCCAGCAGATAGGGCGATGAGCTCTCCTGCAGGTGCTCGCTCAGGGCCCTCAGTCCCGGCAGAGCCTGGCCCAGGGGCCAGGCCTTGGCCTCCGGCCCCGTGAGGGTGGTCAGGGTCTCGGCGGCCCTGCGGATCCCGGCGGGGGTGGTGCTGCCACCGGCGCGCAGGGCCTCCTCCTGGCTCAGCATCTGCAGGGGGCTGCGGGACAGCCAGCCTGGATAGGTGTTGTAGGAGCAGTAGAAGATCCCACCCGGCCGCAGCAGGCTGCCCGCGGCGGCGATCAGGGACTCCCGCACCTCCGGGCCCACCCAGCTGGCCATCCCGTGGGCGACCACGATGTCGTAGGCCTCCGGCCAGCCACGGCAGGGGCCGTTGGCGGGCAGGCCGGTGGCGAAGTCGGTCAGGTCCGCCAGGGCGAAGTGCACGTTGGTGAGGCCCAGTGCTTCCGCCTTGGCGGTGGCCTCGGCGATGTGGGTCGGGTTGAGGTCCAGCCCGTGGAAACTGGCCTGCGGGTGGGCGGCGGCGTTGAACAGGAGGTTCAACCCATGGCCGCAACCGATGTCCAGGTAGCGGAAACCGCGGTGGATCAGGCCGGGCTCGAACCGGTGGCGCCCCCCCAGGAGCGTGGCCAGCACGAGCCAGGACACCGACAGCTCCCGGTGGATGAAGGCCCCGTAGGTCTTCTCGATGGGATAGGCGGGCTTGGGGTCCATCCCGGCGTGGCAGGCGCTGTGCGCGCAGGATGCCTCAAGAACCGGCCCCTGCCACCGGCCCGGTTCGGATCGTCGGCTCCGGAGCCGCCGTGCCTAAGCTCAGTCCAAGCGATCGAGTACCCATGACCACTGAGACCACGACCGAAATGACCACCGAAGCCGGCACCGACCCCCGCGCCCTCACGATCGACAACGTCGAGCGGGTGCTCGACGAGCTGCGTCCTTATCTGATGGCCGACGGCGGCAACGTGGAGATCGTCGAGATCGACGGGCCGATCGTGAAGGTGCGTCTTCAGGGGGCCTGCGGCTCCTGCCCCAGCAGCACGATGACCCTGAAAATGGGCATCGAGCGCAAGCTGCGTGAAGCCATCCCGGAAGTGAGTGAAGTGGTGCAGGTGCTCTGAGTTTCCGCCCTCAAAGGCCTGGTCAGTCCCCTCCATCCGGAGGGGCTTTTTCATGGCTGATTGTCAGCATTTTCTTCCGCAATCCCCAGCGGAGTCCGCCTCGACCCTCAAGGACGGAAGCCGTTCCGGTCGTACTTTGAAGTTGCAGCAGTAGTGCTGCATGGATCGAGGTTCGCGCCCAGGGCGGCGGAGGGTTGAAGCCATGACACGCAAGCTGCTTCTGCCCCCATTGGCGGACCGCTCCAGAACGGGCCGTCACCCCGGACACTCCACCGACACCCAAGGCTCGATGGCGGCCACGTTCCTGATCATCCTCGCGGTGCTGATGGGCGGGCTGGCCATGTCCAACCGCTCCAGCCTGGCGGAGCTGGCCTCCGCCTACCAGAGCCAGAGCCGCGATGCGAAGGCCGCGGCCGACAGCGGCATGACGGCCGTGGTGAGTGAGCTCAACCGTCACCGCAACCGCCAATTGCTCGTCAATGCCTGCCTGCTGGAAACGGCGACGCCGGCCTCCATCGCCACCAACAACGCCGTCAAGGTGCCCGATGGGCGTGCCTTCGCGAACATCGCCGCCACCTTCCCCACCAGCTCGGCGATCCCCACCACCCAGACGCTCAACATCGGCGACGGGTCGCAGCAGCGCTGGCGGCTGGTGGACGTGGACTGCTCCGGCGCCACGGCCGCCTCCGTGCGCCAGGGCACGGTGGCCAACCCCATGAGCGGGACGGCCGCCGTGCCCCCCACCAGCGGCGAGCTCACCCTGACCGTGCGTGGCTTCGCCCTCCGCGGCGGGGCCGTCGTGGCCACCAGCACCCTGCAGCAGACCTTGGAGGTGGTGCCCAAGTGCCTCGACCGCAGCCTGCGCGGCCTGAACAATGCCTTCGGCAACGACATCCGCCGCTGCATCCTGGCCCCGGGCTTCGGCTTCGTCGCCGGGGCCGCCGACGACAACACCGGCGACCTGGTGATCTCGGGTGGCGCCTACAACCTCAACGTCGATCCGGTCACCTGCATCGCCACCAGCCCATCGGGCTGTGTCGACGGCCTGGCCAACACCAGCGTGAACGTGGTGGACGTCAACCTGCCGCCGCCGCTGCCCACCGCCAACACCACCTGCCGTGGCGCCTCGCCTCCGGCCTCCTGCAACGTGAGCGTGACCAGCGACCTGATCCTGGAGAGCCGCAAGTTCCCAGCCAGCTGGCCCGCCCCCTGGAACACGCTCTGCAGCCGGGAGGATGTCAACGGCGGCGCCTCGCCCCCGGGCACCTTCCAGACCATCTCCTGCAGCCTCAACCGCCTCAGCACCGGCAACAACGTCGAGCTGTTCTTCGAC